>Ga0299914_10000643_pt1 | contig 21515 bp, 19 predicted proteins | sample RVTome_10_FD_201361 | JGI IMG/M metagenome (GOLD analysis project Ga0299914, IMG submission 201361) | Soil microbial communities from uranium-contaminated site in the Upper Colorado River Basin, Wyoming, United States - RVT153D57 (version 2) ...
CATCCCTCGACAGGCTGGAGCCGATGAGCATTGCTGTGACGCCAATGCCGGAGCTGAGGCCGCCGGCGACGACGACCGGCGCCAGCGTCCGCCGAGCCGGGCGGCTGCTCCGCAGCCACCGGCCCACGAGGAGTACCACGATCGCAACGAAGGCGGTTCCGAGGGCCAGGGTCGCCAGGCCTGCGAGCGCACCGGCGATCGGTGCCGTCGCCGGCAGATAGAAGGGATTCGCAGTTTCGCTGAGGCCGGCCTGCTCCGCGTCGAACAGGGCGATGAAGGTGAAGTACGCGAAGCCAATCAGCCCCAGCACGGCGACGATTACGGCGGCCTGCTTACGGCTGCGGAGCCTCCCCTCCGGGAAGGTCAGCAACAGGAACACCTGCAGCGATGTCCCGGTCAGCTGAGCGACAAAGCCCAAGCCGAGCAGGATAGGCAGGTCCGATCCCTGGTACGCGGGCAGGTCCGATCCCTGGAAGACGGACAACAGGAATGCCAGTGAAGCGATGAAGAAGAGAGAGCCGATCCGCCGTGAGGGCAGCCGGCGGCGCGCAACATGGCCGGTGACGAGGTACGCGGCGCTCATCGCGATGGTCGAAACGCGCAGCTCAGGTGGCGCGCTCGTCACCCAGGATGCGCCGAGGAGAGCAGTCAGCGCCGCCGCACCAAACGCCACCGGCAATGCCGCGCGTCGTAGCCAGGCGGCCCAACGATCGCGGCGGCCCTCCGCGGCCGCTCGGGTGGTCGCGACCATCTTCTTCCTTGAGGACTGTGAAGGGCTGATGGTCCCACACCCTCGATGATTAGGCCATGCCACGCGTTCGGGGTGACCCTGTAGCCACCGCCGGTTCGTCGTGGGAGGATCCCCGGGTCAGATTCGGAGAGAGAGGCCGTGCCGTATGACCATCCGAGTGGTCATCGCCGATGACTCGCTGCTGGTCCGCGAGGGGATCGTCCGAGTGCTCGAGGACGGGGGATTCGAGGTGGTCGGCCAGGCTGGCGACGTCGACGGGTTGCTGGCACTCATCGCCTCGGCCAGCCCGGACGTGGCCATCGTCGACATCCGGATGCCTCCCAGCTTCACCGATGAGGGGCTGCGCGCCCTTGCGACCATCCGCGAGCAACACGGCCAGGAGATCGGCATTCTGGTGCTCTCCCATCACACGGAGGCGGCGTTCGCCCTTCGACTCCTGGCCGAGGGCGCTGACGGCACCGGGTACCTGCTCAAGGATCGGGTCGCTGACCTCGAGGACTTCGCCGATGCCGTGCGCCGCGTGGCGCGCGGCGGAACCGTCGTCGATCCAGCCGTCGTGGCCCAGCTCGTCGACGCCAAGCGAGCCAGGCCCGATCCCCTGGCTGAGCTGACAGAACGCGAACGCGAGGTCCTGTCGCTCATGGCGGAAGGCCGTTCCAACCAGGCCATCGCCGATCGCCTCTTCGTCACCCCCAAGACGGTCGAGGCGCACACGGCATCGATCTTCTCCAAGCTCGAGCTGATCCCCGCTCCCGACGACCATCGGCGGGTGCTGGCCGTACTGGCCTTCCTCGAGGCCTGAGAAGCTCAGGCGGCGCCCATCAGGGACCGGATCGCGTCGCCGGTCAGCTCGTCCTTGCGCAGGAACCCGACGGCCCTCGTCGCGTGGATGCGACTGCCGTAGATCGACCCGTCGCGACTCGAGGTGAGGATGACGCAGATGGGCGGCTGGACCGATGCCAGGCGATCGGCGACCGCGAAGCCATCGATGTCCGGAAGACCGATATCGAGCAGCAGGATGTCCGGCCGTTGGCGGCCTGCCATCGAGAGCGCCGCCTGGCCATCGGCCGCTTCGCCGATGACCGTGAAGCCCTCCGCCTCCAGCAACCGACGCGCCTCGAGGCGAAAGGCGGCATGGTCGTCGACGATGAGGATGGTTGACATGCCGCCATGCTGGCAGCCCTCGTCCCTCCCGCCAACAGGGTTATCCCCAGCTTCGAATTCGTGCGGGCTCCGATGTTCCGCGGACAACCGCCGCATACGTTGGGCGCAGCTATCCACACGAGAGAAGGAGCCTCGGCGATGACATCGGTCATTCTGCGTCGCACCACCATCTTTGGCACACCGATCGCCCTCGGCACGCTGGCGGCGATCCATCCGATGATGCCCGGGGACAACCTCGGCATCTGGAACCTCATTCATACCCTCCAGATCCCGCTCGCCGCGCTGCTCGGCATCTCCGTCATCCTCCTGCTTCGCAGCAATGGCAGCAGGATCGCCCACGCGGCGCGGCTGGCGGTCGTGCCCTGGGTCGCCTTCTTCGCCGCGTACGACGGTGTCGCCGGATTGGCTACCGGCGCCCTCACCGGCTTCACACACGAACACCCCGAGACCTCGCAAACCGTGACAAGTGCCGCGTCAGCGATGACCGATGCGCTTTTCCTCGGCGCCGTGCTCCCGCTCGGTGCCGTCCTGTTCGCGCTCGGCGTGTTCGGCGGTGCGGCCGTCGCCCTCCAGCGGACCGGCGTCTCGGTGCTGGCGGCCGTGGCGATCGCTATCGGCGGCATCGTGTGGACCTTGGTCCATCCGCTGATCGGCGCCCCGGCCATGCTGGTGTTCTTCGCCGGCGCGGCGATTGTCGAGCTGTCGGCTCGTGCCGAAGCCCGTGCTCCCATGACCCCTGCGGCCGAGATCGCGCAGTAGATCGTCAGTGTCTGCGGCCCTGACGTGCCTGGGGTCCCGCCGCCTTCGTTGCCTGAGCGCGGATCGATCGGCATCGGTCCCCATTCGGCCTCACGGGCAATGTGGGGTTCTCCCTATCCGGCGCTTACTCGGGCAGCCTCCGATGCGCGAGTCGGGGTCAATTCCGACACTGGCCGCCAGGGACCGGCCAACGGTTCGCCACCGGTCGACGAAAGCCCCATGCGCCTCTTCTGCCAGCTGACCTGCCGGCGGTCGTCACGCGACTGGTCTCCATGTCGGAATAGGGTTGGCCCCATCCCCTGAACTCGGGTGCGCTCCGATGCCGCCTGACAACCGCGGCCCACACACTTCGGGCACCCGAACGGCGAATCGAAAACGGTTCGCCCGAAGTCAGAGGAGCAGAAATGAATCGTTCCATTCCGCTCGCCAGCGTGGCAGTCGCAGCCGTGCTGTACCTAACCGCGACGCTGCTCGTGATGCACGCCATCCAGCCGGAGCTGAATCCCGCCACCCACTACGTCAGCGAGTACGCCCACGGCCAGCTGGGCTGGCTGGTGATGGTCGGCTACCTGGTGGCCGGCGCCGGCGTGTTGGCTCTGGCCTGGAGAGCGCGCACCGCGTTGTCCGGACGTTGGGCCGTGGCGTCAGCCGTGTGCCTGGCGCTCGTGGGCCTCGGTCTCATCGCCACCGGCCTGACCCGCATCGACGTCGCCCAGGCCGGCGGGTCGGTGACCTCGACCGCCTCAGGGATGGCGCACGAGCTGGCCGGTTACGTCCTATTCCTGGGTATGATCCCGGGGGCATTCATCCTGTCCGGAGCCTTCCGTCGAGATACCGGCCTGGTGGGAGCGAGTTTCGCGGCTCGGCTTTTCGCCTGGGGTCTGGTGATCACCCTTGTCCTGGCCGTGGTGGTGTTCCAGCGCCTGGAGCTGGTGGGTGTCGGCCAACGCATCTTCCTCGCCACGTGGCTGTCATGGCTCATCTTCATTGGCCTGCAGCTACGGCTGGCCGAGCGAACGATCGCCACACGGCATGTCGCTCAGACCGCGAAGGCGAGGTAGGGTGGCGTGTCGCTGCCCCGACGTCGCCGCCGTCGGCCGCGTCCACACCTCCGCCTAGGCTCGCCAGCAGAAACAGTTCGAGCGGCCGGGGCTGGAGGGTCAGGCCCGGCTTCGCCCGCTGGCATCGCTTGGCTACGAACCGACCAAGCGATTAGTGGGCGACGCTGGAGCCACGCCAACACCAGTGGCCACTTCGAATCGTGCGACGCTGCGGCCGGGCCGCGAAGGTGCAGGGAGTTGGCGTACGTCGCAGGTAGGCCGCCCGCCGCTCAGGGCTGGCCAGGCGGGACATTGTGGTTCCCGTGCAGTCTGTTATCGGGATCCCACCTTCGCTTCAAGGCGGCAACGCGTGTCGAGTCGCTGAAGGCCGTCGGGACCCTGCTGTCTTCGTCGTCCCCGATGAGGGCGAGATAGACGCCGCCGGTGGCATGTGTCGACATGGCCTTGCCGAACGAGCGCGCCCAATCCATCACGACCGCGTCATCGGACGCATCCGACCAGCCGGCGAGGACATGAAGGCCGTACGCCGCACTGCGACCGCCCATCGCGGTTGCGTTGGCGGCCACTCGACCAGCAGCACCGCCGTGTGGCTCGAAGTACGACGCGGTGAACGCGCCGTGGCTGGTGCGCACGAACCTGGCGAAGTCTGCGATCGCGGCATCGGTGAGGCCTACCAGATCATGGGCGGTGGAGTAATAGCGTTGACCCGCTGGGAGATTGGCGTCAAAAGACTGCTGCACTGCGGTGTAGTCCATCGGCCCGACGGCGTCCAGGATCGGCGTACCAAGTGACTGCAGGGGAGCCACTGTCTCTGCCGTCGTGGGGTCGGTGTGGAAGACGACAAAGTCAAGGACCGGCTGACCATGGAACTCGGCCGGGAAGGCATCGATGGGCGGCACCCTGAACGTGAACGGGTAACACTGGAACTCGTCAGGAGCCGCTGTCATGAACTCAGCGAAGGCGGTCAGCATCCGCTCTGCCTCGTCGAACGGATAGATGATCTGCCCGGCCAACACCTGCGGACCGACCTCGTGGAGCTCGAACTCCAGGGATGTCACGACGCCTAGGTTGTGACCGGCGCCGCGTAGCCCCCAAAACAGATCGGGCTCCATCTCGGGCGATGCCGTGATGCGATCGCCGTGTGCGGTCACAAGCTCCACCGAGCGGAGATTGTCGACGGCATGTCCGAACTTCCGCGACAGCCACCCGGTTCCACCCCCGAGGGTCGATCCGGCGACGCCGATCGAGGATACTGTTGGCCCCGGAGTCGCCAGGCCGTAGTGCTGGGTGCTCGAGTCGAGCTCAGCCCAGGTGGCACCGGCCTGGACGCTGACGCGGCGTTCCTCGGGGCGAACCTTCATGCCGCTCATCGGTGACAGGTCCAGCAGGAGCCCGCCGTCGCCGACAGTGTGCCCAGCGTACGAGTGCCCGCCGCCCTTGATGAACAAAGGCACGTCGCGAAATGCGGCCCAACGCACCGAGGCAGTAACGTCGGTGGGGTTGAGGCACTTCACGATGACGTCAGGTGCCCGGTCGAAGCGGGTGTTCCAAAGTCTGCCTCTGCGGTCGAAGTCTGAGTCACCCGGCCTCAGGACCGGTCCCTCCACGACGCTGCGCAGCTCATCGATGTGCATCTGCCACTCCTGCTCACCATTCGCGTTCATGACCGTGCCCTGAGACGCTTTCGAAACGCTTTCCTTGCGCAGCGCGCGCGCTATGGGCTCTTCAGCTGCGGGCGCGCGGCTGCGCATTCCAGCTCCTGGCAATGTGCCTGGCGAGGGCGGCCAACCGTGCCTCATCGTCGAGCTGTGCCCAGACGTCACGGAAGTGGAGGTGGAACAGCATGGCGGCGCCGTATCCCGTCGGTGTCCGGCTCGTGAACAGCTCGTAGGCCGACGGCGCGTCACCCAGAGCGGCATGGACCAGCCCGGCTTCAACGGGAAAAGCGGCAGTGTCGATCGTTCGCAGCGTGGCGAGGGCCCCCGCGCGGTCGCCGGCGGCGAGCTGGGCAATCGATAGGGCGGCGTCCGGCGCCTGTCCGGCCCAAGGAACGGTCAGGCCGCCTGACCTGGCGGTGGCCAGAGGCGCAAGCACTGCCACGGATTCCTCCAGGCGACCGAGGTCGTAGAGCGCAAGGCCGATATAGTAGGCGGCCGTCGTGTAGCCGGGGGACAGGCGACCCGACCGGCGGGCCTCCTCCAACGCGGGACCCGGATCGCCGACCCCCAGCAGCGACAGGGAAAGGTTGCTCACCGCTTCGGCCGACAACGGGTTGAGCTCGACCGATCGTCGAGCGCTGGCCAGGGCACGCTCGGCGTCTCCGAGCGTCAGTGAGACCCACGCGTGCCAGCTGTGCGCGTCGGCGTGACCCGGGATGAGCCTGATCGCCTTCTCGTACTCCGCGAGCGCGGCGGGCGCATCCATGCGGCCCTCTGCGATCAAGCCGAGCGATGGATGGACTGCGGAGGCATCGGGCAGCAGTGTGATTGCCCGAGTGGCGGCCGAGTCGGCAGCAGCCAGCAGAGCCTCGCGATCGCCATAGCCGTAGTCCGCGGTTATGGCCAGAGAGTCGGCGAGCCCGACCCACGCCAACCCGTAGTCGGGATCGACAGCGACGGCGCGCCGAAACGCCTCGACCGCAGCGGCCAGGCCCTCCTCCGTCTTGCGGTCGAAGTACATTCGTCCTTCGACTACCAACCGGTAGGCCTCCATGCTGCGAGTGGTCGGGGCGGCGGCGGGGGCGAGGGTGCGAGAAAGCGCCGCAGCGATGTCGCTCGCCAGGTCCTGCTGCACCGCCAGCAGGTTGTGGGTGCTCAGTTCATGATCGTAGCTCTCCGCCCAGCGGTGCACACCGGCTACTGCGTCGACAAGCTGCACCGCGAGGCGGAACCGGCGCCCGGCGGCCTGGACGGAGCCGGTCAGCACCATTGCTACGTCGAGCTCGCGGGCAATCCGTTCCAGCGGTGCCGCGCTTCCCTCGTACTTCGTCATCGAGGTTCTGCTGATCACCGTCAGCTCGCGGATCCGAGACAGCTCGGTGAGGAGGTCGGTATGCAGACCGACCGCAAGCAGAGCGGCATCTTCTGGGCGTCCGATTACCTCGAAGGGCAGGACGGCCAGCGAAGCAGGATCGCGGGACCTGGCGGCACGATCGGTCCTGATCGCCTCCTGGGGGATCTCCAGAAGCGTCCCATCTTGCTGCAGGATCCGCCGGTGGAGCTCCTGGAGCTCGGGACTCGGATCGGCACTCAGCTCGTCGGCGAACAGGGTTCGCACTTCGTCGTAGGCCACCAGGGCCTCCCCGGCACGCCCGGATCGGTAGAGGGCAAGCATGAGCTGCCGCCAGAAGACCTCGTTGAACCCGTGTTCGCGAGTGAGATGGCGCAGTTCGGAGATGACCGATGCGTGGCGCCCGTCAGCGAGGTCGACCTCGATCCGTCCTTGTAGCGCTGCGAGCCGCTTGTCGCTGAGTCGCTGCGCGTCCCCGCGCAACGGCGTGTCATCGGCGAGGCCCGCGAGAGGAGGGCCGGACCAGAGCCTCAGCGCCGCCGACAGCAGCTCGCTGGCTTCCGACGGATCAGTGGACAGAGCGGCCAGTCCCTCGTCCACGAGGTTCTCGAACTGCGCAACGTCGAGATGTCGGCGGTCGATCACCAGCGCGTAACCGTCGCCCTGGTGCCGCACCGTGGCGCCGATCGCCGCGAGAGAGCGCCGCAGCTTGGATATGTGGATCTGCAGGGCCGCCCGAGGATTATCGGGCGCATCACCATCGCCCCACAGCACCTCGGCCAGGACCTCTGTGGGGATGCCTCCCGGTCTGAGCGCCAGCGCCCCCAGGAGGAGCTGTTGCTTGGGACTGAGCGCCGCCACACCGGAGACCTCGACGGCGCCAAGGATCCGGACGCGGACCTCCGTCGCCGCGCACATGGGCAGATTGTACGTGCGCGATCGCCCTCGACGATCGGTCCCATTCGTCCGGGACACACCCAGACGCGACGGCGTGGCGAAGGCACGACGAAAGGTATCGGCAAGGGACCGGTGCGACCGTGCCCTCGATGCGGCCCAGCGCGCTGCATCGGCCAGCGAGCCGGGGAAGCAACGGAGGAGATAGCCCATGCGAGCCATCGGAGAGTGCGCCGGACTGCCCCTGCCCGACTTCGTCGACGAGTTCTCGGTCGGTCAAAGCGATCTTGACAACGGCCGCAGAGACCAGGACGTGTTCGGTGACCCATTACACATCGAGGTCGTCGATCCCGAAGGACGTAGCGGGTGGCTCCGAATCCGGGAGGCGTTCACGCACCCGGCTCAGATGCCCATCGAGATCGTGGTCAGCGGCTGACACACCCACCACAGGAGTGATTCCAATGCGTGCCCATTCATCCCGGCGAGCAATAGACCTGGCGATAGTCCTCCTCATCCTCACGGCGTGCGCGTCTGAGGGAGCCGGGGCCAGCGCCGATGGGGCGCCGCCGACCGAGGGCGGCGCCTCTGCTTCCGAACTGGACCCCACGACGGCGGCCGCGCAGCCCAGCGCGGCGGCCGACGAAGAGCTCATCCAGGACGCTACAGGCGTCGATTGGTCGACCGTCGACCTCACGACAATCGACTGGGCGACGATCGACCTCGGATCGGTCGACTGGAAGGCCGTCGGCGACAACCCGACCTTTGGAGACCTTGACCGCGATGCGCTCGCCACGATCAACTCGCGGTCGGACCCGGGCAGCGCGACGCTGACGATCGGCGACCAGACCTGGGAGTTCGACAACTTCGTCTGTGCCTTTGGCTACGAGAACACTGAGAGCGATACGTTCTCGTTCACCACGAACTCCTTCGGCGAGTTCGACGGCGTGAACACCCAGATGCAGGTCACGATCGCCGATGAGTCCGGGCAAGGCCGCTTCGAGGGCGCGAACGTCGCCCAGCGGATCGACTTCGACGACGTCTCCGACTTCGAGAACCCGAGCATCGGCTGGCGCATGCGCGCGACCGATACGGTGCGGATCGACGGCGACCGCGTAACCGCCGAAGGAGTGTTCGACGACGGTCTCACCGAGCTTGAAGCCGAGCAGATCCCCGGAACGCTCGAGGCGACGTGCGGCGATGGCAGCCGCCGCTGATCCAACAAAGGAGGTAGAACCGATGCGACGAGACACTCCACGAAAACCTCGGACGATGCTGACAGTGATGGTCAGCCTTCTCGCCACACTGCTCGTGGCCACGCCGGCAATAGCACAGGACCGCGGACCGTACGAGTTCACAGCGCCCGTCTTCGACATCGACGCCGCGCCGGATGGCAGCATCGTGGTCGCCGCTGGGACGAACGTGATGCTGATCAAAGACAGTGCGGTCCTGCCGATCGGCGACGTCCCGGTGCCGGCGACCACGCCGTCGTCGGCGCTCAACGGCGTCGCCGCCATCGGCGACCGGAACTTCTGGCTCACCAGCGGTGGCGGGGACCTGGCCGATGGCGCGGCGCTCTGGCGCGCCACACCGGGCGGCGCGCGTCTCGTGGGCGATATCGACGCCTTCGAGACACAGCACGACCCCGATGCGCAGGCGGGAACCCAGTGGAAGGACCCGCGCTGCGAGCATGATCCTGTCCAGGGCTTCAGCGCCGGCCCGCAGTCGAACCCGTACCACGTGTCGGCCCTGAGCGGCGGCGAGGCGCTCGTGGCCGATGCCGCCGGCAACTCCCTGCTGGCCGGGAGGGCCGACGGCCGTATCGAGCTGGCTGCCGTCTTCACACCGCCGGTGGACGAGTCCGGTGACTACCGGGTGCTGTTCACGCTCGGTGACGGCACCGACTGCTACGTGCAACCAGTGCCCACCGCGGTCGCGATCGGTCCGGACGGAGCCTCCTACGTCGGTGAATTGACCGGTGCGCCTGCCGTCCCCGGCTGGTCCCGCATCTGGCGGATCGAGCCCGGTGCGCGCAACGTGACCTGCCCATCCGCCGCGTGCGCGGAGGTGATATCCGGGCTGACCTCGGTCATCGACCTCACCTTCGGGCCGGACGGTCGCCTCTACGTCGTCGAGTACGACGCCAACGGCTGGCTCGCAGTCTTTCTCGGCAACCCAGTTGGCGGGACGGTGAAGCGCTGTGATGTCGCCAGTGGGTGGTGCACGACGGTGGTAAGCGGGCTGACCCTGCCCGGAGCGATCACCTTTGACAAGTGGGGTGATGCGTGGCTCCTCGAGAACAACATCGTCGCGCCGACTGTGTACCGGCTTGCGCTGCCCTGACCGACCTGTCGCTTGCTACTGCCGAATGCCAGGTCCCGAGCAGAGACGACGAAGCCGAGTTGGTGACCATGCGGCTGGCCTTGAGCGGCCGCCGGCCGCAATTCCAGTCGTCGCCTGGGGCGCAGGCAAGCCGCGTCTGCCGGCTTGCCTGCTGGCCGGTCAATGGCTTGGTGGGCGACACTGGACTCGGGCCAACACCAGTGGCGACTCCGAATCGTGCGACGCGAGCAAGCGTTTCCGACTGAGCGCTGTGCTCCGAGCGTGGGAGGCCGAGCGAAGAGGCATCAGTTATACGGTCACCGATTGCCAACCATGACGGGAAGACGATCGAAATCGCGAAAGGCAACGATGAGGCCCGTCACTCCTCGCCAAGGATGGAACAGGTGCGGCGCTCAGGGAGCAGCTCACCGCCCACCCAGTGCGAGCGCCTCTGCAGCGGAGAGTTGGCGGCCGGCCACGTCCGCCTCGGCCAGCTCTTCCGCCGACAGCGTTGCCTTTGCGGCTTCCAGGTAGGGGTGGCTGGGGCTGTCAACTGAGTAGACGTTGACGATGCCCTCTTGCTCGGCGAGGACGTCGGCCGCCGATGCAATCGTCAGTGCAAGCTTGGGCTTACCGTCCTCCGCTGCCACGGCAGCCAGACCCAAGACTGACATGCCCACGCCGGGAACACTGCCCACGTCGTTGTACGCTTGAGCTGAATGCCTGAAGCGCTGGCGAGCCATGTCAGAGTCCCCCTGTGCCAGGTAGTTCCATGCCGACTCGCCGAGCACCCGAGCCTCTTCAGCTCGGTCCCCCACCGCCTCGAACGCGGCCCGGGAGCGCTCATACAGATCGATCGCCGTCGCCGCCTCGCCACGCATGCCGGCCAGCTGGGCGAGGCCCCCGAACGAGATGCCGGCCCCCTCCTGATCGCCCCGAGCCTCCTGGATGGCAAGGGCCTCCTGGTAGCTGGCCCGGGCGGCGTCGGGGTCGCCCGCGACCGTACGGAGAATGCCATCGAAACCGAGCACCTGGGACAGCGCGAACGGATAGTTAAGCTCCCGGCCCAGCGCAATGGCGCGGGCTGACCAGGCGAGGGCCTCGTCCAGGTCGAAGCCGAGGTGCCCAACGGCGAGGCAGGTGGCGGCATTTGCCATGGTGGGGCGGTCGTCAAGCTCGGCGGCGATGCGCTGAGACTCGCCCCAAAGCTCGTTGGCACGCTCGTAGTGGCGCAGCGTCCAGTCCGCCAGGCCGGCCGTCAGCAGCAGCCGTGCACGTGCCCTGGTGCCGCCCGTGGGCGATGCTGCCAGGATCCGAGCGGCCGTGTCGCGTGCGCTGAGATGCTTACCCCTGATGTGCCAATACATCCACAGGTCGCCGAACGAGGCCATGGCCCGCTCGGCTGCCGTTCCGTCTCCCGCTGCCGCTCGCGCCATCAAGTCGTCGAAGGCCGCTTGCAGATTGGGCTCGTCGGCGATCCCGCGCTCCATCCACGCCAGCTGCTCCTCGCTCTCGATACCTGCTCCCACCCTGGTGGCCAGCGCAGCGTAGAACGCGGAGTGCCGGCCGGCGATGTCGTCGGCCTCGCCGCTGGCCTGAAGCCGCTCGGTTGCGAATTCGCGGATCGTCTGCAGCATGACGAAGCGGGGAGCCAAGATGGTGACCAGGGCCTTGTCCACCAACGACTCCAGCTCGTCAAGAACCGAACCGGGCGGCTCGGCACAAATGGCATCGATGGCTGCGAATGTGGCGCCGGCGGGGAACACCGCCAGCCGGCGGAACAGGCGCTGCTCTGCATCGGTCAGCAGTGAGTGGCTCCAGTCGATAGCGGCGCGCAGCGTCTGCTGTCGCTTCGGGACGTCGCGCCTCCCGCCGGTGAGCACGTCGAGCGCGTGCTGCAGCCGCTCCAGCAGCGCCTCCGGGCTGAGCAGGCGGATGCGGGCGGCGGCCAGCTCGATGGCGAGCGGCAGGCCATCCAGGCGCCGGCAGACCTCTGCGACTGTGCGCGTGTTCTGGACGGTGATCTCGAAGGTGGGATTGACGGCCCGCGCCCGCTCAAGGAACAGGGCAACGGCCGGGTAGGACAGCACGTCGCTCGTGGCATCGGCGTCGCCGGGTGGCACCGATAACGGTTCGAGGTGATACTCGTGCTCTGCGCCGATGCGCAGGGGGCCGCGGCTGGTGATGAGCATCCGCAGCTCGGGGCACGTCTCAACGATCTCGGCGATGGTGCCGGCCGATTCGATCACCTGCTCGAGGTTGTCGAGCAGGAGCAGGGCTTTCTTCTCGCCGATCAGGTCCGTTACGCCCCGGTTCAGGGATCGCCCCTCCGCCTCCTTGACGTCGAGGGCATCGGCCAGTGCCGGTACAACGCCGTCGGCATCGGTGACATCGGCCAGTGTGACGAAGGAGATGCCTTCCAGGAAATCCGGTGCCAGGCGGCGGCAGACCTCGATGGCGGTTCGGGTCTTGCCGATGCCGCCCGTGCCGGTGATCGTCACCACCCGATGCTCGCTCAGCAGCTCGGTCAGGGCCGCCAGGTCGGCCTCCCGCCCGAGCAACGGCGACCCGGATTCAGGTAGGTTGGCAGGCAGGCTGGCCAGTCGCTCCCCCTTGCCGTGGAGGTGGTCCGGGGCGGGCAGCGCGACACCGTCGGCGGCGAGGGCGAAGATTGTGAATGGGCGCCCAATATTCTTCAGCCTGAACTTGCCCAGATCGACGAAGGTGAAGAGCGACTGGTTCTTCAGCTGGTCGTGGACCGAGTCGCTGATCGTCACGCCGCCGGGAAAGCCGAATGACTCGATCCGGGACGCGATGTTGACGGCGTCGCCGACGATCCCGGTGGGCTCCACCATGACGTCGCCGACATGGATGCCGATACGGACCGGTACCTCCAGATCCCGGCTGAATGCTCGCTGCGCCTCCACGGCACAGCGCACTGCATCGAGCGCACTATCGAAGATGCTCAGCGACCCATCGCCCAGGTACTGGATGATTCGGCCCCCTGCTGCGGCGTGCTGCTCGTGCAGGACAGCGGCGTACTTGTCCCGCTTCGCCAGGGCGACGGCCTCGTCCTCCTGCATGAGCGCGGTGTAGCCCACCATGTCGGTGAACATGACCGCGGCCAGCTGGCGGTGCGACTTTTGCGGTGACGCCGGGCCAGGGAAGAATTCGGGCGGCTCGGGCAAAGCGATCGACGTCCTCAGGAATGTAGCACGGCCGCAGCCGTGCTCCCGCGGCCGGATCGGCAAATGCCGTAGGCCGATGTGATTCTAGCCGTAAGGGAGTGGACCTCCGGCCCAGATCGGCGGGCAGCCGGCCGCAGTCGAGGCGGTCGTGGGCCTGCGACGTAGCCGCCGGAGGCGCAGGCGAACATGCGCCCGTCGCCGAGAGAGCAATGACGATCAGGTAGACGATCGCCGGCGCTGTGCTCGGGGCTTGGCCGAAATCCGCAAGCGACACGGCAACTGAGGGTGAATCGGTGCTTGGTGGGCGACACTGGACTCGAACCAGTGACCTCTTGCATGTCAAGCAAGTGCTCTAACCAGCTGAGCTAGCCGCCCCACCGATTTTGTGCTCAGAATCAGCGCTTGCCTGCCGCAAATCGCCGCATCGAGCCAATGCCGACGATCCTAGCAGATCGCCCAGTTGAGCACGTCCTTGTCGTTTCTGGCACCTTGCGGGTGGTGGCGCTTGACCACGGACCCTGCGCCCGCTGAACGTCGGTCCGCTGCCCGAAATACGATGATCACGCTTGAACGGCGGTAACTGCCACGGTCCGCGGCTCAGAGCGCAGGAGCGTGTTGACAAAGGCGAGCACTAGGAACGGGAAGCCAACCTGCACCACCAGCCAGGTCATGGCGACGGTCATGTACTCCGTCTCTGGGATCTCGACAAGCCGGAAGAAGTGGGCGCCGACGTGCAGCACGGCACCTGCCCAGATCGTGTTTCCGGCACGCTCGTAAAGGAACGCGAACGGGAACGCGGCGACCGCTGCAACCAACGCGCCAAGAATCGCAATCTCCGGGGGATTTCCGACGAGCAGGAAGAGGTGCACCAGGCCGAAGATCACCAAGGACGTGAACCCCGCGCGCCAGAAGGAGTGACCGCCCTGTCGCAGGTGGCCGAAAACGAAGCCGCGGAAGAGCGTCTCCTCGGCCAGGCCGTTCAGCGCAACCGCGCCGATCAGCACCCAGAGCCAGTCCGCCCGCAAACCAATCGGCACCTCCGTGACAGCGGAGTAGATCGGGAAGAACGCACCCATTCCTATGATGAGGATGAGGCTGACAAGCATCGCGCCGCCCGTGGGTCGACCGAGGCCGAGCGCTTTGAGGCCGCTGGCCACGTCGCGGGCGAAGAACCCGCGCTCAATGACGATCGCAACGACGAACATCGCGGCGGCGACCACCAGTGCGGCGGAGGGTTGGTCGAGCGACGGAATGAGCAGCATCAATCCCCCCTGAAGGACGAGATACATCAAGGCGCAGCCGAGCAAGACGCGCCACAGGGCATTGGAGCCGGCGCGCGCTGCTTCCACTGAATTCGCGGGGTACGCGACCTTCACGTGGCTAGTTCCTCCGCCCATGACGGTACGCTCAGTCCGCACCACCGACATGAGGGACTTCCCCGGAATCGGCATCGGGGCCAGCCCTGCCCGGCGGGTTCAATCCCTCTGTGGCGATACCGTCCCGGCAAGGCGCGCTCAATCGAGCTGACTGACGACCAGGGCGACGACGGTGGCGACAGAGATGGTGTTCAAGGCGATGTGCACGGCGACGCCGAGCCACACGTTCTGCGTCCGCCACACGGCGTAGGCGAAGGGTGAGACGCCGGCGACCCGCGAGAGGAACTGCCACGGCGACCAGAGGTGGTAGAGGGAGAACAGGACCACGTTGATGAGCGGCGCCCAGTGACTGAACTGGGACATCCGAGGGAGAAGGAACCCACGGAAGTAGAGCTCCTCCACAAGGGGGCCAACGACCGCGTTGAGCACGCCAAACGCCACGAGCGTCACGATCCAGGCGGAGGCCGAGTAGTCCGGGATCCCGTCCAAGGGCACGGGCGTCACGAACCAGTCCGGCAGCCAGGCGAACATGCCCTCGCGAATTGGAGCCTCGAGGAGTGCGAATACCCCGAAGCCGACGACAGCGGCGAGCAGCAGCGCGGGGAACAGGATCAGCCAGGATCGGAGGCTCATCCGCCGTCGATAGGGAACCGCTGCCAGCAGCTCGGTGTCCCCGGCAACCTGCCGCCCCGCCACGACCAACACGCCCAACTCGAAGGGAACGATGCCGACCGCAATGGCGGCCAGGAACGCGGCCAACGGAGGATACCCGGCGGCTTCGATCGGGGCCGCCAACGCGACGAAGATGAGCGTCGCGATCACGCCCGGCAGCAGGTGCAGAACGAGCAGAGCGGGGACGCCGAGGCTCTGAACCTGGGTCCTCACGGCGAGGCTCCCCGCCAGCGCTCCAGGCGCCGCGATTCGCGGTCCAGGCGCTGGACCTGCCTATCCTTCTGCTGCTGCAAGGGACGCGGCCGCGGCGGCCCGCGGCGAACGCGTCGCGGACGGCTCACGTTCCACCCACCTGCCCGCCGCATCGATGTGGGAGGACCACGGCGCTCAGCCCCGAGCGGACGCGGTCGCGGCGTCGCACGTTCGGTTCTCAGGTGGTGCCGTGAATGGGGCGCGTCGCCGTCTCCGCGGTGCCATCTGGCCCGGCGACGATGTACGCGATCATCGCGACAAACCCGAAGCTGAAGATGCCCAGCAGGAGCAGGACGAGGAACCACGACTTGCTTTCGAGCTCCGAGGTGTTCAGCAGTGCGCCTATCCAGGCGACGAGGCCGCCGATCATCCCGCCGATCATCGCGACGGCCCCGGCAACGCCGAGCCCGAGCATCGACCAGGCAAGGCTGCTGCCGCGAACGTCGACGACTTCATTGTTGGATATCACGAATACGCCATTCGCGTACGCGATCCATACGGCAGCAACGGCCAGGATCGCGCCCGCGACCACGGCGATCGCGCTGCCGATGAAGAGTCTGGTGACGGTTGCCTTGGACATGTGGTCTTCCTCCAATGGTCGGTACGAAAGCTGGGCCGCCCCGCGGCGGCGGTGGACATGTCACCGCGGGTCTGCCACCAGGCAGACCGGACGGCCCCTCACGACACGGCCGGTTGAGGGACGACGACGGCGCTGTTGGGAACCCTCCATGTGATCCAGGCGCCGAGTGCTCCCATGGCAAGACCGAGGGGGATCCCGAAGGGTGCGCTGAGCGCCAGGAAACCGATCGCGCCGCCCACCACGATGCCGATGGAGCCCACGGTCGGGTAGATGCGCACGCGCGCGCTGGCGACGCCGTAGAGGACCCAGCCGGTGGCGAAGAGCGCGTAGCTGGCCAGGCCGGCGGTTGTGAGGACGGGATGCTGCACGGGAGCGGTCAAGAGCTGCGGAGCCGCATCCGCAATCCACGGCCCGGCAAAGGTGTCGAACCAGTGATTCCCGGCGAGAAAGACCGTGCCGGCGAAAGCCGTGCCGAACGCGACGAGTCCGAACATCCCCGCGCGCCGCGCCTGCGCCTCATAGGTCGCGACCAGGGCGAGCAGCAAGACGCAGAGTGCCACGAAGTACGTGACCATACTCGTCACGAAGAGGGGGTTCGACAGCGCCGCGCGACGATCATCGATGTCGAGCGTCGTGAACATGCCGACCTGCGCGACGCAGATCAGCACTCCTGCAAGCAACGCGATCGGGCCAGCCAGCCGGGCAAGCGGGGACTGCGTCATGAGATCCTCCTGCGCGCTGCTCCCCCGCCGGTGGACGGGGTGAGTCATGCCGCGACGGTATCCCCCGGGGCGTGAGAGAGCATCGGGGGGCGCCCGCACTTGGGAGTGAGGGCAGACCCTGCCTTGCGACTCAACCGCGCAAGTGAGCGAGCACGGCCAGAACGCGCCGATGATCGTCGGGCGCGGGCAGAAGCTCGAGCTTCGAAAAGATGCTGGCGATGTGCGCCTCGACCGTCTTGGGCGCCAAGATCAGCCGGCCACAGATGGCCTGGTTCGAGCGGCCCTCGGCCATCAGAGCAAGGACCTCCCGCTCTCGGGGCGTGAGGTCGTCGAGCGGCACCGAACTGCCACGGCGGCCGACGAGTTGCGCCACGACCTCGGGATCGATCACCGAACCGCCGCGCGCGACGCGACGGATGGCATCGGTGAAGTCGTCGACGTCCTCGATGCGGTCCTTCAACAGGTACCCCACTCCGCCGGCTCCGTCGGCGACGAGGCGCATGGCGAACGTTGTCTCGATGTACTGAGACAGGACGAGGATACCGATGGCGGAGCCGTGCTTGGCGCGGATCGCTTCAGCGGCCTGGAGCCCCTCGTCGGTGTGAGTTGGCGGCATGCGGATGTCGGTGATCGCAACGTCCGGCCGATGCTCATCGACCGCCGACAGCAGCTGTTCCGCGTCCGCCGCCTGTGCCACGACCTCGAACCCTGTTTCGGAAAGCAGGCGGCTCATTCCTTCACGTAACAGCACGGAGTCGTCCGCCAATACCAGGCGCATCCCTCATGCTCCTCGCATGAGACCGCGGACGGCCGAGCCGGACAGGTCCTCCTTGGCGATGAAGCCAGCCGCCCCGCTGCCGGCAACCTGCGTCCCATACTCCGTCGCTGGCCGCGTCGAGATCAGGATGATGGTCGGCGCCCGCCCGTCAGCGAGCATGTGGCGCGCGACCTCGAATCCATCGATGTCCGGAAGGCCAACGTCGAGCAGCACGATCTCGGGATTCAGGAGACGCGCCGCCTCGATCCCCGCGGCGCCGTCTTCGGCGTCACCCACGACGGCAAACCCCTCGGCTTCCAGTAGCGCCCGCGTCCGCACGCGGAAGTCGGCGTGATCGTCCACGATCAGGATGGTATGCACGCCCGCATCGTCGCACCCCCGGCTCGATCCACCTACAGGGCTAGCCCGGCAACGGCACGGGCGCGGGCAGCGGGATGTGGGCGGTCAGTCGCGTGCCGCCACCCGGCGGGCTATCGACGTCGAGCGTTCCGCTGATCGCCGCAAGCCGATCGACGAGCCCGGCGAGCCCGCTGCCGCGATGCGGATCGGCGTCGCCGATGCCGTTGTCGGCAATCTGGACCATGAGCTCCCCGGCCACCCGGGAGATGCGAACGGTGGCCGACGTCGCCGCGGCATGCTTGTTGAGGTTCGCGACCGCTTCCGAGACCACGAAGTAGACCGCTCCCTCGATGGGTCGAGCGAAGCGCTCTTCTGGCCCCGGCTCCACGGATATTGGTACGGATGATCGGTCTGCCAGCGACTGAACCGCGGCCGCGAGGCCCGCCTCGACGAGGATCGCCGGGTGCATGCCGCGCGCCAGCGCGCGGAGCTCGGCGAGGGCGGCCCGGGCGTCACCCGCCGCCTGCTCGAGCGCCTCGAGCACTGGTGGGTCCACGTCGTTCCCCAACCTCACGCGCGCCAGCCGTAGGGCCAGCATCAGCGACACGAGGCGTTGCTGAGCCCCGTCATGGAGGTCGCGTTCGACTCGCTTGCGCTCGGCGTCGCCGGCTTCGACGATCCGTGCCCGGGACGCCCGCACCTCGACGAGCTGACGCTCGACCTCGGCGGTCAGGTGCTCGTTTTGCACGGTGAGCCGGAGAGCAGCGCTCACCGCCGACACAAGTCCAGGGTCCTCTTCCAGCGCCGGGTCGTGGACGATGACAGCCAGTGGAGCTCCGGCGTGCTCCAGGCGCGTCGCCGCGCGTCGCTCTCCCGGGCCCGGCAGCCGGACGACGGAACCGTCCGCCGCCACGTAACGCTGCCTAGCGTCGGACCAATAGCCAACCTCCAGGGTCGGGTCCTTGAGCGCACTAGCGAGGGCCGATCCGAGGCGCTCAGGTGCCGGAAGTCGGCCGAATTCCGCCATCAGGTCGGCGACCGCAATGCGCGCCATGCGCAGTCGGAGCAACCCGGCCAGGAAGGCGAACGGGATGATGGCGCGCCCCGCCGCATCAAGGATGAACACGGCGCTCCCGGGCTCGTTCGGCACACCGAACAAGCCGGACAGGCTGTTGAGCAGGAAGATTGCCGCCGTGACCACCCCGGCGCCAGCGATTGGCCCGAGCGACCGCCGAACCGGCTCGGAGGCGACCAACCAGCGCCGGGCGGTCAACATGAGGAGCGTCACCGACATCAACGCGAGAATCACGGACACCGCAGCACCCTGAAACGGCCGCACCAGCACGACGGTGACATACGTCACAGCGATGGCGATGAAGCCGATTGCCTCCACGCCCGTTGAGAAACGACCCGCCGGGCTGATCAGCAGCACCAGGAAGAGCAGCACGGTTGCGGTCGTCGCACTCAGCTGGGTGATGGTGCCGATCCACGAGATCGGTGCCGCGCCGAGCAGAATCAGGGCGCCGGCCACGCCGATCGCCAGAAGGAGGGGGCCGGTCGTATTCCGCGGACGGGCGATCCACCCGATCGCCCCGGCGACAAGGTACGCGGCCGAGAAGCACACGAAAATCGGGACGAAGATCTCGGGCGATCCACCTCGCAGGACCGGTACCGCAAGGCAGGCTAGCGAGACCGCAATCGCCACCGCAATCCCCACCCGACGCACGTCGGCGGATCCGGAGGTTACGCGCTCGCCGCCAACGCCGCTCGGACTGAGCGTGGCGTGCACGTGCGGCATCGTCGCATACGGGTCCGGTGGCGCATAGCCCTCGCGACCGCAGCATCACCGGGCAATCCCTTAGGGGCGACACGGGGTCAACCCCGATGACAGTCGGGAGTGCGTCCAGCAATGTGGTGGCACGAGCCGCAGCTGCACGACTCCATTGCAGCGCAGACCGGCGCCAACCAGGAGCCACATGATGAGCTTCCTCCATCGGCACCGGCTGGCGATCTTCGTCGGCCTGGTCGCCTCGCTCGAGGCGGCCGTCTTCGTCGCTCGGCTCGGCCGGGAAGCAACGCCGTTCGCACTCGTGCTCGTCCCCGCCGTCGTTGCCGTGGGCCTGACCGCCGCCACCGACGGCATCGACGGGCTGAGGCGGCTGTTCGGTCGGGTGGGTCGGTGGCGAGTCGGCTGGAGATGGTACGCCGCCGCGGTTGGTATCCCCTTCATCGCCTTTGGCATCGTCGCCGTTGGCGGTGTGGTGCTCGGCCAGTTCAGCTCCGAACGGCTCGCCCAGAACATGACTGTGTCTGCCCTTCTCATTCCGCTCGTCGTCCTTCTTCCCGCGATGCTCGAGGAACTCGGCTGGCGCGGTCTCGGGGTCCAGGCCGCCATCGAGGACGGGCACTCGCCCATGTGGGCGGCAATCGTGGTCGGCGGGGCCCACATGCTCATCCACGTCCCGCTGTACCTCCCCGGTCATCTGTACGACGCCTCCCCGATCTGGCCCCTCCCGTTCATGTTCCTCGGCTTCGGCGTGCTGCTGACCTGGATCTACCTGCGGACCGGCGGCAGCGTGCTTCTTGCGGGGCTGATGCACGCTGCCCTCAATGCCTGGGTGCCACTGACGTGGGGACTCGATCCTGAGTGGGAGTGGCAGGCGCGCGGCATCGTCTTCGCGGGACTCGGGCTTGCCGTCGTTGGGCTGAGCGGCTGGTCGTGGTGGCGTGGACGCGACCAAACCAAATCGACGCCGGAGCGGGTCTCAGCAACGTCGGCACCGGGGTCGGGCTCGGCATTCTCGCCGTGATTCATACGATCGCGTTCCCACCAATCCATCGCGGGGCCAGGGCAGGATGACGGCCAGGGTGTCCGTTGCGGATGGACGTCTGAGGATCGATCGGTCAGGGGTTGCTCGGTGGTTCGGCGCTTCGGTCGATATCCCTCTGACCCATATCGTCTCCGTCGCTCGCGCGGACCCAGAGCACGTGAGGCGGTGGATCAAGGGCATCCGCCTGGCTGGGATCGAGATCCCGCGCCGCCTCACTTGGGGCGTCTACCGGCAGGCCGGGAAGCTGACGTGGTGGGACATAGCCCCGGGTACCGACGCCCTGTTCATCACGCTGCGAGACGAGCGGCTGGATCATCTGGTGGTGGAAGTCGACGATCCGGCGGCACTCATGCATGCGCTGGAGACGGCTCGCGCTCATGCCGATCCGCCGGCCGCAACATCCGATCAGACCCGGTAGCCACGGATCCCTTTACCTCACGCTCGGCCCGTCACAGCATCAAGCCGATGCCAATCGCGACAAGCCAGAGCGACCAGGCGACGTAGGCAATGGGAACGACGGTTCCCGCCACGGACCAGCCAGCCTTCTCGTTGGGCCCGACGAACTCGAGGCTGCCGAGCAGGAGCGCCTCGCCGATCGGTAGCCCGAGCCAGCCGACCCATTTCCGACGTTCTCGAATGCGGGCTGGGTGGTGGAGCAGCAGACGGACTGACCGCTCGGGCGTCCTCGTCAAGCCCGGGCGACCCCGTCGGTTGACGGGCGCGACACAATCGAATGGCGCCACATCGATCGGCTGGCGCTCCGGGAGGCATGCGTGACCGAGACGCGCATCGCGGTGATCGACGACGACCCGGCCGTCCG
>Ga0299914_10000645_pt1 | contig 21490 bp, 22 predicted proteins | sample RVTome_10_FD_201361 | JGI IMG/M metagenome (GOLD analysis project Ga0299914, IMG submission 201361) | Soil microbial communities from uranium-contaminated site in the Upper Colorado River Basin, Wyoming, United States - RVT153D57 (version 2) ...
ACATGTCCCTACCGCGTATGACGGGCTTCGCGCTGCCCGGGATTCCTGATCATTCCGGTTCCATCGTCGCCAGGAGCGGGAATCCGTGCTCGCGGGCGCGCTCGATGACGGTCGACACCTTCGTTTCGGCCACTTCGTGGGGGTAGACGCCGCAGAGGCCCTTCCCCTGGGTGTGGACCGCCATCATGATGCGAAACGCCTCGGCGGGCTGCTTGTGGAACACGATTTCGAGGACGTCCACGACGAAATCCATCGTGGTGTAGTCGTCGTTGATGAGCAGCACCTTGTAGAGCTCGGGCTTCTTCGTTTCCTGACGGGTCCGCTCGAGGACTTCGCCGCCGGTCTGGCGTTCGGTTCCAGCCATGCTCCCTGCTGTCGATTTTAGCAGGCGGTGGGGTCAGGTCTTGAATCTTCACCTCGTGGCACCTCGGACCGTGAAAAAACGAACGGTTCAAGACGTGACCCCAGGGAGGTGAAAATAGTAGGGGTTAAGACCTGACCCCCTCTGGAAGGAGAGTCCATGCGGAACGCACTTGACGCCGCGGCGCTCGCGGTACTCGCAGTCGGGACGGCCATGGCCGCCGGCTACGCGCAGCAGGCGGCCCCGGCCCGGCCCGACCACATCATCCATGCGGGCCGCCTGATCGACGGCGTCGGGTCGACTCCGCGCCAGCGGGTCTCGATCCTCGTCGCCGGCGGCCGGATCCTCGGCGTGCAGGAGGGGTTCGTGCCGCCGGCCGGCGCGCGCGTGACGGACCTCGGCTCGGCCACCGTCCTGCCCGGCCTGATCGACTCGCACACGCACATCACCGGCGAGGGCACGGCGGACGCCATCGTGCGGGCCGTCACCCTCGGCCCGGTCGATCACGCCGTGCGGTCGACGCTCTATGCCCGGCGCACCCTCGAGGCCGGATTCACGACGATCCGGAACGTCGGGGCCGACGGCGGCTCCGACGTCGCGCTGAAGCGCGCCATCGACGACGGGCTCGTCCCGGGGCCCCGCATCTGGACCGCGCGCCACGGCCTCAGCATCACTGGCGGCCACGGCGATCAGGGCGGGCTGCGGCCGGAGCTGGGCGTCGAGGCCACCTGGCAGCACGGCATCGTCGACTCGCCGGAGGAAGCCGCCAAGGCGGTGCGCTACCAGCACAAGTACGGCGCCGATCTGATCAAGTTCACCGCGACGGCCGGCGTGCTCTCCATCAACGACTCCGGCGATGTCCAGCAGTTCACCGACGAGGAGATGCGCGCGATCGTCCGCACCGCGCACCTCCTCGGGATGAAGGTGGCGGCGCACGCGCACGGCAAGCAGGGAATCGAGGCGGCGATCAGGGCCGGCGTGGATTCGATCGAGCACGGCACCTACCTGGACGGGGAGACGATTGCGCTCTTCAAACAGCACGGCACGTATCTCGTGCCCACGATCCTGGCGGGGAAGACCGTCGCCGAGATGGCGAAGAAGCCGGGCGCCCTGCACCCGTCGGTGCGCGCGAAGGCGGCGCGGATCGGGCCGCTCATGCAGGACATGTTTCGACGCGCCTGGGCGGGCGGCGTCAGGATCGCGTTCGGCACCGACTCGGGCGTGTCGACGCACGGCGAGAACGCGCGCGAGTTCTCCTACATGGTGGAGGCCGGCATGCCGCCAATCGAGGCCATCCTCTCCGCGACGAAGCATGCCGCCGGCCTGCTCGGCGCGGACGATGACGTCGGCTCCATCCAGCCAGGCCGGTTCGCGGACATCATCGCCGTAGCCGGGGATCCGCTGACGGACATCGCGGAGCTGCAGCGCGTCCTGTTCGTGATGAAAGGCGGCGTGGTGTACAAGGACGCGCGGATCGCACCGGCCACGGCGCCGTCCGGTTCCGCGCGCGACGGACGGGTCCGCTGATGGGGAGCCTTGCGGCGGGCGTGGACTACGTCGACGTCCAGTTCCTGGGCCGCCCGGGAATCATCGCGACCGGGATCCTCCAGGGGCCTTCAGGCGTGGCGCTCGTCGATCCAGGGCCCTCGACGACGATCGGCACGCTCGAGACGGCGCTGGCGCGGAAGGGAATCGCGTGGGGCGACGTGCGGCAGCTCCTGCTCACCCACATCCACCTGGATCACGCCGGCGCGGCCGGGACGCTCGTGCGTGCGCATCCGCACATCGAGGTCTTCGTCCACGAGCGCGGCGCGCCGCACCTGATCGATCCGTCGCGCCTGCTGGCGAGCGCCTCGCGCCTCTACGGCGGCGACATGGATCGGCTCTGGGGAGAGTTCCTGGCCGTGCCGGCCGACCGCGTCCACGCGCTGAAGGGCGGGGAGACGATCGCCGCCGGCGGCCGCGAGCTTCAGGTCGCGTACACGCCCGGCCACGCGCTGCATCACATCAGTTATTTCGATCCGTCCGGCCGCATCGCTTTCGTCGGCGATACCGCCGGCATCCGGCGCGGTGGCAGCCGTTACGTGATGCCGCCGACACCGCCGCCCGACATCGACCTCGAAGCCTGGCGCGCGAGCGCCGACCGGATCCTCGCCTGGGATCCCGACACGCTCTTCCTGACGCATTTCGGTCCGTTCCAGGGCGCGCGGCCGCAGATCCAGCAGCTCTTCGAGCGACTCGCCGAGTGGACCCGCACGGCCCGGCGGCTGCTGGCCGACCCCTCGCTCACCGATGAAGCCCGAGAGGAGGCGTTCGTCCGCGAAGGCCTGCTGGATCTCCAGCGAACCGTCGGGCCGCACGAGGCCGAGCAGTACGGCCGCGCCGGGCGGCTGGATTACTCCTGGCAGGGGCTGGCGAGGTATGTCAGACGTCGTAATCCGTAGTCCGTAGTCCGTGGTCCGTGGCCCCGCTCGGGCGGTCTGAGGCACCCGCGGTCGTGCCTGTTACCACGGCCTGTGGCAACTGGAACGAAGGACCACGACAACGAGCCACGCGCCACGGATCACGGCGCGGCGCCGATCACAGAATTGGGCGTTGCTCCCATCGCGCACGGAGTGGCAGAGTGGGGGAAGAGGTGCGACATGCGCGAAAGGGCTCCCCAGCTGTTCGCGGTCGTGGCCGTCTTCGTGCTGCTGCAGATCGGTGGCGCCGGGCAGTCCACCCTGCGGCCGACACCGGCGCCGCTCGTCACGGCGGAGAACGAAGACTGGTACCTGGCCGGCGAGCCGATTCTGCACGCGGGCCACGTCTATTACCCGACCGGCCCGAACGTGTTCTTCAATCCCCGCGAGATGGTGCGCACGGGCGACTATCTCGGCGTTCCGCTCTATACGCTGACTACGATCGAGCCCAGCAGCCAGGTCTACGCGCCGCTCGCCGGCCGCCTGATGAAGCCGTACGAGCGCCGGCGGACGGGCGACCTGGCCGGGACAACCGGGAGCACGCTGCCGTCCGCTCCGGTGCTCGGCCCGTATGCGCCTGGGCCGTACGAGCCGCTGCCGACCGGGATCGTGCGCGCCCCGGGCCCGCCCGGGCGCGCCGAACCCGTCCTGGGAACGGAATACCCGGTCGCCGTGGACACGCGTCCGGCTGCGCCTCCGGAGCCCGCGCCGACCGCCGGCGAGGCGCCGTACCCACCGCCCGGGCCGCTCGTCACCGCCCGGATGCCCGAAGGCCTCGATGCGATCTTCGTGGAGTATCAGGGTCGCCGGTGGTTCGGCGGTGGTTCAGCGGTCGAGCTGGATCCTGCCCGGTTCACCAGAATCGGGGACTATCGCGGGTTCGCCGTCTACCGCCGGGATGCCGACGAGAGCACCATCTACATCGCGGTGCGGCGCACCGCCGTCGTCGTGGCGCCGTTCGCGCTTCGTCGCTAGCGGACCCGCCCGTCAGGACTCAGGAAACGGGGCGTCCCGAACGATATACTCACCAGAGCCGTGGGTACCGTCCGACGCCTCGTCTTCGGCAGCAATCCGCGCCGTACAACCGTACGGATCGGCGTTCTCACGCTCATCTGCGTCGTCCTGTTCGGCTGGGTCCTGCTGCCCGTGCGCGCCGACGGCGACAGCATGCTCCCCACCTACGCGTCCGGCGGGTTTACCCTGGTCAATCGGATGGCCTACGTCAGCACGAAGCCGCGCCGCGGCGACATCGTCGCGATCCGCCTGGCCGGTCCACGAGTCGTGTACATCAAACGCATTCTCGGGCTGCCGGGTGAACGGTTTGCGGTCGGGGACGGCCGGGTGTTCATCAACGACGCGGCGCTCGACGAACCGTATGTCCGGCACCAGCACAGCTGGAACGTCGAGGAAGTCACGCTCGGCCCGGCGGAGTACTTCGTCGCCGGCGACAACCGTGGCACGTCGGATTACGGGCGCGTGGACGCGGCACGGATCCTGGGCCGGTTGATGTTCTGAACGCTTTCGGGGGTCAGATCTTGTTCTTTGCACGGGTGTCCTCTTTTTGTGGGTCGTTCGTGGCAAGAGGATCTGGCCGGGCGGGGCCTGCTGGCGCAGGCGTCCTCGTTTTGTGACGCGCATGCAAAGAACAAGATCTGACCCCTCGCGTGCGTGATGATGCACATCTCGAAATCCCGGCCGGGGTCCCTCGTCGTGATCGCCGCCTCTCTGTTCTTCGCCTCGGCCTGCGGCTGGTGGGGCGACGAGCGGGCGGCGATCCGGGGGCGCCTCCAAGAGTTCGTGGCGACAGTCAACCGCCAGGCGCCCGAAGGGCTCGGCACGGTCACCCATTCGGCGGCGATCGGCCGCTACTTCACCGAGGACGTGACGATCGATCCGGGCAGGGGCGGCGCCCCCATCAACGGCCGCGAGATGTTGATGGGGATCGCGGCGAGGCTCCGGCCCCGGACGGCCGAGTACCGGGTGCAGCTCGCGGACGTTACCGTGCGGCTCGCGCCGGACGAGCTGTCGGCCGAGGTCGAGCTGACCGCCGAATTCATCCGGCGCGAGCCGGGCGCGCGGCAGTCCATGGACGCACGCGAGTTCGCGCTGACCATGCGGCGCGAGGGCGGCGAGTGGCTGATCGCGCGCGTGACCGCGGTCGAGACGTTGAAGTAGGACGAACGAGGCGATGTCGAAGGTTGAAGGAGCGCCTTCAACCTCCGACTCTCCGTGGCCGCAGGCACCCGCTGTGCCCGGGATGCGGGGGTGGCGAGCCGGCGTTCCTTGGCTGACGAGGGGCGGTCAGCCGGCCGGCACGGTGGGTGAACGAAACTCTCAGGCGACCGCCATACGCGGCCTCCGCGGCACGCCCACCATGGCGGGCTGCGTGCCTTCGAGCCGGACGTAAGCGCCGTCGCGCGTGCGTGTCAGGAACTTCGCGTCGACGAGCGCTCCCAGCATCGCGTCGCATACGTCACGATCCAGCCCCCACAGGCGCTGCGCCTGCGCGGCCGTCAGCTGGAGACCCGGCATCTCGACGTATTCGCCCTGGATCCGCTGGAGTACTTCATCGATACGCATGGAACGAACCTCCCTGGGCACCCCGACTCGACTTGTTGCTGTGCCCACACGAGAAGCAACAAACATACCGCCGCAGAGGCGGTTGACTCCGCGGGCATGGCAGGCCGGAAGTGACTCTCTCCCTTGATGTTCCACCCTGGGACGAAGGCAGGACGACCGGCCGGGGCCGTGCCGGCCTCCGGGGTGTGTAGGTTGTCCGGTCGGTGGTTGTCTGGAAACCTTACGGGGCCGATCCGCGGCGGGGGTCAGTAAGGTCGACCGCCTGAGTGCAGGCCGGCGGCGAGATCGGTCGCGTGGCGGGGTGGACCCGCACCTCCGCCAAGGCTTCGGCGAGTCCGCCGGAGCCTCAGCGAAGGCGGAAGGTCGGGCCTACAGTTGTCTGAGCGCCGTGACCACCGGCAGGCGGGCGGCGCGGACCGCCGGGGCCAGGCCGCCGAGCAGGCCCATCACGAGCGCGTAGATCATCGCGCGGAAGAGGAGCGAGGGCGTCACCGCGAACGAGAACGCCACCTGGCTGAACGACTGCCAGTTCATCGTCGCGGTCTGGTAGCCGTCGAATGCCGCCCAGGCGATGGCGCCGCCGATGAGACCGCCGACGATGCTGAGGAGCGTGGCCTCGGCGAGGACGGAGATGACGACCGGTCCGCTGCCGAACCCGAGGGCGCGCAGCGTCGCGATCTCGCGCGTGCGGTTCGAGACGGCCGAGTACATCGTGTTCACGGCCCCGAAGATCGCGCCGAGGCCCATCAACCCGGCGATCCCGAACCCCACGGTGCGGATGACGGTCTGGAGCACCTGCGACTGCTGCGCGTAGTAGTCCGGCTCGCGGAAGACCGTGGCGTTGACCCGCGGGTCGGTCGTGAGCGCGTCCTTGAAGGTGTCGAGCGCGTCCACGGACTCGAGGCGGCCGTAGACCGACTGATACGAGTTGCCGCGGCGGTAGGCACCCTGGAGCACCTTCGCGTCGCACCACAGCTCCGACTCGGCCACGCTCCCGCCGGCATCGAACATGCCGACCACCTGCCAGGAGCTCTCGCCCCACCGCACGGTCGATCCGACCGTCAGGCCGGCGAACTGCCGCGAGGCCGCGCGGCCGACGACGATCTCGTTGGTGCCCGGCCGGAACATGCGCCCTTCGACGATCCGCACGCCGGGCCGGACCTTCAGGGCCATCTCCGAGAGGCCGCGCAGCGGCACGTTCGCGTCGGTCCCCGTACGCTGGAGCGGGTGCCCGACGATGACGAGCAGCTCGGGCGAGGCCAGCGGACCCTCAGCCCCGCGCTCGAGGCCCGGCGCCTCCGTGATGATTCGCGCCCCCTCGCCGCCGAAGCCGCTCGTCATCTCCGTGTCGCTCCCGGATCGGAGCACGATCACCGTCCGCGGATCGCCCGTGCCCCTCATCGCGTGGCTGAAGCCCTCGGCGATCGACAGCACGGAGATGAAGACCACGACGACGCCCGCGATGCCGATGATCGCGACGACGGAGGATCCGGCGCGCTGGGCGATCGACCGGAGCGTGACCCCGGTGACGGCAGCGGTTTGAGACAGCCAGTTCATCACAGACACCTGCAGGCCCGACCTGGAGGTCGGGCGTCAACGTCCGCCGTCCCGGGGCCGGCGCGCCTACCCCGTTCTGCGCAGCGCGTCCACGATCTTCAGCCGGCTGGCCTGGACGGCCGGCAGCAGCCCGGCGCTCAGCCCGAGCAGCGCGACCAGGCCGATCCCGATCGCGATATCGCGCGGCGGGAAGTGGAAGATCGGCAGCAGCCCGCCGGTCGGGTCGCCCTGCGCAACGATGAGCCACGCGAGGGCGAGCCCGAGGCCGCCGCCGACGAGCGCGATGGCCGACGACTCGAGCAGCACGAGCCCGAGGATCCGCCCCTCGGTGAAGCCGAGCGTCTTGAGGACGCCCAGTTCGTTCGTCCGCTCGCGGATCGACTGCGCCATGGCGTTGCCGGCCACGAACAGGATGAACGCCATCACGACCGCCGCGATCGCGATCATGATCGCGCCGATGTCGCCGACCTGCTTCGCGAAATCGGCCGCGAACGCCTTTTCGGTCGCCGTCTTCGTCTCCGCGGGCGAGTTCGCGAACATCGCGTCCAGCCGCTGCGCGAGCTGATCGGACGTCGCGGGATCGGCCACGCGCAGCACGTACCAGCCGACCTGGCCGTTCAGAAAGCCCGAGTTGCGGAACGTCTCGTTCAGGTACTCCCAGTGCAGGAAGAACTGCGTATTGTCGACGCCGGCGGTGGACGAGTCGTAGATGCCCTCGATCGTGAAGTCCCACGGGGATCCGTCCGGTTTGCGGTAGATGGGCGAGATGAGCGGCACCCGGTCGCCGACGTTCCAGTCGTACCGCCTCGCGAGATCGACGCCCACGACGGCGCCCGTCCGGCTGGCGAGCCACGCCTGCTTCTGATCCTCGGGCAGCTCGAACTCCGGATAGATCCGCAGCCAGGTCTCGGGATCCACCGCGATGCTCTGCACGAAGTTGGTCGGCTCCTGGTAGTACCCGCCGAACCAGTTCGCGTGCGAGACCTCCGTGACGCCGACCGTGGCGCTGATCCGGTCGCCGTAGCTCTTCGGCAGGAGCTGGATGATCGAAACCCTGTGGATCATCATCAGCCGATCCGCGCCGGCGACATCCACGCCCATGCTGAACGCGGCGCGCAGCGCCATCAGCGCGCCGAACAGCACGAAGGCGATGAAGATGGTCAGGGTCGTGATGATCGTCCGGACCTTTCGCCGCATCAGGTTGCGCCAGACGAGCGGCAGGAACTTCATGCCGCGGCCTCGGTGACGAGCGTGCCCTTCTCGAGATGGAGCGTGTGCCGCGCGCGCTGCGCGGCGTGCGGGTCGTGCGTCACCATGACAATCGTTTTCCCATGATCGCGGTTGAGCGCCTGGAGCAGCTCCAGCACCTCGTCTCCCGACTTCCGATCGAGATCGCCTGTAGGCTCGTCGCACAGCAGGAGGGTCGGGTCCGTCACGATCGCGCGCGCGATGCCGACCCGCTGCTCCTGCCCGCCGGAGAGCTGCCGCGGGTAGTGTTTCGCGCGCTCCCCGAGCCCGACGACGGAGAGCGCCGTCTGCACGCGGCGCTTCCGCTCGGCCGAGGAGAGCTTCGTCAGGAGCAGCGGCAGTTCGACATTGCGCGCCGCGGTGAGCACCGGCAGCAGGTTGTACATCTGGAAGACGAACCCGATGTGCCGCGCGCGCCAGGCGGCGAGCCGCCCGCCGGACATCCGGTCGATGCGGTCGCCGGACACCTCGATCGATCCGCTGCTCGGCGTGTCCAGTCCGCCGAGCAGGTTGAGCAGCGTCGTCTTGCCCGAGCCGGACGGCCCCATGAGGGCGAGGAAGTCCCCCTCGGGGATGTCGAGCGTGACGCCCTGCAGCACGTCGATGCGCTCACTGCCGCGGAAGTAGACCTTGTGCAGATCCTGCACCTTCACCAGGGTGGTGGCCATCTACTGCTCCTTCACGCGCGCGCCATCGACGAGGTCCTCGGGACCTTCGACGACGACGCGGTCTCCCGTGTTCACGCCCGACAGGATCTCCACGCGGGCGCCGTCCTCGTGGCCGGCCTTGACGGCGCGCCGTTCCACGCGATCGCCGTGCACGACGAACACGACCGTCTGCCCGTCGCGCGTGCGCACGGCGGCCGCCGGCACGTACAGCCTGGCGCGCGAGGCCTCGCCGTCGGGCTCCGGCGCGCCCCCGGCGAGAAACGAGACCTTCACCCCCATGTCGGGGAGAATCCTGGGATCGAGTGCCTCCCCCCTCGACCCGGCCCGGGGCGACCCGGAGCGGGTCGAAGCGTCGAAGGCAATGCGCACGCGGACGGTGGCCCGCTGCCGATCCGCCGAGGGGACCGTCGTAATCACGCGGCCCGGAATGCGCCAGTCGGGATACGCGTCGAGGACCGCCTCGACCGGCTGCTTCGGACGCACGCGATTGATGTAGCTCTCGCTGACGTCCACTTCGATCTCGAGCGACGACATGTCCACGATCGTGCCGATGCCGGTGCGCGTGAAGCCGCCGCCGGCCGAGACCGGCGAGATCATCTCGCCCGGCTGGGCGTCCTTGGAGATGGCGATGCCGTCGAACGGGGCGCGCACGACCATGTCGGCGAGATCCGTCTCGCGCGCGCGGACCTGGGATTCGGCGACGCGGACCTGCTGCGACGCGAGCGAGATGCGGGCCCTGAACGACTCGACCGTCGCGGTCGCCGAGTCCACTTCGGCGCGGCTGACGGCGCCCTCCTCGACGAGCTCGGTGAGCCGATCCAGGGTGAGCTGCGCCTCGCGCAGCCGGGCTTCGTCTTCCGCCGCGCTCCGGCGCGCCGCCTCGAGCTGGGCGCGCGCCACGTCGAGCGCCGCCCTGATCTGGGAATCGTCGAGGCGCGCGAGGACCTGCCCCCGCCGTACGGCCTGACCCTCCTCGATGAACACGTCCACGACCTTGCCGGTCACCTTCGAGGACACCGTCGCGCGCCGGCGCGCCGTGACGTAGCCCGAGGCGTTCAGCACGGCCCCGGCGGCCGCCACGCCGCCCGATTCGCTGACGACCGGCGCGGTGCGGACGGTCGCGGCCTGCACGCGCTGCGTCCAGAACCAGCCCCCGGCGCCAATCACGAGCGCCAAAAGCAGGAGCACGAGCCAGACCCCGCGCCGCCGGGCTCCGGCGCGCGCGCTCTGGTCGATTCGAAGCGATGCGAGATCGTCGTTGAGCGTGGACACGGTCGTGTTCTTCAATAAACCCGCCGACGTGCCGTGTCGGTTCGCCGAACGGACATGCCCGTGAGGCTGATTCGCGCCGCGGCGCCGCCGCTGCAGCCGCACGAGTGAGCTCAGGGTGTAGACGCCGACGCAACGCCGATGTCATCGGCCCGGCGCGACGGCTTCCATGCATACGAGCCGCCGCGCGCGGCCGTTGCGCAGCGCCTGGGCCGGCCCGGCTGTTACCAGCCTTTCAGTATAGCGATCCTACGAAAGGAAGCCGTTCGGCGATCGACCCGTCCGGCGAACGGAGGGGGTGAGGCGGTGAGCGGGTGACGAACGCGCCAGGGCTCCGGGCTCGGGTCCCGGAATTCGGCGCTCAGGAACTCGGGGCGGGCTCTCCCGCGGTTCGCACGCGCATGAAATTCGCACGCGCCTGAAGGAGAGGATCCCGAGGGCGTCACGCGCTTGACAATCTCCGGCAGGAGTCATACGTTGCCTTGCACGTGGCTGGCGAGGCCGAGTACGAGCGCGTCCAGGCGCGGCATTCGTGCGGCTCCGGGCCGCGTGTCCACCCCATCGCGCGCGCAACCATGACGCCCCACGCCGCATCCTCGTCGACCGACGAGGACAGAGGGCCGCTGCGCGGCGTTCCGCGAGAATCTCGTGTGCATCACGCGGCGCGCACAGCGCGTCCGCCAGGCCCCGCCGCGCCGAAGGCGTGCGCCGGGGACCCCGCGGCGCGGAGCGGGGCGACGGGCCCCGCCAGCGACGGCGCAGCGGGGTTCGGCGGGCGACGCCCCCGGCCTGGAATGAGGAGGAAGCTCGATGTTCCGTCACCCCGATCCTGAGGTCCTCGTCGTCGGTGCCGGTCCGGTCGGTCTCGTGGCGGCCCTGTTCCTGGAGCAGTACGGGGTCCGTGTGGAGATCGTCGACATGCACCAGCGGACGACCCAGCACAGCTACGCCCTCGCGATTCACCCGCGCACGCTGCGGATTCTCGACGAGGCCGGACTCTCCGAAGGGCTGGTCGGCGCGGGGCGCAAGCTGACGAAGGTCGCTTACTACGAAGGGCGGGAGAGGCGCGCCGAGATCGACTATTCGGCCCTGCCTTCACGGCATCCGTATCTGCTCGTCGTCCGCCAGAGTCTGCTGGAGAGGGCCGCAGAGGAAGCGCTCCGCCGGAAGAAGGTCAGGGTCCTCTGGGGACACCGGCTCCAGGCCCTCACGGTGGACGGCGCCACCCCCCGGGCAGAGGTCGCGAAGCTCGACCAGGTCGCGACCGGCTACCCCGTCGCGCGAACGGAGTGGATCGTCGTGAAGAGCGAGGCGATCCGACCGGCTTATGTCATCGGGGCCGACGGGCACGACTCGGCCGTGCGGCGGATGGCCGGCATCGAGATGGCCGAGCATGGCGGGGGCCAGGTCTTCTCCATCTACGAGATCGAGGCGGCGGGGGAGCTTCCCGCCGAGGTGCGCGTCATGCTCGATCGCGACCTGACGAGCGTCTACTGGCCCCTCGAGGAGGGGCGATGCCGCTGGGGATTCCAGATTCACGACCCCTCCGGACACGCGGCGTCGCTGGAGCGGCTCGCGCAGCTGATGGGCGCGAGGGCTCCCTGGTGCACGGCGCGGCCAACGCAGATTTACTGGTCGACGCTCGCGTTGTTCGAGCGGCGCCTGACGCGGAGCTTCGGCCAGGGAGGCGTCTGGCTCGCCGGCGACGCCGCGCACCAGGCGGCGCCGGTCGGCGTGCACAGCATGAACTCGGGGCTGGTCGAAGCGCGCGAGCTGGCGGCGCGCATCTCGCGGATCCAGCATGCGGGGGGAGACCCGAGGCTTCTCCAGGAGTTCGCGACCGAGACGCACGAGGCCTGGCAATGGCTCCTCGGCGCGGGCCGGGCGGTGCGCGCGCTTGCGGGGGCAGACCCGTGGGTTCGGCAGACCGCGGCGAGGATCCTCGCCTGCATGCCTGCCTCGGGAGAGGACCTCGAACCGCTGCTCGAGCAGATTGGCCTCACGGCCGCGCCAACCGCAGCGTCGTGAAAGCGCACGCCGCCTCCAGGCCGGCAGTGTTCAGCGGCCTGGGGTGCTTGACTCCCCGCGATGCGCGATGGTACAAACGGCCACTCTTCAAAGTCCAGCGAGGCTGCGCCTCTGATCAACGAGGCCCCGCCTCGCCAGGTGACATTGCGTGATGACGCCGCGCCGGCGCGCGGACGGCTCTGACCGGGAATGCTGAGCGCAAGACCTGACTCAAGTGTTCAGGCACCGGTCGGTCGAGGCCTCTAGGCGGGGAACAGGCGTGGCCCAGACGGAAGCAGAACTCCTCGATAACCCTGTTGCGGGCCGTCCCACGCTCATCCTGCGCTCGCCGGATTTCCATTCCATCACCGAGGTCGTCGCGGGGCCGGTCGAGCGGCCGGCACCGCTCGGCTGGTGGCTCTGCTTCATCCCGTCCCTCGCGCTGCTCGGCCTTCTCGGCGTGGCGGTCTCGTGGCTCTTCTGGGAGGGAATCGGCATCTGGGGACTCAACGTTCCCGTCGGCTGGGCGTGGGACATCACGAACTTCGTGTTCTGGGTCGGGATCGGGCACGCCGGGACGCTCATCTCGGCGATCCTCTTCCTCTTCCGGCAGAAATGGCGCACTTCGATCAACCGCGCGGCGGAGGCGATGACCATCTTCGCGGTCATCTGCGCCATGACGTTCCCCGGGATCCACGTGGGACGCGTCTGGGTCGCCTACTGGATGTTCCCGATCCCGAACCAGATGGACATGTGGCCCAACTTCCGGAGCCCTCTGCTCTGGGACGTCTTCGCCGTCAGCGTGTACGGAACCGTCTCGGCGCTGTTCTGGTACGTCGGCCTGATCCCGGACCTGGCGATGATGCGCGATCGGGCGAAGACCCGCACCCGGAAGCTCGTCTACGGCATCTTCGCCCTCGGATGGCGGGGCTCCGTGCGGCAATGGCACCACTACGAAACCGCCTATCTCCTGCTTGCAGCTCTCGCGACGCCGCTGGTCCTCTCGGTGCATTCGGTCGTCTCGATGGATTTCGCGGTCTCCGTCGTCCCCGGGTGGCACACGACGGTCTTCCCGCCTTACTTCGTCGCGGGCGCGATCTTCTCCGGGTTCGCCATGGTGCTGACGCTCATGGTGATCTGCCGCAAGGCGTTCGGCCTCGAACAGATCATCACCCTCCGGCACTTCGACCTCATGGCGAAGATCATGCTCGTGACCGGGACGATGGTCGGCTATGCCTATGCCACGGAGTTCTTCACCGCGTGGTACAGCGGGAACCCCTACGAGATGTTCACGTTCCTGAACCGCGCGCTCGGACCGTACGCCTGGGCCTACTGGACCATGGTGACCTGCAACGTGATCAGCCCTCAGCTCTTCTGGTTCAAGCGGGCGCGCACGAGCATCCCGATCCTGTTCGCGCTGTCGATCGTCATCAACATCGGCATGTGGTTCGAGCGGTTCGTGATCATCGTGACGTCGCTGCACCGTGACTTCCTCCCGTCGGCGTGGGACTACTTCACGCCGACGATGTGGGACGTGGCGTGCCTGCTCGGGAGCTTCGGGCTCTTCTTCACGCTGTTCTGCCTGTTCGTGCGCTTTCTCCCGATGGTGGCAACCGCCGAGGTCAAGACCGTCCTGCCGCAGGCCGATCCGCACTGGCCGGCCGGCCCCGAACGCGAGACCATGGACGGCCGGGCTGCGCTGCGGGCCCGTGGGGCGTCCGCGCCCGCCCCCGAGGGAGCCCCCTAGATGCCCTTCGACTCGCTTCGCTCGCTCAGGGCCATGCCGCTCCTCGTCAATCAGCTCCCGACGGGGCCCTACTACGGAGCCCTCGCCGAATTCGCCACGCCGGCGGACCTCTATCACGCGTGCGAGCGCGTGCGTGACGCGGGCTTCACGCGGTGGGACGCCCACACGCCGTTCCCCGTCCACGGCCTGGAGGGAGCCATGGGGCTCCGGCGCTCCCCGCTGCCCTGGATCGTTCTCGGCCTCGGACTCCTGGGGGCGGCGCTCGGGTTCCTCCTGCAGTGGTGGGTCCACACCGCCGCCTATCCTCTCGTCATCAGCGGCAAACCGTACAACGCCTGGCCGGCCTTCATTCCGATCACGTTCGAGGTGGGAGTCCTCTTCGCCGCGCTCGGCGCCGTCCTCGGCATGCTCGGGCTGAACCGGCTCCCCATGCACCACCACCCGCTCTTCCGATCCCGGATCTTCGAGCGCGTGACCGACGACGCCTTCTTCATCTCGATCGAATCGTGGGATCCCCGATTCGATCCGTCGGCCACTCCGAAGCTGCTGGAGTCCCTGGGCGCACGACGCGTCGAGCTCCTGGAGTCCTGAATGATCCCCGAACGCGATCGCGTGGCGCTGCGGCCCGAACAGGCCATGATCCCGCCGGGGCACGCGTGGAACCGCATTCCGGCCGTTGGCGCCGTCTTTGCCCTGCTGGGCGCGGTGGCCTGCGCGATGCTGGGGGCGGCGAATCCCAAGCAGTTCTTCTTCTCGTGGCTCGTGTCGTTCCTGTTCTTCCTGAGCCTCGCCCTCGGCGCGCTCTTCTTCGTGCTGATCCAGTACGCGGCTCAGGGAGGATGGGGGATCGTGCTGCGGCGGATCGGGGAGACGACCTTCGCCACGCTCCCCGTGATGGCGCTGCTCTTCCTCCCGCTGCTCCTCGGGCTGCGCGATCTGTACGAGTGGGCGGCCCCCGGCGCAGCCGAGCACGATGCGCTGCTGCGCTGGAAGGCGCCATTCCTCAACGTCACGTTCTTCCTGATCCGGGCGGCGCTCTATTTCGGATGCTGGTCCCTGATCGCCCTCTTCTACTACCGCCTCTCGCGCGGCCAGGACGCGACGGGGGATCCGGCGGTATCCGCCCGCCTGCGCCGCCTCGCCGGGCCCGCCATCATCGTTCTCGCCCTGACCCAGACCTTCGCCTCGATCGACTGGATCATGTCGCTCACGCCGCATTGGTACTCGACCATCTTCGGCGTGTATTTCTTCGCGGGCTCGTTCGTCGGGTTCATCGCGCTGCTCTCGGTCGTCGCGGTGGCGATGCGCCGGGCGGGGCTGCTCGACACGGTCATCAGCGCCGAGCACCTGCACGACGTCGGAAAGCTCCTCTTCGCGTTCACGGCGTTCTGGGCCTACATCGCCTTCTCCCAGTTCTTCCTCATCTGGTACGCGAACCTCCCTGAGGAGACGGTCTGGTACATGGCGCGGCTGGAGGGATCCTGGAAGACGGTCTCGATCGTCCTCATGGCGGGACATTTCGGGGTTCCGTTCTTTTTCCTGATGGGGCGCGCCGTCAAGCGGAGGGGATCGACGCTGGCCGTGGGGGGAGCGTGGCTCCTCGCCATGCACTTCCTGGACATCTACTGGCAGGTCATGCCCACGCTCCATCCCGAAGGGCTCCGTCCGTCGGTTCTGGACGTGGCCGCGCTCGTCACCGTCGGCGGGTGCTTCGTGGGCGCGGCGGGCTGGCTGATGCGACGGCAGGCGCTCGTACCGCTGCGCGACCCGAGGCTCGCCGAATCGCTTGCGTTCGAGAACGCCTGAGGTCGGACAAGCGCCTGCGGTTCGACCGCGGCGCCGAGCGAGAGCGAGTGGGGGTCGGGCCCCACGAGCACTGAGCAGAGCCCGCGCCAGAGCGCAAACGGCCCGCCGCAGGGTTGCCCGGACGGGGGGGCCGGTGTAGAGTCGGGCCATTCCTTGATACGATGAGCGAGGGAGGCGAGGTTCGCGATGACGAGGCAAACGAGCATGCGCAGGACGGCGAAGACGTGGTGCCTGGCGGCAGGATTGGCAGCAGCGGCGGGATGCGGCGGATCCCAGCCGACCGATACTGCCCAACAGACGCCACAAACGGGGGCCGCTCCCGCGACCCCCACCGTGCAGGAGGGCGCGCAGAAGGCGCAAGACCTCGGCGACTCGTCCATCACCGGGACCATCACCTTCGAGGGGAAGCCTCCCGCGCTGAAGCCGCTCACCATGAACGCCGACCCCGCGTGCGCCAAGATGCACTCGAAGCCCGCGCCGAACGAGATGCTGGTCCTCGGCAGCGGCAACACGATGGGGAACATCATGGTCTGGGTCTCGAAGGGGCTCCCGGCAGGCAAGACCTGGCCCGCTCCCAAGACTCCGGCGGTTCTCGATCAGAAAGGGTGTCAGTACGTGCCGCACGTGATGGGGATCATGGTCGGCCAGACCTACAGGATCCTCAATTCCGACGGCATCCTCCACAACGTCCACGCCCTCCCCAAGATCAACAGGGGGTTCAACAGGCCGATGCCGGCGACGGTCAAGGAGGCGACCGTGACGTTCGACAAGCCGGAGGCGCTCTTCCAGATCAAGTGCGACGTGCACCCGTGGATGAGTGCCTACGCCGGCGTTTTCACCCATCCTTTCTTCTCGGTGACGGGCACGGACGGGAAGTTCACGATCTCCGGCCTCGACCCGGGGACCTACGAGATTACCGCCTGGCACGAGAGGCTGGGCACGCAGACGGCCTCGGTCACGATTGCGGCCGACGAAGCGAAGACCCAGAACTTCAAGTTCACGACCCCTGCGAAGTAGCGGTCCGGAGAGAAGCCGTATGAACGAGCCGGCAGCCGTCGTCGCACCCAAGCCGCACGTCGCGCACGAAGCCCATCACGAGGAGCTCGGCTTCTGGCGCCAGTACGTCTTCTCCACCGACCACAAGGTCATCGGGATCCAGTACGGCATCACCGGCCTGTTGTTCCTGTTCTTCGGCTTTTCGCTGATGATGCTCATGCGCTGGCAGCTCGCCTACCCGGGCAGCGCGCTGCCGCTGCTCGGCGCGCTGTTCGGCGAGACGCGCATGCCGGGCGGGACGATGCTCCCCGACTTCTACAACGAGCTCGGGGCGATGCACGGCACCATCATGGTCTTCCTCGGGGTGGTGCCGCTCGCCGTCGGCGGATTCGGGAACTTCGTGCTCCCGCTCCAGATCGGAGCCCAGGACATGGCGTTTCCGAGGCTCAACATGGCGAGCTACTGGTTCTTCTTCCTCGGCGGCGTCACGATGCTCGGCAGCTTTTTCGTCCCCGGCGGGGCGGCGCAATCCGGGTGGACCTCCTACTCGCCCCTCGCCAACATCGCGGGGACGGGCCAGACGTGGTGGCTCGTCGGAATGATCTTCCTGATCACCTCGTCGCTGCTCGGAGCGGTCAACTTCATCACCACCACGATACAGCTCCGCGCCCCGGGGCTCACGTTCATGCGGTTCCCCTTCTTCGTGTGGGCCCAGTTCGTGACCTCCTTCCTCCTCCTGCTGGCCTTTCCGCCGCTCGAGGCCGCGGGGATCATGCAGCTCATGGATCGCGTCGCCGGCACGAGCTTCTTCCTCCCGAGCGGCCTGGTGGTCAGCGGCCAGGCGCTCGAGGTGGCCGGCGGCGGCAACCCGCTCCTCTGGCAGCACCTGTTCTGGTTCCTGGCGCACCCGGAAGTCTACGTCCTGATCCTTCCCGCGCTGGGCATCGTGGCCGAGATCATCGCGAACAACACGAGGAAGCCGCTGTGGGGCTATCGTTCGATGGTCTACGCGGTCGTCTTCCTCGGCTTCATGTCGTTCATCGTCTGGGCGCACCACATGTTCATGACCGGCATGGGGACGACGATGGCGGCGTTCTTCCAGACGACCACGATGATCATCTCGATCCCGTCGGTCGTGATCCTCACGGCCCTGATCATCTCGCTCTGGGGCGGATCGATCCGCTTCAATACGCCCATGCTCTTCGCGCTCGGCTTTCTCCCGATGTTCGGCATCGGCGGGCTGACCGGGCTTCCGCTCGGCTTCAACATCTCGGACATCCCGCTGCACGACACGTACTACGTCATCGGCCACTTCCACTACGTCGTGGCTCCCGGGACGATCTTCGCCCTCTTCGCGGGGATCTACTACTGGTTTCCCAAGGCGACCGGGCGGACGATGAACGAGACGCTCGGCAAGATCCATTTCGCCGGCTCGTTCGTCTGCATGAACGTCATCTTCATGCCGATGTTCCTCTTGGGGCTGGCCGGCGTCTCGCGGCGCCTGTTCGACGGTGGCGCCTCCTACGACTTTGCGCAGCCGGTCCTCCAGTTGAACGTCGTGTCCTCCTGGGGCGCGTGGATCCTCGCGATCGTTCAGATTCCCTTCATCTTCAATTTCTTCTGGAGCATCTGGAGGGGAGAGAAAGTCGGAGACAACCCCTGGGAGGCGACGACGATCGAGTGGGCGGCCCCCTCGCCCCCGCCGCACGGCAATTTCTCCGCGGCTCCGGAAGCCTACCGGGGGCCCTACGAGTACAGCGTGCCCGGCGCGGCGAAAGACTTCTCGCCGCAGTACGAGGCCTGATTGGCCATGGATATCCCTTACACCGTTGAGGTTCGGCGCGACACCGGCCTGACCAACGGCAAGATCGGCATCTGGCTCTTCCTGGCCTCGGAAGTGATGCTGTTCGGTGCCTTGTTCGCGAGCTACATCCTGATCCGGGTCGGGGCGCCGAGCTGGCCGCGGGGAGACACGATTCTGAACGTCCCGCTCGCCACGTTCAACACGATCGTCCTGATTACGTCCTCCGTCACGATGGTCATGGCCTGGGCATCGCTGATGCGCGGCCGCTTCGGGACCTTTCGGATCTACATGGGGGCGACGGTCCTGCTCGGGTTCGTGTTCCTCGTGGTGAAGTATTTCGAATACAGCCACAAGTTCCACGACGGACTCTTTCCCGGCACGAGCAACTTCCTCGCCATCTATTTCACCCTGACCGGCCTCCACATGCTCCACGTGGTCGGCGGGATGGCGGTGAACGCCTGGCTCTGGGGCCCCGGCGCGAAGCTCTGGAAGAAGAATCCGGTGTGGTTCACCAACCGGGTCGAGAACTCGGGCCTCTTCTGGCATTTCGTGGATCTGGTCTGGATCTTCCTCTTCCCGATCCTGTATCTCCTGTAGGCGGCACCCATGGCAGCCATGACGAGCGACCACGCAGCCGACATCGACCGACATGTCAGGGTCTACATCACCGTCTTCGTCGCGCTCATGGTCCTGACCATCATCACGGTTGCGGTCTCGTATCTCGATCTTTCCGTGCCCGTGGCCGTTACCCTGGCGTTGCTCGTCGCGACCATCAAGGGATCGCTGGTGGCGTGCTACTTCATGCACCTGATCTCCGAGAAGAAGCTGATCTACGCGGTCCTCGTGCTGACCGTTGTCTTCTTCGTGGCGCTGCTGGCCCTTCCCGCCGTGACCCACAGCAGCGGCTACTGGATTGACGAATGAACCTCAGATGGGTCCATGCGGTCCTGATCCTCCTCTCCGCAGCCCTCGCGGTGCTGTTTGGCGTCTGGTGTCTGACCGTGTACCAGCGCGAGGACGGGACCGGAAGCCTGGTCGCGGCCATCGCGGCCTTCGCGGTGTCGTTCGGCCTGGTCGTCTACGACTCGTGGTTCCTGCGCAAGACGAGGACGTTGCGATGAAAGCGCCTGCGGCCCGCGCGACCCTTCGCTGGACTCAGGGTCGCCCTGATCGAAGTCGAAGGAGGCAGCGGGTGCGCCGCGGCATCGGACTGGCCCTCGTCACGGCGGTTGCCGTGATGGTTGGCGGCAGCTCGAGCGTCTACGCCTGCCCGGTGTGCTTCGGTGCGGAGGAGACCTCGATGATCGACGGGGCGAAGCTCGGCGTCGTGGTGATGCTGGGCATCACGCTTGCGGTGCAGGGCGCGTTCGTGGGCTTCTTCCTCTATCTCCGCAGGCGCGCGAAGCGCATCGCCGAGCTCGACCTCGACACCGAGTGGTCGGAGCTCCAGGGAGTGTCGAGAACATCATGATTGACTGGACTGGCTGGCTCGGACTCCCGGCGCTCGCCGCGACTCACGGCGGGCAGATCGACGGCCTGATCGGCTGGATTCACGTGTTCATGCTGACCCTGTTCGTCGGGTGGGGAGGGTTCTTCGCGTATACCCTGGTCCGTTTCCGGCGGTCGCGGAATCCGGTGGCGAACTACCTGGGTGTCAAGTCGCACTCGTCGAGCTATCTCGAGGTCGGCGTCGCCGTGGTCGAAGGGGTGCTCCTGGTCGGATTCGCGATCCCGATCTGGGCGGCGAGGGTCGACCGCATTCCCCCGGAGCACGACGCGCTGGTCGTTCAGGTCACGGCCGAGCAGTTCGCCTGGAACGTCCGCTATGCCGGCCCTGACGGGATCTTCGGCCGGACGGACATCAAGCTGGTCGACCTCACGGCAAACCCCCTGGGACTCGATCGATCCGATCCTGCCGCGCAGGACGACGTCACGACGCTCAATCAGCTCTATCTGCCCGCGAACAAGCCGATCATCGTGAAGCTCCGGAGCAAGGACGTCATCCACAGCTTCGGCGTGCCTGAGTTTCGCGTGAAGCAGGACGCCATTCCCGGCCTCACGATCCCCATCTGGTTCATCCCGGACGTCACGACCGAGGAAATGCGGACCCGAACCGGGAATCCCGAATTCCAGTACGAGATCGCCTGCGCGCAGCTGTGCGGTCTCGGCCATTACCGGATGCGGGGATTCGTCACCGTCCTCGCCGACGAGGAGTTCCAGACGTGGATGGAGGCCGAGCAGGCCAGGCTCAAGGAGCAGGGCGCGGTAGACGATATCTGGAAGTGACGGCTGCAGAACGCGCGGGGAGGCTGGGTGGCGATTTGCCGCGTTCGGGAAGCAGTCCGCCTGCCCGCTTCCCGCCGTTGCCTCACCTCATGCAGCAGGAGCATCACAGAAAAGGGTAGTGCTCAGACGATGAGCCCTTTCCGAACCGCGTACAGGACGATCTCTGCCGTGTTGTGGAGATTGAGTTTCTGCATGAGATTCGCGCGATGCGTCTCGACCGTCGACAGGCCGAGATCGAGCATCGTGGCGACCTCTTTGTTGGACCGTCCCTCTGCGAGCAGCTGGAGCACTTCCTTCTCGCGATCGGTGAGGAGATGATAGGAATCCGTCAAACCCCGCTGGCGGAGGCGGCGGATGTAGTCTTCGACGAGAACCGCAGCAACCGCCGGGCTGAAGAACGGCTTGCCTGCGGCAACCGCGCGAATCGCGGGAATGAGATCTTCGTCGGTGGCGCTTTTCAGCAAGTACGCGCGGGCGCCCGCGGCCAGTGCCCGCATGATGTACGACTCATCACCGTGAACACTGAGGATGATGACGCCGGGTGGCCGTTCGAGTTTCTGCGAGCGCGCCGCCACTGCGATGCCATTCAGTTTGGGCATGCCGATATCGAGGATCAGCATGTCTGGACGCAGCTCTTCGCAGAGCTTCACAGCCTCCAAGCCGTCCGCAGCCTCGGCGATGACGGGGAAATCAGCCGCT
>Ga0299914_10000646_pt1 | contig 21482 bp, 23 predicted proteins | sample RVTome_10_FD_201361 | JGI IMG/M metagenome (GOLD analysis project Ga0299914, IMG submission 201361) | Soil microbial communities from uranium-contaminated site in the Upper Colorado River Basin, Wyoming, United States - RVT153D57 (version 2) ...
GCGCTCGCGCCGGAGATCCGCTCGCTGCGGTCGCTCGGGCTGGCCGTCAAGGGCGATTCCCGGGTCCTCGCGACGGACGCCCGCGTGAGCATCGACCGGTAGAGTCGCCGATCATGAGCGAGGCACTACGGCTTTCGGAGAACGAGTACCTATTCACCTCGGAGTCGGTCACGGAGGGCCACCCGGACAAGATCGCGGACCAGATCTCCGACGGCATCCTGGACGCGGTGCTGAGAGACGACCCCTACGGGCGGGTCGCGTGCGAGACGCTCGTCAACACGGGCCTGGTGGTCGTCTCGGGCGAGATCACCACCGACACGTACGTCGACACCCCGGAGATCGCCCGCGAGGCGATCAGGCGAATCGGCTACACGGACCCGGATCTGGGGTTCTCCGCCGATTCGTGCGCCGTGATCAACGCCATCGACAAGCAGTCGCCCGACATCGCGCAGGGCGTGGACGTCGCCCTGGAGGCGCGGACCGACGTGGACGACGACGACGAGCTAGACGTGGCGGGGGCGGGCGACCAGGGGATGATGTTCGGCTACGCGGCTCGCGAGACGCCGAGCCTGATGCCGCTGCCGATCTCGCTCGCGCACCAGCTCGCGCACCGCCTCGCGGAGGTGAGGAAGGGAGATGTCCTCCCGTACCTGCGGCCCGACGGCAAGACGCAGGTGACCGTGCGCTACGAGGACGGCCGGCCGATCGAGGTCGAGAAGATCCTGATCTCGACCCAGCACAAGGACGGCGTCGACACCGACACGCTGATCCGCCCGGACCTGTGGGAGCACGTGTTGCATCCGATCCTGCCGGGTGAGCTCTACGACGAGCGCAAGCTCAACACGAAGCAGAACTTCCTCGTCAACCCCACCGGACGCTTCGTCATCGGGGGGCCGGTCGGCGACGCCGGTCTCACCGGCCGCAAGATCATCGTGGACACCTACGGCGGCATGGCTCGCCACGGCGGCGGGGCCTTCTCGGGGAAGGACCCGTCGAAGGTGGACCGCTCGGCCGCCTACGCGGCGCGTTGGGTGGCCAAGAACGTCGTGGCCGCCGGGCTCGCCGACCGGTGCGAGCTCCAGGTCGCGTACGCCATCGGGGTGGCCCATCCCGTCTCGATGATGGTGGAGACCTTCGGGACCGAGAAGGTCTCGCGAACCCGCATCCTCGAGTTGATCCACGAGCACTTCGACCTCCGCCCGGGCTCCTTCCGCGAGGAGCTCAAGCTGCACCGCCCGATCTACGCGAAGACGGCCGCCTACGGGCACTTCGGCCGCGACGACTCCGACTTCACCTGGGAGCGCACGGACCGTGCGGACGCGCTGCGGGCGGCCGCCGGGATCGGCGACTCGCAGGCGGCGGGCGCTCCGGCCTAAGCCTGGATCCACCGATCCCGCCGGCCGTCAGGCGGGCGGGGGAGGCTGCTGCTCGCTCGGGGCCGCGGCTCCGGCGCCGTCGCGACGCGGCTGGCCGAGCCCGCCGCCGTCGGAGGCGTGGGTGGCCTCGTCGACCCTGTGCACGACGTCGCCGGGATCGGCCACGCCGCCGAAGGTGAAGTTGTAGTCGTCGCCGGCCGCCGTGTCGAAGTCCACGTCGCCGATCTGGAGCAGCCGCTGCAGGACCCCCTGGCGGTAGTTCACGTTCTGGACCCGCTCGAGGCGCGTCTCCTGGATCGTTCGCGAGACGATCCCCCGCTTGATGTGGAGCCGCCGGTCGGTGATCGTGTAGCTCGTCGCGACACGTTTGATGAAGCCCACCAGGATCGTCACCGAGACCCCGACGACGGCGATGATGGTGGTGGTCCCGGTCTCGTCCGTGATGAACTGGAAGATCGCGCAGATCACCGCCGTGAGCAGGATCCCCTTCACATAGAAGTCCAGGATGGAGCGCCAGGAGGGGTGCCCCTCGTAGAGCACACGCTCACCGGGCTGAAGCTTCGGCGCCATCGAACGCGATCCTAACCCACGGCTCAGGGAAAGGAGATCTGGAACTCGTATGCGCCGATGTCGCAGTTCGTCTGCGGCCGCGAGACGCCGCGCTGGTCCACCGACAGGTCGAAGCCCGGCAGCACGAAGGTCGGTGTGCAGTCGCCCTCGCTGATCGCGTCGGAGCCGAGGCCGACCGCCCGTGTCTGCGTGGGCCCGCCATTGTCGGCGAGGGGGCTGAGCGAGGCGTCCGCGTTCTCGTGGTCGGTCGCCAGGTCCAGGTCGCAGCTCGTTCCCTCGTCGAGGTTGTAGCCGTGGGAGTCCTGCGTACCCCCGCAGCTCACGGCCCCGATGGGCTCGGCGATGATCGTGTTCTGGAGCTGCACGGCGTAGCCGGACACCAGGTTGGCGACGCGGCCCGGGAGCGACTCGTTGCCCGCGACGGTCGTGTACTCCAGGCGGACGTCGGGTCCGACATCGTCGTTGGCCAGGTCCACCACATTGATCCCGCCACCCGTGGCCGGGGCCGTGGGAGGATCCGGCGAGACGGCGGTGTTGTCCGAGATCGTCGAGTTGACGATCGTCAGGCGTCCCTGATCGGGGTTGGTCCAGATGCCACCGCCGCGCGCGGCCGCGTTGCCGCTGATGGTGGTCGCCTCGATCTCGCTGTCGAGATCGATCCCGGTCATGGTGATGCCGCCACCGGTGCTGGCGGCCACGTTCGCGGCGATCGTGGTCTGCCTGATTCGGAGCTGCGCCGCCTCCCCTGACGTGGCGATCCCGCCGCCGGTACCGGGCTCGGCCCGGTTGCCGCGCACGACGACCCGCCTCAGGCTCGTCAGCCCCTCCGTTCGCAGCCCGCCCCCGGAAGCGGCGGCGTCGCCGCCCCTCAGCGTGACGTTTCTGAGGCTCACGAATGCCGCTGTCGGCTCGGTGACCTCGAGGACGCGGTCTGCCTCCGTCTGCTTGATCACCGCGCGCTTCGGGCTCTTGCCCCGGATCAGGACCCCGTCGCCGTCCAGGTCGAGATCGCCCGTCCTGCCCTTGTCCTCGGAGTCGCCCTGGCGCGTCAGGCGATACGGCTTCTTGGATGGCGGAAGGAGGACCCTGTCCCGTCCGGCGCTGGCGTTGGCTGCCCGGATTGCCTCCCGCAGGGTGCAGTCGCCCGCTGTGCACGCCTTCGGAGCGTGATCGGCCACGGTCGTCACCTCGAAGGTCCTCGCGCCGGCCTCGGCGGCGAGGACGAGCCAGGCCGATGCCGCGGCGATCGAGGCGATCGTTCGAGTTGCCCGGAGCCGCTTCACGATCGGTGAGGGTAATCCACCGCGCGGTCGCCGTCCACTCCGTTCCCTAGCTTCACGGCCATGGCGATTGCGAGGGTCGAGCCGCTCACCACTGCCCGTGCCCTGAGGGGCCCGTTCGACTACCTCCTTCCCGAGCGGCTGGGCGACGTGGGCGTCGGCTCCGTCCTGCTCGTGCCGTTCGGCCCCCGTCGCCTGCTGGGCGTCGTCGTCGATGTCACCGAGACGAGCGAGCTCGCGCCGGAGCGCCTTGCCGAGCCCGTCCGCGCCATCGCGGCGGGGGTCTCGCCGGAGCTGGTGAACCTCGGCCTGTGGGTTGCCCGCGCGTACTGCTCCACGCCGGCGCGCGGCCTCGAGCTGGTGCTTGCGCCGGGGACGGTCTCCCGGGGGCGTGCCCCCGGTCCGAGGATCGAGGTCCGGGCCGAGATCACTCCGGCGGGCGGAGCCGCCCTCGACGGCGCCGTGCGACTGGGCCCCCGCCAGAGCGCGGTGCTCTCCCAGCTCGACCGGGCCGGGGAGGAGCTGGCTTTGGCCGAGCTCGAGGTGGACCGCGCCGGCCTGCGGCGGCTGGAGGCGCGAGGGTTCGTGAGCGCGCGGGAGGTCGAGGTGCGAAGACGCCCGGAGCTCCCCGCGGTGGGCGCGCCCGGGCGAGAGGTCGATCTCAACCCCGCCCAGCGCGAAGCGGTGCGCGCGATCGTGGAGGCGCTGGACGGGACCCGGCGCGAGCTGCTGCTCCACGGCGTCACCGGCTCCGGCAAGACCGAGGTCTACCTCGCGGCGGCGCAGGCGGCGCTCGAGCGCGGCCGCGGGGTGATCGCGCTCGTCCCGGAGATCGCGCTCACTCCCCAGACCCTTGGCCGATTTCGCCAGCGCCTGGGCGAGCGAGTGGCGCTGCTCCACTCGAGGCTGGGCGCCGGAGAGCGCCAGGACGAGTGGCGCCGGCTTCGCAGCGGGGAGGCGAGGGTGGCCGTCGGCCCGCGCTCGGCCGTGTTCGCCCCCATCGACCACCTCGGGCTGATCATCGTCGACGAGGAGCACGAGTCCTCCTACAAGCAGGAGGGGGATCCCCGCTACGACGCCCGCGACGTGGCTCGCCGGAGGGCCGCCCAGGCGGGGGCCGTGCTGGTCGCCGGAACGGCGACGCCCAGGCCGGAGAGCTGGGTGGCCCTGGACCGCCTGGAGCTCCGCGAGCGGGCGGACGGCCGTCCCCTGCCTCCGGTGGAGGTCCTCGACATGCGCGAGCGGCCGGGAAGCGCCGGGCCGATCCATCCCCGCACGCGCGAGGAGCTGGCCGCCGTGGCCGAGGCCGGGGGCAAGGCCATCGTGCTGCTGAACCGCCGGGGCCTCTCGCCGTTTCTCGACTGCCGCTCGTGCGGGCGTGCGTTCGGCTGCCCGCACTGCGACATCTCGCTGGTGGTGCATTCCGGGGGGCTGCGGTGCCACCACTGCGGCCACCACGAGGAGATCCCCGGGGCGTGTCCCGGCTGCGGCTCCGCCAGCCTCGCCCGCCACGGTGCCGGCACGGAGAGGGCGCAGGAGCTGATCGAGGGGATCGTGGCGCCCCTGCCCGTGTTCCGGCTCGACTCCGACACGGCGGCGGGGCCCGGCGCCCACGCCGAGATCCTCTCGCACTTCGACCGGGCCGAGGCCGGGGTCCTCCTCGGCACCCAGATGGTCGCCAAGGGACACGACTTCCCCGCGGTGACCCTCGGCGTGGTTCTGGACGCCGACGCCACCCTGCGCTTCCCCGACTTCCGCGCCGAGGAGCGAACCTTCGCGCTGGTGGCCCAGCTCGCCGGCCGCAGTGGCCGTGGGGAAGGGGGAGGCCGTGTGCTGGTGCAGACCCTGGCCCCGGCGGCCGACGCGATCAGGCACGCCGCCCGCCACGACTCCGAGGGCTTTCTTCGTGGCGAGCTGGAGCGCCGGCGCGCCCTGGCCTACCCGCCGTTCGCCCATCTCATCCGCGTGGAGCTCGCGGCGGTCGAGCCGGCCGAGGTGCAGGCGGGCGCCGATCGCGTCCGCGCTCTCTTGGAGCCACGCCTCGCCGCCGACTCGCACCTGCTCGGGCCCGCCCCGCGTTTTCGCCTTCGCGGGCGCAACCGCCGTCAGCTCCTGGTGAAGACGCCGGGACGGGGTCAGGCCGTGGAGGCTGTGCGCGGGGCGGTCGAGGAGGCCGCCAAGGAGCTGCGCTCGCGCGGCGTCTCGATCAGCGTCGACCCGGATCCCGGCTAGCTCTCGATCCCGTGGAACAAGCCATCTAGACTCGAAAAGGATGAGCGAGACCGCCGACATCGAAGCGCCGACTGGTGTCGCAGAGGGCTCCGAGGAGCTCGCGCCCGAGCTCACCGAGCAGGAGCGGGAGCGTCGCGCGCGGGCCCTCGCCCAGGTGCGCAGCTTCGGCGATCCGGTGCTCAAGTCCCGCGCCTCGGACGTGAGCGAGTTCGGCCCGGAGCTCGAGCGCGAGGCCGAGCGCATGGTCGCGATCATGAGCGATGCGCTGGGGGTGGGCCTTGCCGCGACGCAACTCGGCGTGATGCGCCGCCTCCTGGTCTTCCAGGCGGGGTCGGAGGCCACTCCCACCGCGCTCGTCAACCCGGAGGTCCAGTGGCTCTCCGAGGAGCTCGCCACCGCGGAGGAGGGCTGTCTGAGCCTGCCCGGGATCTCCGTGGACGTCGAGCGCTCCCTGTACGCGCGGGTGGGCGGGCACGACGTGCACGGACGGCCGCTCACGCTCGAGGCGGCGGGCCTGGAGGCGCGCGTGCTCCAGCACGAGATCGACCACCTGAACGGCGTGCTGATCCTGGACCGCACGGTTCGCGAGCAGCGCCGGGGGGCCCTGCGAGCGCTCCGCGAGGGCGACACCTACGCGCCGCCCACCGACGAGGCGGAGAGCGACGACCAGGGCTGAGCCGGTGTCCTCGCGCACCGTGTTCCTCGGCACCTCGGACTTCGCGGCAACCGTGCTGCGCCGCCTGGCGGCGTCTCCGCACCGGCCGGCACTCGTGGTGGCGCCGCCCGACCGCCGGCGCGGCCGCGGCCGCCGGCTGGCTCCGCCACCGGCGGCCGAAACGGCCCTGGAGGCGGGTCTGGAGTTGCTGCAGGCGGAGAATGTCAACGAGCCGGAGGCGATCGAGCGGATCGCGGCCGCCACGCCCGACGCGGCCGTCATCTGCGCCTTCGGCCAGCTGATTCGCGAGCCCCTCCTCTCGAGGCTGGAGTTCCTGAACGTGCATCCGTCGCTTCTGCCCCGTTGGCGCGGCGCCGCCCCGATCGAGCGCTCCATCATGGCCGGTGACCCAGAGACGGGGGTGACGATCATGCGCCTTGCGGAGGGCCTCGACTCGGGACCGATCGGGCTCCAGGAGATGGTTCGGATCGAGGTGGGGGAGACCTACGGCGAGCTGGCGCCCAGGCTGGCGGAGCTGGGCGGCGAGATGATGGTACGGGCGCTGGAGCTCCGCGCCGGCGGCGAGCTCGATTGGACCGAGCAGGAGGACTCCGAGGCCACGTACGCGGACAAGATCGCCGCCGCCGAGCGGCGCCTGGATCCGATGCGACCCGCGGGCGAGCTCGAGCGGGTGGTTCGCGCCCTCACCCCGCATATCGGCGCGTACCTGGAGCTCGGGCCGGATTCCCGCCTTGGTGTCCGCGGGGCTGAGGCCCTGGAGGGGGCTCTGGAGCCGGGCGCATTCGCGGGCGACTCCGACGAGCTGGTGCTGGGCACCGCCGACGGGGTCCTTCGCCTCTCCACGGTGCAACCCGCCGGCGGGAAGCCGATGCCGGGCGCCGCCTACCTGCGTGGCCATGGGCCTCCCGAGCGCGCGATCGCCTGAGACAGCGACCGGCGTGACGCCGGCTCGCCGGGCGGCCTACGAGGTGCTGCGGCGGGCGTTCGAGCACGACGCGTGGGCCGATCGCGCGTTCCGCTCGGCGGCCGAGCGCCTCGGGCTGGCGGGCCGCGACCGTGGATTCGCCCAGCGCCTCGCCTACGGCGCGGTGCAGCGGCGGGGCACGGCGGACCACTTCGCCGCGCTCCTCGCCGACCGCCCCGTGGCCAAGCTGGACCCGCCGATTCGCGCGGCCCTTCGACTGGGCCTCTTCGAGATCCTCTTCATGGACGGGGAAAACGACCACGCCGCCGTCGGCGAGGCAGTCGAGCTGGCGAAGGGGGGGCCCGGCGGAGGGCGCCGCCGGGGGGCCGCGGCGGGGCTGGTCAACGCCGTGCTGCGCCGCGCGGCTCGCGAGCGCGGGACGCTGCTCGACGGGCTGGGCGATGCCACCCCGTCCGGGGCCGCGGTGGCCCACTCGATGCCGCTGTGGATCGCTGAGCGCTGGTGGGAGGAGGTGGGGCCGGCGGGCGCCCGCGCCCTGATGGTGGCGGCCAACGAGCCGGCCGAACACGCGCTCCGGGTGAACACGTTGCTCAGTGGGGCCGAGGCCGTGGCGAGGGAGATCGCGGGGGCCGGCGAGCCCCTCAAACCGGCACGCGCCGACGACCCCCTGCTCGCCCCGCCGGAGTCGGTGCTCGCCCCGGGCGCCTGGGGCCCTGAGCTTCGCGCCCGGATCGAGGCGGGGCGACTGGTCGCGCAGTCGCGGGCATCGCAGGCGGTCGTCGCGGTCCTCGACCCGCGGCCGGGCGAGCGCGTGCTGGATCTCTGCGCGGGGCCGGGGATCAAGACAACGCAGATCGCGGCCCGGATGACCAACCGGGGCGAGGTGGTCGCGGTGGAGGCCGATCCGGGGAGGGGGAGCGAGATCGAGGCCCTTGCGGAGCGCCTCGGCGCAGGCTGTGTGCGCGTGGTCATCGCCGACGCAGCGGCGGACGACCTGGGTGAGGGTTACGATCGGGTCCTCGTGGATCCGCCGTGCACCGATCTGGGCGCGCTCGCCGCCCGCCCTGATGCACGCTGGCGAAAGACCGCGGCGCAGGTGGAGGCCCTGGGAGAGCTTCAGGGCGCGATCCTGGCCCGCGCAGCAGCGGCGCTCCGGCCGGGCGGGGCCCTCGTCTACTCCACCTGCACGATCTCACGGCGCGAGAACGAAGACGTGGTGCGGAGGGTGCTGGCGGCGCGGGGCGAGCTGGCGGCGGACGACCTCGGCGCCGACCACCCCGGGCTCGCCTCGGCGCACGACGGGCGCTTCCTGCAGACGCGCCCGGACCGCGACGACACGGCCGGGTTCTTCATCGCTCGCCTGCGCCGCGGTGGGGGCTGAGGGTGGCCCGCCCCGAGCAGACCCTGCCCAGGCCGGGCTGTCCCGGCTGCGGCGAGCCGTGGCTTCGGCCCACGCAGCTTCCCGGTCGCTACCGCTGTGTCTACTGCCTGCGCCGCTACGAGCTGGTCTCGCAGTGCCAGAACTGCGGCGAGCACCAGACGATCGTGCGCATGAGCGCCGACGAGGACCTGCTCTGCCAGCATTGCGGTGAGTCGATGCTGAAGGCCGTATGAGAGGAAGGCCCCGATGGAAGCCCTGAGAGCCGCCGACACGCCGGCGCCGCGCTCCGCGTTCGCCGGCCGCAGGGTGGCGCCGTCGATCCTCTCCGCGGACTTCTCGAGGCTGGGAGCGCAGGTCGCGACGGTGATGGATGCCGGCGCCCGGGTGATTCACGTGGACGTGATGGACGGCCACTTCGTCCCCCCGATCACGATCGGCCCGCTCGTCGCCTCGGCGATCGCCGGCCAGGTCCACGACGCCGGTGGCGTGCTCGACGTGCACCTGATGATCGCCCGGCCGGCCGGGCAGGTCGAGGGCTTCGCGGAGGCCGGCGCCGACTCGATCACGATCCATGTCGAAGCCGACCCCCACGCCCATCGCACTCTCGGCGCGATCCGTGAGGCCGGCTGCCTCGCCGGCGTCGCGATCAACCCCGGGACGCCGGCCGAGGAGGTCGCGGACCTGGCCGAGGTCGCGGACATCGTGCTCTGCATGAGCGTCAACCCGGGATGGGGGGGCCAGGCGTTCATCCCGTCCACTCCCCGCAAGGTCGAGCGCCTGCGCAGCCTGCTGCCGGCGGAGACGATGATCGAGGTCGACGGCGGTATCGACCCCCGCACCGTGGGCAGCGTGGCCGAGGCCGGCGCCAGCCTGTTCGTGGCGGGCTCCGCGATCTTCTCCAAGGACGACCCCGCCGCCGCCTACGGGGAGATCGCGGCCGCGGCAGGCGCCGGTTGAGCCCGCGCGGGCTACAATCGCACGCGGTTGACTGACCAGTCAGTCAGGGCCCACGAAAGGCGAACATGGAACCTCGTGCCCAGCCCGCGATCGAGACCGACAGCGCCCACCTGCGCCGCGCGATCGATCTCGCCGCAGGCGGGCGGGGCCGGGTGGCGCCCAACCCGCTCGTGGGCGCCGTGGTGGCCCGGCGCGCCGAGGTGATCGGCGAGGGCTTCCATGCCGAGCTCGGGGGCCCTCACGCCGAGGTCGCCGCGCTGGAGGACTGCCGGCGGCGCGGGAACGATCCCCGGGGCGCGACGCTTTACGTCACCCTGGAGCCCTGCGCCCATCATGGCCGCCGGCCCCCGTGTACCGATGCGATCGTCGCCGCGGGCATCGCCCGGGTGGTGATCGGGAGCGACGACCCCACCGAGAAGGCGAGCGGGCGGGGGCCGGGGATCCTGCGCGACGAGGGGATCGAGGTCGCCTTCGCCGACGGCGACGGCGCCGCGGCGGCGCGCCTTCTCGACCAGGCCTTTCGCAAGCACGCCCGCACGGGCCGCCCGCTCGTCATGCACAAGGCGGCGCTCAGCCTCGACGGCCGCACCGCCTCCGCGCGAGGCGATTCGAGATGGATCTCCGGCTCCGAGAGCCGCGCGCTCGTCCACCGGTGGCGGGCCGAGGCCGGGGCGATCGCGGTGGGAATCGGTACCGCCCTGGCCGACGATCCGCTGCTCACGGCCCGCGACGTGGACGCGCACCGCCAGCCGGTGCGCGTGGTGTTCGACTCCTCCGCTCGGCTTCCCCTGGCGTCGAAGCTGCTCGCCACGCTCGATCAGGGACCCGTGCTGGTGTTCGTGGGCTCCGAGGCCCCCGCCGAGGGCGTTCGGGCGCTGGGCGCCGCAGGGGCCGAGACGGTGGCGGTTCCGGCGGGCGTCCCCGGGATCGAGGCCGCCCTGGACGAGCTCGGCCGCCGCGGGGTCAATTCGCTGCTCTTCGAGGGCGGCGCCACCCTGGCCTCGGCTTTCCTCGACAGCGGTCAGATCGACGAGCTGCGCCTGTTCGTTGCCCCGCTGCTCTTGGGAGGCGACGCGCGGCCGCTCTACGCGAGCCCGGGCTCGCCCGCCGTTGCCGATGCGCCAAGGCCCATCGACACGACCTTCGAGCGCTCCGGCGCCGACCTGCTCATCCGCGCCAGGCTGACGGAGTGGTGAGGGCATGTTCACCGGGATAGTCCGGGAGGTGGGGGAGGTCCAGGCGATCGAGCGCTCGTCGGAGGGCGCGCGGCTTCGCGTGCGTGCCAGCCTTGCCGGAGACCTCGAGCCGGGGGGCTCGGTCTCGGTTCAGGGCGCCTGCCTCACCGTGGCCGAGCTGGACGCGGGGACCTTCGCGGCCGACGTGATGAATCAGACGCTGTCCCTCACCACCCTGGGCGAGCTCGAGGCCGGCGACCCCGTGAACATCGAGCCCGCGCTTCGGGCGGCCGACCCCCTCGGGGGCCATCTCGTCCAGGGCCACGTGGACGCCGCCGGCGAGATCGCCTCCGTCGACCCCGACGGGGTCGCCCGGCGTCTGCGAGTGACCCTGCCCACCGGGCTCCTCCGCTATGTCGTCCTCCACGGCTCGATCGCGCTCGACGGCGTCAGCCTCACGGTCGCCGGGCTTCCGGAGGAGGGCGTGGAGGTGTCGCTCATCCCCGAGACGCTGGCGCGGACGACGCTGGGTCGCCGCGCCCAGGGCGAGCGCGTGAACGTCGAGGTGGACCAACTCGCCCGATACGTCGAGCGCCTCCTGCCAAACTTCGAGGAGAGGACGTAGATGACGCCGGAACCCCGAACCCAAGCAGGCCCGACAGCCCCCGGACGCGAACCGGAGGAGGAGGCCGGCGGTGGATCTCGTGCTTTCGCCGCTGTCGAGGAGGCGATCGAGGACATCCGGCGCGGCCGGATGGTCGTCGTCTGCGACGACGAGAATCGCGAGAACGAGGGCGACCTCACCATGGCCGCCCAGTTCGCGACGCCGGAGGCGATCAACTTCATGGCGAAGGAGGCGCGCGGGCTCATCTGCCTGGCACTGCCGCCCGACCGCTGCGACGCACTCGGCCTCGACCTGATGGCCGCCAAGAACGAATCCCCGTTTCAGACGGCCTTCACGATCTCGGTCGAGGCCCGCGAGGGGGTCACCACCGGGATCAGCGCGGCCGACCGGGCCCGCACGATCCAGGTGGCGGTCGATCCGGGCTCGCGCCCGAACGATCTCGTCCAGCCCGGCCACGTCTTCCCGCTCAAGTCCAAGGAGGGGGGCGTCCTGGAGCGCGCCGGCCAGACCGAGGCGGCCGTGGATCTCGCGCGGCTGGCGGGCGTGATCCCGGCGGGCGTGATCTGCGAGGTGATGAACGAGGACGGGACGATGGCGCGGGTCCCCGACCTGATCCCGTACTGCGAGCGGCACGAGCTGAAGATGATCACGGTCGCCGACCTGATCGCCTACCGGCGCCGCCACGAGAAGCTCGTCGAGCGCGTGGTGGCGACGAAGCTGCCAACGGCCTTCGGGGAGTTCTCGGCGGTCGGCTACCGCTCGCTGGTGGACGACAAGCACCACGTCGCGATGGTGAAGGGCAACGTGTCCGGAGAGAAGGACGTGCTGGTCCGCGTTCACTCCGAATGCCTCACGGGCGACGTCTTTCATTCGCTGCGCTGCGACTGCGGCGAGCAGCTCGCCGCGGCGCTCGCGACGATCGAGAACGAGGGCCGCGGGGTGCTGCTCTACCTCTCTCAGGAGGGCCGCGGCATCGGCCTGCTGAACAAGCTGCGGGCCTATCGCCTGCAGGAGGACGGCCTCGACACGGTGGACGCCAACCTCAAGCTCGGCCTGCCCGCGGACCTGCGCGACTACGGGATCGGCGCACAGATCCTGGTGGACCTCGGGCTCTCGAGCATCCGCATCCTCACGAACAACCCGAAGAAAATCCACGGCCTGGAGGGCTACGGCCTCTCGGTCGCCGAGCAGGTGCCGATCCAGTCGCCTCCCAACGCTCACAACGAGGCGTATCTGCGGGCCAAGCGGGACAAGCTCGGCCACATCCTCCATCACCAGGGCCTGCCGCTGGACGAGGAGCTGCTGCACGAGGAGCACCGCCGCGATGTGGAGAAGGAGGCGCTGGCTGCCGAGGTCTCCGAGGAGGAGGAGGAGCCCGGCGCGGATGGGTGAGCCCGAGCTCAAGCTGGGCGAGGCCGAGCGCGAGGCGCTGGGTCGCAACGAGTTCGCCGTGTGCGTCGCCACCTTCTACCCCGACCTCGCCGAGCGCCTGGTCAACGGCGCGACGGAGGCCTACGCGGAGGCGGGGGTGAGCCCGGCATCGGTGCACACCTACGAGGTGCCGGGCGCCTTCGAGCTGCCACTGGCGGCGAAGTGGGCCGCCGAGTCCGGGCGCTTCGCCGGGGTCGCCTGCCTGGGGATCGTGATCCGCGGCGAGACCGACCATTTCGACTACGTGTGCGCGGAGGCGGCGCGCGGGGCGCAGGAGGTGCAGCTGCGGACCGGTGTGCCCGCGGCGTTCGGGGTGATCACCTGCGACACCCGCGAGCAGGCGGAGGCGCGCGCGGGCGGCGACCGTCGCGATCAGGGCCGCAATGCGGCGATCGCGACGATGCGGATGGCGCTTCTGCGCGATTCGCTCGCCTGAGCGGTCGCGCGCTTTGCGCGTCGTAGTCATCGCCTACACGCACATGCCGCGGGGCGCGTGGAGCTGCGACATGTCATTCTGGGCTGAGGATGCCGGACGAGGGCCAGGACACCCGGGAGCTGCGGCTCGAGCAGGCCGAGCGGGAACGCGAGGAGCGCCGCCTGGCCGAGACATCGTCTCTCGACGAGGAGACCGCGCAGCACCGGAGGCGCGCCGACAAGTCCGCGTACCTGCGCGAGAAGCTGGCCGAGCGCGAACGTGCCGAGGAGGAGGCCGAGCGGTAGGCGGCGGCCGCTACTATCTCGCGTCCGATGGCCAAGGTGTGTCACAGCTGCGGCAAGAAGCCCGGGTTCGGCAACTCGCGAAGCCACTCGATGGTCGCAACCCGCCGCCGCTTCAACCCGAACCTCCAGAAGGTGAGGATCGACGACGCCGGGCGCCCGCGCCGGGTCTACGTCTGCACGCGCTGCCTCAAGTCCAACCAGGTCCAGAAGCACGTCTGAGCGCCGCACCGCTTCGTCCCCGCTGCGGTCTAGCCCGGGCACGTCCCTGACTGGGCGGACCCGCAAATCGCGGGGCCGGGACGTCGTCCCCACGGCAGGCGGGGAATAATCGGGCGCATGGGAGATCCCTCAGTCGAACGCTTCCACCGCGTCGTCGCGGTCGCGCACCGCCACCTCGAGGAACGCCGGCAGGAGATCAACGACCTCAATGTGTTCCCCGTCGCCGACGGCGACACCGGGGACAACATGGCGGGGACGATCAAGGCCGTGCTGGAGGCGCTCGAGAACCTGCGGACCAGCTCGCTCGCCACGGTCGATCGCAACCTGATCGTCACCACCGTTGCCCACGCCGCGCTGATGGGCGCCCGGGGCAACTCCGGGGTGATCCTGAGCCAGGTCGTCCGCGGCGCCGCCGAGGTGCTGACCACACGCCGGGGGGATCTGATCGGGCCGTCCCTCGTGCGTGACGCGCTGGGCGCCGCCTCGACCGCCGCGTGGTCGTCGGTTGGCGATCCGCAGGAGGGGACGATGCTGACGGTCATCCGCGAGGTCCACCAGGCGGTGGCCGCGTGCGTGGCGGGGATGGAGGAGACCGAGCTCGCGGCCGACGCCGGCGATGCGGCCCAGGACGCGATGTTCGCCGAGCTGATGGGGGTCGCGATCGCCGCCGGGCAGACCGCCCTCGACCGCACGCCCGAGCAGCTGGAGGTGCTGGCCGAGGCCGGCGTGGTCGATGCCGGCGCCTACGGGCTGCTGGTGATCCTCGCCGGACTTGTGGCGGGGCTCGCGGGGATGGAGACGCAGGGCTCGCCGATCCCCCATCAGGAGGCGGCCAACATCACGGGGACCGCGCACTTCGACTCGCGGTACCGCTTCTGCACGAGCTGCATCGTCACCGGGCGCGATCTCGACTCGCGCCGGATCGTGCCTCGGCTGGAGGAGCTCGGCGACTCGGTGGCGGTCGTGGGAGACGAGACCATGCTGAAGGTGCACGTCCACGCCGACGAGCTCGACCGGGTGAGGGTGATCTGCGAGGAGTACGGCGACGTCGATCAGTTCGAGGCGACGGACATGCACGAGCAGGTCGCGGCCAGGCAGGCCCGGGCCGACGAGGGACACGCACCAGCAGGCGGGGGGGCGGACGGCGCCAGAACCGGAGTGGTCGCCGTGGCCTCGGGAGGGGGGATCGCCCGCCTGTTCGGCTCGGAGGGCGCCCGCGTGGTGGACGGGGGCAGCACCCTCAACCCCTCCATCGAGGAGATCCTCGCGGGCATTCGCGACGCGCCCGGCGAGGAGGTGATCGTGCTGCCCAACTCGCCGAACGTGTTGATGGCGGCCCGGGAGGCGGCGCGGCTCGCCGAGCGCCCCGCCCATGTCGTCGGCTCCGTGGCGCAGCAGGCGGGGCTCGTCGCCCTCGTGGGCGCGTTCGACGCCAAGGCCCCGGCCGCCGACAACGCGTCGAGGCTCGAGGCGGAGCTGGAGGCGATCGCCACCGGCCTGGTCGCGGAGGCCGATCGCGACGACGCCGAGGGCCGCTACCGCCGCGGCGACGCTGTGGGGTTTGCAGCGGACGAGCTCGTGGCCTGGGGCGACCCGGCCGAGACGCTCCAGGCCGTCCTGCGCCGCCTGGGCGACCAGGCCGAGATCGTCACGGTGATCGAGGGCGCCGACGCTCCCGTGGCCGCCGCGGAGCTCACCTTCGACCCCGACGGCGCGGAGGTCGAGGTCATGCACGGCGGCCAGCCCACGTACTGGTGGCTGATCGCCGCGCAGTGACGTGCCGGTAGCAGAACCACCCCTGGGGAGCCTGAGGAGGCCTGTGCTCTGGCATATCCCCGTTTCGCACTACAGCGAAAAGGCGCGCTGGGCGCTGGACCACAAGCACATCGGCCACGCTCGCCGGGCGCCGTTGCTCGGCTCCCACCAGCTCGTCGCTCTGGCGCTGACCAGGGGCGCCGTCGGAACCTTCCCCGTGCTTCGGATCGACGGTCGCAACGTGGGCGACTCGACCGCCGTCCTCGCGGCCCTCGAGGCGCGCTATCCCGAGCGGCCGCTGTACCCGGCCGACCCGCCCGAGCGCGCGCGGGCCCTGGCGCTGGAGGACTTCTTCGACGAGGAGCTCGGCCCCCACATCCGGCTGTTCGCCTACCACCAGCTCATGGCCGATCGGAGGGGGTTCACCCGGTTCGCAGAGCGGATGGCCCCCGCGGCGCTACGGCGCGCCGCCGGGCCGCTGGCCAGGGCGATGGTCTCCGTGCGCTTTCGCGCCAACGATGCTACGCGGGCAACCGCGGCGGGCGAGAAGGTCCTGGCCGCGCTCGACCGCCTCGAGGTCGAGCTCGGCGATCGCGAGTACCTGGTGGGAGGAGCTTTCAGCGTCGCTGACCTCACCGCCGCCTCGCTCTTCTATCCGCTCGTGGCCCCGCCCGAGGGCCCGCTGATCCCGCCGCCGGCGGAAGGCCTGGAGCGCTTCCGCGATCCCCTTCGCGAGCGCCGCGGCTACCGCTGGGTGCGGGAGATGTTCGCCCGCCACCGCAGGTAGCGCGCGCCGGTTCCGGGTGGCGGCGGGCGTACCCTTGCCGTGATGCTCAGCGCCAGCCTCGCCTCCGGCACCGAGGCGTCCGATGCTCGGCCATGGCCGCGGGCGCTCGGCTCGCGCGAGCCGCTCGGCGACCGAGAGCTGCGCGGGGCCCCGCTTCGCTCCGGACCCCGCCCGAGCAGCCTCGAGCGGCCCATCACGGCGCTCCGCGGGGCCGGACCGCGCCTGGCCGAGGCGGCAGCGGGGCTCGGCCTCGCTAACCTCGGCGACCTCCTCTGGCATCTGCCCCACGGCTATCGCGATCGCACCGCCCGGCGGGAGGTGGCCGACCTTCGCATCGGCGAGGAGGCGACCGTGCTGGTGGAGGTGAAGTCCGCGCGCGTGCGGCCAACCCGCCGGCGCGGCCTGCGGATCGTGGAGGCGAGCGTGGCCGACGCCAGCGGCCCGCTGAAGGCGATCTGGTTCAACCAGGCATGGGTCGCCGAGAAGCTCCGTCCCGGCACCAGCGTGCTCCTTCACGGGCGCAACGAGCGCTCCGGCTTCAAGGTCGACGCCCACGAGACCGCGGGGGGAGAGGGGGAGGCCCGGGGGCTCCACACCACCGGCATCGTGCCGGTCCACCCGGCCTCGGATCGTCTCAAGCCCGCGAGGCTGCGCGAGTGGGCCCACCAGGCCGCCGCGGCGGCGACCGACGCGATCGAGCCTCTGCCGGCCGCCCTGCGCGCCCGCCTCGGCCTCCCGCACATCGCCGACGCACTGCGGGCGGCGCATTTCCCCTTGCGCCGCGAGGACGCCGAAACCGCCCGCCGCCGCCTCGCGTTCGAGGAGCTGTTCCTCCACCAGGCCGCGCTCATGGCCCGCCGGGGCAGGCGCGTGGCGCTGCGCCCGGGGGTTCCGCTCGCGCCCGCCGCCGGCCTCTCGCGGCGCTGGCTCGACTCGCTTCCGTTCGCTCTCACCGCTGCCCAGCGGCGAGCCTTCGGGGAGATCGATGCCGATCTGGAGTCCGAGCGGCCGATGCAGCGGCTCCTGATGGGCGAGGTGGGGAGCGGCAAGACCGTGGTCGCGGTCTACGCGATGCTCCGCGCCGTGGAGGGCGGCTTCCAGGCGGCGCTGATGGCCCCCACCGAGACGCTCGCGGAGCAACACGCCGCCACCCTCGCCTCGCTCCTCGCCCGCGAGCCGGTCCCCTTCGCCCTGCTCACGGGGGCGACCCCCGCGGCTCGCCGCCGCGAGACCCTCGAGCGCCTCGCGACCGGCGAGCTCTCGCTGGTGGTCGGCACGCACGCGCTGATCGAGCCGGATGTGGCCTTCGCGCGCCTCGCCGCCTGCGTGGTCGACGAACAGCACCGCTTCGGCGTGCGCCAGCGCGCGGCGCTGGACGCGAAGGGTCCCGAGGGGGCCGCGCCGCACGTCCTGCACATGACGGCGACGCCGATCCCGCGGACGCTCTCGCTCACCGCCTACGGCGACCTCGACGCGACCACCCTGCGCGAGCTTCCCGCCGGCCGCAAGCCCGTGAAGACGTGGGTCGTGGGCGAGGAGCGGCGACCCGGCGCCTACGAGTTCATCCGCGAGCGCCTGCGGGAGGGCCGCCAGGCCTACGTCGTCTGCCCCCTCGTGGAGGGGTCCGACAAGCTCCAGGCCAAGGCGGCCTCCCACGAGGCCGACCGCCTGCGCGAGGGCGAGCTCGCGGGCTTCTCCGTCGAGCTCCTCCACGGCCAGATGCCGACCGCGCAGAAGGCCGCGGCGATGGAGGCGTTCGCCTCGGGGGCGGCCGACGTCCTCGTCGCCACCAGCGTGATCGAGGTCGGGATCGATGTCGCGAACGCCACGGTGATGCTGGTGGAGGGGGCCGAGCGCTTCGGGCTCTCCCAGCTGCATCAGCTTCGCGGGCGGGTGGGCCGCGGCCAGCACGAGTCGCAGTGCATCCTCTTCGCAGACGCCGGCTCGGAGCTGGCGCGCCGGCGGATGGAGGCGATCGAGTCCGAACGGGACGGCTTCAAGCTCGCCGAGGTCGACCTGGCGCTGCGGGGCGAGGGGGAGATCCTCGGCACGCGCCAGCACGGCCTTCCCGCCTTCACGGCGGCCAGCCTCCCCGACGACTTCGAGCTGCTGGCCCTCGCCCGCCGCGAGCTGCTGGACCTCGTGGCCCGCCACGGCTCCCTCGAGGCCCCAGAGCTCGGCCCCCTCGTCGACGCCGTGCGGATGCGCCACGGCGACGAGCGGGCCGAGGCGATCGCGGCCTGATGACTGATCCCGCGAGAGGGTGAGAGTCGTGGCCGGAGAGCTGGGCGGCAGGCGCCTCGCCTCGCCGGGTCCCGGGAGTGAGGTTCGCCCAACCTCCGACCGGGTGCGGGAGGCGCTGTTCTCGATCCTGGGCGAGCGGGTGGAGGGGGCCCGTGTGCTCGACCTCTTCTGCGGAACCGGCGCTCTCGCGATCGAGGCGCTCTCGCGCGGCGCCGAGCACGCGACCCTGGTGGACGAGCGCACGGAGCCGGCCGAGAGGAACGTCGAGGCGCTGGGCCTCGGCGGGCGCGCTCGCGTGGTGCGCTCCGACGCGCTTCGGTTTCTGCGCCGCCGGGAAGGGGAATGGGATCTGATCTTCTGCGATCCCCCCTATAGACTCGCCGAGCGCTTGAAGGCACCGCTCGAGAGCATGGTCCCCGGACGCCTCGCCGAGCGCGGGCTCGTCGTCGTCGAGAGCGCCGGGCGCAGCCCGCTCGCGCTCGACCTGCCCCTCCTCACCGAGCGTTCCTACGGCGACACCCGCATCGCTGTCCACTCTCGCCCGGAGGCGGGCGATGGCTGAGGGCCGCCTCGCCGTATGCCCGGGCAGCTACGACCCGGTCACCAACGGCCACCTCGACATCATCGGCCGCACGGCCAACGTGTTCGACTCGGTGGTGGTCGGGGTCGTCGGCCAGGCGATTCGCAAGCAGGCGGCGCTGTTCACTCCCGAGGAGCGCAAGGCCTTCCTCGTCGAGGCCACGGCCGACCTCCCCAACGTCCGCATCGAGGTCTTCACCAATCTGCTCGTGGAGTTCGCGCGGGCGGAGGGAGCGATCGCGATCGTGAAGGGGCTTCGCGCCATCTCCGACTTCGAGTACGAGTTCGAGATGAACCAGCTCAACCGCAGGCTCGCGCCCGAGATCGAGTCGGTCTACGTGATCGCCTCGCCCGACTACAGCTTCCTCTCCTCGACGGGGGTGAGGGAGATGGCCACCTTCGGCGGCGACGTCTCCGATCTCGTGCCCGCGCCGGTTGCAGCCGCCCTCGCCGAGCGCCTCAAGCGCGCATGACAGAGCCGTTCTGCGGATGGCGCGGTGGGCAGGAGCTTGCATTCAGGGCCCCGAGCGCGTCCGACCGTCCCGGAAAATCCCCGCTCCCGTAAGCTTTTCAGCCGCATGGATGTCCTTGTCCTCATAGACAAACTCGACGACCTCATCCACAACGCCCGGCCGGTGCCGCTCACCGACCAGGTGCGGGTGGATCGCGAGGAGATCTACGACCTGCTGGATCAGATGCGCGCCACGATCCCCGAGGAGATCAAGCAGGCGCGCTGGATCGTGAAGGAGCGCCAGGAGATGCTGGCCGAGGCCAAGCGCGAGGCCGAGCGCGTCGTCAAGGAGGCGCGCGAGCAGCAGTCTCGCCTGATCTCCGACGAGGAGGTTTACAAGCAGGCCGAGCGCGCCGCCGAGGAGATCATCGAGGACGCGCGCGAGACCGAGCGGCAGATCCGCCTGGGCGCCGAGGACTACGCCGACGAGATCCTTTCGACCCTCGAGGTCAACCTGCAGAAGTTCCTCGCCGCGGTGCAGCGGGGCCGCGACCGACTCGCCGGCCGCGACGAAGAGCCGGCCGAGGTCAGCTAGAGGACTGTCTCGCCGGTCGCGGCGGCCATGCCGCCCCGCTTCAGTCGTAGACGGCGCGGATCACGGCCAGGTCGTCAGCTCGCCATACAACCTCGCCATCGCACCACTCCGCCTGCTCCACGGCCCCCGCGGGCATGTCGACGCCGGGCTCGAGCGGGGTCACCTGCGTCTCGGCCAGGACCACGTCGCCGATCACGAGCGAGCGCGCGATCCCTCGGACCCGGCGGAACAGCTCGCGCTTGCCCTCGTCGTCGAGGTGGTGAACCGACAGCACGCCGATCACCAGGTCCCACGGGCCGTCCGGCAGCGGGTCCTCCATCCGGGCGAGGCGCACCTCGATCCCCAGCTCGCGCGCTCGGAAGACCATCTCCGGACTGCCGTCGAGGCCCGTCACCTGCGCCTCGGGATGCGCGGCCAGCAGCCTGCGGGTGGTCTCGCCCGTTCCGACTCCCAGCTCCAGCACCCGCTCGGGTGATCTGGGTATCGCGGCAACGGCGGCCTCCTGGAGCTCCTCGTATCGCGGGACCTCGCGCCTGATCTCGTCGAGGTAGGTCTCCGGGCGCCAGTGGAACTGGCCGCCGGGGCGGGAGCGCCCGCCGGCGATGTCGGGGGGCTTCATCCCCTCGCTACCCTCGAGCTCGAGTCCATGGCGGCATCTAACACGATCGACCTCGCCGGCCTGCAGCTGAGGCCAGGAGAGGGGCGCGCCCTGCGACCGCTGCTCGACCCCGGAGCCCTCGAGTTCGGGGGCCAGCGGTACGAGGTCGGAGCGGTGGAGGGGCGGCTCCAGGTGTCCCGGATGGCCGCTGGACACGCTCTGCGCCTTGAGTTCGAGGCGACGCTGGAGGGGCCCTGCATGAGGTGCCTCGGCGAGGCCCTGATCCCGGTCTCGGTGGATGCGCGCGAGGTCGAGCAGCCGGGTGGGGGCGAGGAGCTCGAGAGCCCGTACGTGGCAGGCGCCGAGCTGCGCGTGGGCGAGTGGGCCCGCGATGCGCTGGCCCTCGCCTTACCCGCCCAGCTGCTCTGCCGGGCCGAGTGCGCCGGGCTGTGCCCGGTTTGCGGCGAGAGCCTCAACGATGCTCCCGGCGGCAGGCATGAGCATGAGGCGCCGGGCGATCCCCGTTGGGCAAAGCTGCGCGAGCTCGAGCTCGAATAGGGTCGCGGGATGCCGGACATGGGTCAGCCCAACGAGACCAGCCCGTCGCCGATCCGCGACGAGGGGGTGATCGGGCCTGGTGGCCGCAAGTTCCTGGCGGTCGCGATTCTGCTCATCGTGCTCGGGACCGGCGCCTACTACGCCATAACCGAGGGGGAGGAGATCCGCGACTTCCTGGAGGAGCTGGCCGAGGAGCCCGGGGCGGACGAGGACACGGTCACTCTCGAGGACACCACGATCGAGTCCGGCGAGCCGGCGCCGCCGCAGTCCGAGGCCACCGACCCGGCAGCGCCGGACGAGCAGCTCGACCGCGCGCGCCGCCAGCTCGATTGCATCTCCGAGGCCGCC
>Ga0299914_10000647_pt1 | contig 21479 bp, 17 predicted proteins | sample RVTome_10_FD_201361 | JGI IMG/M metagenome (GOLD analysis project Ga0299914, IMG submission 201361) | Soil microbial communities from uranium-contaminated site in the Upper Colorado River Basin, Wyoming, United States - RVT153D57 (version 2) ...
GCCTCAAAGGCGAGCTGCTCCTCGCTGCCTCGTCTGATGCTCATCCTGAGGCGATGACGTGCTTTCAGCAGGCCCTCACCATTGCGCGGCAGCAACGCACCCGAGCCTGGGAGCTGCGCGCGGCGATGAGTCTGAGCCGCCTGTGGCAGCGCCAAGGGCATCGAGCACAAGCCCAGCAATGCCTCGCGTCATGCTATAAGCACTTCACCGAGGGTTGGGATACCGGGGATCTCCAGGCCGCGCAGGCACTGCTGATCGCACTGGTATGAGACGGTGCTCGGAGATAAAGGATGCCAGACGTATGGTTGTGGTGCGCAAAAATAGGATCTTTTGGCTCATTTCTAGGCCTGACTACTGTTTAGGACCTCGCTTTGATCACTGGAGGAGCTTGTTACAGAGGAAGATACCAAATCAGGTTAATCCATTCATCAGCCTCCATCGTTGCCCAGATTAGGAGTAAGTCTTCTACTGCAGAAGCGATGGGAAGATGCTGTGGAATGAGTAGGAGCCCGGCACTTTGTTGAGTCACAATGAACTCCGCAAAGTGGTTCGGCATGGTCTGGAAATCATGGGTCACCAGAACGCGACCCTCCTCAGCAACGCGCCCCAGCACTTCTGGATCAGCCACCCCACTAAGACCCGCAACTTGGGCAGTTTGGAAATCCACCGAGGGTTCACGGCGGCAAACCGCACGCACAATAATTTAATTCAAATCCGTATCGGCCCCCCTCCCTGCGACTGGTCTTCCCGAGGCAATCGCTCGAGGGCATCTCTGAGACTTCAGCCTAAGCGATCCTGAAGGCATGTCCAGGCGGCGCCTTTCCGCGCCACGCCTGACTGCGAGCCGCAGGGCAGGTTCCCGCCGCCCTCTGGGGCAGCTGCCATCGCCGGGGGCGAGGGGCATCCGCCAGCGGGGGGAACGGGGATACTCCCAGGGCCTGTTTTAGGAGTTGTGTTCCCAACGGGCTGCGCTAAAATACCGTTTGTTTTTCCTATACTCTCCGGGCACCACGGAACTGGGCTTCATGAATATGCTGCAGGACTACCCGCAATTGCAATACATTGTGTGCCTGCAAGAAAGTATTGCCCTTGGGACGGCGCAGATGTATGCCAATGCATCAGGTAAAACCGGGGTGGTCAATCTCCATGTGGCGCCGGGACTTGGCAATGCGTTGGGCGCTCTGTACAATGCCGCGATCGGCAAGATGCCGCTGCTCGTCACCGCTGGACAACAAGATAGCCGCATGGTGGTGCGAGAGCCGGTATTGTCATACGACCTCGTCTCGATGGCCAAGCCGCTCGCCAAGTGGTCCGTGCAACTGCAACACGTGGAGGAAATCCCGGTGGTTTTTCCGCGTGCGTTTAAAGTCGCTCAAGATGCGCCGCGCGGCCATGGCGGAGATCAAACAACAGGAACACAACCGTCAAGCTGAGCGCGCTCAGCGCGGCTGGGATGCAGCCCTGATTGCTCCACCCCGTCTCATGGCGTCTCTGCGGGAGTGCCTGCCGGACAATGTTGTCATCTTCAATGAGGCGATCACCGCCGAGACCGACCTGAGCCGAACGATTCCGCTACAACAGCCGGGAAGCATGTTCGGCAATCACGGCGGCGGCATCGGATAAGGACTACCCGGGGCGATTGGCGTGAAGCTGGCGAACCCGGACAGTCCGGTTGTGGCGGTGGTGGGACGGCTCGGCCTTGTACACGATTCAGAGCCTCTGGACGGCGGCCCGCTACCAGCTTCCGATTCTCCATATCATTCTGAGCAATCGCAGCTACCGCATTTTAAAGCTCAATATGAACCGCTATCGCCGGATGCTCGATATTCCGTCCGGACGGCCCTATCCGTTTATGGATTTAGATGAACCGGCACTCGATTTTGTCGAGATTGCGCACGGTATGGGGGTGGCTGGCAAGCGCGTATCACAACCGGACGAGATTGAATCGGCGGTGCAAGAGGCGCTCGCGTCAGGCACGCCGTATTTGTTGGAAGTGATGACAGAAGGCCGGATTCCGGCTCAATAATGGAGCAGGGCTCTATCGTTATTCAGGTCGCTCCCTCTCCTCACTCATTTATGCAGAACGGGGGAGAGGGAATTCATAACCAACTAGTACTGCGTACCGCAAATGGTTCGTCGGTTGAGCCTGCTGAAATCATTGCATTTGCGGCGTTCAAACCGCCGACGGATTTCTGCCGGCATGTACTAGCGGAATGCCTCGATCATATCCTGAAATGCTACCATCTGGTTGCCGCGTGCCGACGAGGGCACGACAATCACCGTTTTAACGCCGGTGTCATACCAGGCTTCCACGCCCTCGCGGACTTCCGCAGCCGTGCCGTATAGGGTGACCTGGCGCAGCCAGCGTTCGCTCATTAGATCCGGCAATTTCTCCATTTCATTATGAGACAGTGCTTCCCGAATCGCCAGCATCTCCTCTTCGTAGCCCGCTTCGATCCAATAATTCTGGTAATTCGGCAGCCGCACATAGCTGGTCAAGACTCGCCGCAACACGGCCGCCGCTGCCTTTTTATCATCTGAAATACACGTCGGCACCATATTGCCGACAAAAAAATTCTCATCCGCCATTTTCTCTGGGGGAATTTCTTGCAACGACTCCGCCATGTGGGACCGTGCCGCATTGGCCCATACCGCGCCGTCGCTGATTTCCGCCGCTAACTGCACCATCCGCTTGCGCAGGGTGGCCAAGATGACCGGTGGAAGTTCGCCCGCCATTTTCGCCCCTTCATGCAAGTCACTGACAAATTGCCGCATTTCACCCAAAGGCTTGCCGACCTTGATGCCCATGCGCTCATGCGTCGGACCGTGGCTGACGCCAATGCCGAAGCGGAAACGGCCATTCGAGATCTCGTGAATAAAGGCTGCAGTTTGGGCAAAATCGTGCGGGTGGCGGGCATAAATATTGGCAATACTCGTGCCGAACGGAACATCGTTAGTCACGTAGGCGAGGGCCTCGCACACGGCCATGCCATCGCCCAAACTGGGGCAATAAAGTCCGGTAAATCCTTCTTGTTCTAGTTGTTTGGCCACCTCGAGCGTCGCTTGACGCCGCCCCGGTACGGCCGCAAATCCCACTGCCGGTTTCTGTGCCATCGCGTTCTTCCTCTCGCAACTCGCGTCAACACTTCTCACGACCCTTCCGATCGCACTGCAGATGTGCGAGCGATTGTACACTGCTCTCAGAGGCTTTCCAAGCGTGGCCGGTAGCAATCTTACACCTAATTACCGCCAGATTTGGTACAATACAGCGAGCTCAGGCCGGCAGCAGTCGGTCGGCGGTTTGAGTGCTGCAAGCCCAATAATCTCAGTAAACTCGACCGGCGAACCATTGGCGGTACGCCGTACTAGCAACGACCGATGTGTGAATCATTTTCCCTCAGTCTGACGACGATACACTATGCATACCGACTATTTAGAACGCATCCTAACTGCCCGAGTCTACGACGTCGCGATCGAAAGTCCGCTTGAGCTGGCGCCGACTCTCTCACAACGCCTCGACAATCAGCTCCTCCTCAAACGCGAAGACATGCAGTCGGTGTTTTCTTTCAAGCTGCGGGGCGCTTATAACAAAATGGCCCTGCTGACGGCCGATGTCCGTCAGCAGGGCGTCATCACCGCCTCGGCTGGTAACCACGCCCAGGGGGTGGCTCTGGCCGCCCGGCAGTTGGACTGCCAGGCCATTATCGTCATGCCGGTCACGACACCGCCGATCAAGATCAATGCAGTCAAAAAGCTCGGTGCTCAGGTCATTCTGCACGGCGACTCCTATAGCGAGGCGCAGGAACACGCCGCCCAACTCGTTACCCAACAACAGCGCACGTTCGTGCATCCCTATGACGACCCTGACGTCGTCGCCGGTCAAGGGACCGTGGGGATGGAAATTTTGCGCCAGTACAACAAACCGATCTACGCCATTTTTGTACCCATCGGCGGGGGCGGCTTGATCTCCGGCATTGCCGCCTACGTCAAACGGCTGCGGCCTGAGATCAAAATGATCGGGGTTGAGCCAGTGGATTCGGCGGCGATGTACGAGGCCCTGCAACAGGGTAAATGCGTGCAGTTGCAGCAGGTGGGCTTGTTCGCCGATGGGGTGGCGGTTAAATGTGTGGGGGAGGAAACGTTTCGGCTCTGCCAGGCATTTGTGGACGATATCGTACTGGTCGATAACGACGCCATCTGCGCCGCTATTAAAGATGTGTTTGAGGATACGCGATCCATCCTCGAGCCCGCCGGAGCGCTGAGTATTGCGGGGGCGAAAGCGTATGTGGCGCAGCACAAGCTGCAGGGCGAAACGCTGGTGGCGGTCGCGTCCGGAGCCAATATGAATTTCGATCGCTTACGCCACGTCTCGGAGCGGGCCGAAATCGGCGAAGAGCGCGAGGCGATTTTGGCGGTAACGATTCCCGAACAGCCGGGAAGTTTTAGGGCGTTTTGCTCCCTGCTGGAGACGCGCCGCATTACCGAATTTAATTACCGTTACGCCGATGCCAAAGAAGCCCATGTCTTTGTCGGGGTGGAAATGCAGAGCCATGGGGAAATTACTTCCTTAATCAATACGTTAGAGCAGCATGGGTTGCGGGCGCTGGATCTCAGCGATAACGAAATGGCCAAGTTACATATCCGGCACATGGTCGGCGGACACGCGCCGCAGGCCGAGCACGAATTGTTATACCGCTTTGAATTTCCCGAACGGCCCGGTGCACTGGAAAATTTTTTACATAGCATGAGCCACAATTGGAACATTAGTTTGTTCCACTACCGCAATCACGGTTCGGCCCTGGGCCGCGTGTTAGTTGGGATGCAAGTGCCACCGGAGGATTATCCGGCATTTGAAGTGTTCCTGGACAAGATTGGCTATGTGTATTGCGACGAAAGTCACAATCCCGCCTATCACCTCTTTGTCAAGGGTGATGCGAAGCCGTAGAGAGCGCCGCCGATTGAGGGTAAAACGTGCGTAACATCTTGCCGATACCACGAGGGGCAGTCTCGAAACGCTCTTGGGAGCAGAGCTATAGCATGCTTGCACAGTTGACTTCGCCCCGCAAAATGGCAGCTTCTACCTCCTATCGCTCATCGTTACCGTCGAGTTGACTCCTTTATTGCTCCGGCAGCTTCAACACGAATGTCGTACCACAACCCTCAGTGCTTTGCACCTCGATGTCACCTCCATGTCCCTTTAATAAACTGTGCGACACGCTGAGTCCGAGCCCAGTTCCCTTAGTGCCTTTGGTGGTAAAAAACGGATCAAAAATTCGGCGTTGTACCTCCTCCGACATACCGGTACCCGTATCGGATATCTCTATGCACACAAATGAGCCACGCTGATATGTGGCCAGAGTCAGCTTCCCGCCTTTCGGCATCGCGTCAACCGCATTGATAATGAAGTTAGTTACGACCTCACGAATTTCTGCTGCACGACAGTAAACCAGTGGCACCGGCGCAAAATTTAAGGTGACGTCGACTGTCTTGTTGGGCTGCCGGGTGGGGGATCCCCAGATGGACTGGGTCACCTCCACTGTCTCCTCGATCAACTGCTGCAGATCGGTGGGCACAAAGACGGTAGCAGACGAACCGCGTGCAAATGTTTGAATGCGATGCACCACCTGGGCGGCATCTTTTGAGGCCTTGTGAATGATCCTCAGGCCCTCTTTCACCCCATCGACGTCTTCCGGCTCTTCCAATAACAATTCGGTATGTCCCAGGATGGTGCCGAGTAGGTTATTAAAATTATGGGCCACACCCGCCGCCATTTCGCCCAAAGCACGCAGCTTTTCCGATTGTAGCAATTGCTCACGCAGCTGCTTTTCCCGTGTGATGTCTCGAATAATAATCGAGAACCCGACGATTTCATCCCGCACTCCATGCAATGGCGACAGGGTCAGGCTGCACTCCACCGGTGTGCCGTCAGTCTGGGCAAGCTGGGATTCGATATGCCGCACCTGCCCTTGCTCTAACACGTCGTAACGCAAACGGAGGTATTCGTCACAGGGAAAGATCGTGGTGATATTCTGACCGAGTACGGCGTCGCGCGGATACTGAAAAATATGCTCAGCACTGGCGTTCCACGACGTGATAAGATCGCCCGTATCCACCGTGATGATGGCGTCGCCCGCATCATTGATGAGATTTTCAAGATAACTTTTCGTTTCCTTGATTTCGCCATAGAGCTGAGAGTTTTTGACGGCCATACCCAGATATTCGAGTACCATACGGATCAGCTCAAGTTCAAATTCGGCCAGAGGTCCTTGCTGTACATCTCGGGTCAGGCTAATCGTGCCGATCCTACACCCTTCCAAAACCAAGGGCGCGATCACCACCTCTGATCCATCTATGTGTGCCACACGCACCTCGCCAGGCGCGTCTGCCACGTTTCCCTGAGGTTCCCATCCCGCATCGGCTCCGCTACCATACACGTGCCGGCGCTCCAACCCATTGCGACTGTGTAACCAGACGTGAAAACCGGCGTATCCCAGACCGGATTGCAACTGCTCCCCGATGGCTTGTAGCATGGCGTCGAGGTCAAGATTGTCCATGATCACGCGCACAATTTCTCGCAAAATGCTCAATTGCGCCACGCGCTGAGCTTGCTGAGCTGTTTCCTGTTGTGACATCTGGTAGCGTTGGTGCGCGCGGATGGCGAGCGTGAACAAATCGGGGTAGGTTTGTCCGAGTTCGCGCCACTGAGGCGGCAGAGTCTGAACCTTCTGGTAGAATGCCGACACCCCCCCTAAGGTCTCATGACCGGCGAGGATTGGGAATAGGACACAGGCCTCATACCCCAACGAATGGAGGAACTGCGCCATCTGTTTGTGTTGGAAATCCGCCACGTTGTTGGAGAGCAACACAGGTTGCCGCGACATGAGTGCTTGCCCCAACGCCGCGCACCATGCCTCCCCAGCTAAAACCGTGCGCTGTGGCAGCGAGATGGCCGACACCCTCTCGCACGTGAGACGATGGCGCGTGCCGACCGCAAGATGCAAGGCTGCCGCATCAGCCCGCAACCCGTTTGCACTCTGTTCGAGCAGACTGTCGATATTCTGCACAAAGTCTTGATAGCTAGCGCCTTGAGTAGAGGCATCGGTGAGCTCCCGCATCTGCTGCAAGAGCGCCCGGACCTCTTGGCGCGACTCGGCCGCCTCGTGCCGGCGGGCCATGGATTTGCTGACTGCGGCCTCGACATCGGCCTTGCTGAAGGGCTTAATCAGATACTCCGAAATGCCATGTGACATCGCTTCACGGGCCGTTTCCAAAGAGGCGTACGCCGTCATCATCACCACTTCGATGCTCGCATCAATGGATTTAATGGCCTTCAGCACCTCAATACCATTCATTTCCCGCATATTAATGTCTAAGAAGGCGAGAGCCGGCGGCGTGCGATGGACCACTTCCAGGGCTTCCGAGCCCGTACTCGCTGTAATCACCTCATAGCGCGACTTCAGCAACATGCGCAGTGCTTCACGCGGTCCGAGCTCATCGTCCAACACCAAAATACGCGGGTTGTGTTCTATATTAACTTCTGCCGTCATCATCAGACCCCCACCGGCAATGTCACTTCAAACGTCAGCTCGCCTTTTTTTTCGAGGTGGAAATCGAGACTCCCGCCATGCTCTTCAATGATCTTTTGGCTCACGCTGGGGCCAATATCCACCAAGGTATGGTGCTCGGCGTCAAAGGGGTCGAATAATTTCTCCAATTCCTCGTCATCCACTTTTGCGTTTTTTCCCGTCAAGCTAATCAAGATGCGATCGCCCCTATAAGCATCGGCTTTAGGTTGACGATAACGCGACACTACTAGAATTTTTTTGCTACTATTAGTATTTTGAGATAAATACGCCACGATATACATGAGCGCTTTATACAATTGCTCGGCATCAAATCTCACTACTGGCAACCCCTCCTGGCATGCTAACTCAATGCCAGACGACTCCCGGATGTCCACGAGGTCGACGACCGCATCATCCGAGTCGCCGGTTAGGGTCGGCCTGCGCTCAAAGTTCAGCGTCGATTCGAGAGCATGCAGCAGGTTATTCACATCGCCGGGCTCAAATTGGTAGGCAATATCGCTGGCCAAGCTGACCAGCTTCTCCGTAATCACATTGATGGTGTGGATATCTTGACTCACCACCCGGCTGAATTGATTCCGGAACTCTGCATCGTCATAGTGTTCATCGAGCAATTCAATAAACGTTTGAATCGAAACTAATGGATTTTTGATCTCAAAGGCCATGCGGCTGGCAACTTTGTTCAAATAGTCGAATTGATGCGCCCGCCGCCGCTCTTCGTAAAGCTGTTTTTGCGATGTTAGATCATCAAATACCATGACGCTACCGGAGACGTTCAGCTGGTCGTCCAGAATTTGATACGTACTTACTTCCAACGGTACTTTAGCTGCGGTGATCGTGACTTCACGTTTATCGTAAGACACGCCATCTTGCAGGGTTTCATAAAACATATCGCCCAGCGGAGACGGTAAGCTGCGCAAATCGCCATGCACGACGTCAGCCCAATTCTTGCCTAGAATGTTCGCCGCCCGGTGATTGCACATCCGAATAGTCTCGTGATCATCAATGGTAAGGACGCCGCTACTCATATACCGCAAGATTTTTTCCGTAAACGCCTTCTGAGATTGCACCTGATGATAGAGGCCAATATCCTGGATGCTGATGGCCACGTTACTGGCAAGACTGAACAGGATATCGAGCTCGTCATCACTATAAGGAAGCCCGCTGACTCGGTCGCCGAGGTTGAGAATACCGACCAGCTTCCCTGATACCATTAGAGGCAGACTCGCCACCGCTTTGAGAGCTTGCATCTCGCGGTGGATCTCCAAAAAAACTGGGTTGTGGAGGGCCTTTTCAACCTCATAACGTTGGATGATGCGCGCCTCCGTCAGCAGCCACAAGGGCAAGCCTTCTTCTTCGCGCAGCCGCAACTGCTTTGCCACTTGGGGCACCAGACCCTGATGTGCCCGGATTTCAAACGTGCGGCTGTGGGGATGGCGCACCATAATGGAAACTCGGCTGGGCCGCAGAAAGGCATTGATTGCATCGAGGAAAAGCGTTAACGAGCTTTGCAAATCAAAATTGGTGCTAAAGGTCTTGGCAAAATCGCGCAGAACCTGTCCAATACGAGCCAGGGACAGTTCAGAACCGTGGAGCATAGGAACAGGGGCAGCCGCTCCCAGTATGGGTTCCCGCGTCACGTTCTGCCCCCGCAGTGACGCCACTTCTTCCAAAAGGCGCTGCTTCTCCATCGCCTGTGCAATGACCTGACGCAACGCATCCCGGCTGCAAGGGCGGCGCAGAGCAAAATCGCTGGGTGGTAGGGCTCGTTCGTCGCCAATGATCTCTTCCGGTAGAGGCGGCAATAAGTAGAGCGTGACGCAGTGGGGGTGATAGGTCTTCGCCTGATCAAAGAATTCCTGCACCGGAACCGCCGCATCCTCCAACGCTACCGCTACCACGTCAACTTGTGTGAGCCTGAGCAAATCGAGCGCATCACTTACCGATGCAGCTGTGAAGAACGTGTAGAGGTCTTCATATAGATGTTGGAACTGAGTGCGCTGCTGGTTCGAGTCCGTAACGAGCAGAAGTGACTTCATCGACATCTTCTCCCTGTGCAGCAGGTAGTTTGACGGTAAATATCGTTCTGTAAGTGCCCAAACCGTTGCTGGCCGTAATCGTGCCACGATGCCAGTCAATGATGCCTTTACAAATGGCCAATCCCAAGCCGCTGCCATCGGCTTTCGAGGTGACAAACGGCTCAAAGATATTCGCGATATAATCTTCCGAAATGCCCGGTCCCGTATCGGCAATCTGAACGATCAAGGCCCCTGGATGGGGCACATCATCGGCTGCCATGCTGACGGAGAGATGCAGTTTTCCCCCTTCTCCCATGGCTTCAACGCTATTCAAACAGAGGTTTAAAAACACCTGCTTGAGTTGATCATGATCGCCCAGTATCGGGGCTAGCGGCTCATGATACTGGCGGGTCACCTCGATGTCCCGCTTCTTAAACTCCCCAGATAACAGCGCCACCGTCTCGTCTAGCGGCGCCGTTACGTGCATGGGCCGTATGCGCAGAGGAACCGACGTCCGCAAACTCCGCAGCCGCTGAACCAGCTCATCGATGCGGTCCACTTCGTGCAAAGCGACGCGGGTAAAAGTATCGCGAAACTCCGCGTCGTCATATTGCTCCGGCAGCAGTTCCGCCAGCGTCTTGATTGCGACTAAAGGGTTCTTGATTTCATGGGCGATCTTACCGGCAAACGCTCCGACTGAGGCCAGGCGTTCGATACGGCGTTTTTCCGCCTCAATCTCTTTTACCCGCGACTGGTCATAAAACACCAAAATTGCTCCGGCAAGGCTTCCCTCTGGCCCATGTAAGATCGACGTGCTTAGCACAATCGAAAGGGTTTGGCCTGAGCTTAATAAAACACTCGTCTCATGATCGGTGTAGACGACGCTGTCCGTGAGCGTGTTTAACAACGGCGTGCTCAATTCCGTATCGAAGATCTCGTCAACTCGGTGCTGCACGGCTCTCTCCGTGGTGACCTCGATGAGTTCCGCCACCACTTCGTTCATCACTGTGATGATGCCATTCGCGTTAATGACGATGACACCGCTGGTCATCTGGCGCAGAATGCTCTCGTTATACTCCTGCATCCAAGCAACTTCTTCATACAATTGCGCCCGCCGCAGGGCGACGCTGGCCTGATGCTCCACGGTGGTGAGCAAATCCACGTCATGTGGAAAAAAGGAATCTCCCGATAGCTTGGCGCCGATACTCAAGATCGCCACGACACGATTTTCAACCGTGAGGGGAATGATGCCGACACTGTCTAAGGCCTCAAACGCCGCTGTCAGTTGTTCCGCTTTATAGGGAGACTGCCGGAACCGAAGTTCATCCCTCATCACCGGTACCCCACCCTGGGCCAAGACCTCGATCGCCTCCGGTAAGCGCACCGAGTCCGGTGCGCTCGTGTCACCGTTGACGAGGTGAGACGTACATCTCTGCAAGACGCCGTCTTCACCGCACATGTACATGGAGACGGATTCAACCTTCAAGGTCGTCAGCAGGAACGTGGTGAGACAATCACATAAGGGCTCAAGACGCATGAGTCCTGATAGTTTCTGGCTGATAATTTGGGTGGCTTGGCGGTAATCGTACGGATCGCGGTAAACATATTTATCAATAAAGCGCTGAAGCGTCACGCGCATGGGATGAAAGACTATTACACTGCCCGTTCCCACCCATATCGCTAAGGTTGAAGAGGCCAACTGGCCGGGCAACGCGGCGAGTTGGCCAGCCAGTTCAATCGTTCCCCATAAACTCCCGACCGTGATGAGCAGCGATACGCCGTAAGTCACGCTGGCGCGCACCACCAGGCGAATATCCATAAGACGGTGCCGGATGATTGCATGCGCGGTCATGCCGCTGAAGCAAAGGGTGAAATAGGGGCCGTATTCGCTAAAACGAGAACTCTTGGTGAGGGCGGGAATAATCAGATTAGTGGTGGTGCCCCCGGCCAGAAAGAGCCCTAATCCCAGCCACAGATATTGCATCTGCAGGCGGTTGCGGCCACGCGCCACTTTCCACTTCTTAGCCAAGGTCCAACAGGCGTGGCTAAACGCCATCAGGATGAAGAGACCGAACAAGACGTATAGCGAACCGTAATGAGTTTGCAAATGTCCGGCGTCATTCAGGTCCACATCCTGCAAAATCACCGGGGTCAGCGTGAGAGCGCTGACCATGATACCGAGACCTACGAGCCAGCGTGTTGCTTTGCCTAACTGGAGGCGGTCGAGATCGGGGAATGTCTGACTAAAGACGATCAGGAATAGCCCCGTGAAACTTGCGGTGGTAAAGGCCAAACGCCCCAGCCAGATCCCTGCGGGATGCGCAATATAAATCACGGTCATTTTGACGCAGAGCGACCAGGCCACCACCATCAGCACAAACCCCGCGAACGTCTGATTGGAGACGTTGTGCGGGTCTCGGGCTAACACCAATCCGGCAAGCGTCAGATTAATGATCCATAAGGGCAAGACCTCAAGTAACCCCACCCCCATTTCTACTCCTTAGGACGACAACTTGCCGAGGACGAGAGCGGAATCGGTCCCGCCGAGACCATGGGCGTGAACCAGCGCGGTCCGCAATCGCGCCCGGCGGGCGCGATGGGGGACATAATCGAGATCGCATGCCGGATCGGGAATATCATAATTAATCGTGGGGGTAATGAGATTGTGTTGCAGGGTCAAGCAGGCGGCTATCGTTTGCAGTGAGCCTGCAGCGGAGAACGGTTGGCCGATCATGGATTTTACCGAACTCAACGGGATATTGTAGGCTTGCTCTCCAAAGACCGTTTTGATGGCATTCGTTTCCGCCGTATCATAATCCTGCATGCCATTACCATGCGCGCTGATGTAGTCCAGTTGGCATTTTGGAACTCCGGACTGGTACATGGCCGTTTCGAGGACTTGCACCATGCCAGGGGCTCTGAGATCACATCGCACTAGATCCGTGCCCTCCCGGCCATTGGCATAGCCTAGAATCTCGGCATAAATCGATGCCTGGCGCTCCTGAGCATGCTCCATCGCCTCAAGCACCAGAGCCCCGGCGCCTTCACCCATCACTAGCCCATCGCGGTTTTTTTCGAACGGCCGTGACGCCTTTTCGGGTTCGTCATTGCGACAAGAGAGGGCCCCCACGGAACTCATCACTGCCATCATAAAGGGCGCCAACAATGCTTCCGCACTGCCGACAATCATCACGGAAGCATGCCCAAGATAAATTTGTTGGTAGCCCCATTGGATAATGTCGAGACCGGAGGTACACCCGGTCGATAGCGTCCCGCACACCCCGCTCGCCCCGAGCGTTGCCGATACATGACTGGATAAGCCGTGCGATGGCATTTCCACCAGCATCGTGGGATGAATCGCCCGATAGCCCCGCTCTTGATAGCTTTTAAACTCATTTTCGTAGACATCCGCCTTACCCCAAGTCGTACTAAAGCCGACTCCAACGCGGCTCCGGTTCGCATCCGTCACCTGCACATGGGCATCCTCGAACGCCATTTTGGCTGCCGCAATGCCGAGTAGGGTTGCGCGTGACATCCGTTTGGCTTCGCGTCGTTCGACATAAGCCTCAGGCTGAAAGCCTTTTACTTCCGCGGCAATTTTAGACGGGAACGGACTGGGATCAAAACACGTAATCGCGCTCACACCGGAGCGCCCTTCGACAAGCGCCTGCCAATAGGCATCCTTGCCAATCCCATTTGGCGACACAGCGCCGAGACCCGTAATGACGACTCGCGGTTGTCGTACCACGAACTTCCCCCCTTCTATACGCGGTACGGTTGACCCACATCATGCGGTGTCGTATACCAGCCTGCGGCATACGCGGTACGTGGTCAAATCCCGCTTTTTATCTCACAGGTGACGGCTGCACAGGCCGTTAAATGAATGAGTTATGACGATGATACTGATAGACGGCAGACTCTCGACGTTATCGGCAGGATATACGGGAATCTTTACATTAGAGCAGGCTGTCAGATGAGAGGCAATTCGGAGTTAGGCGATCGGCTCCCTTCCCGACTCTAGCTCTTATGGCAATGCGTCAGGAAGGGAGAAAAGCTTCAATGGATTTGCATGGCGCTACAAGGCGGCGAGACGCTCGGCCACGTGATGCGGCACCTGATAGCGGCGCTCCGACTTCCCGGCTTTCATCACTTGACCCGGTAGCGTATACCCGACAATCTCTTCGACACGCTTGGCCGTATCGATGAGCGCATCGAGGTCAATACCTGTCTCATACCCCATCTCGTACAAGCAATGCACCAGGTCTTCACTGCACACATTGCCCGTCGCCCCTGGCGCATAGGGACAACCGCCCAGACCGCCGATCGACGAATCGAAATCCGTGATGCCACAGTCCATCGCTGCCAGGATATTGGGGATCGCCATCGCCCGCGTATTGTGCGTATGCAAGGACCAGTGGGTATCCGGATACTTCGGCATCAAATACTCGAAGGTGCGTTTCACCTGCGCTGGATTCGCCATCCCCGTGGTATCCGCAATGCCAATCGCCTCGAATCCCATATCGACGAGGCGGCCCACAATGAACTCCACCTGGCGCAACGGTACCTCCCCCTCGAAGGGACAACCCAACGCCGTCGAAATGCCGCCGTGCAGCGGCACACCCGCCTCATGCGCCACCTGGGCGACGGCCTGGAGTTTTTCCAGCGATTCCGCCACCGTCATATTGACATTGGCCAGGTTGTGACTTTCGCTCGCCGATAGCACCGTGTGAATTTTATCGACCCCCGCGTCAATCGCGCGCCTGGCGCCTTTGTCATTGGGCACCAGTGCCGTATAAGTCGTTCCCGGTCGGCGTTCAATCTTACTCATCACCTCTTCCGCATCTCGAAGCTGTGGAATCGCTTTGGGATGCACAAAGGACGTCACCTCAATTTTCGAAAACCCCGTCGCGCTCAGCCGGTTCACCACTTCAATTTTTTGCTCCGTCGGAATAAATTCGGCCTCAATCTGGAACCCATCACGGGTTCCAACCTCGCAAATAGTAATCCATTTTCCGGTACCCATATTCATTCCTTTCTCTCATAGACTTCATAATTGCTCCCCGCAGGGGTTAATTGCTCCCCGCAGGGGTTAATTGCTCCCCGCAGGGGTATCATTAGTATGATCGGGGCATACCCAACACATGCTGCCCCACATAGGCCAACACCAGATTATTATTAACTGGCGCCGTCTTATACAACCGCGTCTCCCGGAACTTGCGCTCAACATCGTACTCCGATGTAAACCCATAACCACCATGACAATCCAGGCACGCATTCGCCGCTTCCCAGGCCGCTTCCGCCCCCAAGTACTTCGCCATATTCGCCTCCGCGCCACACGGCTCACCCGCTTCGAAGAGCGCGGCGGCCTTGAGGCGCATTAAATCCGCCGTCTCGACGGCCATATGCGCCTTGGCAATGGGAAATTGCACCCCCTGATTGGCCCCGATCGGCTTGTCAAAAATGACCCGGTCCTTCGAATACTGCACCGCCTTCTCGACAAACCAGCGGCCATCTCCGATGGATTCCGACGCCACCAGAATGCGCTCGGCATTCATCCCATCCAGGATATAGGAAAAGCCTTTGCCTTCTTCACCAATCAAACTATCGGCCGGAATGTGCACATTGTCGAAATAGACGACATTGGTATGATGGTTGAGCATGACTCGCAACGGACGCGCTTCAAACCCCTCAAGATCGCGAATATCAAAGAGAAAAACGGATAATCCATCTGTGCGCTTGCGCACCTCATGGACCGGCGTCGTGCGGGCTAACAGCAGCATCAGATCCGACTGTAACACCCGAGAAATAAAAATCTTCTGGCCGTTGACCACATACATATCGCCCTGGCGCACCGCCATCGTTTGCAGCTTCGTCGTATCCGAGCCCGAATTCGGCTCCGTCACCCCAAACGCCTGTAAGCGCAATTCACCCGTGGCGATTTTGGGCAAATAGCGCTGCTTCTGCTCAGCAGAGCCGTGCCGCAACACCGTGCCCATGATGTACATTTGCGCATGGCAAGCCGCCGCATTGCCGCCCGATTGATTAATCGCCTCGAGAATCAGACTCCCCTCTAAAATCCCTAGACCGCCGCCGCCGTATTCCTCCGGAATCAGCGCACCGAGATAGCCCGATTGGGTTAGCTCGTCCACAAACGCATGGGGATACGCTTCTTTTTCATCCAGCTCACGCCAATACTCACCCGGATAGAGCTTACACAGCTCCGTTACTGCCCGCTTCAACGCCAGCTGCTCTTCGGTCAACGTAATGGCAATCTGCGTCTTCGTCATAACTTCACCTTCTTCTATACTTTTCCGGCTGCGTCAGCGACCCTGAAATTCCGGTGGACGCTTTTCATTAAAGGCCTGGACGCCTTCGAGGCGATCCTCGGTATTGACCGTAATATTGTACGCCTCGATCGCCAACCTCATCCCCGTTTCCAGGTCTGCCTCGCTGCCCCAGGCAATCGCTTTCTTCGCCTGGCGCACCGCCACCGGGCCATTCTGGGCAATCGTGCCGGCAATCTCCCGCGCCTTGGCCAACGCCTGTCCCGCCGGTGCTACATGGTTCACGAGGCCCACGCTCTTAGCTTCATCAGCCGCCACCCGGCGTCCCGTAAAGATCATTTCTTTGGCAAACGGGGCGCCCACAATGCGCGGCAACAGCTGAGTGCCGCCGATACCCGGAAAAATCCCCCGCGTTACCTCCGGCACCGCAAATACGGCCGTCTCACTCGCCACGACAAAATCCGATAGCACCGCCAGCTCGCAACCGCCGCCCATGGCAAAGCCTTCCACCGCCGCAATTACCGGCTGCGGACAGCGCAACATGCGAAACGCCGCTTGCTCAAAAATGATGTGCTGATCGCGCCAGTCGTCGTCCGTCATGCCCTGCCGTTCTTTTAGATCGCCCCCGACACAAAAGGCTTTTTCGCCTGAGCCCGTGAGAATCACAGCGCGGGCTTCTTTGTCCCAAAACAGCTTTTCAAAGCAATCTAACAGCTCCCGGCCCATCGACGTGTTCATGGCGTTGAGCGCGCTGGGACGGTGCATCTCTACTGTCACCACATGATTGTCTCGCGTGACCTGCAGCGTTTCGTATGATTGGCTCACCCTGTTTTACCTTATCTTATGCGAAGCGGCAACCGCTTGGGCACTTATGCCTCTTGGGACGCTGGCATGATGTCCGTGGCAAAATGCTCCAGGCGCTCCAGGCTCTCGCTGAGCGTTTCCGCCCGTACATCGAAAATCAATTCACTCACGCCCAATCGCCCGTAAACTCCGATATCATCCACCACTTGCTCTGTGGTGCCGGAAAAGGGCCGCCGTTGCAGTCCGGCTTGTTTTTCCAACTCACCGGATTGCGTCACATCGTACAAAGGCGCTTTATACGAAATCGTCAAGGCTGACGGGTCGCGGCCCTCGGCCTCAGTGAGCCGCCGCAGCTCACCGAGCGCTGTCTCCATCTCCGCTGGCCGTAGCGGCACCGCGGGGTTGGCGCCAACTGGATGCCAGCCATCGCCATGTTTGGCAACGCGCCGTAAGGCAGGACGGCTATGTCCGCCAATCCAGATCGGCGGATGCGGCTTTTGTACCGGATGCGGCAAGCAACGCAGGGATTTAAATTGATAAAACTCACCCTCAAATGTCGCCGGGTCTTGCGTCCAGACCGTCTTGAAAATTTCAATATACTCATTACTGGCGGCGCCACGCCGGTCAAAATCGGGCGCGTTCAATGCCTCGAATTCCTCGCGCAACCACCCCACGCCGACCCCGACCGTCACGCGTCCCTTCGAGAGCACGTCGATCGTGGCCAGCATTTTGGCCGTCACCAGCGGATTGCGATGCGGCAAAATCATGACGCTCGTAATCATGCGCAAACGGTCTGTTTTGCCCGCTACAAATGACATCAGAGCCAGTTGCTCCAGGGCGTCGCCATGACCCGGAAACGCGCCGCTCACGGTATAGGGATATTTCGAGTCGAGCACCGTGGGAAAGACAATGTGGTCGGCGATGACGACCGAGTCAAAGCCGAGCGTTTCGCCTCGCTGCACCAGGGTTTCCAGCGCATCGGGCGTTGCCGTTTGTCCCCGCGTCGGAAGGTAGAAACCATATCGCATCACTCAATCCTTAATTTGTAACGGTGTGGCGCACTTCTAATATCCTTCATCGCCCGGATACACCATGCGTATGCTGCCATCATCCTGCATCACCGCTTTGGGAAGCACGGTTTCTACCGGTGCATAGCGCAACTTCCGAACGGCGTCTGCAGCCGAGCCAAACTGGCTCAGCGTTTGCAAAATTTTAGTGGTCACCGCCATCATGGCCATCTCACCAGAGGCATAGCGTTGCAGCGCCTCTGCGGGCGAGAGCCAGACGTGATCCACCACCTCGACGCGATCGGGTTCCGCTTCTAAGCCGGGGGGCACGCGGGCCAGGAAAAACCGCGTTGAAAAGCGGATCGGACGGGTTTCCGGGGTAATCCAGTGGGCAAAATACACCAGCAGATCCGTCGCCAGATAGCGTTCCAAATCATGCATCACGGTGGCAAACGGGGCAGTTCCTTCTTGTAAAGCGCGCCGTTGTCCGGCGATCTGAATCTTCTCGGCCGGACTCGGCTCCCACAATTGTCCATCGGCGAGACGGGCCAGGAGAATCCCCGTCTCTTCAAACGTCTCACGCAGAGCCGCAATCCAAAACCCTAATGCCTTCGACGCCGGTTGCACATCGGACATCAGCGCTGCCGCCGCTTCCGGGGGAAGCTCCTGCGAGAGCACCAGGGAGGCCGGAATGGCATCATCGGCTTCGAGCAGGCCACCGGGAAACACGTAGGCCCCTGCAGCAAACGCTTCATCCGCATGGCGTTTCAGCATCAATACCTCAGGCTTCGTGCCCACACCGGGCACGTCGCGCATCAGGATTGTCGTGGCGGCATCTCGGGGCACGGCAACCATACGTCTCCTCTCTCAATCATCACATCGATGACTCTAAGCCCTAAAGCTGTTGCGGCCAACAGTCTACACGAGTCCAACTGAATCCACTAGGGGATCCAACCTAAAACTTCTGCTGACGGGGAGAAGGAACGGGGAAAGTGACGCTTCCCATCTGAAGTTGAGAGGATCGCCCTTAGGGTGCAGCATGGCGTATTGCACTGCTGGAATCTTGTGCCGTTGTCCTCAACAACCCCTTGCGATAATCCCGAGCGATCTTCAACCATAGAGAGACCTGTAGTAAGACGGCAAATAAAAACTCCAGTGTCTCTTCACACACCCCGCACCAAAGCACAGCTAAACGGCCAAAGATGGTTTTATCAATATCTCCCAGTTGGGCAATGGTCAGCAACACCATGCCGCACAGCACCGGTACGGAGGTCACCGTGCAGACTTCGCGCCGTAGAAAGGCGACGCTACAATAGCCGCGTTTCCACGACCATACCCCTACACCAATGCCAACCAAACCCGCTGCTCCAGCCCACCAGAGATTGTGCCCTGTGCGATACCATAGCGTGGCCAGGTCGTGTGGCGATCCGACGTAAACGCCATGAATACGGCCGATGACACCACCGAAAATGCCGAGATAATCACACTCTTCCAGCGTCGCCAAGGCAAACAAGACCGCCAGGGCTTGATAGGGCTTAAACTCGTGTCCCTGCTCACGGCGCCAACGCGCCCAGCTCACCGCTGCCCATAGCGCCAGCCAATAAAGCCCAAATGATAAGGGCTCAAGCAACCCCCACTCGCGCGCCAGCGACCCCGCATATAGGGGCGATAGCCAGGCCAGAACGCGTAATAACACTACAAGTCCCAGGGGAATGCCAACGGCTAACCCCACTTGTATCCACCGTGGGCGAGTGGCGAACGCGATCAGGAATCGTTCCCGATCGCCATACACCGCCAGCATCAACGGCAGGAGACTGAGATAGATCAGTATGGTATTGGGCACCCGCGTAGCGCTCAAATCCCATACGGGATTACCGGGATATAACAGAAAAGCGGCGAGGGCGAGCCCCATGCATCCCGACAGGTAGAGCCGGGGCATTGAGAGATAACGTTCCACCTGAATGATTAATCCTGATTGGCTTGTAAGGTATTTAAGATCACCGCAAACGTCTCCTGCATGGCCGCATCGAAGAGGACAAAGCGAACTAACTCCGGTTGATTATGCTCGCGCAGAAACGCGAGCACTGTGTGCAACGCCGTCTGCGCCGCCTGCTCCACCGGATAACCATAGGCACCGGTGGATAACGAGGGAAATGCAACGCTGTGACAATCGTGCGCTACCGCAACTTCCAGGCTACGCCGGTAAGCCCTGGCCAAGAAACTTGCTTCGCCTTGCTGACCGCCGCTCCAGAGCGGGCCGACCGTATGAATGACATAGCGCGCCGGGAGATTGCCAGCGCTAGTAATCACGGCATCGCCCGTGGGACATCCTTGCGGGTATTTCTGCTGCGTTTCCGCCATGATGCTCGGTCCGCCGCTGCGGTGAATCGCCCCATCGACCCCGCCGCCACCGGCCAAACGGCTATTGGCGGCATTGACAATCGCATCGGTCGCCTGCTCGGTAATGTCCCCGATTACCAGTTCGAGCGCACTCGAGCCGATTTGCACTTGCATCACTCAAAAACCCCCATCTCAAATGCGACATGCGGAAATAGGGTATACAACACCTAAAGATGTTAGCATGACTTGCGGTCCGGCGTCATAATGACATCGAGCGGCCATCCGCAGTGGGATGACATGCGTTGGCCCTCCTATCCGTCTTTTCAACCGTTTGCGCACGAGTCATAAATGCGGTACAAAAAAAGCAAACTTGGACGATCCAACCGGACGCCATCCCAAAATGGTATGTTAACGTTATGAACCCAGGTGCAATTCCGCCAACTCAGCCGATCCAACCGGCGGCAACGCTCATCTTGCCGCGTCTCCAACTCTGGGTCATCGGCTTGGCACTGTTGCTGTTGGCCGTGGGCGCCGGCCGCCTGTTGGACGGCTATGGATGGCGTCATGCGACTCTTTTCCTGGTCGGTGCCAGTCTCGGTATCGTGCTCTACCAGGCGCGCTTTGGTTTCACCTCCGCCTTTCACGCCCTCATGCGAACCGGCAACGGCCAGGGGTTGCGGGCTCAGATGCTCATGCTCGCCCTTGCCACGCTGTTCTTTGCGCCGATCCTCGCTTTCTATCCGGCCTCCGGCGGCGCCGTCGCACCGTTAAGTCTATCGGTTCTGGTGGGCGCCTTCATCTTTGCCATGGGCATGCAACTCGGCGGCGGTTGAGCATCGGGCACGCTCTTCCAGGTCGGAGGAGGCTCGACAGGGACGGTTCTCACGCTCGCAGGATTTATCACCGGCGCGACGGTCGCGACGTTTCACATGCCGTTTTGGTGGAAGATGCCCTCTCTGGGAACCGTGATGCTCGGGGAACAAATCGGATGGATCGCCGCGATCACGAGTCAACTCGTGATCTTCGCCCTCATCGTTTGGCTCTCATGGCGAATCGAGCGCTGGTTTCGTCCCCTGCCACCCACAGAGCAGCCCACGGAGCGCTCCTGGCACATGCTATGGCGCGGTCCCTGGCCTTTGTTGGCGGGCGCCATCGGGCTCGCTGTCCTCAACGGCGTGACCTTGCTTCTGGCCGAGCATCCATGGAGCATCACCTGGGCGTTTTCGCTCTGGGGCGGTAAAGTCTTACAAGCTGTCGGCTACGATCTGTCACAAACCCCCTTCTGGAGCGGCGCTTTTCAACAGCGAGCTCTGATTTCATCTATCCTGGCCGACACCACTTCGATTATGAACATGGGCTTGGTGCTCGGCGCCGCTCTTGCCGCTGGTCTCGCCGGACGTTTTTTACCGCGACAACGCTTATCCCTTCGAGCCGTGGGGATTG
>Ga0299914_10000648_pt1 | contig 21465 bp, 17 predicted proteins | sample RVTome_10_FD_201361 | JGI IMG/M metagenome (GOLD analysis project Ga0299914, IMG submission 201361) | Soil microbial communities from uranium-contaminated site in the Upper Colorado River Basin, Wyoming, United States - RVT153D57 (version 2) ...
CCCGCGTGATCCGACCCGATTGCGACCCTCATCTCAATTCTCCTCTCCGGTGCCCGGCTCCTTGCCCCGTGTCGTTCGGCAGCGCAGCGCCGAATAGTCCCACCATACGCGTGGCACCCTGCTGCGAACCTGCCCGCTGCGAATCAACTTCCGAATCTCGACACAATATTGATCTCCTGAGACGCGGTCGCCCGGGTCTTGCCACCAGGTCCGAGCACCGTCGTCTGGACCTCGTAGGTGCCGCCGGGAATCTCCGGATAGCTGATTATTGTGGTGCGCGGCGCGTCGAGACCGTCCAACTGAACGAAGCTGCTGCGAGAGTACCCGCTCGACACGACTTGGACCTGCAGCCCGCGGTTGTCGGCGTGCCGTTCGACGGTCGCGCGGATCGTCAAGGTTGCGGGCTCGGTGGCGACGCGCGGCGAGACGTGAAGGGCGACGGTGGCACCGCCATGGCCCGAAACGGCGCCGAGCGTGACGACGGCGGCGACGACGAGAATCATCGCGGCAGGTGCAAAAAAACGAATCCGCATGTGAACCTCCAATGGCGCTGCCGATCGTGGCACTGGGCGCGGCCGATTTCTCGAGTCAGGAACGCTGCCCGCCGTGCGGGAATGGAAGCTGTGTTGTGCCATCGATCGCGGTCCCGAACGGGGTGCGAGCAAGAGGGGTGCCGCGCATCGACGCGCGGCTCCGACCGACAGTCGCACGCGCAGCGGGTTTGGGGCCGGTGCGCGGAGACGATCGGGTTGTGCACACACACACAGACTGTGCACAACCACGCATGGTTTCTCTCGCTGCGCGCGCCGGTGGCGCACGAACCCCGACACGCAACGCGTCGAGTCACGGCACACGTTTTGATCCGGGATTAGGCGATCGAAGTTGGTGTGATCGCTCACCTCGCTGTCATCCGGCACACGCGGCGTGCCGGGTGGCGAGCCTCTCAACCGCGCCGGGTCACCAGCCGTCTCGCCTCCGCCACGATGTTCTCCGGCGTGAAGCCGAACTTCTTCTGAAGCTCCTTCAGCGGCGCCGATGCTCCGAACGTCTCCATCCCGAGCGCCACGCCAGCTGCGCCCACATACCGCGCCCAGCCGAGCGTCGACCCTTCCTCGACCGACACGCGTGCCGTCACCGAGGAGGGCAGCACCTGCTCGCGATAGTCGGGATGTTCGCGGCAGTAGCGCTCGAACAGCTCCCACGACGGCATGCTCACGACGCGGGCGGCGATCCCGTCGGCCTCGAGCCGACGATGCGCCTCGACACACAGAGACACTTCGCTGCCGGTCGCGAGCAGCAGCAGGTCGGGCCGCCCGTCGGGCGCATCCAGCAGCACATAGGCGCCGCGCTGCAACCCCTCGGCCGGCGCACACCGGGTGCGATCGAGCGTGGGGACCGCCTGCCGCGTCAGGATCAGGACCACCGGATCGTGGCGTCGCTGCATGATGACGCGCCACGCTTCCGCGACCTCATTGGCATCGGCCGGTCGAAGAACGATGAGTCCGGGAATCGCACGGAGCGAGGCCAGCTGCTCGACGGGTTGGTGCGTCGGGCCGTCCTCACCGACGCCGATTGAGTCGTGCGTGAAAATGTGAATCGCCGGCAGTTCCATCAGCGCGCTCAGCCGGATCGCCGGCCGGCCGTAATCACTGAAGATCAGGAACCCTGAGCCGTACGGGCGGATCTTCGAGAGCGACAGGCCGTTGAGAATCGCGCCCATCGCGTGCTCGCGAATGCCGAAGTGCAGGTTGCGGCCGCCGGGGTTCTCCGAGCTGAAGTCGCCCGCGCCGTCGAACGTCAGGCGCGTCTTGCAGGAAGGCCCGAGATCGGCCGAGCCACCAAGCAGCCATGGCACGTTCCGGCCGACGGCATTCAGCACCTGGCTCGAGGCCTCGCGCGTGGCGATGCCCTTGTCGTCGGCGGCGAACGCTGGCAGCCCCCGATCCCAGCCGTCAGGCAGTTCGCGGCGGAGCATGCGATAGCCGGTCTCCGCAAGCTCCGGGTACTGGATCCGATACTGCTCGAACAACGCCCACCAGTCGCGATGCAGCGCCGCACCGCGTGCGCCGATTCCGGCGTCGAAGCACTCGCGAACACCGTCCGGCACCAGGAACTTCGCGTCCTCGGGCCAGCCGTAACGGCGCTTGGTCAGTCGGATCTCCTCGGTGCCGAGCGGCTCACCATGCGCCGCGCTCGTGTCCTGCTTGTGCGGCGCGCCGTAGGCGATGTGGCTGTCGACGATGATGAGGGTTGGACGATCGGCAGTGCGCTTGAACGTCCGGAACGCGCGCTCGACCATGTCGAGGTCGTTGGCATCGCCGACCCGCGTCACGTTCCAGCCGTAGCCGATGAACCGCGTCGCCACGTCGTCGCTGTAGGCGAGCGCGGTGTTGCCCTCGATGGTGATGTGATTGTTGTCGTAGATCCAGCAGAGATTGCCCAGTGCGAGGTGGCCGGCGAGTGAGGCTGCCTCGCTGGAGATGCCTTCCATCATGCAGCCGTCGCCGCACAGCGCGTAGACGTCGTAATCGAACAAACGGAACCCGGGCCGGTTGAAGTAGCTCGCCAGCCACCTCGCGGCGATCGCCATGCCGACACTCGTCGCCAGGCCCTGTCCGAGGGGTCCGGTGGTCGCCTCGACGCCCGACGTCCAGCGGTACTCCGGATGTCCGGGGCAGCGGCTCCCGAGCTGACGAAAACGCTTGATGTCGTCGAGCGTTACCGACGGATCGCCAAGGGTCTCGTACTTCGGGTTCACGGCCCGAACGCCGGTCAGGTGCAGCATCGAATAGAGGAGCATCGAGGCGTGTCCGACGGACAGGACGAAGCGATCCCGGTTCGGCCAGATCGGATGTGCCGGATCGAAACGCAGGATGCGTTGCCAGAGGCAGTAGGCCACCGGCGCGAGCGCCATCGGCGTACCCGGATGCCCGGAGTTCGCCTCCTGCACGGCGTCCATCGACAAGGTGCGGATCGTGTTGACGCACAACTGATCCATGTTGGCGGGACTTGCTGTCTCTGCTGTCTGCGCGAAAACCACCGGGGCGGCCATATACGTGCTCCTCGTTGTCGAATTCCCAAGTCCCATCAGACCTGTCCAACTCCCAGGAGGAGCCAACGCCCACGCGACGTGGTGACGTAGGGCGCTGGCTCCCTGGGAGCGGGCTCCTTGCGGTTGGGTCCTATGCCGTTAGTAGGGCCACACCCACTCGGTGATTTCCTTGCGGTCCGTGCCGTGCTCGTGCGCGTAGGCCATGTTCTCGACGATCGCGTTCTTCATCTCCTCCTTCAGATGTGCCGCGCTGACGCGGAGCTTCGGCACGCGATCGATGATGTCGTTCACCAGGTCGAAGCGCGAGGTCTCGTTGAGCATCGCCAGCTCGAGGGGGGTATTGATGTTCCCCTTCTCCTTGTAGCCGCGGACGTGCATGTTGTCGTGCCCCTTGAAGCGGTACGAGAGGCGGTGAATCAGCCACGGGTAGCCGTGGAAGTTGAAGATGATCGGCTTGTCGGTCGTGAACAGGCTGTCGAACTCGGCCTCGGTCGATCCATGCGGATGTTCCGCGACGGGCTGGAGCCTGAACAGATCCACGACGTTGACGAACCGCAGCTTCAAGTCGGGCTGGCGCTCGCGCAGGATCGCGGCGGCGGCCAGCGCCTCCATCGTCGCGACGTCGCCGCAGGAAGCCAGCACCACATCGGGCTCCGCACCGGCGTCGGTGCAGGCGCGCGGCCAGATGCCCATCCCCTTGGTGCAGTGCACGATCGCTTCGTCGATCGTGGTGAACTGCAGGTGGTTCTGCTTGTCGGCGACGATCACGTTGACGTAGTCCTTGCTGCGCAGGCAGTGATCGGCGACCGACAGGAGCGTGTTTGCGTCGGGCGGCAGGTAGACGCGCACCACCGACGGTCCTTTGTTCGCCACCACGTCGATGAAGCCGGGATCCTGGTGCGAGAACCCGTTGTGGTCCTGCCGCCAGACGGTCGACGACAACAGGATGTTCTCGGAGGCGACCGGTGCGCGCCAGTGCACGTGGTTCTTGCTGATGTCCAGCCACTTCGCGTGCTGGTTGAACATCGAGTCGACGACGTGCGCGAACGCCTCGTAGGTGTGGAAGAAGCCGTGCCGGCCGGTGAGCAGGTAGCCCTCGAGCCACCCGAGCAGCGTGTGCTCCGACAACATCTCCATGACCCGGCCATCGGGCGACAGCTCGCCGCCGTCGGCGTCCTCCGGAAGCATGTCGGCCATCCACGCTTTTTTGCTCGCCTGGTAGATGGCCTGTAACCGGTTGGAAGCCGTCTCGTCGGGCCCGAAGACGCGGAAGCTCGTCATGTTCAGCTTCATGACGTCGCGCAGGAACTCGCCGAGCGGCCTCGTGTTCTCGCACTGCACGGCGCCGCGCGCCGGGACGTCAACCGCATACTTGCGGAAGTCCGGCAGCTTCAGGTCCTTGCGCAGGAGGCCGCCGTTGGCGTGCGGGTTGGCGCTCATGCGGCGTGCGCCCCGAGGCGCGAGCTGCTTCAGCGCCGGTACGAGGCGGCCGTTCTGGTCGAACAGCTCCTCGGGCCGATAACTGCGCATCCAGTTCTCGAGCAGTTCGAGGTTGGCGGGGTTGTCCCGCACGTCCGAGAACGGCACCTGGTGCGCGCGCCAGAACGCCTCCACCTTGTGCCCCTTGATCTCCTTCGGGCCAGTCCATCCCTTGGGCGAGCGCAGCACGATCATCGGCCAGCGCGGGCGCACCGTGGTGTGCGACTCGCGCGCGGCCGCCTGAAGCCCGCGAATCTCACCGATGGCGGTTTCCAGCGTCGCCGCCATCTGCGCGTGCATCGCCGCGGGATCGCTGCCTTCCACGAAGTACGGCTTGTAGCCGTAGCCGACGAAGAGCGATTCGAGTTCCTCGTGGCTGATGCGCGCCAGGATGGCGGGGTTGGCGATCTTATACCCGTTCAGATTGAGGATCGGCAGCACCGCACCGTCGCGGGCCGGATTAAGGAACTTGTTGGAGTGCCACGCGGTCGCGAGCGGCCCCGTTTCTGCCTCACCGTCGCCGACCACGCAGGCGACGATCAGATCCGGATTGTCGAAGGCCATGCCGTACGCGTGCGACAGGCTGTAGCCGAGCTCGCCCCCCTCGTGAATCGAGCCCGGGGTCTCCGGCGTCACGTGGCTGCCGATGTGGCCGGGGAAGGAGAACTGCTTGAAGAACTTTGCTAGACCCTCGACGTCCTCGCTCTTGTCCGGATAGATCTCCGAATACGTGCCTTCGAGGTACGCCGGCCCGAGTACGCCCGGCGCGCCGTGGCCCGGCCCTGCCACGAAGATCACGTCGAGATCGTCGCGGACGATCAACCGGTTAAGGTGCACCCAGACGAAGGAGAGGGCGGGGCTCGCCCCCCAGTGGCCCAGCAGCCGGTGCTTCACGTGCTCGGTGCGCAGCGGTTCGCGCAGCAGCGGATTGTCCTTGAGATAGATCATCCCGACCGATAGGTAATTGCAGGCTCGCCAGTACGCGTCCAGAAGCTGGAATTCCTCTGCGGCGGCGGGCGTTGCCAATGGTGGAAGCACCTGCAGGCTTCCGTTCGTCATTTCTGTCTTCACGGCTCACTCCTCTTTTGGCTATCAGCTATCAGCTCGCCGCTATCAGCCGTTTCATCGACGTTCTGTCTCAGACGCTGAAACCTGAAAGCTGAAAACCGATAACATTGGATTTGTCCTCAGACGGCCGCCGACGCGTTCTCCCTTTCGGGTGAATCCCAACCTCTACTCTGAACTGCCGAACGTCCGATGCTCAGCATCCCCGGCGCACTCCCGGCTCCGACTCACGAGTCTTACGGGCGCAGCATGAGCGGCGCGTTCCAGCTCTTGACAGCTGGTAGGCCGCGGTAGTGGCTCAGCACACTCACGGTCCCGTTATCGAGCAGGAAGTGGCTGCCAGCGCTCGCCGGCAGCCCGAGCCAGCGTGCCGCGAAGACCCTGAAGAAATGGCCGTGCCCGAACAACGCGACATCCCCTTCCACGCTGCGAATCCGGGTGATTACTCGGTCCACTCGGGCCGCCACCTGTGCGGGACTCTCACCCCCCGGACACCCATCGGTGAACAGCATCCAGCCGGAAGCCCGCGCGTGAATCTCTGTCGACGTGAGCCCCTCGTACTCTCCGTAGTTCCACTCGAGCAGATTCGCGTCGATCTCCGCCTCCCCGCCGAGTCCGGCCAGCGCGCAGGTTTCGCGGGCGCGATGCAGAGGGCTCGTCAGGACGAGTGCGAAGCTCGCCTTCGCCGCGAGCGGTGCCAGCCCGCGCGCGGCCGCGCGGCCGTTCTCCGTCAGCGGAATGTCAGTCACACTCGTGTGCTGGCCGCTCAGGTTCCACTCCGTCTCGCCATGTCGGATGAGAATGGCGCGGCGCAGCTGTACTTGCCTCTCCTCGGCGTTGGCAGGCGCGACAAACGTGCGGGTTTCGGCAGGCGCTGGTGCGTGCCCCAGAGCATCGGTGGTCAAGGTGTCCTTCCTGCCAGCGCGGTGGCGACGATCGCGCGGGCTTCCTCTTGAATCCGCCGGAGGTGATCCATGCCCTGGAAGCTCTCCGCGTACAGCTTGTAGACCGCTTCGGTTCCGGACGGCCGCGCCGCGAACCAGCCGTTTCGGGTGATGACCTTCAAACCCCCGATGGCAGCGCCGTTCCCGGGGGCCGCGGAGAGTCTGGACTCGATGGGATCGCCAGCCAGCTCGCGGGCGGCAACGTCGTCAGGCGAGAGACCGATCAGGATCGCCTTCTCGCGGGCGGTTGCCGGGGCATCGACGCGCTCGTAGACGGGCGCGCCGAGCTCCGCGGTGAGGTCGGTGTAAATCTCCGACGGACTGCGGCCCGTGCACACCATCATCTCGACCGCCAGAAGCGCGAGGACGATTCCGTCCTTGTCGGTCGACCAGGCGGTGCCGTCGCCGCGGAGGAACGACGCGCCCGCGCTTTCCTCGCCACCGAACCCGAGGCTGCCATCGAGCAGGCCGGGGACGAACCACTTGAATCCGACCGGCACTTCGACGAGCGATCGACCAAGTTTGCCCGCGACCCGGTCGATGATGCTGCTGCTGACCACGGTCTTGCCGATCGCCGCGCCTGCGCGCCACCACGGACGATGTGTGAAGAGATAGGAGGCGGCCGCGGCGAGATAGTGGTTGGGGTTCATCAGCCCCGCGCGGGTAACGATCCCGTGCCGGTCCGCGTCGGGATCGTTGCCGAACGCGACATCGAACCGATCCTTCAGCGCAATCAGCCTGGCCATGGCATGCGGCGACGAGCAGTCCATCCGGATCCGGCCGTCCCAGTCGACCGGCATGAACGCGAAGGCTGGATCGACCTCGTCGTTCACGACCTCGATCTCCAGGTCGTACCTCTCGGAGATGGCGTACCAGAAGGGGAGGCTCGTGCCTCCGAGCGGGTCGACGCCGATGCGCAGCCCCGCACCGCGAAGAGCGTGCATGTCGACGACCGTGGAGAGACCGCTTACGTATGTCCCGACGTAGTCGTAGTCATGCGTCGTGGGGGCGTGCCGTGCCCTCTGGAACGGGACACGCCGCACGCGCTCCGCGGCGCTCGCCAGCAACTCGTTCGCGCGATCCTGGATCCAGCGGGTGATCTCGGTGTCGGCGGGGCCGCCGGTCGGTGGGTTGTACTTGAAACCGCCATCCTCCGGCGGGTTATGCGACGGAGTGATGACGATGCCGTCTGCGAACCCGCGCGTCCGGCCACGGTTGTGCGTGAGGATGGCATGCGAAATCGCCGGCGTGGGCGTGCAGCCACACTCGGCGTCGATTACCGTCTCGACGCCGTTGCCGGCCAACACCTCGAGCGCCGTCACGAATGCCGGCACGGAGAGGGCGTGCGTGTCCCTGCCGAGATAGAGCGGACCGTCGATGGCCCTGCTTTTCCGGTGGTCGCAGATCGCCTGCGTGATTGCCAGCACGTGCGCCTCGTTGAACGTGCGCGCCGGGGACGAACCGCGGTGCCCGCTGGTGCCAAAGGTGACGCGCTGCGCCGGGTCCGCGGCATCGGGACAGAGGTCGTGATAGGCGTTCAGCAACGCGACGACGTCGATGAGCTGATCGGCCTGGATGTGCGCGCCAGCGGAAGGATGTACGCCCATCGGTTACTCCAGCTCCGCCTTGATGGCGGCCTCGGCCGGCGCCCACAGTGAGGCGAGCACGGCGCAGGAACGCGGCTGGACGCAATAGAAGCCGTCCGTAACCGGCGGCGCCTCGTCCAGCGAGCGGAAGTCATCAGGCGACGACAGTGCCGTGTCGACGCAGCGCTGCCATCCATACGGTCTGGCGCCGCCCCGGGGCACTTCGAACGTCAGCGGCTCCCAGTAGGCATTGAACATGGCATGAAGCACGAAAGGCCAGCGCGGGGTCCCGGCCGTGAAGGCCAGCGAGTGCGAGTGCTCGGCCCAGTCGGGCCGGCCAAGTGCGACCCCGTGCCATTCGATTTGCGCCCACTGAAGCAGCTCATTCAGGGTGTAGCGGGTGGTCTCGTCCACGACGTTGCGTCCCTGCCGGAACGCCGCGAGCTGCCGGACGAAACGGCGCAGCCCGGCGTGCCTCTCGATCAGGCCCCAGTCGAACCAGTTCACCGGATCGTCCAGGGTATAGGTGTTGTTGCTGCCGTCCTGGCTGCGACGGACTTCGTCGCCCATGAGCAGCATCGGCGTGCCCACGGAGAGCATCAGCACCGTGAGGAAGTTTTTCACCTGCCGGTCGCGCAGCGCCGCGACCCCGGGATCGCTGGTGGGCCCCTCGACGCCGCAGTTCCAACTGATGTTGTCGTCGGCGCCGTCGCGGTTCTCTTCGCCGTTCGCCTCGTTGTGCTTCCTGTTGTACGAGACGAGATCGTTCAGCGTGAAACCGTCGTGGCAGGTGACGAAGTTGATGCTCTGTTCCGCCTCCCGCTCCTCGTGACCGTAAAGGTCGGGGCTGCCGAGCAGCCGCGTGGCCAGTCCCGGGACCGTGCCGTTGTCTCCCCTCCAGAACCGGCGCACGTCGTCGCGGAACCGGCCGTTCCATTCCTGCCACGTGTCACCGATGAAGCTACCGACCTGATACAACCCGGCCGCGTCCCAGGCTTCGGCGATGAGTTTCGTTCCGGCGAGCACCGGATCGGATTCGATGTCCCACAGCACCGGCGGGTTGCGCAGCGGGCGGCCGTTCTCGTCGCGCGAGAGGATCGAGGCGAGGTCGAATCGGAATCCGTCGACGTGCATCTGAGTGACCCAGTAGCGGAGGCTGTCCTGGATCATGCGGCGAACGATGGGCTGGTTGGCGTTCAGCGTGTTGCCGCATCCCGTGAAATTGGCGTAGAGCGACTTGTCGTCCTGCAGCATGTAGTAGAACTCGTTGGCGAGGCCGCGAAACGAGATCGTGGGCCCGTCCTGGTTGCCTTCGGTCGTGTGATTGAACACGACGTCGAGGATCACTTCGATGCCCGCGCGATGCAGCGCCTTCACCATGTCGCGGAACTCGTCGAGCACGCCGAGCGGGCTGCGGCGCGAGCTGTACGCGCCGTGCGGCGCGAAGAAGGACACCGGCTGGTATCCCCAGTAGTTGACCCGTCCACCCGGCGCGTCGTCGCGGTCGAACTGAAAGACCGGCAGGAGCTCGACGGCCGTCACCCCAAGGTCCCGCAGGTAGGGGATCTTCTGGATGACGCCGGCGTAGGTCCCGCGCTTCGCGTCAGACACGCCGGAGCTCGGATGCTGCGTGAAGCCCCGTACGTGCATCTCGTAGATGAAAGTGCGGGCGAATGGCGTCCGCAGCGGCCGGTCGCCCCCCCAGTCGTAGGCCGATGGCGCGGCGACCACGCTCTTCATCGCCGTCGCGCAGTTGTCGCCGGGGCGGCTCGCGGCGCCGCGGTCGTAGCCGCGCGGCGTGGCCACCGCCAGCCCGTACGGATCGAGGAGAACCTTGTGCGGGTCGAATCTCAAGCCGCGTTCCGGCGCGAACGGTCCGTGCGCCCGGTACCCATACACCTGACCCGGCTTCAGACCGGTAACCAGCACGTGCCAGTAGTGGTAGGTGCGGTGTGGCCGGGGCTCGAGCCCAACGACGCGCGAGGGCGCCGGCGCGTCAACGTCATCGAACAGGAGCAGTTCGAGAGCCGTCGCGCTCTTCGAGAAGACGCTGAAGTTGACCCCCTCGGGCGTCGCCGTCGCGCCGAGCGGGGCGCTCGTTCCAGCCCGATGCCTCTTCGTCTTCATTCCGCTCCTCGGCCAAAAACGATCGGCTTGACGTTCCAGATATCCCGGCAGTACTCGCGAATGGAGCGATCGGACGAGAACCGGCCCACGCGCGCGCAGTTGAGGATCGACATGCGCGTCCAGTTCTCCTGATCGCGATACGCCTCGCTGACACGACGCTGGCAGTCGATGTAGGACTGGTAGTCTGCGAACAGCAGGTACTCGTCACGGACCAGCAGCGACTCGACGAGCGGCCGGAAGATCTCCCGGTCGCCGTTCGAGAACTCGCCGGCGTCGATGAGATCGACCGCGGCGTGCAGCTCGGGATTCGCCTCGTAAAGGGCGCGCGGCCGATATCCCGCGGCCTTCGTTGCCGCGACCTCCGTGGCGTTCAAACCGAAGAGGAAGAAGTTCTCTGGCCCGACCGCCTCGCGGATCTCGATGTTGGCGCCGTCGAGGGTGCCGATCGTCAGTGCGCCGTTCATCGCGAATTTCATGTTCCCGGTGCCGGACGCCTCCTTGCCCGCCGTGGAGATCTGCTCCGACAGGTCTGCCGCCGGATAGATGTGCTGCCCGTTCTTGACGTTGAAATCGGGGAAGAACGCGACTTTCAGCAGCTCTGACGCGCGCCGATCGCGGTTGATGACCTCGGCCACGCCGTGAATCAGCCGGATGATCAGCTTCGCCATCCGGTAGCCGGGCGCCGCTTTGCCGCCAAAGATCACCGTCCGGGGCTGCGCCTGATCGGCGCTGCCGGCGCCGCGCACGATGCGGTTGTAGGCGGTAATCAAGTACAGCGCGTTGAGATGCTGACGCTTGTACTCGTGGAGCCGCTTGACCTGGATGTCGAACAGCGACTTCGGATCCACTACGATCCCGGTGCGCTCCCTGATCAGGGCGGCGAGCCCCTTCTTGTTGGCAGCCTTGACCGCCCGCCACTCCGACCGGAAGCCGGCCTCCGACGCAAACGGCTCGATCCGCGCCAGCTGCGATTCGAGATCCGACATCCAGCCCTCGCCGATCGTACGGGTGAGGAGCGCGGTCAGTCCGGGGTTGCTCAGCCCGATCCATCGCCGGGGGGTGACGCCGTTGGTGACGTTCAGAAACTTCTGCGGCGCGACCGTGTAGAAGTCCCGAAGCACGGTTTTCTTCAGCAGGTCGCTGTGCAGCGCCGCGACGCCGTTGATGGCGTGGCTGCCGGCGCTCGCAAGGTGCGCCATGCGGATGTGTCCCTCTCCGTCTTCGTCGATCAGCGACAGCCGTCGGACCATGGCTTCATCGCCGGGCACCTGCCGCCGCACGTCGTCGAGGAACCGCCGGTTGATCTCCTGGACAATCTCGAGGTGACGCGGCAGGAGCTGACGGAAGAGCGGCACCGGCCACCGCTCGAGCGCCTCGGCCATCAGCGTGTGGTTCGTATAGCCGCAGCTGGCCTCGGTGATCGTCCAGGCGGCGTCCCAGTCCATGTCGTGCTCGTCGACGAGCAGCCGCATCAGCTCGGCAATCGCAATCGAGGGATGCGTGTCGTTCAACTGGACCGCCCAGGACGACGCGAAGTCCTCCAGCCGCGCCCCTGTCGCCAGCTGCAGGCGAATCATGTCCTGCAGCGAGCAGGAGACGAAGAAAAACTGCTGCGCCAGCCGAAGCCGTTTGCCGGCCTCGGGCTCGTCGTTCGGGTACAGCACCTTGGTGATGGTCTCGGACATCACCTTCTGGTCCACCGCGCCGTAGTAGTCGCCGAGATTGAACGCGTCGAAGTCGAACGACTCGGTCGCCTCGGCGCGCCAGAGCCGCAGCAGGTTGGCGGTGGCGGTGCGGAACCCGGAGACCGGGACGTCGTAGGCCACGCCCTTCACGCACCGCTCCGGGATCCAGCGAACGCGGTCCCGTCCGTGCTCGTCCCGGTGGTGCTCGGTGCGTCCGCCGAACATCACATCGTAGGCGTGACGTTCCGGACGCGGGATCTCCCAGGGATTCCCCAGCCGCAGCCACTTGTCGGTCTTCTCGACCTGCCAGCCCTCACGGATCGCCTGGTCGAAGATGCCGAACTCGTAACGGATGCCGTATCCGATCGCGGGAACGCCCAGGGTGGCCAGCGAATCCATATAGCACGCGGCCAGCCGCCCGAGACCGCCGTTGCCGAGGCCGGGCTCTTCCTCTTCCTCGAGCACGTCCTCGAGCTTCTGCCCGAATCCCGCCAGCGCCTGTGCGGCGGCGTCCCGGATCCCGAGATTGACGAGGTGGTTGCCCAGGTGCGGGCCGGTCAAGAACTCCGCCGAGAGGTAGGCCACCACCTTGATCCGCGAGTCCAGCACGGCGTCGATCGTTTTCAAGTACCGATCGAGCAGGCGGTCGCGAACCGCCAGCGCGAGCGCCATGTACCAGTCGTGGCGAGTTGCGAATGGGGACGAGACCCCCTGCTGGTAATGCAGGTGGTCGGCAATCGCGGCGGCGATCGCCTCGGGCCCGAGGCCGGTCCGCACCGCCGGCCCGACAGAAGGCGCGGCGAACACGGATGAGGGATGGTCGATCCTTGGGGTCTTCATGCGCACCTCACGTAACGATCACACTCAGCGACCGCAGCTCCCCGCTCCTGGCAGCGTTCCCGGTCAGTAGTACTCCTCGACGAACTGGCGCTTCGCGATCGACTTCCGGTCGTTGTACGCCCCCCGTTTCGCTCGGGCCGGCAGCTCCACGCGCGGGTTGGGCAGCCGCCTGAACGGAATGGCCGAGAGCACGTGTCGCAGCGTGTTGAGACGGGCCGCACGCTTGTCGTCGGAGCGGACGATGTACCAGGGGGCGAAACGGGTGTCGGTCTTTTTGAACATCAGATCGCGCGCGCGCGAGTAGTCGTACCAGCGCTCGCGCGACGAGAGGTCCATCGGGCTAAGCTTCCACTGCCGCCGCGGATCCTGGATGCGCTTGCGGAAGCGGCGCTCCTGCTCCTCGTTGCTGACTTCCAGCCAGAGCTTGATCAGGATGATCCCCTCGTCGATCGTGTAGTGCTCGAACTCGGGACAGATCTCCAGGAAGCGCCGATGCTCCGCGGCGGTGCAGTAGCTCATCACCGGCTCGACGCCGGCGCGGTTGTACCAGCTGCGATCGAAGATCACGACTTCGCCGGCTGACGGGAAATGCGCGAGATAGCGCTGCATGTAGACCTGCGAGGTTTCGCGGTCCGACGGCGCGGGCAGCGCCACCACGCGGAACACGCGGGGGCTGAGGCGTTCGGTCAGCACCCGGATCGTGCCGCCCTTACCGGCGCCGTCCCGCCCCTCGAAGATGAGAATCACGCGGAGGCCTTTTTCCTTGACCCACCGCTGCAGGTGACATAACTCCGCCTGCAGATGCTTCAGGGCTTTCTCGTACGCCGCTCGCTTCATCCGCCGGGCCTTTCCGTCTCCGTTCCGCCTGCTCTCGCGCCTGCGCTTTCCCTTCACGTCGTCTCCGATGCATCCGCCCCCAAAGTGATTGCCACTCTTGCCAGAATCGAGCCGCCTCGCGCCGAGCGCGGTGGATTGAGCGAGATCGCGCCTGGGTGCCTGGAGGCGAGATGTGTGGCACCGACGCGCGGGCGGTCGCTGCGCAGAAGCGCGCAGCCTGCGTGTTTACGCACAGCGGCGAATCGCGCAGCAGCCGCGATCGCGTGAACGCATCGCAGCAGGCGGGCCAGTGACGGTGTGGCATGACCCGTGCGAACTACGGGCACAGCATGTCGCCGTTATCACAGAGCGCGGTGGAAATCGCGCGGCCGTTCGGTTTCCCGATCACGAACTCCATGGTGGTGACCTGGATCGCGGCGATCACGCTCATTGCCTTCGCCCAGGTGGCGACCCGGCACATGACAGCTGTTCCCGGCCGCGCGCAGAACCTCCTCGAGTGGCTGCTCGAGTCGCTGCACGACTTTCTCGAGAGCATCCTCGGCCGCCATCTACTGCAGCGAACGTTCTGGTTCTTCGCCAGCGTCTTCATCTTCATCCTGGCCGCCAACTGGATCAGCCTGCTCCCTGGAACCGGCACGATCGGCTGGGGACACCGCACGGCGCATGGATTCGAAGTCGATCAGCCGTTCTTTCGCGGCGCCAACGCCGACTTGAACATGACGCTGGCGATGGCCCTGGTGTTCTTCGCGTGCTGGATCGTGTGGGCCGTGCAGGAGGTTGGCGTCCGCGGCATCGTGCACGAGCTGTTCGCGCCGAAGGGGGAAACCACCGGCTGGCTGCGGCCGCTCATGCTGGTCGTCTTCTTCGCCGCCGGGATGCTCGAAGTGATCTCGATTCTCTTTCGCCCCGTCTCGCTGAGTTTTCGTCTCTACGGCAACGTCTTCGCCGGGGAGAACATGCTCGAGGCGATGGCGAGGGTGGTGCCGGCGCTCGGATGGCTGCTGCCGGTGCCGTTCTATTTCCTCGAGCTGCTGGTGGGGCTGGTCCAGGCGCTGGTGTTCATGCTGCTCACCGCCGTGTTCACCCTCCTCATTTGCCAGCACGAGGAAGCGCCGACGGCGGCCGAGGGCCGATAGCGACGACGCACGCGTTCATTCGAACGGACGCGACTCTGGAAAGGACAACTGGAATGACAGGAAGCTTGCACGTTGCGCTCGCCGCGTTCGGCGCAGCAGTTGGTGTCGGACTCATCGGCGGGGCCGCGTCGGTTGCCGTGGGCCGCAATCCCGGAGCGTCCACGAAGATCATGGTGCAGTCGATACTGGCAATCGCGTTTGCCGAGGCGATTGTGTTCTACGCGCTGTTCCTCGTCCGCTAGCCGAGCGAAGGAATCATGAATCTGCCATCGCCACAGACGGTCACCGAGGGCGGGGGACAAATCGCATCGATCGCGCGCACGTTCGGGGTCGACTGGCCGCATCTCATCGCCCAGACGATCAGTTTCGGCATCGTCTGCATCGTTCTCTACCTCTTCGCCTACAAGCCGATTCTGCGGATGCTGGAGACGCGGCGCCAGCAGATCGCCGGCGGACTGGCGAACGCCGAGAAGATTGCCGCAGAGCTCGCGCGGATTGAAGCCGAGCGGCTAACGGTGCTCGCCAAGGCCGACGCCGAAGGCCGGCGGCTGATCGAGGAGGCGCGGGCTGCGGCGGCGCGGGTGGCGGCGGAAGAAACCCAGAAGGCGACGGCCGCGGCGGAGCGCGTCCTGGCGCGCGCGCACGAGGCGGGCGAGCGCGATCGCGCGTCGCTGCTCGACGCGGCGCGGCGACAGATCGGACGGCTGGTCGTGCAGACGACCGCAGCCGTCACGGGCAAAATCCTGACCGAAGAGGATCAGCAGCGGCTGGCGGCGGAGAGCACCAGCCTGCTCGCGGACTGACGCGCGGGGGCCAACGCTATGCGAACGGACAATCGGACCAGACGGGCGGCGCGGCACCTCCACCGGCTCTGCATCGTGAACGGCGCGCTCGACGAGGCGCGGGTCCGTCACGTGGCGCGCCGGATTGCGGCAGCCCGGCGTCGGGGCGCGCTGTCACTGCTCGCGGCCTTCCAGCGCCTGGTGCGACTCGATCTCGACCGGTATACGGCACGCGTCGAGAGCGCGACACCGCTGGCGGGCCTCGTGCAGGAGACGCTCGCGCGCCGCCTGGCCGCCCGCCATGGTCCCCACCTGATCACGACGTTCCGCGACGATCCGGCGCTGATCGGCGGTGTCCGCATACGGGTCGGCAGCCAGGTGTACGACGGTACGGTACGCGCGCGATTGAACGCGCTGGCGGCGCGCTTCTGAGCGCGCGGTGGGGAACTGCGATGGCCGATCTGCTTCAGGAAATCGAACAGGAACTCGCGGCGGCGAAGGCCGACACCCGCCGGACGGTCGGTGTGATTCGCGAGATCGGCGACGGCGTGGCGCGCGTCGAGGGACTCGACGGCATCATGCTCAACGAGATGCTCGACTTCGGGAACGGCATCACGGGGCTGGCGCTGAACCTCGATGAAACCGAGGTCTCCGTCATCATCCTCGGAGACTACTCACGACTGCACGAAGGCGGAGAGGTACGCGCAACGGGCAAGCTTCTGCAGGTCCCCGTCGGCAAAGGCCTGCTCGGGCGCGTCGTGAATACGCTCGGCGAGCCGCTCGACGGGAAGGGGCCGATTGTCACCAGCACCAACTATCCTGTGGAGAAGGTCGCCCCCGGCATCATCCGGCGCCGATCGGTCGATCAGCCGGTCCAGACCGGGATCATGTCGATCGACGCCATGATTCCCATCGGCCGTGGGCAGCGCGAGCTGATCATCGGCGACCGCGCGACGGGCAAAACGACGATCTGCATCGATACGATCATCAGCCAGGCCCGCCTGAACACCGCGGCCGCCGGCGACCCGAGCTACCGCCCGCTCTACTGTATCTACGTCGCGATCGGTCAGAAGCAGTCGACCATTGCGCGCGTCATTTCCGTGCTCGACGAGGCCGGTGCCATGCCCTACACGATCGTGGTCGCCTCGCCGGCCTCCGATTCCGCGACCAGCCAGTACCTGGCGCCGTTTGCCGGGGCCGCCATGGGCGAGTGGTTCATGGATCACGGCATGGACGCACTGATCGTTTATGACGATCTGTCGAAGCACGCGGTGGCGTACCGCCAGGTCTCGCTCGTGCTCAAGCGGCCGTCCGGCCGCGAGGCGTATCCCGGCGACGTCTTCTACCTGCACAGCCGTCTGCTCGAACGGGCGGCGCGCGTCGGCGAGCGGCACGGGAACGGATCGCTCACCGCGCTGCCGATCATCGAGACGCAGGCGGGCGACGTCTCGGCCTACATCCCGACGAACGTGATCTCGATTACGGATGGCCAGATCTTCCTGGAGACGGATCTGTTCTACCAGGGCGTGCGGCCGGCAATCTCCGTCGGCATTTCGGTCTCCCGCGTGGGATCGGCGGCGCAGGTCAAAGCGATGAAGCAGGTGGCCGGGCAGCTGAAGGGGGATCTGGCGCAGTTCCGCGAGCTGGCTGCGTTCGCGCAGTTCGGCTCCGAGCTCGACCCGGCCACCCAGGCCAAGATCGACCGCGGCAAGCGCATCGTCGAGCTGTTCAAGCAGCCGCAGTACAGCCCGATCCCGGTGGAACTGCAGGTCGCCCTGATCTGGGCCGTCCAGAACGGCTATCTGGACGACGTGCCGGTGGAGGGTGTCGCGAAATTCCAGGCCGGCTGGACCGACTTCCTGCGCACGAGACGCGTGGCCGTCCTCGAGCGAATCAGGGCAGAAAAGGTCTTGAGCGACGACTTGTCGGCGGCACTCAAAGGGGCGGCCGATCAGTTCAAGCAGACGTGGAAATAGCTGATAGCTGATAACAGTATGACTTCTCCCCGTGAACTCCGCCGCCGCATCAAGTCGATCACCAGCATGGCGCAGATTACCAGGGCCATGCAGATGGTGGCCGCGTCGAAGATGCGGGCGGCGCAGCAGGCGGCAATCGTGCCGCGGCCCTTCATCCTGCTGATGTATCGCATCCAGCGCGCGGCTGCGACCCGCCCGCTCGATTTCACGCACCCGATGCTGGAGCGGCGCGAAGTGCGGAGGCGAGCGGTCATCCTCGTGGCTGCCGACAAGGGTCTCTGCGGCGCGCTCAACACCAACATCTTCCGGATCGCCGCGGCGTTCGATCCCGAGACCACCTTCTTCATCACCGCCGGCCGCAAGGCGGCGCAGTGGGTCGCGCGAAGCGGCCGACGCCTCGCCGCCGAGTTCGCCTACGGCGACGCCCCCACCTTCGCGGAGGCAAGAGCGATAGCGGGCTTCGCGCGCGAGCTGTTCCTGAATGGCGACGTGGACGACGTGCGCATCCTGGCGACGCGCTTCATCAACACGCTATCGCAAGAGGCGCTGGCGATCCCGTTCGTTCCCGTCGGTGAGATCAAGGGGCTGCGGGTCCCTGGCATGGACGTGCCGGTCTGGACGGAAGACACCGTCGAGACGTTGTTCGAACCCGACGCCCGATCGGTCCTCGCCTATCTGCTCGGGCACTACCTGAACGCCTCGGTCTACTTCACGCTGCTCAACGCCAAGGCCAGCGAGCACAGCGCGCGCATGGTGGCGATGAAGAACGCGACGGACAGCGCCGAAGAGCTGGTCCGGAGTCTGAAGCTCGAATACAACCGGCTCCGGCAGGGCAACATCACGCGGGAGCTCATGGACATTGCGGGCGGGCACGCCGGGTGAGGATGGCGGATTGAGCGTAGCTGGAAGCTAGCGGCCATGGAAACTGGAAGCCCATTATGAACATCGGTACAGTCGTACAGGTCGTCGGTCCGGTCGTCGACGTCGAATTTGCGGGCGCGCTGCCGGCGATCTACAACGCGTTGACCGTGGACTACACGGTCGAGGATCAACCGGTCAGGCTGACGCTGGAAGTGCAGCAGCACCTTGGCGACAACTGGGTACGGACGATCTCGATGTCGGGCACAGAAGGGCTCAAGCGCGGGGTCACCGTCGCCGACACGGGTGGGCCGATCTCGATGCCGGTGGGCGAAGGGGTGATGGGACGGGTCTTCGACGTCACCGGCAATCCCGTCGACGAGCGTGGGCCGGTGCAGGCGGAGAAGCGCTATCCGATCCATCGTCCGCCGCCGCCGCTCGTCGATCAGTCCACCTCCCCGCAGGTGCTGACGACCGGCATCAAGGTCATCGATCTGATCTGCCCGTTCCTGAAGGGCGGCAAGGTCGGTGCCTTCGGCGGCGCCGGCGTGGGCAAGACGGTCGTCATCATGGAGCTGATTAACAACATCGCGAAGCTTCACGGTGGCGTCTCGGTGTTTGCCGGCGTCGGCGAGCGCACGCGCGAGGGCAACGATCTGTACCAGGAGATGTCGCAGGCTGGCGTCATCAACCAGACGGATCTGGGGGCATCGAAGATTGCGCTCGTCTACGGCCAGATGAACGAGCCGCCCGGCGCGCGCCTCCGCGTGGCGCTGAGCGGGCTGGCAATTACCGAGTACTTCCGCGACGAGAAGAACCAGGACGTGCTGCTCTTCATCGACAACATCTTCAGGTTCTCGCAGGCCGGATCAGAAGTGTCGGCGCTGCTCGGCCGCACGGCGAGCGCGGTCGGCTACCAGCCGACCCTGGCCGCGGAAATGGGAGTGTTGCAGGAGCGAATCACGTCGACCAAGAAGGGATCCATTACGTCGTTCCAGGCCGTCTATGTTCCGGCCGACGACCTCACGGATCCCGCGCCCGCGACGACATTCGCGCACCTCGATGCGACGATCGTGCTCGAACGATCGATCGCCGAGCTCGGGATCTATCCGGCGGTGGATCCGCTGGCGTCGACGTCGCGCGCGCTCGCGCCGGAAATCGTCGGCGACGAGCACTACGACGTCGCGCGGCGCGTCCAGAAGGTGTTGCAGCGGTTCAAGGATCTCCAGGACATCATCTCGATCCTGGGGATGGACGAACTGTCGCCCGACGACAAGCTCAGCGTGTACCGCGCACGCAAGATCCAGCGATTCCTCAGCCAGCCCTTCAGCTCCGCGCAGGTGTTCACCGGCCGCGCGGGACGGCAGGTCGCGGTCGCCGACACGGTGCGCGGGTTCAAGGAGATTCTCGACGGCAAGCACGATGGCGTGCCCGAGGGCAACTTCTACATGAAGGGCTCGATCGAGGAGGTCACCGCGTAGGGCCGTTCGCGAACGGTCCGACCACGAGGATGAAACATGGCGGCCACTCTCAAGCTGGAGATCGTCACCCCGGAAGCGATCGCCTTCTCCGAAGACGTGGAGATGGTGACGCTGCCGGCCATCGGCGGCGAGATCGCCATCTACCCTCAGCACGTCCGCCTGATCACGCAAATGGTGCCGGGCGAACTGACCGTCACCACTGCGGGCCGCGAGAGCCCGATCGCGGTCGGCGAAGGGCTCGTCGTGGTGAGCGGCGACCGCGTCGAGATCCTCACCGACATGGCGATCCGTGCCGAGGACCTGGACACTGCGAAGGTCGAGGAGGCTCGGAAGCGCGCCAAAGCGCGCCGCGAGGAGGCTATCGCGACCGAGTCGGTGGCCGCGCTCAACGCCTCGGTCGTACGGTCGCTCGCCAACCTGCCCCTTCGCAAACGCCCTCGCCACTCCTGAACGCCCCTGATTCGGCGCCCATGCGGTCGTGGGCCCGTCGCCGCCCCCGCGCGGGTCGGCGCTGCGGATGATCGCTGCAGACACTTCGGCGGCGCCGCCGACGTGCTAGTGGAAGGCCGGACACGACCGGGCCGGTGAACAGTGCTGGGGAACGAGCATCCTGCGTGGATTCACGCAGCGCACTGCCGGCCCCCAGCACACCACGGCGCCGATCTGGCCTGTTCTGCCCTGCGCGCGGGCGGCATCAGCGTTGCCTTGCTCTCTCCGTCACCGGGGGTCCAGGAGGACGCCGAGTTTCTCGAGCGGCCGCACATGGCCCTCGCACTGCCGGGCGAGGGGGCGAACTGATGGACGGTGACGTGGTCGCGCTCGTCCTGACCCTCGCCGGCTGAGTCGGTATGGCGATAAATGATCGACCCGCGCCTTCAGCGCTGCCGGCTGATTCGCGGGAGGGCAGATTTGACCGGCGGGGAGACGCACATGCGAAGCAAGTACTTGAACAAGAAAGTGAGCGCGGCCCTCGTATGTCTGGGGTTGATACTCCCGGTCGTCACGGGCGCGGGATGCACGAAAACGTCGGCTGACATCCAGCTGCCGGATCCCGAGGTGCTCGTGGCACAGCCCGTCCAGCGGGACGTGCCGGTGCACAACGAGTGGGTGGCGACCCTCGATGGCTATGTGAACGCCGAAATTCGCCCCCAAGTGTCGGGGTACATCGTCAGCCAGAACTACAAGGAAGGCACGGCCGTTCGCAAAGGCCAGGTCCTGTTCGAAATCGATCCGCGCGCGTTCCAGGCGGCGCTGGATCACGCCAAGGGCCAGCTGGCCCAGGGTGAAGCGGCGCTCGCCAAGAGCGCCCTCGACGTCGAGCGCGATACGCCGCTCGTCGCCATGAAGGCGGTTCCCAAAGAGAAGCTCGACTCCGAGATCCAGGCAAAGCTTGCCGCCGCGGCCGCGGTCGCGTCGGCCAAGGCGGCGGTGGAACGCGCCGAGCTCGATCTCGAGTGGACCAAGGTGACGTCGCTCGTCGACGGCGTCGCCGGGATCGCTCAAGTCCAGATCGGAAATCTGGTGGGCCCCCACTCGCACCTCACCTCCGTCTCTCAGGTCAACCCGATCAAGGTGTACTTCCTCGCCAGCGAGCAGGAGTACCTGCGCGCGACGCGT
>Ga0299914_10000649_pt1 | contig 21432 bp, 19 predicted proteins | sample RVTome_10_FD_201361 | JGI IMG/M metagenome (GOLD analysis project Ga0299914, IMG submission 201361) | Soil microbial communities from uranium-contaminated site in the Upper Colorado River Basin, Wyoming, United States - RVT153D57 (version 2) ...
GTGCGGCGTCGTGCGGGCATTCTTGTGGATGTTCATCCGGGGCTCCGGCTGGCCGGCTGACGGCGGGCAACCACCAGTCTCCCAGCCCCGCTCCGGATGAACAACCTTCATAGCAATCACAGCTAGCCTGCCTTGGGGGGCAGGCTCGGGGACGGGGGCGCGAACAGCTCGATGCGCGCCTCATGGCTCGTGAAACGCCCGCTCCAGCCGGATTGCGACTGCGTCCTGCCCTCGACCCCCTGTCCGGCCTCGAGACGCCCCTGCGCTCTTGCGGTCTGCTCATGCAGTTTCCGGCTGTACGGCATGGCGTAGGCGCGCGGCGATTCCGGGGCCTCGCCGTCCTCGTTCCGGGGCGAGAGCCAGAGGTAGATCGCGCCTGCGCTCCGGCCGGCCCGGTCCGGCTCGCGCACCAGTGCTGCGTGGAGCCGGAACCGGCCCGGTGGCGCAGCATCGGTCGGCCAGCCGAGCAGCCCCAGGACGGCCAGGAAGGCGATCACGAAAAAGCCCGCCGTGACGCCGATCGCGGCGGCCTTGACCGGCCAGCGCCAGGCGCTGCGAAGATTGAGGCTCAAGAGCAGCACGGCGAGCGCCACGTAGCTCCCCACCAGCCCGACGGCGGCGACGGTCATCGCCCGGCCGCCGGATCGGTCGCCAGCCGGCGGAAGGGCACGATGCGCGTTGGCAGCCGATTGACCTCGGCAAATCCACCGTCGGGGCGGACCGAGAAGCGGACGGCGGTCCTCTCGTCGCCCTGGCGGCGCAGCACGACGTCGCCGTAGAAGATGACCTCGACCCGCGGGTTGAGCTTCTCGACCTTGACCTGCGTGCTCAGGGGCAGGTCGCCCTCGGCGCGATAAAGGTGCAGGTTGACCACGTATTCGCCGGGCACGATGCCACGGATCGAGACCACCTCCTGATTGAGCGGGTTGACCACCTGCTGCCCGCCGACCTCGATGAGGTCGTTCCTGAGCCCGAGATCGTCGCGGTCCAGGTGCATGAGGCCGGCCTCCCGGGCGCGAAACCAGACCAGGTTGCCGGCCGCGTCCTCCACGTACAGGTCGACGTCGTCCTTGCGGCCGTCCGGCCAGGTGAGCGTGATCAGGAACTCGGCCTTGGGGTCGACCGCGCCGGTCCTGGCGATCGGGTTGATCATCAGATAGGCGAGCACGAACATCACGACGAAGCCGAGCAGGGCGTTGAACAGGAGGTCGGTGAAGCCGAGCCCGACGTTGCTAGAGCGTCGCATCGCCGCGCATCCGCTCGATTGCCGGAAGGACATAGATTTCGGTCAGCCGGGTGGTCCGTTGCATCAGCTCGCGGATCCCGCCGTCCAGGAGCAGGCTCTGGATCTTCAGAAGAATGCCGCCGACCAGGCCCGCCAACGTCGTGTAGAGCGCGACCGCCATGCCGCCGCCCATCGAGGCGAGCGCCGCTTTGACTGCTGTATGGTCGGCGGCATCCAGCATCGCGATCGGCCCGAGCATCAGGATGAAGCCGACCACTGTGCCAAGCAGGCCGAGTGAGAGCAGGAGGTCGGCGACGAACCAGCCGAAGTCGTGACCCTGCCGCAGCTCCGTCTCGAAGCTCTCGAGCAGCAGAGCCTGATCGAGCGCCACGCGCGCTCCGCTCAGCCGGGCTTTAGTGTAAAGGCCGGAAATGTAGTCGGCAACGCAACCCTCTGGTAGTCCTGGGATGTTTCCTGATCGGTGGTCGCTGGACATCCCGCCTTGGATGGCGCGTTGCACGGCTGCCAGATGGTTCAGCGCGCGCGAAAGCAGGAGGACCTGCCGGCTGCCTTGGGCGGCAGCGACCAGGAAGGCGAGGGTGATCGCGACCGAGATGCCGGTAGCGTCGGCCGTCCAGACCTGCTGCAGCAGGCCGTAGCTCCAGGCGACGACGGCGGCAAAGGCGACCACGATCCAGAGCAACAGGCCCTTCAGCAGCAGCACATGCTGGCTGTCGATGCGCGCAAGGCTGCGGGATTCGAGCCGCATGGCGCTCTCTCCTGGAAGCTGGGACCCGTCGGAGGTGAACCCGACTAGATCTACACCAGGATAAAGCGCCTAGTAAAGGATTTTTTTCTTATTGCCTGATTTTCAAGTGCCACCTTGGCGTCCCAATCGGATCGAGCCGGAGCAGGGAAGCCCGGCATCCGGATGTCCGGTCTGGGGTTTGGCGGCATCGGTGCCTTGGCCGAGCGAGAGCTCGGCATGGGGCGTGGCGACTGGCGGGCCCAATCCGAGGTAGGGCAAGAGGCTGCCCCAGATCAAACCCCAACCGCCCGAAGGCGGACACCGATCGACAGGGCTCATATGCAAACGCCGCGGCCGAGAGCCTCCTGATCGAGAGCCTGCGGGGCGGTTTTGGCGGCACAGGAACGCCCGACGGGCTCGAAACGGGTTGTCAGAATCCCATTAAACGCTTGCCCGCAGACCCGGCTAGTTCAGTGACTTAACCGGACCGCATACAATTAGAAAAGCGCCCAAACCTCTATAACAGCCGCTGAAAAGTCTGCTTACCCCGCCACAACGTTGTCCGGCACGTTAACGCTCAGCACCTCTACTGAGGTCTGCCGGGAAGCTCGTCGGGGGCAGGACGACGACGGCCCAAATTAGGCGGCTGGCGCGCCAAGGTCTCTATGATTCTCGTCACGCCCCATGCCGGCCGCTTCGCCGACCTTCTTCCGTATCTAAATCAGCTGCAGTTCGAGAAGCGCCTTACGTTCGTGCCAATCTGGCATCACTCGAGTGAGCAACGACTGCCACTCGGGCCCATGGTCCGGATGGGAGCCATGGGCGAGTTCGTGAGCGACGACATAGTCGATGAGGCGAGGCGAGGCGCGTATTAGGTCGCGGTTCAAGACCAGGTTGCCTGCGGCCGTAAAGCTTCCCCAACGTCGTGTCATGCGCCTGATGACCAGAGAGGGATAGTCGATACCAAGGCGCAGAAAAGGCGGCGCCACAGTGGCCACGCGCTGGGGAAAAACCTCTCGACAACGGGCAGCATACCAGTTCTCAAGAAGCGCGCGGCACCGCTCCTGATCGTCCGGCCTCGCAAGGCAGATGACAATCCTGTCACCGCGGACAGCAACATTCTCTGCCGACGCCGCCTCGAGCCTGAGCCGCAGAGTCTGCCCACCTGACGAGACGGCTGTGAAAGTTTGATAAGATATATTATGACAAATAGCGCCGCAGCCACGCTCGCCTCAGTGCGACAGGATCTGGCTGAGGAAAAGCTTCGTCCGGTCGGAGCGCGGGCGCGTGAAGAAGTCCGACGGCGGCGCCTGCTCGACGATTTCGCCCTGGTCCATGAACACCATCAGATCGGCCACACCCTTGGCGAAACCCATCTCGTGGGTCACGACCATCATGGTCATGCCTTGCTTCGCGAGCTCCACCATGACGTCCAGCACCTCCTTGATCATCTCGGGGTCGAGGGCCGAGGTCGGCTCATCGAACAGCATGATCTGCGGCCGCATGCACAGCGCCCGGGCAATCGCCACCCGCTGCTGCTGGCCGCCCGAGAGCTGGCCCGGATATTTGTGCGCCTGCTCGGGAATGCCGACCCGCGCGAGCAACTCCATGGCGGTCGCCTCGGCGTCCGCCTTGGCCGTCTTGCGCACCCACATCGGCGCAAGCGTCAGGTTCTCCAGCACGGTCAGATGGGGAAACAGGTTGAAGTGCTGGAACACCATGCCAACCTCGCGGCGGATCGCATCGACATTGCGCACGTCGTTGGTGAGCTCGATGTCATTCACCACGATGTGGCCGCGCTGGTGCTCCTCGAGCCGGTTGATGCAACGGATCATGGTCGACTTGCCCGAGCCCGACGGCCCGCATACCACGATCTTCTGGCCCTTCCATACGTCGAGATTGATTTCCTTTAGGACGTGGAAGCTGCCGAACCACTTGTGCACGCCGCGCAGCGCGATGATCGGGCCATCGCCGCCGTTCTGGGCCATCGCACGCCTCCCCTAACGGTGCCGCCCGGCGCTGAGCCTGCGCTCGAGGCGCATGCTGTAGCGCGACATGGCGAAGCAGAAGATCCAAAAGCCGAAGCCCGCGAACACGTAGCCCTCGAGCGCGAAGCCGAGCCAGGAGGCGTCGGTCAGGGCGGCCTGGACGATCCCCAACAGGTCGAACAGGCCGATGATCAGGACCAGCGTCGTGTCCTTGAACAGGCCGATGAAGGTGTTGACGATGCCCGGAATGACGATCCTGAGCGCCTGCGGCAGGACGATCAGCCCCATCATCTTCCAGTAGCTGAGGCCTAAGGCCTGGGCGGCCTCGTACTGGCCCTTGGGGATCGCCTGCAGGCCGCCGCGGACCACCTCCGCCATATAGGCGGACGAGAACAGGGCGACGCCGACCAGCGCCCGCAGCAGCTTGTCGAAGTTCACGCCCTGGGGCAGGAACAGCGGCAGCATCACCGAGGCCATGAACAGCACCGTGATCAGCGGCACCGCGCGCACCAGCTCGATGAAGCCGACGCAGAGCATGCGCACGACCGGCATCTCGGAGCGCCGCCCGAGCGCCAGGAGCACGCCGATCGGCAGCGAGGCGACGATACCCACGCCCGAGATGACCAGGGTCAGGAACAGCCCGCCCCAGAGCGAGGTCCGGACCACCGGCAGGCCGAACGCGCCGCCGTGGAACAGGAAGAACGCGATCACCGGGTAGACCAGGAGCAGCCCCGCGGCGAGCGCCAGCTTGTGGCGGAACTGCGGAAGGAACAATGGAATTGCGGCAACCACCAGGATCAGGAACGCGAGGTTGACCCGCCAGCGCTCGGTGACCGGATAGAAGCCGTACATGAACTGGTCGAAGCGGACCTTGACGAAGGTCCAGCACGCGCCCTCGATGCCATCGCACGCCTCGCGCGAATCGCCGGCCAGACGCGCGTCGAAGACCACCCAGTTCAGGATCGGCGGCACGGTCTGCCACAGGAGCCAGAGGCATAGCAGCGTGAGCACCGTATTGAGCGGCGAGTTGAACAGGTTCTCCTTCAGCCAGCGCAGCGCGCCGATGCGCTCGATCGGCGGGCCGACCCGCTCCTCCGGCAGGCTCTGGCCGGTGGTGCGCGGTGCGCTGGTCTCGGCGTGGACGTCGGCCATGCTCAGCGCTCCACCAGCGCGATGTGCCGGTTGTACCAGTTCATGAAGGCCGAGATGGACAGGCTCAGCGTGCCGTAGACCGCCATGGTGATGAGGATGCACTCGACCGCCTGGCCGGTCTGGTTGAGGACCGTGCCGGCGAACACCGCGACCAGGTCGGGATAGCCGATCGCGACCGCGAGCGAGCTGTTCTTGGTGAGGTTGAGGTACTGGCTGGTGAGCGGCGGGATGATCACCCGTAGCGCCTGCGGGACCACCACCAGCCGGAGCGTCTGCCCGCGCCCGAGGCCGAGCGCGCTCGCCGCCTCGACCTGGCCGTGGCTCACCGCGAGAATGCCGGCACGCACGACCTCGGCGATGAAGGCCGCCGTGTAGGTCGAGAGCCCCAGCAGCAACGCCACGAATTCCGGCACCAGGGTCTGGCCGCCGGTCAACCGGAAGCGTCCCATCTCCGGATACTCGAACGTGAGCGGCGCGCCGAGCGCGAGGAAGGTCAATAGCGGTAGGCCGATCAGCAGGCCGAGGGAGACCAGTACGGTGTGGAACGGCTGGCCGGTCGCCTCGCGTCGCCGCTTGGCCCAGCGCGCCAGCAGCACCACCGCGATCACCGCCAGCACGAGCGCGATGGCCACCCACCCCATCCCCTCGCCGAGCACGGCGCGCGGCACGCCCAGGCCGCGGTTGTTGAGGTAGATGCTGCCGAACAGCACCATGCTGTCGCGCGGTTGCGGCAGGGCCTGCAGGACCGCGAAGTACCAGCACAGGAGCTGGAGCAGCAGCGGTATGTTGCGCAGCGTCTCGATGTAGACCGTGGACAGCCGGGCCACCAGCCAGTTGCTCGACAGGCGCGCGATGCCGATTATGAAGCCCAGAATCGTCGCCAGCACGACGCCGAGCGCCGCGACCAGCAACGTGTTCAGGAGCCCCACGACGAACGCGTCGCCATAGGTCGAGACGGCGCTGTACTCGATCAGCGAGAAGCCGACGTCGAAGCCCGCCGTGGTGTCCAGAAAGCCGAAGCCGGACGCGATCCCCTGTCGGGCGAGATTGGTGATCGTGTTGTTGACGATGTAGGCGACGAACAGGCCGAACAGGACCAGCGTGACGATCTGATAGACGATCGAGCGCAGGCGGGGATCACGCCAGGGGACGGCGCGCGGCGCCGCCTCGCCTTTCTGCTGGTCGCCTCGGAGGCCAACGGCCATCCTATGTACTCGTCGGCGTCCGGCGCGCCCAGGGACGCGCCGGACGATCCTCTCGAAATCAGCGTACGGGCATGGCGTATTGCAGGCCGCCGTCGGTCCAAAGCCGATTCAGCCCGCGGTCGATCTTGAGCGGCGTATTCTGGCCGAGATTCTTCTCGAAGATCTCGCCGTAATTGCCCACCATCGCGATGATGTTGTAGCCCCATTCCGCCGGCAGGCCCAGATTCTGCCCCATCTCGCCTTCGGTGCCGAGCAGGCGGCGGACGTTGGGATTCTCGGTATTGGTCTTGAGGTCTTCGACGTTCGTCGAGTTCACGCCGAGCTCCTCGGCCTCGACCATGGCGAACAGCGTCCAGCGGACGATGTCCGCCCACTCGTGGTCACCGTGCCGCACCACCGGCCCGAGCGGCTCCTTGGAAATGATCTCGGGCAGGATCACGTGCTCGGTCGGGTTGCTCATCACCGAGCGCTGGGCGTAGAGGCCCGAGGCATCGGTCGTGTAGACGTCGCAGCGCCCCTGCTCGTAAGCCGCGCGGATCTCGTCCGGCCGTTGCAGGACGACGCCCTCGTAGCTCATGTTGTTGGCGCGGAAGTAGTCGGCCAGGTTGAGCTCGGTGGTGGTGCCGGGCTGCACGCAGACCGAGGAGCCATCCAGCTCGAGCGCGCTCTGCACGCCGAGCGACGCCGGGACCATGAAGCCCTGGCCGTCATAGTAGGTCACACCGGTGAAATCGAGGCCGAGCGCAGTGTCGCGCGCCAGCGTCCAGGTGGTGTTGCGAGACAGGACGTCGACCTCGCCAGACTGCAGCGCGGTGAAGCGCTCGGTCGCGGTGAGCGGTGTGAACCTTACCTTCTCGGGGTCGCCGAACATCGCGGCCGCGACCGCGCGGCACACGTCGACATCGATCCCCGACCAGTTACCGGCATCGTCAGGGTTGGAGAAGCCGGCGACGCCAGTGCTGACGCCGCACTGGACGAAGCCCTTGCCTTTGATGCCGTCGAGCGTGGCGCCGGCCTGCGCGGTGGCCGCCAGACCGAGCCCGAGCAGGGCGCTTCCGGCTGCAAGAGTGATGGAAAAGCGCATTTCTCAGGTTCCCCTCCGTGGTTTATCGACCGGTCGCCATGCCCGGCGACCGTCTCCCTGTCGCAGAAGGGTAGCACACGGTCAGCGAACCGGGCAAAAGACAAAAGTTGGCGGCACATGCACCCCGGTGAGGCGTTTGGGCCGTCGGTGGCGCGGGTATCACGCGAGACCGATTCCAGAATCGGAGGGGAAGGGCCGGGATGAAGGACGAGACACTGCTGGTCAGCGCGGGGCGGGAGCCGAAGAAGAACTACGGCGTGGTCAATCCGCCGATCTATCGGGCCTCGACCATACTGTACGACACGGTCGAGGCGTTCGAGGCGCCCCGCGAGGTGCGCGGCGTCTACTACGGTCGCGGCGGCACCCCCACCACCTTCGCGCTCGAGGATGCCGTCGCGGCGCTCGATGGCGCATTCGGCGCGGTGATCACCGGCTCCGGCAAGACCGCGATCGCCCAGGCGCTCATGGCTTTCCTCAAGTCCGGCGACCATCTCCTCATGGTCGACAGCGCCTACGGGCCGACGCGCCAGTTCTGCGATCGCGTGCTGGCCCGCTTCGGCGTCGAGACGACCTATTACGACCCGCTGGCCGGCGCCGGAATCGAGCGGCTGCTCCGGCCGAGCACGCGGATCGTCTTTGTGGAGTCGCCGGGGTCCCTCACCTTCGAGGTCCAGGACGTGCCGGCGATCGCTGAGGTGGCGCACGCCCACGAAGCGCTCGTTATGCTGGACAATACCTGGGCTACTTCATTGCACTTCAAAGGCCTGCAGCACGGTGTCGATATCTGCATTCACTCTGCAACCAAGTACATCGGCGGCCACTCGGACCTGATGATGGGCGTCGCGACCGCGACCGAGGCTTGCTACCAGGATCTGCGCCACGGAATGTACGACCTCGGCAGCTACGTCTCGCCGGACGACTGCTATCAGGCTCTCAGAGGGCTGCGCACGCTCTCGGTGCGGCTCGAGCGTCACCAGGCGAACGCGCTGCAGCTGGCGGGGTGGCTGCAGTCGCGTCCGGAGGTTGAGCGGGTTTTTTTCCCGGCGTTGCCCGACGATCCCGGTCACGCGATCTGGAAACGCGACTTCACCGGTGCCTCCGGGCTGTTCGGCATGCTGCTCAAACCCTGCCCAAGCGAGGCTTGGCGCGCCTTCGTCGAGGGACTGGAGCTGTTCGGCCTCGGCGCCTCGTGGGGTGGCTACGAGAGCCTGATCATGCCGAATCATCCCGAGCGCTATCGGACGGCGACCAGTTGGGATGCGCGCTTTCCGAGCATCCGCATCCACGTCGGGCTGGAGCATCCGGACGACCTGATCGCCGACCTGGAGCGCGGCTTCGAACGACTCAACCGGACGGCCTGAGACTGATCCCTCGCCGTCACGCGGCCTGTCTCAGTCTTGTCGACGTGCGGCGATCAGGAATTCGCGGTTGCCCTTGGGGCCGGTAATCGGGCTCTCGGTGACCCCGAGCACGTGCCAGCGCTGATCGTCCTCGAGCCAGCGGAAGAGATCGCCGCAGACGCGCTCGTGCAGCGTGGCGTCGCGCACTACACCCCCCTTCCCCACCTGGCCTTTGCCGACCTCGAACTGCGGCTTGATCAGGGCGACCAGGCAGGCGCCTGGGCGGGTCAGTTGAAGCGCTGCGGGAAGCGCAATCTTCAGTGAGATGAAGCTCACGTCAGCGACGACCAGATCGATCGGCTCGGGGATCAGATCGCGGTTCAGGTGGCGGGCGTTGGTGCGTTCGAGAACAACGACCTTCGGGTCGTTTCTGAGGCGCCAGTCGAGCTGGCCGTGGCCGACGTCGACGGCATAGACGCGGGCGACGCCGCGCTGCAGCAGCACATCGGTGAAGCCGCCGGTCGAGGCGCCGAGATCGAGCGCCACAGTGCCGGCAGGCTCGATCCCGAAATGATCGAGGCCCTGCGCGAGCTTGTTGCCGCCTCTGGAGACATAGGGAGAAGCCTCACCGCGCAGCTGGAGCGGAATCCCGGCAGTCACCCCCTGCCCCGGCTTGTCGAGCCGCTTCTCGCCGCTGAACACCCGCCCCGCGAGGACGAGTGCCTGCGCGCGGGCCCGGTTCTCGGCGAGCCCGCGCTCAACGAGGAGCTGGTCGAGGCGGTACTTGGTCAAGGCGCTCCCGCGTGTCAGGCGCTGGCCTTGGCCTCGCGTGACAGGCTCCCGGGACGCAGAGCCAAACGTGCCGTGGCGGCGATCTGGCTGGCGTTCAGGCCTGCCTCCTCGTACATGCCCTGCGGCGTGCCGTGCTCAATGAAGCGGTCGGGCAGGAACATGGAGCGCAGGCGGACAGTGCCATGGTCGAGCAGCCCGGCCTCGAGCAGGAACTGCTGCACCTGGACGGCGAAGCCGCCGATCGCGGCCTCCTCCACCGTGACCAGCACCTCGTGCTCGACCGCCAGGCGCCGGATCAGGTCCTGGTCCAGAGGCTTGGCGAACCGGGCGTCGGCGACCGTCGTGGACAGGCCGCGCGCGGTTAGCTCGTCGGCCGCCTTGAGGCACTCCTGCAGGCGCGCGCCGAAGGACAGGAGCGCAATCGGCCCGCCGCCCTCGCGCACGATCCGGCCCCTGCCGATCTCGAGCGGGGAGCCCCGCTCGGGGAGATCGAGCCCCACTCCCTCGCCGCGCGGATAGCGCACCGCCGAGGGCCGGTCGTCGATCTGCGCCATGGTCGCCACCATACACATGAGGTCGAGCTCATCGGCCGCCGCCATGATGACGAAGCCGGGCAGGCAGCCGAGGTAGGCCACGTCAAAAGCGCCGGCGTGGGTCGGCCCGTCGGCGCCGACCAGCCCGGCGCGGTCCATGGCGAAGCGCACAGGCAGCCCTTGGATGGCCACGTCGTGCACCACCTGGTCGTAGGCGCGCTGCAGGAAGGTCGAATAGATCGCGCAGAACGGCTTGAACCCCCGCGTCGCCAGGCCGGCAGCGAAGGTGACGCCATGCTGCTCCGCGATGCCGACGTCGAAGGCACGCTCCGGAAACCGCTTGGCGAACGCGTCGACGCCGGTGCCCGACGGCATGGCCGCGGTGATGGCGACGATCGTGGGGTCGAACTCCGCCTCCTTGATCAAGGCCTTGGCGAACACCGAGGTGTAGGATGGCGCGGCCGCCTTTTTCTTGAACTGGGCGCCGGTCGCGGTATCGAACTTGACCACGCCGTGGTACTTGTCGGTTGAGTTCTCCGCCGGCGCGTATCCCTTGCCCTTCTGGGTGCGGACGTGGATCAGCACCGGGCCGGCGCGCTTCTGATCGCGCACGTTGCGCAGCACCGGCAGCAGATGGTCGATGTTGTGGCCGTCCAGCGGGCCGATGTAGTAGAAGCCGAGCTCCTCGAACAGCGTGCCGCCGGTGACCATGCCGCGGGCGTACTCCTCGGCCTTCTCGGCCGCCTCGGCCAGCGGGCGCGGAACGAAGCCGGCCAGCTGCTTGGCGACGTGGCGGAAGGTCATGTAGGAGTGCGAGGAGATGACCCGCGAGAGATAGTCGTGCATGGCGCCCGTGGCGGGCGCGATCGACATGTCGTTGTCGTTCAGGATGACGATCAGCCGGGATTTCATGGCGCCGGCATTGTTCATCGCCTCGTATGCCATGCCGGCGCTCATCGCGCCGTCGCCGATCACCGCGATGACGTTGAAGTCGTCGCCGGCCAGATCGCGCGCGGTCGCCATGCCGAGCGCCGCCGATACCGAGGTCGAGCTGTGGGCCGCGCCGAACGGGTCATAGGCACTCTCGCTGCGCTTGGTGAAGCCACTGAGGCCGCCCGGCTGGCGCAGCGTCCGGATGCGCGGGCGCCGCCGGGTCAGGATCTTGTGCGGATAGGCCTGGTGCCCGACATCCCAGACCAGCTGGTCGCGCGGAGTGTCGAAGACGTAGTGCAGCGCCAGGGTCAACTCAACGACCCCGAGCCCGGCACCGAGATGCCCGCCGGTCACCGACACCGCGTCGATCGTCTCGGCGCGCAGCTCGTCTGCCAGCTGATTGAGGCTCTCCGGTGGCAGGCGGCGCAGGTCGGCCGGCTCGTCGATGGTGTCGAGCAAAGGGGTATCAACCATGGGCGTTCGTTCGCTCCCTCCAGGAGGTGGCCATCTCTCGCCGGACGGGAGACGATCCGGCGCGCCGGTCCCATTCTAGTTCACTCGGCTTATGACAAAGTCGAACAGCTCCCGCAACAGCCTGCACGAACCGATTCGATCGAGATGCGCACTGGCGCTCTGCTGCAACGCCTGAAGCTTGCGATGCGCACCATCGATGCCGAGCAGCGCCACGACGGTCGCCTTGCCGGCCGCCGCATCCAGCCCGTGGTCCTTGCCGGTCAGGGCGACGTGCCCGGTGACGTCGAGAAGGTCGTCCTGGATCTGAAAGGCGAGCCCGAGATTGCCGGCATAGCCGCGCAGCGCATCCCTCGCCTCTACGGGCGCATCGCCGAGAATCGCCCCGGCCTCGCAGGCGAACCCGATCAGCGCGCCGGTCTTGAGGCGCTGCAGCTCGAGAACCTGCGCGAGGTCCAGCTCCCGGCCCTCCGCCAAAAGATCGATCATCTGGCCACCGCACATGCCATTGACCCCGGACGCGGCAGCCAGCCCCTGCAAGAGGGCACAGCGTACCGCGCCATCCGGATGGGTCGCCGCGTCGGCCAGCACGTCGAAGGCCAGACACTGCAAGGCGTCGCCCGCGAGAACCGCGGTGGCTTCGTCGAACTGCCGGTGCGTGCTCGGTCGGCCGCGCCGGGTCGTGGCATCGTCCATGGCCGGCAGATCGTCGTGCACCAGGGAATAGCCGTGCACGAGCTCGATGGCGGCGCCGACGCGGCGCGCCCGGGCGGAGGGCACGTCGAACAGCTCGGCGGTCGCGGCGACCAGGAATGGCCGCAGGCGCTTGCCGCCGCCCAGCGTGGCGTAACGCATGGCCTCGCAGAGCCTAGCCTGCCGGCCCCGAACCGGCGGCAGAATGCGCTCGAGTTCCGCCTCGATCGCCTCCACATTGGCGGCCAACCGCTCGCCGAGGGTTTCCATCGCGTGGATCAACCGAGATCGGCCGGCTCGGTGCGCACGGTGCCGTCCTCCTTGAGCGCGATTCGCTCGACCCGGAGTTGCGCCTCCTGCAGCTTGCGCTGGCAGTGCTCCTTGAGGCGGGTGCCGCGTTCGTAGGCCTGGATCGCGGCCTCGAGATCGAGCTGACCGCGCTCGAGATCCTGCACGATCCGTTCGAGCTCGGCGAGCGCCTGCTCGAAGCTCATGCCGGCGACTGCGGCGCCGCCATCGTCGTCTGGCCGTGGCGGGGAAGCGGGTCGGTCGGCGAACTCATCCGGCAAGGTGATCAAGGTCCTTTTCTCGGCTCACGGTGAAAGCAGACCATCGAGATGGGCGAGGCAGCTGTTGGCCAGCGCCGACAGGTCATAGCCGCCTTCGAGCACCGATACCAGACGCCCACTCGCATGGCGATCGGCGAGCCCGACCAGCTCGCGCGTCACCCAGCCGTAGTCGTCCTCGACCAGCTCGAGCATGGCCAGAGGATCGGACCTGTGGGCATCGAACCCGGCAGAGACCATGACCAGCTGCGGCGCGAACGCGTCGATCGCGCTCAGGATGTCCGCCTCGACCACGCTTCGCCATTCCCTGGAGCCGGTGCCGGCGGGCAGCGGCCGGTTCACGATGTTGCCGACGCCGGTCTCGGCGCGCGCGCCGGTCCCGGGATAGAGCGGCCATTGGTGCGTCGAGAGGTACTGCACGCGCGGATCGTCCTCGAACATCGCCTGGGTGCCGTTGCCGTGGTGCACGTCGAAATCGAAGATCGAGACCCGCTCGAGGCCGCGGACGGCAAGCGCCTGCCGGGCACCGGCGGCGACGTTGTTGAACAGGCAAAAGCCCATGGCGCGCTCGGGCTCGGCGTGGTGGCCGGGCGGTCGCATGGCGCAGAACGCGTTCTTGGCCTCGCCACCGATCACTGCGTCGACCGCGGCGCATGCCGCGCCTGCGGCCCGCAGCGCCGCCTCACCGGAGCCCGGCGACATCACGGTGTCGGGATCGACCCGCAGATGGCCCTCCTTGGGCACGGCGGAGAGGATCGCCTCGACGAAGCGGGAGGTGTGGACCCGCTCGAGCTGGTCGCGGGTGGCGCGCGGTGGCTCCCGCCGCTCGACGCCGATGAGCGCCCCCTTGCGCTCCTCCCGCTCGAGCATGGCGAGGATCGCGCGAATGCGCGCCGGCGACTCCGGGTGGCCAGGACCGGTGTCGTGCTCGAGCGAGGATGGATGGGTGTAGAGCAGCGTCGTCATGCGGTGGGGCCTCCCGCCATCGGCGCGGTCTAGCATACCGATCCGGATACGTCAGCCGCCGCACCGGCGGCCGGGCCCTTTTGCCGCCCGGCGAGGCAATTCGGCCACGCCCTCTGCCCTTCCGGCAGCTCGGGACCGCTCAGACGCCCCCGCGCTTGTCGCCACGCCGCCGGCGTCTTAGCCTTCGGTCGCCTGAAGTCGTTCCCAGCCCGCTTATCTTGTGACTGTGCGGAGGTCTCATGCTCACGTCCGGGCGCGCCCCGTGCGACGAGGCATTGCTTCGGCAAGACGACTGTCGTGTCGGCTGCGCCGAGTCCGCCCGCCCCTATGTGCTCGCGACCGCGGTCCTGGGCTCGAGCATGGCCTTCATCGATGGCACGGTGTTGAATGTCGCCCTTCCCGCGATCCAGCGCGGACTTGCGGCGTCCATTGCCGAGATGCAGTGGATCGTCAACGCCTACATGCTGCTGCTCGGCTCACTGCTCTTGATCGGCGGGGCCGCGGGAGACCGCTTTGGCCGCAAGCGCATCTTCGCGCAGGGTGTCGTGCTGTTCGCCCTGGCCTCGGCCGTATGCGGACTCGCCCCCGACAGCGCTACCCTGATCACGGCGCGTGCCTTTCAGGGTATCGGCGCCGCCCTGCTGGTCCCTGGGAGCCTGGCCCTGATCAGCGCCAACTTCCCCCAGGAGGTCCGCGGACGCGCGATCGGCACCTGGGCGGGATTCGCGGCGTTGACCACCGCTGCGGGCCCGCTGCTGGGTGGCTGGCTGATCGACATCCTGTCCTGGCGCTCGATCTTCTTCCTCAACCTGCCTGTTGCGGCGGCGACGCTGGTGCTGGCGGCACGCTTCGTCCCGGAAAGCCGCGATCCGGAAGCCACGACCAGCCCGCTCGACTGGCCGGGCGCGGCACTTGCCGTCCTGGCCTTCGGTACGTTGACTTTCGGCTTCACGGCGGCCGGCGGGCGAAGCCTCGCCGCCCCAGCCGCCCTCGGCGGGCTGGCGCTGGGCGTCATGCTTCTCCTTGCGTTTTTGCTCCGTGAGGCGCGGACGCGTGCGCCCATGATGCCCCTCGGCCTGTTCCGCTCGCGCACCTTCCTGGGCGCCAACCTGCTGACGCTGCTCCTGTATTCCGCGCTTTCCGGCGTCCTCTTCCTGCTCCCGTTCAACCTGATCCAGGTGCAAGGCTACTCCGCGCTGGGCGCGGGGGCGGCCTTCCTGCCGTTCACCGCTGTCATGGGCGTGATGTCGCCTTGGGCGGGCGGGCTGGTCGAGCGCTTCGGCGCCAGATGGCCGTTGATCCTGGGGCCGCTGATCACGGCCGCCGGTTTCGCCGCCCTCGCGCTGCCTGGCACCTCGGGCTCGTATTGGACGACGTTCTTCCCGGCGATGCTCGTGCTCGGGATCGGCATGGCGGTCAGTGTGGCTCCGCTCACGACGACGGTGATGAATGCGGTCGACGAGCAGCATACGGGCACCGCTTCGGGCATCAACAATGCGGCGAGCCGGATCGCGGGCCTGCTCGCGGTCGCCGTGCTCGGCGCGCTCACCTTCGGCTTGTTCGAGCCCGCGCTGGCCGAGCGGCTGTCCGGCCTCGACCTGCCCGATGCCGTCCGCGCGACGATCCTCGAGCGGAGCCGGACAGCCGTCAGCCTCGAACTCCCGGCGACTCTGGATGGTGAGACGGCGGCGGCGACGCGTGCAGCGGTCAAACAGTCCTTCATCGAGGGCTTCCGCACGGTGATGCTTGCGACTGCGGCCGCTGCGGCCCTGGGCGCCATCGTCGCGGCAGCCACGATCCGGGGCCACTCGGCAACCACAGCCTCCTAACACAAAAGACCGCGCGTATCGGCGACCAAAGGACCGCCGTCCGGACCTCGCGCTGCCGGCTCGCGAATGCGCCCGGACGGCGGAGCCGCGGCGAAGGCCGCGAGGCGCTTCAGCGCCCGAACGCGGTCCGAGCGATCCACTCTGGCGCGCCCGACGGCGCACCTCAGCACCTCGATCGTCTGGTCGTAGGTCGCGCGGTCGACCGGAAAGGGCGTGCCGTCCTTGCCGCCATGCGCGAAGGCGAAGCACGCGGGATCCCGCGCGCTCGCCCGTGCCCCGTAGATCAGCTCGGCCACCAGCGCGAGCGCGCGCAGGGTCTTGGGTCCGACGCCCTCGATCCCGAGCAGGCCTTCGAAATCCGCGGGCGCGCGATCGTAAGTCTTGAGCAGCGTCCTGTGCAGTCGGGCGGGGTCAAGATCGCGCGCGGTCAGCAGATGCCGGCTGGGCAGAACGAGGTGCGGCAGGCGGGCGAATTCGGCGAGCGTCTCCTCGGGCCGCCGCCCGGCTACTTCGGACGTGGCGGCGCGCGCCGGACGGCTCTCCCCGGCAACCATGTTGAAGGTCTTCGAGCGCGCATCGCAGCAGATCGCGGCATGCGGCTCCTCGACGAAGCTGGTCACCCTGTCGCCGAGCCAGTGGTAGCGTCGGGCACTCCTGCTGGCGTCGGACATGCCCTGCTGGACGACGCACCACCGGCCATCGCCCGTGAACAGGAAGACGTGGTGATAGAGCTGATAGCCGTCCTGCAGCGCCGTGTTGTCGACCTTCGCGGACATCCGGCTCGCCCGGACCAGAGGTGCGGCGTCATGGCCGAGCACCTCGCAGGCGCGCTCGATCTCGGAGGGCGTGCGGCGCGAGGCGGCGCCCTTGCCGCCGGCGACGTGGAAGCCGAAGTCGCCCTCCAGACCGCGCACCGCCTCCTTGATCGCGCCTCAGGTAGTCGTGGTGATGCCGCTCGAGTGCCAGTCGAAGCCGAGCGCGCAGCCGAACGCCTGGAACCAGTATGGATCGGACAGCCGATCCAGCACCTCGCCCGGGCCATGCTCGGCAACCATGTGCGCCAGCACCTCGCGCGCCAGCTTCACCATGCGCCCGAACAGCCAGGCCGGCGCTTTTCCTGTATGCAGCGGCAGATCGGCCAGCCCGACGCGACCCGAGGGCGAGCTCATCCTCAAGTTCCGGCTGAAGTCCGGCGCGTCATCTCATTGACCCATGCCTGGACTGCCCGACGGCTTAGGCTGTCAAACGGGCGAGCTCCTGGACCACGCCGCGCACGCGTTTCAGACGTTCGGCGCCGCTCTTCGTCTCGCCGCTGATCACGAGACGGTGGTCGGAGCGAACCCGGATGGTCCGCGCGTGCTCGGCGATGTAGCCCACCAGCCGCTCGGGTTTCGCAAACCGGTTGTCGTGGAAAGCCACCAGGATGCCCTTCGGCCCGGCCTCCACCTTCTCCACGCCGGCCTTCCTGCACAGCTGCTTGATGCCGACCAGCTGCAGGAGCTGCTCGGTCGGCTCGGGCAGGGAGCCGAAGCGGTCGATCAGCTCGGCCGCGAACGCCTCGATGTCCTCTGCCCCCTCGAGCGCCGCGAGACGCCGGTAGACCGATAACCGCAGATCCAGGTCCTCGATGTAGCTCTCCGGGATCAACGCGGCGGCGTCGATCGACAGTTGCGGCGTCCAGTCCTCGGCCTCGGCCAGCGCCTCGCCGCCCTCCTGGCGGGCGAGGGCCACCGCCTCCTCCAGCATGTGGTTGTAGAGCTCGAAGCCGACCTCGCGGATGTGCCCCGATTGCTCCTCGCCGAGCAGGTTGCCGGCACCCCTTATGTCGAGGTCGTGCGAGGCGAGCTGGAAGCCCGCGCCCAGCTGGTCCAGCCCCTGGATCACCTGCAGCCGCCGCTCGGCGGTCTCGCGCAGCGCCTGGTTGGGTGGCAGGGTGAAATAAGCGTAGCCGCGCACCTTGCCTCGCCCGATCCGGCCGCGCAGCTGGTACAGCTGGGACAGGCCGAATCGATCCGCCCGGTGCACGATCAGGGTGTTGGCGGTCGGGATGTCGAGCCCGGATTCGATGATGTTGGTCGTGACCAGCAGGTCGACCTTGCGGTCGTAGAACGCCGCCATCACGTCCTCGAGCTGCCTGGCCGGCATGCGGCCATTGGCGATCGCGATCTTCACCTCGGGCACCAGCTGGCGCAGCTGCTCGGTCAGCTTCGGCTGGTCCTCTATCCGCGGGCAGACGTAGAACGTCTGGCCGCCGCGATAGTGCTCGCGCAGGATCGCCTCGCGCAGCACCACGGGGTCGGCCGGCAGAACGAAGGCGCGCACTGCCAGGCGGTCGACCGGCGGGGTGGCAATGATGCTGAGCTCCTTCAAGCCCCCCAGCGCCATCTGCAGCGTCCGGGGAATCGGCGTCGCAGTCATGGCCAGGACGTGGATTTCGGCGCGCAGCTGCTTCAGGCGCTCCTTGTGCACGACGCCGAAATGCTGCTCCTCGTCGATCACCACCAGCGCGAGATCCTTGAACTTCACCTTGTCGCCGAGCAACGCATGGGTGCCGACGACGATGTCGACGTCGCCGTTCTCCAGCCCGGCCCGGATCTGCGCGACCTGCTTGGGCGGCACGAAGCGCGAGACCTGCTCGATCCGCAGCGGCAGGCCCGAAAAACGCTCGCGCATCACCTGGAAATGCTGGCGCACCAGGAGCGTGGTCGGGGCGAGGATCGCGACCTGCCGGCCCGCCATGGCGACCACGAAGGCCGCCCGCAGCGCGACCTCGGTCTTGCCGAAGCCGACATCACCGCAGATCAGCCGGTCCATGGGATGGCCGGAGCCGAGGTCATCGATCACCGCGTCGATGGCGCGGGCCTGATCGTCGGTCTCCTCGTACGGGAAGCGTGCCACGAACTCGTCGTACAGACCGGACGGCGGGCTCAGCACCAGGCCCTTGCGCATGGCGCGGCGCGCCGCGATCTCCATCAGCTCACCGGCGATCTCCCGGATCCGCTGCTTGACCCTGGCCTTGCGGGTCTGCCAGCCGAGCCCGCCGAGCTTGTCGAGCTGCACCGCACCATCGGCGGAGCCGTAGCGCGAGAGCACGTCCAGATTCTCGACCGGCACGAACAGCTTGTCGCCGCCGGCATAGATCAGGCGCAGGCAGTCGTGCGGTGCGCCGCCGACCTCGAGCGTGACCAGGCCGTCGTACCGGGCGATGCCATGCTCGGCGTGGACCACGAAGTCGCCCTCGCCGAGCGCGGCGACCTCGCCGATGAACTTGTCGGCGCGCCGCGCGCGCCGGACCGGGCGCACCAAGCGGTCGCCCAGGATGTCGGTCTCGGCCAGGACGCAGTGGGTGGCCGAGGTGAAGCCTCGCTCGAGCGGCAGCACGGCGAGCGCCGGGCCCGCATCGGCGCGCACCTCGTCCCAGCGGCCGACCTGATGCAGCCCCTCGACGCCATGGTCGCTCAGCACCAGCTTCAGCCGCTCCAGCGAGCCCTCGCTGGCGGCGGCGATCAGGACCGCCCGACCAGTTCCCTGCTCTTCACGCAGATGCGCAGCAACGGCCTCGAAGAGGTTGACATCCGGGCGCGAGCGCTCCGGCGCGAAATCCCGCGCCGGCCGGCCGCCCAGGTCGACGGCATCGATCTCCCGATCGCCGGGGTGCGGCGGGGCCGCGAACGGCGAGAGCTCGATGCGCAGCCGGCCATCCAGGACGCCCGCCAGGCGCGGCTCGCTGACGTAGAGCTCGTCCGGCGGCAGCGGCCGGTAAGGCGCCGCACCCATGGCGCGTGCCGCCTCGGGCGGGTCCCGGCGCGCGCCGTAGTGCTCGCCGATGGTCTCGTGACGCGCGGCAATCGCCTGGTCGGCGAGGTGATCGAAGCTCACCGCGCAGTCCGGCGCGAGATAGTCGAACAGGCCGACCAAGCGCTCATGGAACAGCGGCAGCCAGTGCTCCATGCCCGGGAACGGACGGCCGGCAGTGATCGAATCGAACAGCGGATCGCCGCTCACGGCGCCGAAATGCTGGAGATAGCCGATCCGGAAGCGCTCTACTGCCTCGGGATCGAGCAGCACCTCGCTGACCGGGCGCAGATCGATCTGCGGCACCTTGCCGAGCGAGCGCTGGGTCAGCGGGTCGAAGGCGCGGATCGCCTCGAGCACATCGCCGAACAGATCGAGGCGCAGCGGCTGCTCGCTTCCGGCGGGAAAGATGTCAAGGATGCCGCCACGGACTGCGAACTCGCCCGGCTCGACCACCGTGCCGGCGCGACGATAGCCGTTGCGCGCGAGGCAGGTCAGCAGCCGCTCGCGATCGATCCGCTCGCCGGACTCGGCCGAGAACAGGCCGGAGCGGACGACCTCCGGCGGCGGAACCTTCTGCAGCAGCGCGTTGACCGTGGTGATGACCAGGCGCGGGCGCCGCGCGTCGTCGATCAGACGCGAGAGTGCCTCCAGGCGTCGCGCCATCACGTCCTGATTGGGCGAGACCCGGTCGTAGGGCAGGCAGTCCCAGGCCTGGAAGATCGCCACTTCGAGCTCGGGCGCGCGGAACGCGATCAGCTCGGCGAGCCTGTTGGCCCGCTCCGCGTCGCGTGCGACGTGCAGGAAGCCGGCCGGCCCGGCGGACCGGGCCAGCTCGGCGAGGTAAAGCGCGTCCAGCCCGTCGACTGCGGACGCGACCAGCCGTCGGCCAGCGCGCTCGCGATGGCGCGGGTGATCGAGATCGACTGCCAGGTCAGCCACTTAGGTGATCACTTCGATGCTGGTTTGAAGGCCCGGACCCGATGCCGCCTACCTAGTCGTGCCGACCGGCGGGCTCGAAGCTCTGGAGGAGCCGAAACAGGTCGTGATCGTGCCTTGTGGGAACCGTCACGCGGCCCGCGATCCAGGCCAGCAGGTCCGGATCGCTCTCCTCGAGCAGCGCCTCGTAGCGATCCAGCTGGACATCGTCCATGGTCGCCACGTATCGATCCGCGAACCGCCCGAGAAACAGGTCGCTCTCCAGGACGCCGCGATATCGGCTTCGGTAGATCAGGCGTTTGCGGCGAACGGTGATCGGCTCGCTCATCACGACTTTCCGGGTGATTGCGGGACGGTCGCAACCAAGGGGCCAGATGGTCAAGCATGTAGCCGAGGCAGGCGCGTTTTCAAAGGGGGCCGTGCGGGCCATGCCGCGACCGTTGGCCGCCGGCTCACCGCTCCCGCTGCTGGCGCCGGCATCGACGCTCAGCGGCGTCGGGCCCAAGCTCGACGCCCTGCTCAAGCGGCTGCTCGCCACGCCGGCAAATCCCGAGGTGCGGATCGTCGATCTTCTGTGGCATCTGCCGAACGGCGCCGCCGACCGGCGCCTACGGGCCGGCTTTCGCGACCTTTCCGAGGGCCAGCCGGTCACGCTGGAGGTCCGCATCCAGGCGCACCAAGCTGCGCGCCGGGCCGGCCTCCCCTACAAGGTCCGCTGCTGGCATCCGGACGGCTTCGTCCATCTGGTCTTCTTCCGGCCGCGCCAGCCGTATCTCCGCGAGGCCTTGCCCACTGGCGCAAGCCGGGTCGTGAGCGGCGCGCTGACCCGCTTCGGCAACGAATGGCAGATCATCCATCCCGAGCGCATGGTCGCGCCCGAGCAGCACGCTCGCAACGGCACCTTCCAGCCGCTCTACTCGCTGACCGAGGGGCTGAGCCAGGGCGTGCTCGGCCGCATCGTGGCCAGCGCCCTCGAGCGCCTGCCCGAGCTTCGCGAGTGGCAGGACCCGGCGTGGTTGCGGCGCCAGGGCTGGCCTGCCTTCGCCGAGGCCCTGCGGCGCATCCACCGACCCGATGGCCAGGCCGAGGTCGCGATCGATGCCGCGCCGCGCCGGCGTCTCGCCTATGACGAGCTGCTGGCCGGTCAGCTTGCACTTGCGCTGGTGCGGGGGC
>Ga0299914_10000651_pt1 | contig 21418 bp, 20 predicted proteins | sample RVTome_10_FD_201361 | JGI IMG/M metagenome (GOLD analysis project Ga0299914, IMG submission 201361) | Soil microbial communities from uranium-contaminated site in the Upper Colorado River Basin, Wyoming, United States - RVT153D57 (version 2) ...
ACGGCACAGTGCACCCGCCTGGCGGTGCGGTGGGCCCTCACCGTCCTGCCAAGACCGAGGAAGGCAAGCGGTGCTGCTGCCGCCGCCGCGCAGGCAGCGATGACCATCGCTACCTGAACGGCTTCGGTAACCTGCGACGGGCCGCTTGCCGCCGACAGACCCGAGACCACCGGGACAACGGCGAGCGCGCCAAGGCTGGCCGCTCGGGCGACGGCGTTGTTGACGCCCGAGGCCACGCTCACGTGGTCCGGATCGGCCGCCGCCATGACGGTGGCCGTCAGCGGCGCCACGAACGTCACCAGGCCGAGGCCGAACACCAGCGCACCCGGAAGCACATCAGCCGCCCAGGACGCGTCCGGACCAATTCGCGCAAGCAGGAATAGTCCGGCGCCGGCGAGCAGGGGGCCGACGGTGAGTTGCAGGCGCGGGCCGATCCGCTGTGCGAGCGAACCAGATGCGGCCGACAGCACGAACATGAGCACCGTTGCGGGCAGCAACGCGGAGCCCGCCGCCAACGCCGACCAGCCGGCGGCGACTTGCAGCTGGTAGGCAACGAGGAAGAACGACACGCCGAGCGAACCGTACAGCAGCACTGTTGCAAGGTTCACAACCGTGAACGTACGGTCCCGAAACAACGACGGCGGCACGAGCGGATCGCGGGTGTGCCGCATGTGGCGGACGAATCCGACTGTGGCGCCAACCGTGATCGCTACCGCCGCCAGCACCGCGGTATCGGTCCAGCCGCGTGGTCCAGCCTCGGTGAGAGCCCAGGTGCTGGCTGCCAGGGCGGACACCGCAAGCATGGCACCTCCGAGGTCGAGGCCGCGTGCGGCGTGCGGGTCTTGCGTCTCGGGTACCGCCACGTGCGCACAGACGACGGCGACCGCAGCGACCGGAATGTTGATCAAAAACGCCCACCGCCATCCCGGTCCGTCGACAAGTCCGCCGCCCACGAACGGTCCTACCGCGCCAGCGGCGCCCCCCAGCCCCGACCACACACCCACGGCGCGTGCACGATCAGGCCGCCGAAAACTTGCCTGCAAGATCGCAAGGCTGCCGGGGGTGAGCAATGCACCGCCGACCCCTTGCAGAATCCGGGCGGAGATGAGTACGGCGACGTTTGGCGCCGCGCCGCACAGTAAGGACGCCGCCGCGAACCATATTGTGCCGATCACGAACACCCTGCGGCGCCCGAATCGGTCACCTAGGGCACCACCGAGCAGGATTAACGATGCAAGGGCAAGCAGATAACCGGTGAGCACCCACTGCAGTGCGCTGAGGCTCGTGCCGAACTCCTGCCCGATGTTGGGCAGTGCGACGTTGACCACCGTCGCATCAAGACTCGCCATTGCGCTGGCCGCCACCGTCGCGGCAAGCGCCAAACGCCCCCTGCTTGAGCGAAGTACAAGACCGTCGGCCACCTCCTCACGAAAGACATCAATCACCATGACACTCCACATGGTGCCGGGCGCCGACAACCGCACACCTGATCTCCGGTCGTCCCTCAAATGCCTCGCCAGATGTTGTCGAACGCGTCTCCTTCGACCGCTCGCCGTTGCCGCTCAAGTCCCAGTTCCATCACCGCGGCATTGACCGCGGCTAGCACTGTCGCCACCGCGATGTCGGCGATGCCCGGGAAGTGATACGTTCGCTCACCGTGAATGCCGGCGATGGCTGCAAGTGCGGCGAGAACGGCCTCACCCGAAGTCCAGCGTTTGGCCGCGTCGCGGTGAGCGGGTGAGTCGGCCAGCATCGTGCGACCGGTCCGGAAGTGCCTCCAGCGGCGACGTTCCCGCGTGACCTGCCCTGCTGCCTCAAGGGCGGCCAGATAGGCAGAATACAGGCCGCGGCCTCTGCGCCACAGCCAGTCGTCGACGGACTCGTACGGCTCCTGTCGAACGAGCGACGACGCCGCTTCATCCAGCAGGCGATCACCTGTCACCGGCCGGCGGACCGGCACAATGCGCTCACCGTCCAACCTGACGGCCTGCATATCCAAGAGATCGATCAGTTCAGACCCCGCTAGCGCGAGCGACAAATCCCCCTGGTCCGGCGGACGATCGGATTCCATGTCCATCGCAATCATTAGCAGGTCCCGCGGTGTGGTCATGTGCTGCTCCAAGTCGGTCTAGCGCGCGCCACGCCGCCTGTGCCACTCGCCTGTCGCGCCAAACTCTTCACGGTCATTTGCGGTCTCCGACGACGAGCACTGTCTTGCCCTCGGCACGCCCCGGGCGACGCTCGCTCTCGAAGGCCGCCCGACCGGCGGACAGCGGGAAGGTAGCGGCTATTGCGACCTCGACGTGACCCCCGGAGGCACCTACTGCGTCGACGGCCACGTCGAACTGCCCCAGGTCGGCCTGCGTGGACTCCGTCCCCGCCTCGATAACGCACTGGGCCCCAAGAGCGGTCGCGCGGGCCACGGCACGCGCAGGGAGCGGTCACGGCGACGTGTGCCCCCAGCTCGCGCGCGAACTGGGTGAAGAACGATCTCACGCCGCCCGTGCCTCCACGGGTCAGGACGCGCTGGGCGCGCTGTAGCTGCGCATGCTCACTCAGGGCTTCCAATGCCGTGAGCGCAGGAAGTGCTGCCGCGGCCGCCACTATGTCCGGCACGTCGGGAGGCTTCCCCGCCACGCTCGACGACGGGACGACGACGTACTCCGCAGCCGCTCCGTCCCGGTCGAAGGGCACGAGGCCAAACACTTCGTCGCCCGCGACCAGGTCGCCGACACCCGGTCCGACCTCGGCCACGACGCCGGCAAACACGTGGGACGGGATGACCGGGGTCATGTCGACCCCAGCTGCCTCCACGTCTCCGGCCAAGTGGGCTCGGCGAAGGTGATGGTGGCCGCACGAACGCCGGCCAATATCTCGAACTCCCCGGGCGCAAGGCGCGGTGCCTGCTCGTAGACCAGCTGCTCGGGACCGCCTCGGGGTGTGCCCTCAGCGACCATCATCATCATATTCCTCGGAACTCCTCTCGTCTCGCTGGCGCGTCGACGAGCCCTCGTGGCATCGGCGCGACCGTAGCGTCACATTCGGCTGGTGCGTGCGCGGCCGTCAACGTCTCAGAGTGGCCTCCGAGTCGGCGATCCCGCGTTGCGCCGACCGCGCAGGGATGAGCTCATGGCGATCTCCTTTCACAACACCACCAGCCAGCGAAGCGACCTGAATGCGGCTCGGACCTCCTCGGAGAACAGCTGCGGCTGCTCCCAAGCGGCGAAGTGGCCGCCCTTGTCGACCTCGTTGAAGTAGATCAGGTTGTCGTAGGCCTTCTCGGCCCAACTCCGCGGGGCCTGATACTGCTCGCCGGGAAAGACGCTCACGGCCACCGGAATGGAGACACCCTTGGCATTGAAAAAGCCACCCCTATATTCCCAATAGAGACGAGACCCAGAGACCCCCGTGTTCGTCAGCCAATAGAGTGTGATGTTGTCGAGGATCTCATCACGCGTCAGTTCGCCCCTGGTGCTCGCTGTTCGGTTCAAAGCCGCGGCGACCGCAGCCGCCGGCTGGCCATCAGCGTCATTGTGGTCGAGAAGCCAGGCTGCCAGGCCAACGGGTGAATCCGCAATGCCGTACAAGGTTTGCGGGCGCGATCCCATCAACCTGGCGTAGTCGACTTGCTTGAAAGTTCGCACCAGCTGCTCAAAGGCGCGTCGTTCCTCAGCTGAGAGACCGGGTGGCGGCGGGTCGCCGGACAGGAGAGCCTTGTCGACGTCCGCTGGAACGGTCGCAGGCATGTTGGTGTGGATGGCGAGCAATCCTGCAGGTGCCTGCAAGCCCATCTGATCGACGACAAAGGCGCCCCAGTCGCCACCCTGCGCGACGTAACGGGTGTAGCCGAGGCGCTTCATCAGTTCCGCCCAGGCTCGGCCCATGCGCTCGGGACCCCAGCCGGTGCTCGTCGGCTTGCCTGAAAACCCGTAGCCCGGCATCGACGGAATCACCACGTGGAAGGCGTCCGATGCGGTCGCGCCATGTGCCGCGGGATTGACAAGGGGATCGATGATCTTCAGCTGTTCGATGATCGAGCCGGGCCATCCGTGCGTGACGATGAGCGGCAACGCATCTTCATGTTTCGAACGAACGTGAATGAAGTGAATGTCTAGCCCGTCGATCTCGGTGATGAACTGCGGGAGGGTGTTCAGTTTCGCCTCGCATTTGCGCCAGTCGTACTCGGCTATCCAGTAGCGCGCGAGTTCCTGAATCGTCCCGAGCTGCACACCCTGGGAAGAATCTGGGACGGTTTCCCTTTCCGGCCAGCGTGTCGCCCGAATGCGTCTGCGAAGGTCGACGAGTTCGTCTTCCGTAACGTTGATTTGGAAGGGGCGGACTTCGGAACCGGCCATAGAGGTCTTGACTTGGGGCATGGTGGTCTCCTCTCTATGGATTCACACTCAGTAGCGGTACGGGGCGAGGAACGTGGTTAGCGCTTCGAGCATTTGTTCGGGGGCTTGTTCGGCGACCCAGTGCCCGGCGCCGGGGATGACGAGGGTCTGCACGTCGCTCGCGAAGTTCATCATCTCCCCGCCCGCGAGGGGACCCCAGCTGTTCTGCCCGCCGATCCCGAGCACCGGGATCGTCAGCAGCGTCTTTTGACGGTCCGCGTTCTGCTCCAGGGTGGCGTCCCAGGCGCGGTAGAGGCCGAAGCTCGCGCGCAGCGCGTCCTTGTTGCGGGTGTACAGGGCGACGTAGTACTCGATGGCGTAGTCCGGAAGCGTCGACCCGCCGCCCTGGATGGCGAACTCGTAGCGGTAGAAGGCATCCGCGTTGCTGTTAACCATGTCCACGATCAGCTCGTCGTTGACCCGGTTGAACGGGATGTGCCAAAGCTTGTTGTTGATCGGCTCCTCGATCCACATGGGCGGGGAGGCAGCCAGCGTCGGGGGGCCGGGGACCTCGGCGACGACCAGGCGGTCGACGCGGTCCCGGTGATCGGCGGCGAGCGCGTAGCCGATGAAGTACCCGGTGTCGTGGCCGACAACGGCGAACCGCTCGTGACCGAGCGCATCCATCAACGCGACCAGGTCGTCGGCCAGGGTGGCCGCGTCGTACCCGCCCGGGGTCTTCTCGCTGAGCCCGATCCCACGCTGGTCCGGGGCGATGACGGTGAAGTCCCTGGCCAGGCCCGGCATCACGAACCGCCAGGCGTACCAGTTCTCCGGCCAGCCATGCACCAGCAACAGCGGCGGCCCATCACCCCCGACAACCACGTGCTGACGGATGCCGTTGGCCTGGACGAACCGGCTTTTGAAGGTCTTGGTGAACCCTGGCGGGAGGTTCGGCGAGGTGCGAACCGAGCCAAAGCTGTCCGGCACCCGCGTCGGGGCAGGGGCCGCGGCGGCCGATGACGTCCACTGGCCCAGCAGGGACATGCCGGTGACGGCAGCCGCCCCGCGGGCGAACGCGCGCCGGGAGAGCGCGCGCTTGCGGCCGGAGCCGTCGCGGGTCGGCGGCTCGGCGGGGGAGATGCTCATGAGGGTTCTCCTTTCGTGACACCGACCGTTGTGGTCCGGTGACGCTCAGAAGTCTCGTCATCTCGGCCCGCTGTGGAACCCGGGGAGAACCCGGGTCTCCTCCCTGGTCCCACGGGGCAAGCCGACTGGTTGAGCCAACCATTGCCGCCACCAATATCGTCATCGGTGGCGCCCTGTGGGGTATCACGGCCCGGTCAGCGTTCTCAAACGACTCCACCGCACGCATCGACCTGCACCGGCAGTTCACTAGAGGGGTCCGGGGACAGTTCGAGCAGGGCTTCGGTCGGTGATGATTCTGGCTTGCGGTAGCTCAGCGATCCGATGGGCGCATGCGTGGCGGTTGCTATCGGCCGGACAGATGTGGCCGGCTACCGGTTCATGCGGCGGCCCTCACAGGGGTGGCCGCGGCGGCCTCGGGGGTGCGGGGGGAGCGGTGCGCGAGTGCGGTTCGCAAATGCGCATGTCCGCGGTGGATTCGGCTGCCGACGGTGCCTCGTGCGACGCCTAGGATGGCGGCGATCTCGTCGTAGGTCTGTCCGTCGACGTCGCGCAGGAACACCGTGATACGGACGTCCGGGTGCAGCGCGGCGAGGGCCTTGCGAACGTCGTCGTCGAATACCGGTTCGCTTACCGCCTCCTCGGGACTGGGCTGGTGGGCGGCATGCAGGTTGACGGTATTTTCTTGGAGTGGTTCCAGCCGGAGACGCCGGTTGCGCCGTACCTGGTCACGGAACAGGTTCACGGTAACCCGGTACATCCAGCCCTCGAAGTTCCCCGGCTTGTACGACGCCAGGTTTCGGAAGACGCGGTCGAACACATTCTGGGTGAGGTCCTCGGCGTCGTGTGGGTTACGAGTCAGGCCATAAGCGAGCCGGTAGATGCGGCTGGCATGGTCGCGGACGAGATCGTCCCACGATGCCGGCGCGCCAACCGTGGTACAACCACCGTTGGCTGTGCTAGGGCGGCCTTGGTCCGGGAGAGTCCTCGGGCCGGTCGTTGCCATCTCCATCAGATGCCTCTTACCGGTCGGCGCTGGGCGATGCCACGACTCTCCGCCGTACGGGCGGCGATCGCGCCCGGGCAAGACCCTGGCCGGGACCCTGGTAACCGGGGCCACAAGCACGAGACCGACCGATCGAGTCACTGCCGACTCAGCGAACAGGGGGTCCCACTCGCCGCCAGGCCTGACATCGGGAAATCGCCGGACAGCTACCCCGTCCATCCTGCTCCACGACATCGGGCTCGTCGTCGAGCAAGTGCAGTGCCGACCAACCGGAACAGGGTGGCCAGGGGCATTGAGCCGACTCCCCGTGTGGGCACCAGGGAGTGCACGGGCGCGACCCGGGCTCTGCCTGCCCAAGCTGGATCTACACCACTCGTTACAACGCACGAGAAAGACCGTGGCGCTGCACATCGAGAAACCTGACCCCGACAGGAGCAACGACATGACCGACGTGACCGTCACCAACCGCCGGGCCGACAGCTCGGCCAACGAGGACCTAACCAAGCTCGCCCGCCACGGCGCCGACACCTTCGGCTACCAGGCCAAGCTGCGCATCGACCGCAAGCTCGCCCAACTTCTGCGCTTGCGGGTGTCTCAGATCAACAACTGCACCTACTGCCTCATCCTCCACTACGAGGCCGCACGCGACGCCGGCATCCCCCGACGGGTGATCGATACCCTGACCGCGTGGTGGGAGACCGACTTCCACGACGGCGCAGCCCGCGCGGCGCTCGCCTACACCGAGGCGATCACTCGCGTCGCCGACGCGACCGTCGCCGACGATTTCGGCGCGCGGCACGACGCGCTCGTCGAGCACTTCTCGCAGGAGGAGATCCTCGAGATCGTCGGGATCGTCATCAACATGAACGTCTGGACCCGACTCAAGCTGGCCGAGGGCGCCGTCCCCGGGCTCGCTCAGCGGGCGATGTCGTGAACGCGCTAACCTGCCAAGCCGCGGTGCACGCCGCTAGCGACCAGCTCGCGGGGCTGCTGTCCAATGCCGAGCGAGGCTTGCTCGAGGACCACCTGGCCGGCTGCGACAGCTGCTCGCGCCTCATGGACCAGCTGCGCAGCACCGTCGCCGTCCTCGGGTCACGCCCCGAGGTGCAGGTCCCCGACTCGCTCCATGCCATGGTCGCTCGCACTGGGGGTGACCGCGCGGAAGCACTCGTCGCGCAGCTGCCGCATCTCTACGCCCTCGCGAACGCGCTCGACGCCAAGACGGCCGACGACTTGGTCCAGGAGACGCTCGCCTCCGCGCTCGCCGACCCCAATATCGACGCGACCGCATCGGGTCTGACCGCGGCCCTTGAGCGCCTCGCCGCCGAACGTGGGCCCGATGTCGACTCCCCGCCCGTCCCGACCGCCGGCAGTGATCCCGACGCCGACGAGGCCGAGCTCTTCTACCCCGACTTCTACACCGACGGCCCCGACGCCGGCGCATGGGTCGACCCGCCCGTGGCATGGGGTGAGGCGCGGGTGCTCCGTCCTGATGACGATCTCGTCACGACCGAGGCATACGGCGTCGTGGACGCGGCGCTCGCCGAACTTGATCCGCTCGACGTTGGTCTGGTCACCCTCGTCGACATCGAAGGGGCGCCATTCGGCCAGGCCGTCCTCGAGCTCGACCTGCCCTCCGGCGAGGCGCGCGACCGCCTCGCCCGAGCCCGGTTCGCGGTCCGCGCAGCGCTCGACCGGTACCTCCGGGGCTGACCTCCGCAGGGGCCTCGACTGCTCGAGTGAGCCCGTTGCCGAACCGGGGCAGTTCCGAGCACGGATCGCTCAGTCCGTGACGTGACTAGGTGGCTGCCTGTAATCGAGATCGGTGTAGTCGCGGTGTTTGGCCATCCAGGCTTGTACGAAAGGACAGATTTGGTATGACAGCCAATCGCAGTGTGCGCACGTTGTCGAGGGCGCCACGGACGAGCAGCCCTCCCACGCCCTGGCCTTCCTGCGAGGGGTCGACCTCGGTGTGAGTGAAGACGATCAGCTGGTCGGTCTTCTGGTAAGCGGCGTACCCGAGGACCGTTCCGTCACGGACGATCTCGTACCGCTGGCGGTCAGGGGCATCGATAACCTGAATCGCGGAGCCGGCGTCGCTCGTCATTCGTCAGTCGTCCCAGAGTCCTGGCCGGGAAGCGGCTTGTCCAGATCCGCGGACCGCAGGCGATACACGTGCAGCCGCAGGTTGTAGTACTTGTCCGTCTCGCCAACCCACTCCATCCCGATCCGCTTCGCCATGGCGGCTGCGCGCGTGTTCGTGGGACGCACCACCGCGAACACCTCCTCCACGCCGTCGTGCGCGAGGGCATGGTGCGCGACCCTGTGCCCTGCCTCGCTGGCCAAGCCCTGGCCCCACATCTCCGGCGCCAACTGCACACCGATCTCCAGGTCCTCCCCACCCGGCGGGAGAAACAGCAGCGCCACCCCGCCGACAACCCGTGTGTGCGTGGAGAGCTCGATCGCCCACCGCCCTGCCGGAGCCGGCGCACGCGAATCCTCCAGAATCCACTGCTGCAGCAACAGCCTCATCGCGCTCATGTCCGCCACCCGCTCCATCGCGGGACTCAGCCATCGAGCGACCTCGTCATCACCGAATATCCGCAGCGCCGCCTCGGCATCGTCCATTCGCCAGGGACGGAGCGTGAGCCTGTCGGTTTTCAGCACGTCAGTCACCGCTGGCCGCCTCCCCCGAACCCGGACCGTTCCGCTAACACCATGGCACAGCAATCTGCGGTCAGTCATGTGGGCTCCCACCAACTGATTCGGGGAGGTGAACGTCCAGAAATCGGTCAGGCCGACATGCCCGGGCATGTCGGCCAGGAGAGCGGCGCCGTTTGAGCCGGCCGGTCGCCCGTGGCGGCGGCCTCAGGTAGCGCTGATCGAGGACGACCGGCCGTCGCGAGCATCCACCGTGTACCCGGGCACCGACCAGGGAGTCACCCGGGCGCGAGGGGCGGCGGGCGGTGCGACGCTGTGCGCATCGACGGATTAGGAGATCCCCGATGAGCACGATCCAGGCCGCAGACCGCTTAACCGCGCTTCCCGACGAACGCGCGCTCGTGGAGAGCGTCGTCGCGCTCAATGAACATGGATCAGCGTGGAGGTCGTCCGCGACCCGAATTCGGCGCGCAAGGCAGCCTCGCCCGAATTACCCTAGGTTTCTCCGTCATGACCCACACGTCAGTGACGCTGCCGGAGACCGGGACCGGCCTCCTCGTATCTATGACGCCGCCATGCGTTCCCGCCGTGGGCATGTCGCTGAGTCTGCGCAAGATCGGTGGCACAAGGGCATCGGGATCGGCTCCGTTCGGTGGCTGCTCCCGCGAGTCCAGAGCTCTCGTGGGTGCGGTTCAACCACGCTCACCTCGCGGAGCGTGCGCCCCGCAGTGAGCAAGGAAGTGACATGAGCGACCCCGTTTGCACGCACCTTGGCGAAGTTGTCGTGCACGACCTGCCACCCGAGGTCGGGGGCTGCGAGGACTGCCTGCGCTACGGCGGGAAGTGGCTGCACCTGCGGATCTGCCTCACCTGCAGTCACGTTGCCTGCTGCGATGACTCGCCGAACCGCCACGCAACCGCGCACCATCAAGTGACCTCGCACCCGATCATTCGCTCGATCGAGCCCGGCGAGGACTGGAGCTGGTGCTACGTCGACGAGGTCGCCTTTCGGCTCGACGGAATCATCGGCACGACCCGCATCCCGCCCTCGCCGCTGCTGCGGTAGCTCGGATGTCCTTCGAAGGCCCTCATGGAGGACTTGAGTTCGCGGGTGCTCAAGGCCTTCGACACCACGTTCGCCGGGACCCTCTCGGCAGGCACCGTGGGACCCAGATCAGCACGGTACTCACAGCGGCGACGACCTCGACGCCAAGACCGCACGCCGGGCACCCGGCGCCGGTTCCGCCGTCACGCGGCGGCGTTGCTCTCCCTACGCGTCCCGCGCTCGCCCATATCGGTGAGCCGAGCCTCCTGCGCCGCCTTCGCCTCGAGTTCGGCGCGCCGGTTCGTCTCCATGAGGTCGCGCGCCGTGTCGTACGCCGCCGGTCGGCTGACCAGGTCGGCGGCGCCGTTTTGCAGACGGTTCAGGGCGGCGCGGGCAAAAATCTGTTGTTCGGTCGCAGTGCGTTCCGAACGGCTGCGGCCGACAAAGCTGACCGTCCAGTGCAGCAACGCGGTGACCCGATTCTTGAAGCCGGTGAGGTAGACCAGGTGCAGTCCCAGCCACAGCAGCCACGCTATGAACCCGGTGAACCGCAGTTTGCCGATCAGCGCCACGGCTCGGAACCGGGAGATGATAGCCATGTTGCCCTTGTCGAAGTACTTGAACGGGCCCTGCGACGGCTTGCCGGCCAGGCGGTTCTTGATCTCCTTGGCGGCGTACTTCGAACTCTGGATGGCGACCTGCGCGACACCGGGAAGGTTGTGGAAGGCGATCATGTCGCCGACCACGAACACCTCGGGGTGGCCCGGCAGTGTCAGATCGGGGTTCACGCCGAGGCGGCCCGCGCGGTCCAGCGGCGCGCCGGTCTGCTCGGCGAGGATCTTGCCGAGCGGGCTGGCCTGGACTCCGGCGGCCCACACCTTCGTAACGGCCTCGATGCGCCGACGCGTGCCGTCCCGGTCCTCCACCTCCACGCCACGCTCGTCGACATCGACGACCATCACGCCGAGCTGAACCTCGACGCCCAGGTCCTCGAGGTCACGCTTGGCCTTCTCGCCGATCTCTTTGCCGAACGGCGGCAGCACCTGCGATGCGGCGTCAAGCAGAATCACCCGGGCGTCGCGGGTGTTGATCTTGCGGAAGTCCCGCTTCAGGGTGCGGTGGGAGAGCTCGGCGAGCTGGCCGGCCATCTCCACACCGGTCGGGCCGGCGCCTATTACGACGAAGGTGAGTAGGCGCTCGATTTCCTCCTCATCCTCGTCAAATGTCTCGGCGAGCTCGAACGCACCGAAGATGCGCCCGCGCAACTCGAGTGCGTCGTCGATGCTCTTCATGCCGGGCGCGAACTCGGCGAACTGGTCCATGCCGAAGTACGACTGGCTCGATCCGGCCGCGACGAGCAATGTGTCGTACGGCGTCACAGTCTCACGGTTCAGCACCTTCGAGGTGACGACCCGGTGCTCGAGGGCGATGTCGGTGACCTCACCGAGGATCACGCGCGCATTCTTCTGCGACGCCAGGATCTCCCGGGTCGGTGGCGCGACCTCGCCCTCGGACAGGATGCCGGTGGCCACCTGGTACAGCAGCGGCTGGAACAGGTGGTAGGTGGTTTTGGCGATTATCGTGATTTCCACGTCGGCACGGCGCAGCGCCTTGGTGCCGAACAGGCCCCCGAAGCCCGAGCCGATGATGACGACCCGGTGGTGCCCGGTGCCGCTCGGGTCGCGGCCATCGGACGGCGGGGTCGCCCGGAAGCTGCCTGCGCTGTCGTTCGCGTTCATCATGACTCACCCTTCGCGCCGTTGGTCTCGGTGGCCCGATGCGGGTATTCAGCGGCTCAACGTGGCACATCGCCGATTTCTTCGTTCCGCGCGGCCTTCGTCTGGCACATGGCCGAGCGCGGTCGACACTGTCCGCGAAGGTGCAACGCCGCCTAGTTCGACGCCCGTTCGCCCCACGAAGGTGGCACGGGCCGCACCACTCTGCCCAGAAGTCCACCAGCACGGGCTGGTCAGACTTGAGGACCGCGGTCTCGAAGTCGGCGTCGGTCACTAACCTGATGTCGGCCATGGAGCCTCCTTGGAGGCCTTGTGGTCGAGTGCGGCGAAGCGTTTCAACAGGCCATAAAAGTCGACCGGTCATCGCCAGGGACCGCTTGATCGGGCTAGGTCGGCGCCGTCGAAGGATTGGATGCCGATGCCGCGTAGGGCAGCTGCTCGGCTGATGTCGCTGGGGGAGATGATGCCGACGAGTTTGCCGCGGTCGATGACCAGTGCTCGGCCGTCGGCACAGCCGCCGAGGCGGACGAGTAGTTCGGAGACCAGCTCGTCCGGACGGACGATGGGGATCTGGTCGGTGGCGCAGGCGATCTGGCCGATCGTGGTGCTGGTGTGCCGGCCTGGTGGGAGGGCGCGGATGCGGTTGAGGGTCACCATGCCGGCGATGTTGCCGTTCGGATCGAGCAGAGGGAAGGCGGAGTGGCGGCGGGCCATCAGCACGTCGGGGACGAATTCGGCCACGGTGTGGTCGGGGTCGGCGGTGTCGGGGTTTGGGGTCATGATGTCGCGGGCCCGCAGCCCGCCGAGTACGGCGCTGGTGCGCGCGTAGTTTTCCTCGACTGAGGCCATGGTGACGATGAACAGGCCAATCAGTACCCACCATAGGCCGCCGCCGGTGCCGGTGAAAACGCCGGCCACGCCGAGTGCGACCAGCAGGAATCCGAACACCCGGCCGGCGCGGGCGGCCCAGATCTGGGCCTCGGCCCGGTCGCCGCGCCGGGCCCACAGGGCCGAGCGCAGGATGCGGCCGCCGTCGAGCGGGGCAGCCGGGATCAGGTTGAACACGGCCAGCAGGATGTTGATGCCGCCGAGGTAGCTCACCACACCGGTGACCAGTTCGGGCGCTTGCGCCCCGGAGAGCACCCACGCCGTGACGGTGAAGCCCGCCCCGAGCACCAGGCTGATGGCTGGGCCGACGGCGGCGATCCGGAAGTCCATTCCCGGAGTGGAGGCCTCGCCGCGCAACCGTGCCACGCCGCCGAGCAGCCAGAGGGTGATGCCTTCGACCTCGATGCCGTTGCGCAAGGCTACGACCGCGTGGCCCACCTCGTGAGCCAGCAGGGACAGGACGAACAGTGCGGTGGCAAGGACGGCTGCGACGATATATGCCACCGGCGACTGGTCCGGAAATTGCGCGGGCAGCGAACCGCCGGCGAAGAAGAAGAGCAGCAGCACGACGATGCCGAGCGCGCTCCAATGCAGCCCGACGCGGACGCCTGCCACCGTGCCAAGCCCGATGGTCTCGGTCATCTGAACATCTCCTTCAGGTCAGGGATCTGCTGCCGCTGCCTCAGCAGCGGACCGGCGAGCCCGGCCCGCTCGGAAATCTCCTCCAGCACCCGATCGGTCACCATGAGCGATCTCGCCTCCTTCGTAGATGCGGACCGACGCTCGCAGCCGCGCTATGCGGGCCGTCGGGGGCTCTGGTTGGCGTCGAGCGTCCGGAGTCTGCGCACGCGCTCGGCTATTGGCGGGTGCGTGGAGAACAGCGTCGCTATGCCTTGCCTGCGCAGCGGGTTGACGATGTAGAGCGATGCCGTCGCCGGGTTGACGTCGAGTGGGCGCGCCCGCGCGCGGCGCTCGAGCGCTTCGAGCGCATCCGCGAGCGGGGACGCGCGACCCCGGAGCTCGGCTCCGGTCGTATCGGCGAGGTATTCACGCTGCCGCGAGATGGCCAGCTGCAGCAGTGACGCGGCGAGCGGCGCGAAGATGATGGTGCCGATCAGTCCGATCCAGCCGAGCGGGCCGGCGTCGTCCTCGTCGTGTCCGAAGAACAGCGAGAACTGGAAAAGATTGGCGATCGCTGCGATCGCGCCCGCCACCATCGCCGCGATCGAGGAGACGAGGATGTCGCGGTTCTTGATGTGGCCGAACTCGTGTGCGAGGACGCTGGTGACCTGGTCGGGCGTCAGCTGCTGAAGCAAACCCTCCGTGACCGCGACCGCCGCATGCTCGGGGTTGCGGCCCGTCGCGAACGCGTTCGGCTGCTCGGAGGGGATCGTGTACAGCCGCGGCACGGGAAGCTCGGCTCGTCGCGCGAGATCCTGCACCATCGCCTCCAGTTCCGGCCTCGTGCCCGGTTCGACCCGGTTCGCGTGACTGGCCCTCAACGCGATCCGGTCCGAGAACCAGTAGCCGCCGACGTTCATCGCGACGGCCAGGAATACGAAGACATAGAGCCACACGCCGCCTATGAGCGCGCCAATCCCGATGAGCAGCGCGGTCAGGCCGGCGATCAGGACCCACGTGCGGGTCTTGGTCGCGAAACGTTGGGCTCTGATGTTCATCGTGGAGGTCTCCTTTCCCCTGTAAAGCTGCGGCACCACGTCGGATCTAGCCAAAGGTGAACACGTACGCTTCGACTCCCTGCTCAAGGAATGTGATCTCGAAGGTGCGCTCGTCGACCGCTCCAAGCTGGCGGACGAGCTGGTAGAGGCGCCGATCCGCAGCTGACCCTTCGCCGTGATCGTCGACGTCGACGCCGCGCGCGGCTGCCGCTGAGCTTCCGTCGATCCGAACGCGAAATCGAACCGGCTTGCCTCGGTTTGCCGGCCCCATGACGAGATGGACGTCGCGTGCGCGGAAGCGGTAACTGAGGCGCCCGCCGGCCTCGTTCAATCGGGCGGCCTTCCCGTCGATGGTCCAGTCACCAGAGAGCGCCCACTGGTTAAGCCTCAGCCGAGGAGGCATGCTGTAGGACTGATTCTGTCGCGGTGTTGCGCCGCCCGGAGAGGCAAAACGCTCGGCACGTTCGTAGCCGAGATATGTCTCGGGGGACTCCAAGGCCGCCCAATCGGCCGGCGCTTCGACTCCGGCCGCCTCCACTTCGACGAAGTCGTTCTCGAGGCCTCGGGGTAAGTCCAATAGCTGCTGGATGACCCGCTCGGTTTCGTCGTAACGCCCTTCACCAAAGTGGTGGAAGCGAATCGTGCCGCTGGCATCGGCGACGTACACAGCGGGCCAATACCGATTCGCGAACACAGTCCAGATCGCGTAGTCGCTGTCGACGGCGACCGGATGCACGATTCGCCTCTCCTCAATGGCCGCACGGATGCTGTCGACGTCTGTCTCGAATGGGAACTCAGGGGTGTGGACGCCGATCACGGTGAGGCCGTGCTCGCGGTACTTCTCATCCCACGCGCGCAGGTAAGGAGCGGTCCGGATCCAGTTGATGCAAGTCAATGTCCAGAAATCGACCAGGACGACCTGCCCGCGCAGGTCTGCCGGCGTGAGCGGCTCCGCGTTGAGCCAGCTGGTAGCCCCGTCGAAGCCAGGCAGGTGACCCTCGCCGGACAACGGAGCCGGCCCGGCGTGGCGGCGCGCGCCGAACAGGCTCATCCCACGTCACCCCCGACTTCGAGGGCGGCATCGGCAGCCTCATCTGGGGCTTGGTGGGGCACGTTGTGGCCTTTGGCATCGATCCTGAACGGGCGGATCGCCGCGCCTTCGGCCACTGGCGTCGTCGACTTGTTCGAGGTCCAAGTGGCCATGAGCGTCTCTCCTCACGCGGTAGGAATTGATCACTCATGGTTGCGCTGCCGCCGAAAGGGTCGCGCCCGTGGAAACGCCTGGTCTGCGCCCGGGTCTCCGCGCGGATCCGCCTGGGGTTTAGGCTCGGGGCAGGTGTCGCTGTGGGTGGAGTGGCAGATGTCAGGCACGGGGAATCCGCGGGTGCGGCTGCGTGGTCGCGCGAGGGAGCGTGCGGCCCTCGACGCGCTCGTTGAGGCGGCGCGGGCGGGCGAGAGCCGGACGATGGTGCTACGCGGCGAGGCGGGCATCGGCAAGACGGCGCTTCTTGGGTACGTGGCAGCTAGGAGCGGGGAGTGCCGGGTCATTCGGGCGGCAGGTATCGAATCGGAGATGGAGTTGCCGTTCGCGGCGGTCCATCAGCTTTCTATGCCGATCTTCGATGGCCTTGGGAGGCTGCCGTCACCGCAGCGCGACGCCCTGGAGACAGCTTTCGGTCTAAGTGCAGGCACGCCGCCGGATCGCTTCTTCGTGGGGCTGGCTCTGCTCAGCCTGCTGTCTGAACACGCCGAAGCGCAGCCGCTGGTCTGCCTCGTCGATGACGCCCAGTGGCTGGATCGGTCGTCGGCCCAGGTGCTCTCGTTCGTTGCGCGACGTCTCCACGCCGAGTCGGTTGTCATCGTTCTTGCGGAGCGCGACGGGGACGATCCGAGCGAGCTTGCGGGGTTGCCGGAGCTGCGGGTGACAGGGTTGTCAGATGCAGACGCGACCCGGCTGGTCGCATCGGTGATGCCCGGGCCGCTCGATGAGTCGGTGCGCGATCGGATCATCGCGGAGGCACGTGGCAATCCGCTTGCCTTGCTTGAACTTCCGCGAGGGCAATCGTCGGCCAGCTTGGCGGGCGGCTTTGCGATCCCGAGCGGATTGCCGTTGCCACGCCGAATCGAAGTGAGCTACCGCCGGCAGGTAGAGCGTCTCCCCAGAGAGACGCGGCAGCTTCTTCTCGCGGCGGCGGCCGATCCGGTTGGTGATCCGAGCCTGCTCTGGCGGGCTGTCGCCGAGCTCGGCATCCCGAGCGGGGCAGCGGCGCCCGCGGAGGCGGACGGCCTGCTCGAGATCAGCTCGCGGGTGGCGTTCCGCCACCCACTGCTGCGCTCGGCGATCTACGGGGCGGCGTCGCCAGAGGAACGTCGTAACGCGCATCGAGCACTGGCCGGAGCCACCGATCCCGAGATCGACCCTGATCGTTGCGCCTGGCACCGCGCCCACGCCACGCTCGCTCCCGACGATGACGTGGCCGCCGAGCTTGAGCGGTCGGCCGGACGCGCGCAGGCTCGCGGCGGTGTCGCCGCGGCGGCCGCATTTCTGCGGCGTGCGGTCGCGCTGACAGGCGATCCTGCGCGGCGCGCAGACAGAGCGCTCGCGGCGGCCCAAGCCAGCCTGGGGTCGGGAGCGTTCGATCTGGCTCGCGGGCTGCTGGCGGCCGCGCACGCCGGGCCCCTCGACGAGCTCGGCCGAGCCCGCCTCGATCGCTTGCAGGCCGAGCTCGCGTTTGCCGAGAAACGCGGCGGTGACGCTCCGCTGCTGCTGCTCCAGGCCGCGAGGAAGCTCGAGACACTCGATGTACGCCTCTCGCGCAACACGTACCTCGATGCGTGGGCCGCGGCGCTGTTCGCCGGCCGGCTGGCGAGTGCCGGCGGCAGCCTGCTCGACGTCTCCCGCGCCGTGGTGACTGCGCCCGACACGGCGGGTCCTCCGCCTGCGTGCGATCTTCTGCTGGACGGCCTCGCGCTGGTCTACACCGAAGGGCGCCCCGCCGCGACGCCTGTGCTTCGGCGGGCGGTCGCCGCGTTCACGAGTACCGAGGCCTCCGTGGATGAGATGCTGCGGTGGGGTTGGCTGGCGACGCGGGCGGCCAACTTCCTGTGGGACTACGACAGCTGTCTCGAGATCGGCATGCGCGCGGTTCAAGTCGCCCGCGATACAGGGGCGCTCGAGATCCTCGCCGCCGCGGACAACGCGTGCGGTCAGGCGGCCGTGTTCGGCGGCGACTTCGCACATGCCGCGCAGTTGATAGCGGAGGTCGATGCCGTCAAGGAGGCGACCAGGACCCGCATCGCCCCTCACGCTGCCATTGCGCTCGCGGGGATCAGCGGGCAGGAGGCCGAAGCCTCCAAGCTGATCGACGGCATCATCACGGAAGCCGCCCCCGCTGGCCAGGGCACCGCCGTCCAGTACGCACGCTGGGCGAAATCCGTTCTCATGAACGGCCTGGGCCGCTATGAGGAGGCGCTCGCGGCGGCCGTGAAGGCGAGCGAGGACACACCGGAGCTGTCCATCGCTGCGTGGGCGTTGAGCGAGCTGATCGAGGCTGCCGCGAGGACCGATCACGCCGAACTCGCAAGGGGCGCACTCAAGCGACTCGGCAACCACATCGAGGCCTGCGACGCCGATTGGGCGCTCGGCATCCACGCTAGATCGCGCGCACTGCTGAGCGAGGGTGAGGCCGCCGAGCTGCTTTATCGCGAAGCGATCGATCGCTTGAGCCGGACACCGCTCCGACCAGAACTCGCGCGCGCCCACCTCCTCTACGGCGAGTGGCTTCGCCGCGACGGCCGGCGCATCGACGCGCGCGAGCAGCTGCGCACCGCCCACGGCATGTTGGCCACGATCGGCATGGAGGCGTTCGCCGAGCGCGCCCGGCGTGAACTGCTCGCGACCGGCGAGCGGGTGCGCAAGCGCGCCGTCGATACCCGCGACCAGCTCACGCCCCAAGAGGCGCAGGTCGCCCGGCTGGCGGGCGACGGTCTGACGAACCCGGAAATCGGGGCTCGGCTCTTCCTCAGCGCGCGGACGGTCGAGTGGCATCTGCGCAAGGTGTTCGCCAAGCTCGGCGTCAGCTCCCGTAGAGAGCTGCGGGCCGCACTTCCGAAGGCCGGCCCAGCGGCACTGCCCGCTTAGCAACCCGGCTACTCGCAAGGAACCGCATCAGTCGATCCATTGACGCCTGGCCACGGCTCCCGCGGCGTTGCTGGCGGCGGCCTGGCGGAAGGCGTACTCGAAGTCACCACTGCTGAGAGCCGCGACCGTACGCGCCTGCCAGGTCAACTCGCCGCCAGCCGGGCTCCACAGTGGTTCCGTCCACCGGCTGATGGCGTCGATCCACGCCGCGACCATTTCCTGAGGTCTACGACCGGTGGCTAGAAGCGCTGAGACGATAGCGTCGGCGATGACCTCGAAGACGAAAAAGGTGTCAACGTTCACTGGGGGGCACCTTACGGATCGTTCTCGGTCGGCTGACGAGCCCCGGAGCGGCCTCGCGGCGCTCGTGGGTCAGGCCGGCGAACAACGCTGGGGAACCCTGGCGTCCGATATCAGCCGCGCCGACGACGAAGGGGCATGGCGAGAGCCCGTGCCGGGCATTGAGCGACGACGACTCTGGGCCGAGGCCTTGCGGGGTGGACAGTGGGGCAGAGCTCATGAGCTCTCCTTTCACACAAAGGCCTGACGGCGTCTGGGTTGATGACGCCACCAAGCCTGCGCGTCCCGTCTACCCGTCGCCCCCGTGTGGTCCCTGGTCTCCTCCCTGGTTGCCCCTGAGGACGGCGCAAGGCTCCAGCTTCTGCATCGGGATCCGCACGAGCAGATGGTCCGTCTGGCTGCCCGACCGCAAAGGTTCGACCATGCCGACTGGGCGAAGCCTGTATCCCGGTTGAGCTTCACCCTCGCCGGGCAAGACAGGCTGTCGGAGGTTCCTGCGGACGCGTGCGGGTGGGCTCCGGCGTTGGGTCCCTGTCCGCACTTCGGGATGAACTGGTCCGGGGATTGCATGGCTGGAACTGGGGTGGGACTGTGAGAGCAGGTACTGGCCGTCGTCCGGGTGAGCTGGGTCCGGCTGCGTTTAGCCAGTCTCTTGGGGGCGATTATGCACTCGAGACTGAAAAGTCCAAGGCCGGGGCTGCGGGGCCGGCGCGGTGAATGTGACGTGCTGGACCGGCTCATGGAAGCCGCGCGCGTAGGTCAGAGCCGGACCCTGGTAGTGCGCGGTGAGCCGGGCGTGGGCAAGACGGCGTTGTTGGATTATGTGGTCGAGCACGCGTCGGGCTGCCGGGTGGTGCGTGTTGTGGGTGTCCAGTCGGAGATCGAGCTTGCGTTCGCTGGGTTGCACCAGTTGTGCGCGCCGATGCTGGGCCGGCTCCAGCCTCTCCCGGGTCCGCAGCGTGATGCGCTGCAGACCGCGTTCGGCCTCGGCCCCGGGTCGGCACCTGATCGCTTCCTGGTCGGGTTGGCCGTCCTGAGCCTGCTGTCCGACGCCGCCGCGGAGCACCCGCTGATCTGCCTGGTAGATGACGAGCAGTGGCTGGATCGCGCCTCGGCCCAGGTCCTTGGTTTCGTTGCGCGCCGCCTGGCGGTGGACCCGGTCAGCTTGGTCTTCGCAGCTCGCGTTCCGGGCGACGAGTTGGCGGGATTGCCGGAACTGGTGGTCGAGGGTCTGGGGGAGGCCGATGCGCACGCGTTGCTGGACGCGGTGCTGACCGGGCCGCTGGACGATCGGGTCCGCGACCGGATCGTCGCCGAGACACGCGGCAACCCGCTGGCGCTGGTGGAGCTGACACGGGGCTTGACGCCGGCAGAGCTGGCGGGCGGGTTCGCACTCCCGGACACGATGCCGCTCACGGGGCGGATCGGAGAAAGCTTCCGGCGGCGACTGGAGGCGCTTCCGGCGGACACCCGCCTACTGTTGCTAGTCGCGGCGGCCGAGCCGGTCGGCGACCCGGTGCTGGTGTGGCGGGCAGCCGAGCGGCTCGGCATCGGCACTGAGGTCGCGACCCCGGCGGCCGATGCCGGCTTGCTGGAGGTCGGCGCCCGGGTGCGGTTTCGTCATCCCCTGGTGCGCTCGGTGGCGTACCGGTCGGCATCGCTGCAGCAGCGGCAGGATGTGCACCGCGCCCTGGCAGAGGTCACGGATCCGGCGGTCGATCCCGACCGTCGCGCCTGGCACCTGGCCCAGGCCGCGCCCGGGCCGGACGAGGACGTCGCCTCCGAGCTCGAGCGCTCGGCCGGCCAGGCGCAGGCGCGCGGCGGAGTGGCCGCGGCGGCCGCGTTCCTTGAGCGCGCGGCGATGCTGACACCCGAACCCGGTCGGCGTGCCCGGCGCGGGCTCGCGGCGGCTAGCGCGAAGCGCAGCGCCGGCGCACTCGACGCGGCCCTGGGACTGCTGGTCGCGGTCGAGACCGGGCCGCTTGACGCCCTGTCGGCTGCCGAAGTGGAGCACCTGCGCGGACTGATCGCGTTGGTGCAGCGACGCCCCAGCGACGCTGCTCGGCTGCTGCTCAGCGCGGCCAGACGCCTGGAGCCGCTCGACGCCGGCTTGGCCCGCGATACGCACCTGGACGCGCTGTGGGCCGCGCTGTGGGCCGGCCACCTGGGCAGCCCCGGTGGCGTGCTGGCGGCCGCCGAGGCCGCGCGCGCCGCGCCCGCCGGTCCCGAACCGCCGCGCGCAGTTGACGTCCTGCTGGATGCGTTCGCGCTGCGGTTGACGCAGGGATATACGGCGGCCGCGCCATTGCTGACTCGAGGGCTCGAGCTGAGCCTGGCTCTGGACGTCACCAACGACGTAGCCGGCCGCTCGCGTTGGCTCGCCGGTGGAAGGGCCAGTGCCATCGTCGCCCTCGAGTTGTGGGACGCCGATTCCTGGCATGCCCTGGCCGCTGCCCAGGCAAAGGTCGCCCGCGATGCCGGC
>Ga0299914_10000652_pt1 | contig 21415 bp, 19 predicted proteins | sample RVTome_10_FD_201361 | JGI IMG/M metagenome (GOLD analysis project Ga0299914, IMG submission 201361) | Soil microbial communities from uranium-contaminated site in the Upper Colorado River Basin, Wyoming, United States - RVT153D57 (version 2) ...
GAATGCTGGCGAGCGGGCTGGGCAGACACGGCGGCGCCTGGCCGGCGCAGACGGCCGGGAGCTCGGGCAGGGCGACGAGCCACTCGCCCGTGTCCAGATCGGGACCGCTCTGCAGCCCCTCGCCGGTGGCGCGCGTGATGTAGTCGTACCGCAGGCCGTAGGTGAGCGTGAGGTCCGGTCTCAGCGTCCACTGATCCTGGAAGTACGCCGAGAGCGTCGAGGTCTTGAAGTCGATCGATCCGAACTCGTGCACGAAGCCCTGGATCCGGGACGGAATGCCGAGCAGGGCTGCCGCGAGCGCATCGCCGGTCGTCGACGGGTTCTGGGGATCGCGCGTCGCCTCCTGGCTGAAGCTGATCTGCCCGAACTGATTCTTCTGCAGACGCTGGATCTCCAGCATCTGGAAGCCGAACTTCAAGTTGTGCCGTCCGCGCAGCCACGTCAGATCCGCCGCGGCATTCCAGTTGGGATTGCCGCGCGGCCTCGACCCCTGCACGCCGAGGTTCGGGTGATTCCAGGGGGCCATGTTCTGCGAAATGATGTACCCCGCGAACCGGTCGAGTTCCGGCAGCCCGAGCGCCTGCTGGGGACCGACACCGAGCTCGTGCTCGAAGGGCGCGTCCTCGGCCGGCTGCGTCGCCACGCCTCCGCGAACCTCCATGATGATGTTCGGCGAGAACAGGTGGAACCAGCCGCCGCCGTAGTTGCGGTTGATCGACTCGGGCGACCGGAACCCGCGGTCTCCCACGGGGTTGAACGAGTTCAGGCGCTGCTCGGTCCAGCGGAAGAACACGTTGTCGGTACCCGAGAAATGGTGATCCAGGCGCAGCTGGAACGCGTTGTTGTCGCTCGTCCGCTCCCGCTCTTGGCGGAAGTTGTTCGAGGTGTTGCCGCCGAGGTTCGGCTGCACCATGTAGGCCTTCAGAAACGCCTGCATGGTCGGCGAGATCAGTTCGGCCGGGATGACGTTGCCGGGGAACGGATCGCGCACGAGCACGCCGTTCTCGACGCGCGTGGTGTAGGGATTGAAGATCGGCCGCCCATGGAAGGCGACGGAGAAGTCGCCGTTCAGTTCGCCCGCCGCGGGCACGGTATGCGTGATGTCGGCGAGATCACGGTAGCGCCAGCCCTCGTACGAGCCGAAGAAGAACGTCTTGTCCCTGAAGATCGGGCCGCCGAGGTTGGCGCCGAACTGGTTCTGGCGGAAGACCGGATGATCGCTCCGGTTCGCGTCCCGGAACGGGTCGCGGGCGGCGAAGCGCTCGTTGCGGAACTGGCCCCAGGCGCCGCCGCGGAGACGGTTCGTCCCCGACTTCGACGTCATGTTCACGACGCCGCCGATCACGCCGCCGAACTCCGCCTTGTCGCTGTGGGACTGCACCTTGAACTCCTGCAGCGAATCGATGTCGGGCAGTACGACGTACGAGCCCGAGCGCACGCTGGTGTTCACGATGCCGTCCATGTAGAAGATCTTCGAGCGGTTCTGCTGTCCCTGAACGGACGCATTGGCGATCATCGAGCCCGGCACGCCCGTATTGCCCTCCGCCGCGCCGAACCCGATCTGCACCTGCGAGCCCTGAGCCGTCGAGACCGGATTGACGCCGGGCGTCAGCAGCAGCAGCGACGTGAAGTTCCGCCCCTGCAGCGGCAGGTCGCGGATCACCCGCTCCTCGACGACGTTCCCCAGCTCGGCGGTGGCCGACTGCAGCAGCTCGGACTGGGACCGGACCTGCACGACCTCGCTCACGTCCCCGACGTCGAGGGCCAGGTTCTGCGAGACCGTCTCGTTCACGCCGACCACGAACCCGCTGACCTGGGCCGTCTTGAGGCCCTGGAGCTCCACCGTGAGCGAGTAGGTGCCCGGGCGGACGTTCACGAACGTGAAGTAGCCGGAGTCGTCGGTGTGACGGACGCTCTGGATGTTGGTGCCCTCGTTGGCGAGGGTGACCGTGGCTCCCGGGAGCACCGCGCCCGACGAATCCGTGACGGTCCCATTGACGGTACCCATGGAGGTCTGCGCGGTGACTGCGGACGACGCCGTCAGCATCATCAGCACCAGCAGCAGCCCTGTGACTTTCCCCACACGCATCGGCTTACTCCTTTTGGACAAGCACGAATTACCGCCACACCTCGTCATACCGATCGCGGCGCGGATCTCCGCCCGCCCGAGGGGTCCGCGTGTTCCTTTCTGAGCGCTGCCGTGTCCTGCCTGGGCGCGTCCGCGCAGTCCACGGCCAGCGTGGCGACCGGCCAGTCGGGCGGTTCCGGCGGCAGGCCCATGAGGCGCAGCCGCCGGCCGTCCTGTTCGAACGCCACCTGCTCGCCGGTCGCCAGCAGGCGCGCCGCCTGGACCCGGCTCTGGAGCCCCGCGACGACGAGCGTGTCGCCGGGCCAGTGCCGGACGTGCACGAAAAGCGTCCGACCGTTCTGCGTGAAACTCGCCGACGCGGAGTGCCGCACCTCGCAGCGGGTCGAGCCGTAGACGCTCTCGCCGTTTCTCGAGAGCCAGTCGCCGACCGCCTCGAGCGTCCGCGCCGCGCCGTCCGGAATCGAGCCGTCGGCGCGCGGACCCGCATTGAGCAGGTAGTTCCCCTCATCGCGGGCACAGCTCACGAGGTGGCTGACGATCTCGCGCGGCGTCTTCCACCAGTCGTCCGCCTCGTGATAGCCCCAGGTCTCGTTCGTCGTCATGCAGGTCTCCCAGGCGGGCGGCGGGATCGCGGGAACCCGCTGCTCGAAGGTGGCGAAGTCGCCGGGAAGGCCGTTGCGGTCGTTGACGATGAGCCCGGGCTGGAGCGCGAACGCCGTGCGGTTCATGCGTTCCGCTTCCCACCCCGCGGGGTCGAGCGGCCAGGGGCTGTCGTACCAGAGGATGTCGATGGTGCCGTAGTGGGTCAGCAGCTCGCGCAGCTGTCCGTGCGTGTAGTCGACCAGGCGGCGCCGCGCCCGCTCGTCATGCTGCGCCCGCGCGCCGTCGGGATGGTGCCAGTCCATGAGCGAGTAATACAGGCCGACGCGGAGCCCCTCGGCCCGCATCGCCTCCACGTACTCGCGCACCAGGTCGCGGCCGCAGGCGCGCTTCGGGGCGCAGAACTCCGTCAGCGCGGACTCGAAGAGGCAGAAGCCGTCGTGGTGCTTGGCCGTGAGGACGACGTACCGCATGCCGGCGCGGCGGGCGAGCGCGGCCCAGCGGGCGGCGGCGCCCGGCGCGGGCACGAAACGGTCCGCGAGCGCGCCGTACTCGCCGGCGGGAATCGCCTCCAGCTCCATGGCCCACTCGCCGCGGCCGAGCACGCTGTAGATGCCCCAGTGCAGGAACAGGCCGAACCGCGCGTCGCGCCACCAGCCCAGGCGCGGCGCACGCCCGCCCGCCGCGGCAGGCAGCACGGACGGCGGCGAGGGAAAGGCGGCGTCGGTCATGGCGTGGCCACGGGGCGCTGGTCCGGCCTGAATCGTGTGCGGCAGGTAATACCATAGCTTTATCGGTAAAGTAAACACCTAAACCGATACAGTCCAAAAAAGGGCCCCGGCCGGTCGATCGGCCCGGGCGGCGGCCGGCGGGCCGTATACTGTAGCGGTCTGCCCATCATGCCCCTGACCATGCGCCAGATCGCCCGCCAGCTGGGCGTCTCGATCACCACGGTCTCCAAGGTCCTCAACAACCACGACGACATCGGTCGCGAGACCCGCGAGCGCGTGCTGGCCCACGTGGCCGAGCTCGGCTATCGCCCCAACGCGGTCGCACGCAGCCTCACGCTGCGCCGCACCCATACCGTCGGCGTCATCGTGCCCGATCTGATGCACTCGTTCTTCGTCGAGATCGTCGCCGCGATCGAGGCGAGCGTCAGCGGCCGCGGCTACGGGCTGCTCGTCTGCAACCTTGCCGAGGATCCGGCCAAGGAGCGCCCGCAGATCGAGATGCTCCTCGAGCGTCAGGTGGACGGCATCGTCATGGCCGCCGCCACCGCGACACGCAACGGCGACCTGCTGCGACGGATCGCCGTCGCCGGCAAGGGACTGGTGCTGATCGATCGGGACGACCACAGGGGCGTGCCCTGTCACCGCGTGATCACCGACGATGTGGAGGTCGGGCGCCTGGCGACGGCGCACCTGCTGGACCTGGGGCATCGTGCGGTGGCGCACCTCGGAGGACCGCCGCTCGTCCACGCGAAGCGGCGGCGTCAGGGATACGAGCGCGCCCTGCGGGAACGCCGGGTGCGCCCCGGCGCCGGATGGATCGTCGCGGGAGGGTTCCTCGAGTCCGAAGGCTACGACGCGATGCAGCGCCTGCTCGATCGCTCGCCGGAGATCACCGCCGTCTTCGCGGTGAACGATCCGGCGGCCATCGGCGCCATGAAGGCGGTCTGGGAGCGCGGCCTCCGCATCCCGGAGGACATCTCCATCGTCGGCGCGGGCGACATCGCCCACGGCGACATGCTCAAGGTGCCGTTGACGACGGTGAGCTGGTCCCGGCGGGAGCTGGGGACGCGCGCCGCGGAGCTGATCCTCGATCAGATCGAGAAGGAGGGCTCCGGCCCGTTCACACGCGCCATCGTGCCGCCGAGACTCGTCGTGCGCGCGTCGACCGGGGCGCCGCGAGCCGCGATCAGTTCGCGTGCACGGTCAGATCGCGGCCGATCACGTACGCGCGCCCCGCTTTCGCGCTGAACGCCCGCTCGCGTCCACCGTAGCGCACCGTCACCGGACGTGAACGCCGCGCCGCAATCGTGGCCTCGACGAGGCGTCCGTCCCGCCACGCAATCGCGACCTCGAACCCGCCCCGCGCGCGCAGGCCCGTCACCCGCCCGTGCGGCAGCGCCGCCGGGAGCGCGGGGAGCAGGTGGAGGAACCCGGCCTCGCCCGACTGCACCGACCGCAGGCTCTCCGGCGTCGCGTGCGGGTCGTGGCTCTGCAGCAGCATCTCGACGATCCCCGCGGTCGCCCCGAAGTTGCCGTCGATCTGGAACGGCGGGTGCGAGTCGAAGAGGTTGGGGTAGAGGCCGGCGCCGTCCCCCTCCATGTTCACCCCTCCCCCGGCAGCCGGGCGGATGAGGTTTCCGAGCACGCGGTACGCGCGGTCGCCATCGAGGAAGCGCGCCCACAGGTTCACTTTCCAGCCCATGGCCCAGCCCGTCCCCTCGTCGCCCCGCATCTCGAGCGATCGCCGGGCCGCGTCGAACAGTGCCGGCGTGCCGAAGGGGGTAATCTCGCCGCCCGGGTGAACGGCCCAGAGGTGCGAGACGTGCCGGTGCCGGTTCTCCGGGTCGTCTTCGTCCTCGAGCCACTCCTGAAGCTGGCCGAGCCGGCCGATCCGGTTCGGGGCGATGCGTGTCCGCAGCGTGGCGAGGTCCTCGCGCCACTCGCGATCGGCATCGAGAAGCCGCCCCGCCATGACGACCGCGCCGAAGAGTGCGCGGACGATCTGATGATCCATCGCCGGGCCCATGACGAGCCCGCCCTGCTCGGGTGAGTTGCTGGGGCCCGAGATCAGACGTCCGCTCGCGGGGTCCTCGACCAGCGTGTCGGCGAAGAACTGCGCGGCGCCCTTCATGACGGGATACGCGCGCGTCCGGAGGAACTCGAGGTCCCCGCCGTACAGGTAGTGTTCCCAGAGGTGCAGCGCGAGCCAGGCCCCGCCGGTCGGCCAGATGCCGTGATTCGCGTGGTTGATCGGTGCGGTGCCCCGCCAGAGATCGAAGTTGTGGTGCAGGACCCAGCCGCGGGCGCCGTAATGAACGCGCGCGGTGCGCGCGCCCGAGGCCGCCAGGTCCTCGAGCGCGTCGAACAGCGGGCCGTGGCACTCCGCGAGATTCGCCGGCTCCGCCGGCCAGTAGTTCATCTGCGTGTTGATGTTGACGGTGTACTTGCTCTCCCACGGCGGCGTGTTGGAGTCGTTCCACAGCCCCTGGAGGTTCGCGGGCTGCCCGCCGGGACGGCTCGACGCGATGAGGAGATAGCGGCCGTACTGGAAGATCAGGGCCGCCAGGTCCGGATCCTGCACGCTCGCAAACCGCCGGATGCGCTCGTCGGTCGGCGCTTCGGCGGCGGCCGTCCGGCCCAGATCGATTGAAACCCGGCGGAAGAGCCGCTGATGGTCCGCGATGTGCTCGGTGCGCAGCGCGGCGTACGATCCGGACCGCGCGCGGTTCAGCGCCTCCACGTTCCGAGCGGCCGGATCGCCGCTGACGTCCTGATAGTTCCGGAAGTTCGTCGCGCCGCCGAGCAGCAGCGTCGCCGCGTCTGCCCCGGTGACGGTCACGCCGCCGGCCGCGATCGCTCGCGTCCCTCCCTCGTTCAGCACGGCGAGCCGCGCCTCGAAACGGATCGCGTCGGTCTCGGCCCCGGCGACGCGTCCGCTCAACAGAAGCTCGTCCCCGTCTGCCGCGACGCGCGCGTCCCGGTGCGCGCTCTCGAGCGCGGCGGTGAAGGAGATAAGGCCCGGACGATCCGCCGACAGCCGGACGGCCACGACCTGCGCCGGCCAGCTCGCGTAGACCTCGCGGGTGTAGGTGACACCCTCGTGCACGAAGCGCGTCCCGGCGAGGGCGGTGTCGAGATCGAGGCTGCGCCGGTAGCCGTGCACGCCGGCTTCGCGCAGGTGCGGGAAGCGGAGGACCAGCGCGCCGAAGGCCTGATACGCCTTCTGCCGCAGCGGCACGCTCATGAACTCCCGCATCGCGAGCGCCTCGGCCTCCGCCTGCCGCCCTTCGAACAGCAGGCGCCGGATCGGCGCGAGATGGGCGGCTGCGCCGGGATGCGAGTAGTCGTGGGGCCGGCCGGCCCAGACCGTGTCTTCGTTGAACTGGATTCGCTCGACGGCCACGCCGCCGTGAACCATGGCTCCGAGCCGGCCGTTGCCGACCGCCAGCGCTTCCACCCACTGGCGGGCGGGCGCGCGATACCAGAGCGTCAGGCTGGAATCGTCCGGAGACGAGAGATTCGGCGTCAGCGCCAGCGCGAGAATCGCCGCGATCGGCACACGGAAGCGCATGGCCGGTCGGTCGCTACTCCGGCAGGAGGGGAATGGCGAGATTGAAGCTCTCGGTCATGTTGGCGAAGCCGCCCGGGCCGTCCCCTGCCGCCGCGAAGAGGAAACTCGGACGGCCGTCCTCGATCAGCAGAAAGGGACGTTCGAGCTGCCCCATCGTCTGCGTGCGCCCATCGTCGAATCGAAGCGTGCGGCTCCAGGCCTTCGGGGGGTCCGCGAGCGTCCAGTCGATGCCGTCAGGGGAGCGCGCGTGTATGGCAGCGTGCTTCTCGCCGGCCAGCTTGCCCGTCATGTCCTTGGCCACCATCTCATAGCCGCCGGCCGTCTTCCAGACGAAGGGATCCTCCACCTCGCCGAAGCGGTCGCTGGAGAAGACCGGCTCGTCGCCGACGACCTCGTACGGTCCGCGATAGTGCGGCGCTTTCGCCACGCCCAGCATCATGCGGCTGTGGGTCGTCCCTTCGTAGCGGCGCGCCTTGAACATCAGCAGCACCGAGCCGTCGTCATGAATGACGGGTGCGGGATTCGAGGTCAGGAAGCTGTAGAACGTCCCGGGCGTGGTGTCGAGCACCGGACGCTCGTAGCGCGTCCACGGCCCTTCGATATGCGTGGCGGTTGCGACACCGATGCGCTTGTTCGAGCGCGCGACGATCGCGCGCGGGTCGGTGAGCGGCAGCGGCCCCCCGGGTGCGGGATCCTCGAACGGATGCGTGCTGCCCATATAGAAGAGCACGTAGGTGTCGCCGTGCCGTGCGATCGAGGGGTTGTGCGTGGAGCGTCCGTCCCACCACTCCGCGCCGCGCGCGGGGAGCACGACCTGCTGGAACTCGTAGGGACCGGCCGGGCGATCGGCGACCGCCCGCACGATCTCGGAGCTCGTCATCCATCCCGGATGGAAGGGCATCGACTTCGGCCAGCGGGACGCGAACAGGTGATAGCGCCCATCGTCACCCCGGATGACCGATCCGCACCAGATCCAGTAGCCCTGCATCCGGAATCCGCCCGAGCGCGGGACGCTGCCGAGCTGGGGGAATGCGGAGGGTGCCGCGTCGCTCCCAGGGGCAGGGTCGGTCGCGAGCGCCAGCGTCAGGGCCGCCGCGAGCAGGAGGGAGAGCCGCCTCGCCATCGCGTCTTTGTTGCACAGATCGCCACTCTCGCGCCAGGGGCTCGCTGCGTGGTCCGGGCCAAGGGGGGAGAATGTCGTTCGGACGACCTTTACAGCTGGATGACCCCCCGCGAGCCGCTACCTGAGTCTCTCGCCGCGGCCGCCGTCGTTGCGGCGGATATGCCGGCCGACGAACGCCAGCTGGTCGAGGCCCTCCTCCGCCGCGACAGGAAGGCGGCGGCGGAGTTCGTGTCGAAGTACGCCGATTCCGTCTACGGCTATGTCCGCCACCGGCTCGCGCCACGCGTCGATCGCGTCGACGACCTCGTGCAGGATGTGTTCCTGGCGGCGCTGGCGGGCCTCGGCGGCTTCCGCGGCACGTCGACGCTCGGCGTCTGGCTGATCGGCATCGCCCGGCACAAGGTCGAGAGCTTCTACCGCGAGCAGCTGCGGCAGCCCGAGGCCTTGACGGAGGGCGATGAGGGCGACGTTCCGGCGGATGGGCCGCTGATCGATGACGAGATCGATCGCGATCGGGTGCAGGCTAGGGCGCAGCGGATCCTGAGGCAGCTGCCGGAGTCGTACAGCGCCGCGCTGCTGTGGCGCTACTGGGAGGGCCGCAGCGCGCGGGAGATGGCCGAGGCGACGGGCAGGACGGAGAAGGCGGTCGAGCGGCTGCTCGCCCGCGCGCGTGCACGATTCAGAGCCCTCTGGGAGCAGGAGTAATCATGGACACGAACGCCTTGCTCGAACGGCTCGGCGGCAGTGAGCGGGAGACGGCCGGCGCGGCCGCTCCGGCGCGGCTCAAGTCGCGGCTCTACTCCGCGCTCGTGAGCCAGATGGCCGGCAGCGGGCCGCTGCTCGGCCTCGACGAGACGAGGGCCTGCGGCGGCCGGCTGTGCGTGTTCGAGCAGGTGGTCGCCGCCCTGCCGCTCGGCGAGCGCGTCGGCGCGATGAACCCGTGCCGGGTGTGCCACGCGCGCGTGCTCGGCGAGCGGCTGGATCGCGCGCCCATCTTCTGGCCGGGGTGCCCGTACTCGGAGTTCCACAACCCGTGATGCAAGGCAGCGATTTCACCCCTCGCTACGTCAGAAGCTTCTCACCACGCCCCACAGGTTCTGGAAGTTCATCAGGACGCGCTCGCCGCGGGGCATGAGCCGGTCGCTGATCGGATTGCTGCTGATCGTCTCGCTGAAGCTGTAGCGGAAGCTCCAGCCCTCCGCCATGGCCAGGTCGATCCCGACGGCCACCCGCAGCCCCAGACGCGTCGCGGAGATGTCGTTCTCCGGCGCCGGCAGGCCCTGGGTCACGGTCCGGGAAGGCTCCGGGCTGCTGAACCGCAGCACGGCGAGGCCGCTCGACAGGTACGGACGCACGCCGCTCTCGAGCGAGCGGAAATAGAGCAGCGCGTCGGCGACGAACGCGTGCTGCGAGCTGGGACGCTCCTGTTCCGAGAAGCCGCCGCCCGCCGGCGCCGCGACCGACGAGAGCAGCGTGAGGTCGTTGCCGTTGCCGACGTAGTTCGCCTGCACGCTGAAGAAGCGGTGCAGGTGAAGCCCGACGAAGCCGTTTACCGCCACGCCGTTCTCGGGCCGGTAGAGCGACACCTCGGCGGCCGGAGGCATCACCACCGATTGGCCGTCGGCCGACAGCGCGGAGATGCCGAAGAGCCCTCCCGCATACAGCCGACCCGTCTCCTGCGCGAGCGCGGGGGCCGCCGGCCACGAGAGCAGGAGGATCCATAGGGCCGCGCTTCTCCAGGTGCGTCGCATGAAGGCCATCATGCGGTCCGCGCGCGCCGGACGTCAACGGTCCCGGTACAAGCACGGCCGCTCTGGCGAGGGGGATTCCGGCATGTGGCGCGACTACACGCAGCGAGGAGGGACGCTGATGATGCACATGCGATCGATTCCGTCCGCGCTGCTGCTGGCGATGGCCGCCGCCGGCTGCAGTTCCCATCCCGCAGCGCCGAGCGCGGTCGCGCCGGCGGCTGCGGCAGCCGAGGCCTCGGCTGACGCGAAGGGCGGCCGTGCAGGGACGAGCGGCGTGGTGTACGTGAGGACGCAGGGCCTGTACTACGACACGTTCGTCGCAAAGGACCCGCTGCCGATGAGAGGGCGGTTCCAGAGGATCGAGAACGGCGAGACCGATTACGGGCCGGGCGATTCGCAGTACCTGGGTGGCCGCTGGTGGGAGGACGTGAACGGGAACGAGATGCAGGACGAGGGCGACCACTTCTTCCTGTGTCCGCTGCTGCCGCCCGGGCGCCCGACGCCCTGAACGTCCCCGGAGGCAGTTTCGCCGGATCGCCCGGAGGACTCGGCGACCGCCGCCGCCTCCGGGCGCCTCAGGGAACCGCCAGCTCCTGTGGAGCCCGCTCGCCCCGCACGACTTCGATTTCCGCGTCGAGGTGCGCGGGCGCCTTCAGCGACGCGGTGACCAGGCAGGTCTCCTCCGCGCGGGCGAGCAGCCGGTGCGCCTGCTCCGCGTTGGCGCCCTCGGGCAGACGCAGCACGGCGCGGATCGCGAACCCGGTGAACTGCGTGACGCGCTCGAGCCGATCGAGCGTGCCGTCCACTTCGCACGTGAGCGACAGCCAGCGCAGCCGCGAGTACGTCGCGAGCGACCGGAACGTCAGGATGAAGCAGTTGGCCACCGCGCCCACGAGCATCGTCTCGGGTGACCAGCGGTTGCCGGGACCGCCGAACTCGGCGGGGGACGCCGTCGAGAGCGTGTCGGCGCCGCCGCTGTCGAGCATCACGTCACTCGACGGGTCTGCTGCGGCGGTGACCTGGTATCGGTGGGGGAACGGCTGCACGGGCGAACCTCCTGCAGTGACGCGGTCTGCTGATCGCAGGATTGGGAGGCACAGGCGGTGCCAACCAGGGCCGCACGACAGCTGGCGGAAAACGGCGGAAATGCAGGGCTGAATCCGGTGAGAGGGCGCCCGCCGGGTGGGCCGGCGTGCGAAAAACTCACCGGCCCAGGGCATTCCTCCGCACTCCCCGCCGCTACTTCACCGTCAGCGTTCCCGTCATCGTCGGGTGCAGGGTGCAGATGTACTCGATCTCGCCCTTCTTCTGCGGCGTGTAGGTCCACGACTTCCCGGCCAGGATGATGGCCGAGTCGAAGACGCCGCCGGCGGTGGCGGTGTGGGGGAAGAAGTCCCGGTTGACCCACTCGACCGTGTCGCCGAGCGTCACGGTGAGCGCGGCCGGCTCGAAGCTCGTCCCCTCCATGACGACGGTATGAGTGGCAGGCTTCCGCTTCTTCGCCTGCGCGCCGGCCGGCTCGATCGGAAGCGTCAACGCGGCCGCCGCGGCAAAGACGATGGCCGCCGCGAGCGGCAGCGCGCGCCATGAAGCTGGACGCGCGCTGCGGCCTGACGGCTGCGGATGGTTCATGAGACGGCGCTCCACTACATGCCGCCGAGCGACGCCCGCAGCTGCTTCGCGTGCTCGAGGTGCGCGACGAACGCCGGCCGCACCTTGACGAGCAGCGCCTTCAGCTCGGCGTTCTTCGCCGAGGGGATGAGCGTCTGGTCCACGGCGTCGAGCACCTGCTGGTGATAGGCGACCTCGTGGTCGATGTACGCCTTGTCGAACGCCGCGCTGTCGAGGCCCCGGAGCTTCGCGAGGTTCTTGTCGCCGCCGGCCTTCAGCGCCTGGCTCGTGGGGTTGTCCTGGGGCGTGACGCCGAGCTTCGTGACCAGCTCGGTGGCTGACTTGTTCACGCCGGTGTGGTCGGTGATCATCTGTTCCGCGAACTTCCTCACCTGCGGGTTCGACGCTTTCTCCCTCGCAAGCTTCCCGGCATCGATGTCCACCTGATTGGCGGTGACGACGATTGATGCGATCTGCGCGTCGGTGGGGCCTTGCGCGTACGCGACCGCTGCGCCCGTCAGGAGCGAAATTGCCAGCGCCACTGCTGTCCTCATGAGTGTCGTCCTTTCTTGTGTCGTTCGTGGTTCCGGTGTGCACATGGGTAGGGCGGCTTCGCCGAAGCCGCCGCAGTGCCTGGTCGTTTCGGCGCGCTCGGCGAGCGCGCCCTACCATGGACGCGCGGCGCGCTCGGCGAGCGCGTTCTCTTTGCCGGTCGAAGGGCCGCCTGAGGTTGCCGCGGCGACTCGTCCTGTCTACCAATACGGAGTCCCAAGCCTTCCTTTGGTGACATGTCGAACGGCAGCGCGGCGATTCGTCGTATCGGTATCCGGGAGCCGGGAGTCGGCTTCAGGTAAAGTGCTGCGAAAGGAGAGAATGATGTCGAAGGTGACCCCGTGCCTCTGGTTCGACGGGACCGCCGAAGAGGCGGCTCGCTTCTACACCTCCCTGCTGCCCGACAGCCGCGTCGACCGGGTGGTCCGCGCGGCTGCGGACACGCCGAGCGGCAAAGCCGGCGACGTCCTCGTGGTCGAGTTCACGCTGGGCGGCCGCAGGTTCACCGGCCTCAACGGTGGTTCGCACTTCAAGTTCAACGAGGCCGTGTCGTTCCAGATCGCCTGCGAGGACCAGTCCGAGGCCGACCGTTTCACCGAGGCGCTGTCGGCGGTTCCCCAGGCGGAGCAGTGCGGCTGGGTGAAGGACCGCTACGGCCTGTCGTGGCAGATCGTGCCGAAGCGGGTCATGCAGCTCCTGACCGATCCCGACCCCGGGCGCGCCAGGCGCGCCACCGAAGCGATGCTGCAGATGAAGCGGCTCGACATCGCCGCGATCGAGCGCGCGGCGAACGCCGCCGGAGTGACGGCATGAAGTACGCGCTCCTGATTTACGAGTCGCCCCAGTACTCCGACTTCCGCCTGCGGGCTTCCGACGACGAGCGTGCGCCGCGGGAGGGATGGGGGCCGTGGCAGGCGTACTACAAGGCGCTGACCGACGCGGGCGTCTACGTGGACGGCACGCCGCTCGAGCACTTCACGACCGGCACGACCGTGCGCCTCCGCGGCGGCCAGCGCCAGGTGCAGGACGGCCCGTACGCCGACACGAAGGAGCAGCTCGGCGGTCTCATCATCCTGGAGCTGCCCTCCCTCGACGACGCGCTCGACTGGGCGGCGCGCTGTCCCGTCGCTGCCGACGGCTCCGTCGAGGTGCGTCCGATCTCGGAGCACGTGCTGAAATCGGTGACCGGCGCGGATGGATGACGCGCAGCGGGCGGTCGAGTCGGTCGTCCGCCACTCGTACGGCCGCCTCGTCGCGTATCTCGCATCCCGCTGGCGCGACGTCGCGGCCGTCGAGGACGCGCTCGCCGACGCCTTCGTCGCGGCGCTTCGCGCGTGGCCGCGCGACGGTCTCCCCCAGAAGCCGGAAGCCTGGCTGCTCGCCGCCGCGCGCAACCGCCTGATCGATCGCGCCCGGCACCAGCGCATGCGCGATGCGGCGCTGCAGTCGGCGGGGGAGGCCGTGCAGGAAGCCGAACGCCTTTCGGAGCAGCCCGTGTTCCCCGACGAGCGCCTGAAGCTCCTCTTCGTCTGCGCCCACCCTGCGATCGATCCCGGCATCCACACGCCGCTGATGCTTCAGACGGTGCTCGGCCTGGACGCCGTCACCATCGCCGGCGCCTTCCTGACGCTCCCCGCCACGATGGGGCAGCGCCTCACGCGCGCCAAGCGCAAGATCCGCGACGCCGGCATTGCCTTCGAGGTGCCCGACGGCGATCAGCTGGCGCCCCGCCTCGGCGCCGTGCTCCAGGCCATCTATGCCGCCTACGGCAGCGGCTGGGACGATGTGAGCGGCGCGGATCCGCGGCGGCGAGGGCTGGCGGAGGAGGCGCTGTGGCTCGCGCGCGTGCTGGCCGGGCTCCTGCCGGACGAGCCCGAGGCCGCGGGGCTGCTCGCGCTGATCCTGTACTGCGAGGCGCGGCGCCCGGCCCGCCGCGCCGCCGATGGCGGCTACGTCCCCATCTCCGAACAGGACACCTCGCTCTGGTCGCGCACGATGATGGAGGAAGCGGAGCGGACGCTCGCGACTGCCGCGCAGCAGGGACGCGCGGGGCGCTTCCAGCTCGAGGCGGCGCTGCAGTCGGCGCACGTCGAGCGCCTCAGGGGCGGCCGCGTCGACTGGCAGGCGATCGCCGTGCTGTACGAAGGGCTGGTGCGGCTCGCGCCGGCCGTCGGCGCGTTCGTCGGGCGCGCCGCCGCGGTGGCGGAGGCCTACGGTCCCGCCGCCGGCCTGGCGCTCCTCGACGACGTGCCGGCGGATGCCGTCAAGACGTACCAGCCGTACTGGGCGGTCCGCGGGCACCTGCTGCAGCGCCTCTCGCGCGTTCGCGAGTCGTGCGACGCCTTCGATCGCGCCATCGGCCTGACGGAAGACGAAGCGATTCGTCGTTTCCTGTGGGCACGGCGGGGCGGCACACGCGAACGGGGGACACGAAAACACGATGACTGAGACATGTCCCACGAAAGCACGAAGAGCATTCTTCCTTTTTCCTTCTTCCTTCTTCCTTGACACAGTTCAGTAGAATCCTCCGGTGCGAACATCACGAGCCATCCTCATCGCCGCGGCGGGCCTGGCGGGCGCGCTGCCCTCCATCACGGCCGCACAGCCCGCGCTGACGGCTCACGCGCTCGAGCGCGTCGCCGCTGTCGAACCGAACGTCGTCGCCTGGCGGCGCGACATCCACCAGCATCCCGAGCTCGGCAACCGCGAGAAACGGACCGCGGGGCTCGTCGCGGATCATCTCCGCGCGCTGGGACTCGAGGTGCAGACCGGCGTCGCGCACACCGGCGTCGTCGCCCTGCTCAGGGGCGGACGCCCGGGGCCCGTCGTCCTGCTGCGCGCCGACATGGATGCGCTGCCCGTCACCGAGCGCGTGGACGTGCCGTTCGCGTCGAAGGTCCGGACGGAGTACAACGGCGAAGAGGTCGGGGTGATGCACGCGTGCGGCCACGACACGCACGTGGCGATCCTCATGGGCGTCGCGGAGGTGCTGGCCGGCATCAGGGATCGGATCCCCGGTTCGGTGAAGTTCGTGTTCCAGCCGGCCGAGGAGGGGGCGCCCCAGGGCGAGGACGGCGGTGCGAAGCTCATGGTGGAGCAGGGCGTCCTCTCGAACCCCGCCGTCGATGCCGCTTTCGCGCTGCACATCGATTCGAAGCAGCCGGTCGGCCACATCTACTACACGGCCGGACCGCGCTACGCCAGCTCCGACGACTTCCGCATCGTCGTGAAGGGCCGGCAGACGCATGGCGGCAAGCCGTGGAACGGCGTCGATCCCATCGTGGCGGCCGCGCACGTCATCACGGCGCTGCAGACGCTCGTCAGCCGCCAGATGAACCTGGCCGAACAGCCGTCGGTCGTCACGATCGGCCGGATCAGGGGTGGCGTCCGGAACAACATCATTCCGGAGGAGGTCGAGATGCTCGGCACGGTCCGCGCGCTCCATGCGGACGATCGGACGCGCCTGCACGAAGGCATCCGCCGGACGGCGACGAAGGTGGCCGAGAGCCTGGGCGCGAGCGCCGAGGTGGAGGTCCCCTGGACGAGAGGGTATCCGGCCACAGTGAACGACGAGGCGCTGGCGGCGCAGATGGTGCCGGTGCTCGAGTCCGTTGCCGGCGCAGATCGCGTGCACCGCATGCGCCCCACGACGACCGCCGAGGACTTCTCGTTCATCGCCGAGCGCGTGCCGGGCTTCTACATCGGCCTGGGCGGGCGCCCCGCGGACGTGAAGGAGGAGGACGCGCCGGACCACCACACGCCGGACTTCTTCATCGACGACAGCGGCCTCGGCCTCGGCGTCCGCGCGATGGCCGCGATGGCGCTGGAGTACCTGACATCCCACGGCAGGTCACGGTAGGGCGCGCTCGCCGAGCGCGCCGCTCTGGACACGAAACCACGAAGGGCTGTTCCCGGGATCGGGCCGCCTGAAGGCGGCCCCTACGAGCGCGAGGGCCGAAGCCTGATCCGAGCCTGTAGCCCAATCAGGCCCGCAGCCCGAAGCCCGCAGCCCGCGAGCGTCAGCCCTCTTAATCCCACGCTGCTCTTGCGTGGGCGCCGCGCCGCTCATGTGGGGCAGGGCTTCAGCCCTGCATCCGGCGGCGCGTGCCCTGCCCCACAGCGCCAACCGGCCGAAGAAACGTGAACGCGCTTACGAACGTGGAGCCGATAGGCATCGCGGCGTGGATCGCCCTGCTGGCGTTCCCGGTGCTGCTCACCTGGGGCGTCGTGTCTGGTGAGTTGACCCGGCGGCGCGCTGCCGTCTTCGTGGCATTGGCCGTCGCTGCCTGGGTGGGCTTGCCGCGATTGCCCTATGGGGAAGCGCTGGTCACTTCAGCGCTGGCCGTGATCGACATCGCGCTCGTTTTCGCGGTGTTCAAGGGCGACGTCCGCATAGGCTGAGCAAGGCTCGCGTCCATGTTGCCGTGATCGGGCCGCCTGAAGGCGGCCCCTACGGGAGCTGACGCTCGTTCAGGCGGCCCGGCGAGGGCCGCAGCCCAGCGCGAGTCCGCTGCCCAATCAGGCCCGAAGCCCGAAGCCCGCAGCCCGCGAGCGTCAGCCAATCCGGGTCCGGCGTCCGGCAGGTGGTGTCTAATCGCGCCATGGAGGTGCGAGGATGAAGATTCTCCTGACGCTGCTCGCGGCCGGGCTTGTCTCCACCGCTGCATTCGCGCTCTCGTCGGCCGACGTCACGGGCACCTGGGACCTCGAGATGCGCTGGTCGGGGGATGTCAGGAGCACCGGCACCTGCACGTTCAGGCAGGAGGGACAGAAGCTGATGGGTACCTGCGGCGGCGCGGCCCGGTTTCCGATCGAAGGAGAGGTACGGGACGACAGCGTGTCATGGCAGTTCGACGTCGAGCAGGATGGGGCGAAGGGCCGGATGGAATTCGCCGGCGACCTCGACGTTCAGGGGACGACGATCGAAGGCGTCTGCTCGATCGTGGGCGGCCAGGACGGCTCCTTCACGATGAAGAAGCAGTCGTAGCGCGTCCGTCGAGCGAGAGACTGATCAACACGAAACCACGAAGGGCTGTTCCCGGGATCGGGCCGCCTGAAGGCGGCCCCTACGAGCGCGAGGGCCGAAGCCTGATCCGAGCCTGTAGCCCAATCAGGCCCGCAGCCCGAAGCCCGTAGCCTGCGAGCGTCAGCCCTCTTAATCCCACGCTGCTCTTGCGTGGGCGCCGCGCCGCTCATGTGGGGCAGGGCTTCAGCCCTGCATCCGGCGGCGCGTGCCCTGCCCCACAGCGCCAACCGAAGTGCAGCGTGGGCTCAGGGGCCGCCGCTCATGTGGGGCAGGGCTTCAGCCCTGCATCCGGCGGCGCGTGCAGGCCTGAAGGCTTGCCCCACAGCGCCAACCGGCCGAAGAAACGTGAACGCGCTTACGAACGTGGAGCGATGGGGTCGATAGGCATCGCGGCGTGGATCGCCCTGCTGGCGTTCCCGGTGCTGCTCACCTGGGGCGTCGTGTCTGGTGAGTTGACCCGCCGGCGCGCTGCCGTCTTCGTGGCATTGGCCGTCGCTGCCTGGGTGGGCTTGCCGCGATTGCCCTATGGGGAAGCGCTGGTCACTTCAGCGCTGGCCGTGATCGACATCGCGCTGGTTTTCGCGGTGTTCAAGGGGGACGTCCGCATAGGCTGATCAGGCCTCGCGTCCATGTTGCCGTGATCGGGCCGCCTGAAGGCGGCCCCTACGGGAGCTGACGCTCGTTCAGGCGGCCCGGCGAGGGCCGCAGCCCAGCGCGAGCCTCGAAGCCCAGGAGGCCCCATCAGGCCCGAAGCCCGAAGCCCGCAGCCCGAAGCCCGCGAGCGTCAGTGAGCATCAGAGATCATTCCCCGAGTACGACTGGTTGAACGATTTGTTGCAGAGCGGAAAGTCCGGGACGATGTTGTCCTCGAGCGCGTAGGAGAGCGCCGGCCAGTTGAAGAACGATGGATCGACGACCTTCACCCGGTGCAGCAGGCCGTCGCCATCCGTCATCACCCAGTGGACGATGCGGCCGCGCCAGCCCTCGGCAATGCCGAACGCCGGCTCGAAGGGCGTGAGACGCGCCAGCGGCGTGCGGACTTCGCCGGGCGCCAGCAGCCGGCACGCCTGCCCGATGATCTGCGCCGCCACCCGCACATCGTCCACCCGCACCGCGAAGCGCGCGTGGACGTCGCCGCCCGTGTGCACGGGCACCTGGAACCGGATCCGGGGGTAGGCGGCGAAGGGATGATCGCGACGCGCGTCCAGGTCGAGACCGGAGGCGCGCGCGACGTACCCGAGGACGCCGTGATCGACGGCCAGTTCCATCCCGAGCACGCCCGTGCCCTCCAGTCGATCGACCAGCAGCGTGTTGCCCAGGGAGATGCGCACGATTTCGTCGAAGTCGGCCACAGCCGCGGCCACCTGTGCAGGGAGATCCGCCGGGATGACGGGATCCCGGCTCAGCCCTCCGGGGACGACCAGGCCCCGCAGCAGGCGTGAGCCGGTGATCAGCTTGTTCAGCCGCAGCAGGCGCTCGCGGATGCGCAGGCAGTGCGCCTGCGCGATCGCGAAGCCCGCGTCGGTCGCGATGGCGCCGGCGTCGCCGACGTGGTTGTAGAGGCGCTCCAGCTCCAGCAGGATGACGCGGATCACCTGCGCCCGATCGGGCGCCTCGACGCGCGCAGCCGACTCGATCGCCTGCGCGTAGGCGACGGCGTGGCCGACGCTGGTGTCGCCCGAGATGCGTTCCGCCAGCTCGACGCCGTCCGCAGGCGCGCGCCCCTCGAAGAGCTTCTCCGTCCCCTTGTGCGTGAAGTAGAGGCGCGTCCTCAGGTTCACGACGGTCTCGCCGAGCACGGTGAAGCGGAAATGGCCCGGTTCGATCACGCCGGCGTGCACGGGGCCGACGGGGATCTCGTACAAGCCTTCGCCGCCGGCCTCGGTGAACGGAAACGGCTCGCCGCGATCGGTGAAGTCCACCTCCGGCGCGTCCTTCCGCAGCGGGTAGTAGTCCGCCGGCCAGAAGGCGTGCTTCGTGAGGGGGTCCGGATCGGGGTGCCCGAGGAGCGTCATGCCGAAGAGATCCCGGATCTCCCGCTCGAAGCGCGACGCCGGATAGCAGAGGCGCGAGAGGGACGGAATGGCCGGCGCCGCCGCGTCCAGCGGCATCGAGGCGTGCAGCAGCCAGTTCCCGCCGCGGTGCGCGAAGAGGTAGTGCACGTAGAAGCCATCCGCCCGGCCGCGGCGGTCCTCGCCGGTCATCAGCGCCAGCTCCGCGCCGAGCGTCTGCAGCGCGGCGGCGGCAAAGACGTGAATGGCGTCCGGCGCGACGCGACAGTGCACCTCGTTCGGGCGCGGCGTTGCCACGGCGCTCACGCCGGCGACTCGGCTGATGGTCTCGACGATGGACTCGATCGCGCTCACGGGCCGTCTCCTCAGTACAGCAGCGCGCTCACGCTGCGGTCGATCAGGGCGGCGAGCCTCGATGGCAGCGCCACGCCAAGCACCACGAGCACGGCGGCCGGCACCGCGAGCGCCGCGATCGGCCAGGCGCCGCCCTCGCCTTCGCGCACGCCCTGCGGCGCCTCGCCGTACAGCATGCGGTTCAGGTGCGCGATCAGCGACACGAACGTCGTGAGCAGCAGGGCGAGCAGTGCCGCCGTCAGCCACCAGCGCTCTCCGGCGACCGCCGCCTGAACGAGGAGGAACTCGGAGACGAAGAGGCCGAAGGGGGGCAGGCCGACCAGCGCCAGCACGCCGAGCGCGAACAGCCCGCCCGTCCACGGCATGACCCGCAGCAGCCCCGTCACACCCGCGATCTCGGTCGTCTGGTAGCGGTGAAGGATGCGTCCGGCGAGCAGGAAGCTGGCGGACTTCGCCACGGCATGGTTCACGACGTGGAGCCAGGCCGCGAACATGCCGAGCGGGCCCAGCGTGAGGCCGATGGTGACCAGCCCCATGTGCTCCACGCTCGAGTAGGCGAGCATGCGCTTGTAGTGCCGCTGGATGACGAGGCTGAGCGCGCCGATGGCGACGGAGAGCAGGCCGAAGCCGGTGAGCAGCGCGTTGGTGAACGCCGGGTCCACCGCGCCGTCCACCACGGACTTCCACCGCGCAATGGCGTAGGTGGCCACCGCGAGCAGCACGCCCGACATCATCGCGGAGATGGCGGACGGCGCCTCGGAGTGCGCATCGGGCAGCCAGGTGTGCATCGGCGCGAGCCCCGCCTTGGTGCCGTAGCCCACCAGGATGAACGCGAACGCCATCTGCAGCAGCGCGGGATCGAGCGAGGGCGCCGTCGCGCGGAGGACGCTCCAGTTCAGCGCGCCCGGCACCTCGCCGGCCGTCGCCACGAAGTCGAAGTAGGCGAGGATGGTCCCGGTGAAGGCGAGCGCGATGCCCACCGAGCAGACGAGCAGGTACTTCCACGACGCCTCGACCGACGAGCGCGTGCGGTGCAGCGGAATCGCCAGCGCCGACGCGATCGTCGTCGCCTCGATGGCCACCCACATGAGGGCGACGTTCTGTACGGTGACCGCCAGCAGCATCGTGAACGCGAAGGCGCTCATGTAGATCCGGAGCCGCCGCGCCTCGCGCTCCTCCTCGCGTGCGGCCTGGCCCAGTCCCGGCGCCAGCGCCGAGGCGAGCAGCGCGACGAAGGTGATGCACAGTGCGAGGAGCGCGGAGAGGGCGTCCACGTGCCACAGGTCGGACGTGCCCGGTGCCGCCGCCTCGGTGCCGGTCAGCACCTCCGCCGCGAGGCGCACGGCCGCGATCGACGACACCGCCGCCGCGGCGACGCCCGTCCAGCCGACGAACCTGCGATACGGCCGCACGAGGATCGCGAGGACCGAGGCCAGCAGCGGGGGAAGCAGCAGGGCGGCCAGCGTCAGCATGCGCCCCCGCGGGTGAATCCACAGATTGCACAGATTGCACAGATTGGAAGATTGCCGGTCTTGGGAGGACGGACTCCGAGCGTTCGACCGGCACGCGAGGCGTGCGGCACGAGGGTGAGGTCCGCGCGCGTGAGCCGACAGGGAACGGGAGTTCGGCTCACGCGCGTGGACCTCACCCTCGTGCGCCGGCCGCGCAGCGGCCGGCCGGTCGAACGCTCCGCCGCAGCCACCCGCATCATCTGTGTAATCTGTGGAATCTGTGGATCAACACCATCTCACCCCCGCAGATGCGTCAGCCGATCGACGTCGATCGAGTCGAACGTCTCGTGGATCTGGTAGACGAAGATCTGCATGACGAGGAACACCATCAGCACGTCGAGGAAGACGCCGATCTCCACGAGCAGCGGCACGCCGTAGGTGCCCACCGCGGCGAGGAGCGCGATCGCGTTCTCGAGCATCAGGAACGCGATCACCTGCGTGATGGCCTTCCGCCGCGAGACGATGATGAAGAGGCTGACGAAGA
>Ga0299914_10000654_pt1 | contig 21373 bp, 15 predicted proteins | sample RVTome_10_FD_201361 | JGI IMG/M metagenome (GOLD analysis project Ga0299914, IMG submission 201361) | Soil microbial communities from uranium-contaminated site in the Upper Colorado River Basin, Wyoming, United States - RVT153D57 (version 2) ...
GCCCTCGAGAAGGTCGGCGGGCGCCCCGAGGAGCTGACCTGGGAGATCTACCGCGACACGCTCGTCGAGCAGGCCGAGCAGGGCGTGGACTACTTCACCGTCCACGCCGGCGTGCTCCTTCGCTACATCCCCATGACCGCGCGCCGCCTGACCGGCATCGTTTCGCGCGGCGGGTCGATCATGGCGAAGTGGTGCCTCGCGCATCATCAGGAGAACTTCACCTACACGCACTTCCGCGAGATCTGCGAGATCATGCGCGTCTACGACGTGTCGTTCTCGCTCGGCGACGGCCTGCGTCCCGGGGCGATCGCCGACGCCAACGACGAGGCGCAGTTCGCCGAGCTGCGGACGCAGGGCGAGCTGACCCGCATCGCGTGGGCGTACGACGTGCAGGTCATGAACGAGGGCCCGGGGCACATCCCGATGCACCTCATCCGCGAGAACATGGAGAAGCAGCTCGCGTGGTGCGAGGAAGCGCCGTTCTACACGCTGGGCCCGCTCACCACCGACATCGCCCCGGGCTACGACCACATCACGTCGGCGATCGGCGCCGCGCAGATCGGCTGGTACGGCACGGCGATGCTCTGCTACGTCACCCCGAAGGAGCACCTCGGCCTTCCGGATCGCAACGACGTGAAGGCGGGCGTCATCGCCTACAGGATCGCCGCACACGCCGCGGACCTCGCCAAGGGCCACCCGCGCGCGCAGGCGTGGGACGACGCGCTCTCCAAGGCGCGGTTCGAGTTCCGGTGGGAGGATCAGTTCAACCTGTCGCTCGATCCCGTCACGGCCCGGGCGTACCACGATGCGACGCTGCCGGCCGAGGGCGCCAAGGTCGCGCACTTCTGCTCGATGTGCGGGCCGAAGTTCTGCTCGATGGAGCTGACGCAGCAGGTGCGCGAGATGGCCGCGAACCCGGACGCCGGCGCGGACGCGCGCGCCGGCATGGACCAGAAGTCACGCGAGTTCCGCGAGCGCGGGTCGGTCCTCTATCTGAAGCGGGAGTAGTGGACGCGCCGCCAGGACGTCAGCGGCCGTCGCCGCCGGGCGGCGGCGGGACGACCTGGATGATCGTCTTGTAGCGCACGCCCGCCGAGCCGCTCGCCGGCACGAGGTACCCCTCCAGTCCGCCCCACGTGTAGTCCTTCACCGTGATCCCCGGCGGGAACGCCATCGTCTGATTGCGGAACCGGCCGACCTCGAACATGTGGACCGGCGGCTCCTCGTAGACCTGGTTGCCGCGCTGGCGCAGGATCGAGCGGTAGTAGGCGACGATTTCCACGTAGGTGGCGTTCGTGCCGAACAGGTAGTAGCGCTGGCCGCGCCCCGCGTCGTACGACGTGATGAACGTGGCCGTGGGGTAGACGGGAAGGCCCAGCGTCTCCTCGGTGGGCGTCTGAGCAGGGGCGCCAGCCGGCCGCGGCGGCGCGACCTTCGGATCGCCGGCCGGCGTCTGCGGCGCCGGCGTCCGCGGCTGCCCCGGTTTCGGGAAGGGAAGCGGCGTCTGCGCCGCGGCGGTGCCGGAGCTCGCGACGGCCACCGCGAGCGCGATGGCTGCTACGGGGAATTTCGCCAGCATCTTCCGATTATACGCGCCAATTCCGTGGTGTCGATTCTGGCGCCGGGCTGCCTTTGCACTCGGGGTCGGCCCGCGCTGCGCGGCCGGACACCGGGAGGACCAGCCACGACGCGTGCGAGGTCACGGACATGCCGGGCGCATCGCGCCGAAACGATCACGACGACCACGTCGCAGGACCCCGAAGTTCAGGATCGTCGTGACACTGACCGGGAACGTCGTGCGCGCCGGGGGCCGTCGTCATGACGTCGTTCCGACCTCCTCTTTCGATATGCTTGCGACTGCGAGGTCCCTGTATGCATGACACGAACGCGGAGCTGCTGCGCTGGTGCGAGGCCGAGCGCGGGTGGCTCCGGGACACCATAGAGGCGCTGGTGCGGATCGAGTCGCCGAGCGGCGACAAGGCGGCCGTGGATCGCTGCGGCGCGGAGCTGGCGTCGCGGCTCGGCGAGCTTGGCGGGCGCGTCACGGTGCTGACGCAGCAGGATCGCGGCAATCACGTGCGCGCGGAGTTCGGCGGCCGCGCGGGCCGGGTTCTGCTGCTCGGGCACTTCGATACGGTCTGGCCGATCGGGCAGCTGGGGCGGATGCCGATCGAGGAACGGGACGGCCGGCTCCACGGCCCCGGGATCTTCGACATGAAGAGCGGCATCGGCGTGGCGATGCTCGCGATGCGGGCGCTCCAGCAGCTCGACGGCGAGGGCGCGCCCGCCGTGACGATGCTCTGGACCGCGGACGAGGAGATCGGCAGCGGTACGTCGAGGGCCCTCATCGAGGACGCCGCGCGCCGGTGCGAGGCCGTGCTCGTGCTCGAGCCGTCGCTCCCCGGGGGCGCCGCCAAGACCAGCCGGAAGGGCTGCGGCGACTTCGAGATCACGGTCCACGGCGTGCTGGCGCATGCGGGGATCGATCCGGGCAAGGGGGCGAACGCCATCCACGAGCTGGCCAGACAACTCGTGGATCTCGCGGACCTGCAGGACCTGGCGCGCGGCGTCAGCGTCAGCGCCGGCCTGATCTCCGGCGGCACGCGGACCAACGTCGTGCCGGACCTCGCGCGGGCGAGCCTCGACGTGCGGGTGCCGACGATGGAGGATGCGGCGAGGATCGAACGGGCGATCCGCGCGCGGACGGCCGGGTTGCCGGGCACCCGGCTGGAGATCTCCGGCGGATTCGGACGCCCGCCGCTCGAACGCGGCGGCCATGTCGTCCGTCTCTATGAGATGGCCCGCGACGTCGCGGCAGGTCTTGGGGTGGTCCTCGACGAAGGCGGAACGGGCGGCGGCTCGGACGGGAATTTCACGGCCGCTCTGGGGGTTCCAACTCTCGATGGTCTGGGGCCGAGGGGCGACGGCGCCCACGCGCTCCACGAACACGTGGAACTCGACGATCTCCCCTGGCGCGCGGCGTTCCTCGCCAGCCTGCTGGTCCGGCTGGGGGCCGGGGCGCCGGGTGCCGGACGGGCCAGCCGGCTCGAGAAGTCGTCCCCCCCGGGCGGGCGCGGATAGAATAGGGATTATGCCAAACGGGCTCAAGACGGCGTTGCTGCTCGGTCTGCTCAGCGGCCTCCTGCTGCTGATCGGCGATCTGCTCGGCGGCGTCAACGGCATCATGATCGCCTTCGTGATTGCCGCCGTGCTGAACATCGGGTCGTACTGGTTCTCGGACAAGATCGTCCTGCGGATGTATCGCGCCCAGGAAGTCGGGCCGGACCATCCGCTGCATCAGATGACGGCTCGCCTCGCGCGGCAGGGCAACCTGCCGATGCCGAAGGTCTACATCATCCCCGACCGCTCGCCGAACGCGTTCGCGACGGGCCGCAACCCCGAACACGCCGCGGTCGCCGCCACGCAGGGGATTCTCCAGGTCCTCAGCGAGCCGGAGCTGGAGGGGGTCATCGCGCACGAGCTTGCCCACGTGAAGCATCGCGACATTCTGATCAGCTCGGTGGCCGCGACGATTGCCGCGGCGATCATGATGGCCGCGCGGATGGCGATGTACGCCGGGATGTTCGGCGGGCACCGCGACGATCGCGGCTCGAATCCCATCGCCCTGCTCGCGATGATGATCCTGGCGCCGGTGGCGGCGATGGTGATCCAGGCGGCCATCTCCCGGTCGCGCGAGTTCGCGGCCGACGCCGGCGGGGCGCGGATCGCGGGCAACCCGTACGGGCTCGCGGACGCGCTGCGCAAGATCGACGCGGCCGCCCGCCGGGTGCCGCTCGAGGCCAATCCGGCCACGGCCCACATGTTCATCGTCAAGCCGTTCGCCGGGCGGGGGCTGATGTCGCTGTTCAGCACGCATCCGCCGACCGAGGCGCGGATCCAGGCGCTCCTGCACGGTTCGCGGTAAGGTATCCCGCTCCATCCCCGGTGTGGCGCGGCGAGCCCCCCGTTGCCGTCACTTCGGGGCTCTCCCGTACCTCAGCCCGATCTGTCCGTCTGTTTTCAGTCCTTTGCGACCAGGTTCGCGGCGACCGATTGGTTGCCGCGGTCCGGCACCCTCTTTGCTCTCTCGATTGGCGGCACGGGATTCCGGCAGCCGGCGTCCAACAGGATGTCGGGGGCCGGGCAGCAGCGCGGAGGGAGCCGTGGAAGACTTCGACATCCCGCAGAACAAGATGGCTGAGTCAGCCGAGCGTGTGGTGGACCGGGCGGTCGACGAGGCCCGCCGACGCGAGCACGCGCTCCTGACCAACGAACACGTGTGCCTCGCCTTCGCGCAGGTCGAGTGGGACATGTTCGGGCAGGTCATGGGAGACCTCAGCCTCAATCCGCACGAGATCCTGCAGGCGCTCGAGGAGCACCTCCGGCTGCTGCCGAGCGTGGCCGGGCGCGACCTGCGCGTGGCGCCGACGACCAAGCTGCTCTTCAAGCTGGCGCTGCTGCATGCCAGCCGCTCCGGCCGCCATGCCATCGAAGCCACCGATCTGTTCTCGGCGATCTTCGAGGAGACGCAGGGCATCCCCGTCTCGATCATCCGCCGGCACGGCATCGAGCCGGAAACGCTCGTGTCGCGGCTCGCCACGCGGATGCGCGACTACGAGCTGCGCGAGGAGCGTCTGAAGAAGCGCTTCGAGCTGCCGCCGTTCCTCAAGCACTTCGCGACGAACCTGAACCAGCTCGCGCGGCAGGACAAGGTGCCGCCCGTCTTCGGGCGCGACAGCGAGATGGACCAGGTGCTGGAGATCCTCTGCCACCGCGAGCGCGCCAACTCCGTCCTGCTGCTCGGCGAGCCGGGCGTCGGCAAGACGGCGATCGCCGAGGGCCTCGCGCGGCGGATCGAGTTCGAGCCCGACAAGGTGCCCGTCCGCCTCCGCGACTGCCAGATCGTCAACCTGCAGATGAACACGATGGTCGCCGGCACGATGCTGCGCGGCATGTTCGAGGACCGCATCCAGAACGTCATCCGCGAGATCAAGGAGCGGCCCAACCTCATCCTCTTCATCGACGAGGTCCACACGATGATCGGGGCCGGCTCCGCGCTCGGAGCCCCCTCGGACGCGGCCAACGTCTTCAAGTCCGTGCTGGCCCGCGGCGAGGTCCGGATCGTCGGCGCGACGACGCTGAGCGAGTACAAGGAGTTCATCCAGGAGGACGAGGCGCTCGCCCGCCGGTTCAGGGCCGTGCACGTCGGCGAGCCGAGCATCGAGGAGACGCGTCACATCCTCTACAGCCTGCGCCCGCGGCTCGAACGCAACTACTCGGTGCGGATCAAGGACGAGGCGATCGAGACGGCGCTGCAGATGTCGCCCCGCTACATGCGGCACCTCCAGCTGCCCGACAAGGTCATCGGCTGGCTCGATACCGCCGCCGTGAAGGCGGAGATCGGGCGCCGCTGGGAAGTGACCGGCGCGGACGTCGTGGGCGTGATCTCGAAAGTCGCGCGCATCCCCGAGGACATGGTCTTCCGCGAAGTGACCGATCGATTCCGCGGCATCGAGGCCGGTCTCGGGGCGCGGCTGGTCGGACAGCGGAACGCGATCGACGCCGTGGCGCGGCGCCTGGTGCTGAACAAGGGGCCGCTCAAGGACGGATTCGATCGGCCCGACGGCGTGCTCCTCTTCCTGGGGCCCACCGGCGTCGGCAAGACCGAGCTGGCGAAGACGGTGGCCGAGTTCCTGTTCGGCGACGAGAAGAAGATGATCCGCGTGGACATGTCCGAGTACCAGGACGGCGCGGTCGCGGTGGACAAGCTGATCGGCATGCCCCGCGGGATCGTCGGCTCGGAGCGCGGCGGGGTGCTGACGAACCAGCTGAAGGACAACCCGTACTCGGTGGTGCTCCTCGACGAGGTGGAGAAGGCCAGCCCGAGCATGCTGAACCTGTTCCTCCAGGCGTTCGACGAGGGGTGGATCACCGACGGCCGCGGCAAACGCGTCTACCTCAGCGACGCCATCGTCATCATGACGTCGAACATCGGGTCGGAGTACTTCCGGAAGCTGACCAACCCGCTGGGCTTCCTGTCGAAGCAGGTGGGGATCGAGCAGATCCAGACCGAGATCCTGCGGGAGGTCGAGCGGCGCTTCTCGCCCGAGTTCAGGAACCGCATCGACGAAGTGGTCCTGTTCAGCCCGCTGAGCAAGGACGAGGTGCGTGTGATCGCGGTGCAGCAGATCGAGAGGATCGGCCGGGCGCTGGCGCACAGCGGCCGCACGTTGCGCGTCTCGGCCGATGCGCTCGAGCAGATCGTGCAGGACGGCTACAGCCTCGCCTACGGCGCGCGCTTCCTGAAGCGGCAGATCGAGGACCGCATCAAGCTGCCGATCAGCCAGCGCTGGACCGAAGGAACGGAGTTCGTCGCCGACGTGCGCGACGGGGCGGTCACGATCGAGGTCGCCGTCGCGGGCCGCGGGATGTCCGGGCTGGCGGCGACGGCGTAGCCGGCCGCTGTAGAACGCCGGCCCGATGGAACATCGAACGTGGAACATGGAACAGCGCCCGGATCTCAGCGCTTGCCATGTCGAGGACGCGCGCCTGGAGTCGGCCAGCACGGCCGGGACCTCCCATCCTCACCCGTCCCACTCGAACCCACCCTGTTCCGGTGACTCGTCGGGCTCGCCTGCTTCCGGCTCCGACGGGACCTCCCTGGCCCTCCGGTCGACCGCATAGCGCTTCTGCAACGCGTCGATCGTGGCGCGCACCGTGGCGGCGTAGCCGGCCGGCGCGTAGGCCCTGGGGTACAGGCGCGTGTAGCCTTCCACCAGATGCGGGAACTCACGGGCGAGGAAGCCCATGAAGTGATCCCTGGTGCCGCCCTTCAGATAGAGCAGGTTCGCGCCCATGAACGCGGCGTCGTGTTCCGCGACGGCGCGGATGGTCGCCTCGAGGCGCGCGGGCTGCGTGGTGAAGCCGGGTACCACCGGGGCCATCAGCACCCCGGCGTTCACGCCGGCCTGCCGGAGCTGCCGGACCGCGCGCAGCCGCTGGAGCGGGTGCGCCGTGCCGGGCTCGAGCGCCCGCCAGGCGTCCTCGTCCACGGTGGGCACGCTCATGTAGACCGAACAGCCCGCCGTCTTCCCAATCTCCGCGAGCAGATCCGCGTCTCTGACCACCATCGGGCCCTTCGTGACGAGCCCGATCGGGTTGCGCGCGGCAAGCAGCGCGTCCAGGGAGCGGCGCGTGAGCTTGTAGTGCCCTTCGATTGGCTGATAGGGATCCGTCGCCGTGCCGATTGCGACCTGCTCGCGCGTCCATGACCGGCGGTCCAGCTCGCGTACGAGCACCTCGGGCAGGTTCCGCTTCACGAAGATGACCGACGAGAAATGATCGCCGGGCCCAAGCTCGAACTGCGTCTGGTACCGCCGGGCGAAGCAGTAGTGGCAGCCGTGGGTGCAGCCGCGGTAGGGGTTCAGCGTCCAGTTGAAGGGCATCCCCTGCACACGGTTCAGGGCCGACCGGCAGGTCACTTCCTGATACCGCGCCGCGTCGGCGCGCCGCTCGGCCTCGTCCAGCGCCGCGGCGTCCCCTTCCGCGCGAATCCGCAGCGCGAGGGTCCGGGTCGTGGGCGGCCGGGACGGCAGATCGAAGAGGAGGGGATGCTCGGCCATCGCAGCGTCTTCGCTTTTATTTCGCCACCAAGAGTATCGTGCGACAGGCAGGTCCCGGTCAAGCGCGGCGCGCCAGGCGTCCGGTGGCTCGCCAGCGGCGTCTCGCAAACCCGCCGCGACACAGGCACGACGACCATGACGATCACGGCGCTCACGACGACCGGAGGGAACCTGGGTCCAGAACGTCGTGGACGTCGTGGTCGTCGGGGCCGAAGCGCCGTGCTTCACGTGTCCGAAACGCGGGCTGCAGCGGCGCGAGCGACCTACACCCGCAATTCACTCGGCTTGTGACTGCCACGCACGCACGGGGCCCACGATGGGGACGATGGCACGAAGACACGATGAGCGTTCGGGTGGATTTCTTCATCGTGCCATCGCCGGAGCAGCGCGAAGCCGCCCATCGCGATGTGAATCGACGTGCGGGCCGCCTCGGACGCGCCGCTCATGCGCCCGGGGAGGCCACGCGCGCGCGCCAGTGCGCGAGCAGATCCGCCAGGGTCGTTTCGATCGGGATTCCCGGCGTCCACCCCGTGTCCTCGCGGATGCGTCCGCCGTCGCCGAGGACGATGGGATTGTCGGACGGGCGCATCAGCGCGGGGTCGCGCTCGACGCGCATCGGCACGCGGGCCATGCCGATCAGCATCTCGAGCAGATCCTCGACGAGATACGCGCGGCCGCTGCAGACATTGTAAGGGCGCCCGGGCTGACCCCGCTCGGCCAGGCAGACGTAGGCGTCAACCGTATCGCGGACGTCGGTAATGTCCCGGCGGCTCTCCAGGTTGCCGACGCGCAGCACGGGGTCGCGCCGGCCCGCCTCGGCTTCCGCGATCTGCCGGGCGAACGCCGACGTGACGTAGGCGTCGGACTGCCCGGGGCCGGCATGGTTGAACGCGCGGGCCACGACGGCCGGGCGGCCGCCGGCCCGCGTCGCCATCATCTCCTGCGCCAGCTTGCTCAGCCCGTACGGGCTCGCCGGCCCGATCGGAGAGGACTCGCTCAGCGCCTCGCGCGACGGCCGGTAGACGAGCGCCGAACCGGTGACGACCACCCGGCACTCGATCCCCGCCCCCCGGGCGCCGTCGAGCACGTGGAGGGTGCCGCGCGCGTTGACCGCGAGCGCGCGCGCCGGCCGGGTCCAGCTCGCCTGCACGTCCGCGATTCCGCCGCAGTGGTACACGGCCGACGGCCGGGCCGCGGCGATCTCGCGCGCGACGGTCTCACGGTCGAGCAGGTCCACGGCGCGCCAGCGGACACGCGGATCGGGCCGCGGCGGCGCGCCCGCGGGGTTGGACCACGCCTGCACGGCGTCGTGCCGTTCGAGCAGCCGCGCGATGAGGTGTGTGCCGGCGAACCCGGTTCCACCGGTCACGAGAGGAGCGGAAGTCACCTGTTGAACCCTGGGCTCTTGGATGGTCGACGCGTGGTTGCGGCGGCGAGCCAGCGGGCGCGTCGACGCCACGAGGTCCCCGCCAACACGCACGAAGGGCCGGTCAGTGCCTGCCGTATTGCGCCTGATAGTAGGTCCTGAACGCCGGGTCTTCCTGCCTGATCGGCCGCCACCACCACTCGTTGGCGCGATACCACGCGATCGTATCCGCCAGTCCGTCCTCGAAGCCGATCGACGGCGTCCACCCGAGCGCGCGCACCTTCTCGGTGTTCAGCGCGTACCGCCGGTCGTGGCCGGGGCGGTCCGGCACGTGGCGGATGAGCGAGTCGGGCTTGTCGAGCAGCCGCAGGATCCGCCTCGTCAGGTCCGCGTTGCGCACGTGGTTGCCGCCGCCGATGTTGTACGCCTCGCCGGGAACGCCCCCCTCGATCACCACGTCGATCGCGCGGCAGTGATCGGCGACGTGGATCCAGTCGCGCTCGTTCAGCCCGTCGCCGTAGAGCGGCAGCGGGAGGTTCTCGAGCGCGTTGGTCACGAAGAGCGGAATGACCTTCTCGGGAAACTGGTTCGGCCCGTAATTGTTCGAGGCGCGCGTGATCACGACGGGAACGCCGTAGGTGGCGAAGTAGCTGTAGGCCAGCCGGTCCGCGGCCGCCTTGCTCGCCGAATACGGGTTCCGGGGCCGCAGCTCGTCGGTCTCGCGGCTCGATCCCGCCGGCACGCTGCCGTACACCTCGTCGGTCGAGACCTGCACGAACCGCCTCAGGCGCGGCGTTTCGCGGGCCGCCTCGAGCAGCACGAACGTGCCGAAGACGTCGGTCCGGATGAACTCGCCCGCGCTGAGGATCGAGCGATCGACGTGCGTCTCGGCGGCGAAGTGCACGACGATCTCCGAGGCGCGCACGAGAGGCGCGGCGACATCCGCGTCGGCGACGTCCCCCCGCACGAAGGCGTGGCGCGGATGGCCCGTCACGTCCCGCAGGTTCTCCAGCCGGCCGGCGTAGGTGAGCTTGTCGAGCGTGGTGACGCGCCAGTCCGGATGCGCCGAGAGCGCGTGCCGGACGTAGTTCGAGCCGATGAACCCGGCGCCGCCCGTGACGAGGACGTCAACCATCTCTTCTCGACCAGTCGTAGGGGAGCGTGCCGTGCGGCTCCAGACGGAGCTCGTCCGGATCGTCGTACTGGTACGGCTCGTCGGGCACGTTGACGACGAGCGCCGGCTCGAGGCTGATGCACTTCCAGCCGTGATAGACGCGGCTCGGCACCTGGATCAGGGCCGGGTGCTGGCTGCCGACGAAGAACTCGTTGATCGCGCCGAGCGTCGGGGAGTCCTCACGCGTGTCCACCAGCACGAGCTTCACCATGCCGGCCACGCACGCGAAGTTGTCCACCTGCCGGCGATGATAGTGCCACGCCTTGACGACCCCCGGGTAGGTGGCCGAGACGTAGACCTGGCCGAACTTCGTGAACACGTCGGGCTGGTCGGCGCGCAGGATCTCCATCAGCCATCCGCGCTCGTCGGCGACGAGCCGCAGCGGCTTGACTTTCACCCCGGCGATGAACTCGCGCGTCACCGACGCCGACTCGAGTGAACTGCTCATGCCATGTCCTCACCAGCGGATGCCGACCTCCGAGTTGTCGCCGAGCATGAACCGGTAGGCGCTCGGCTTCGTCGGGGCGCGATGGATCCGCACGTTCCTTCCGATCAGGCTGTCCTCGACGCGGTTCGCCAGGTTGCAGATCGAACTCCCCTCCAGCACGATGCTGTGCTCGATCTCGGACTCGCGGATCTCGACGTCGTTCATGATCGACGTGAACGGGCCCACGTACGCGTGGACGATCCGGGCGTTCCGGCCGATGATGACCGGGCCGCGCACCACCGAGTGCTCGATGACCGCGCCCTCTTCGATGACGACCTTTCCCTCGACGCGCGACGTCTCGTCGCACGTCCCTTCGATGCGCCGCTCGACGGACTCGAGGATCAGACGGTTGGCCTCCAGCATGTCCTCGAGCTTCCCCGTGTCCTTCCACCACCCGCTCACGACGTGGGGGCGGACGTCCAGCCCGCGATCGATCAGATCCTGGATGGCGTCGGTGATCTCCAGCTCGTTCCGGAAGCTCGGGCGGATCGTCTTCACCGAGTCGAACACGGCCGGAGAGAACATGTAGACGCCGACCAGGGCCAGATCGCTCTTCGGCTCGGCTGGCTTCTCCACCAGGCGCACGACCCGCCCGTCGCACAGCTCCGCCACGCCGAACATCTGCGGGTCGGGCACCCGCGCGAGCAGGATCTGCGCGGCCGGGCGCTCCCGGGCGAACTCCTCCACGAACCCGGCGATGCCGCGGTTCAGCAGATTGTCGCCCAGATACACGACGAACGGGTCGCTGCCGATGAACGGCTCGCTGATGAGCACCGCGTGCGCCAGGCCGCGCGGCGCGTCCTGCTCGATGTACTGCACCCGCACGCCCCAGGCCGAGCCGTCGCCCACCGCCGCCCGGATCTCCGCCTGGGTATCGCCGACGACGATGCCGATCTCGCGGATGCCGGCCTCGACCATCGCCTCGATCCCGTAGAAGAGCACCGGCTTGTTGGCCACGGGGACGAGCTGCTTCGCGCTCGTGTAGGTGAGCGGCCGCAGGCGCGTGCCGCGCCCGCCGCTCAGGATCAGTCCCTTCATCGGGTGCCGCCCTCCGCTCGTGGCCCGCCGCGCGCGCGGCGCGCCGTCCGGCGGCTCACCGCCCCTGCCCGCCGAAGGCCCCCAGCACGTTCGAGAAGCTGCCGATGCCGGCCAGGGTGAACGAGATGTTGAAGCGCCGATCCCGCGGGACCGGCACGCCGGCGAAGCCGCCGGCGAAATTGAACGTCTGGAACTCGAACGCGACGCCGCAGCACTGCGCATTGTAATACGCGAGATAGCGCTGCTGGAGGAAGCGATCGTTGCGCAGATCGTAGTGGAAGGCGTACGTGCCCCCGACGCGGTTCCGCGGCCCCCGCACCGACGCCGTCGCGTTCACGTAGTGATCCGCCCGCCTCTCGTCGTCGAACCCCGGAAGCTCCGGGATGAAACGCCGCTGGCTCCAGCCGGCCGTGAGCTGGAACGCCGGGCGGTTGACGGCGGCCGTCGCCGCGAACGTCCGGAAGGCGTCGACGGTGTGATCCCACTCCGTCCGGAACTCTCCCTGGATCTGCTCGGTCGGCGACGCGCGCACCTGCACCGAGACCGGCGAGAACCGGCTGGGCACCGTGCCGCTGAAGCTGCTCTGATAGTCCCGGTCGTAGCGCGAGGCGTTCTCGTCCGTGTAGTACGTCTGGCCGACGACGAGGCTGAGGATCTCGCGGGCGACGGTCTTCTTCGCGTAGAGCCGGTTGTTCAGGCCGTAGGTGAACCGCGTCACGTTGCCGACGACGTAATCGGCGCCGTCGAGCTTCACGATGCGATCGAAGCCGTCGATGGCGGTGGTGCGCTGCACGGCGAGCGTCGGCTCGAGGACGTGCTTGTACCGCTCCGCGTAGCCGCCGCCCGGCGTGTTGAAGATGCGGGTGAAGACCGGCCCGGTGATGCGCGAGCTGAAGTCGAAGAACTGCCGGCCGATCCGCTCCGGCACCTGCGCGTCGGCCGTCTCGTCGAGGCTCTCCGACCAGAAGGTGCCGCGCCAGGAGACGGCCGAGTTCACGCTGAGGAACGGCCAGCGCGTGAAGGGGATCCGCAGCGTCGGTGTGACGTCCACCCGCGTGAGGCCCTGATCGAGGAGCGTCTCGCCGTCCTGGCTGGTCTCCCGCAGGAAGGTGGCGTACTCGCCCGACGCGCCGAAGTAGAACGGCGAACGGCCGATCGCGCGCTCACCGCGCGTGACGGTCACGCGCGGCAGCCCTCCGGTGGTCGTGATCGTGCCGTCCGGATAGAAGATGTCGTTGCGATCGAACGTCGCGCTGATGCCGTTGCCCGCCCAGTTGCCGCTCAGGTTCCCGCCGAAACGGCGCGTCCGGTTCGTCGCGCGGTAGACGTCCTGGTGATAGCGCTGCTGCGTGACGATGTCGGAGAAGTAGTCGGCCTGCGCGCGCGCCCGGAAGCCGCCGCCGAGCGCCTGGTTGAGCGAGCCGGTGATCTGGTAGCTGCGCTTGGCCGGCTGCGTCACCTCCGCCCCGCCGCTCGTGAACGTCGTCTCGCGCTCGTTGATGAAGTAGATCTGGCTCTGCCCCCGCGAGCCGCCGCCCAGCTCGTAGCGGTACTCGGCGCCGTACCCCTGGCCCGTCTTCGAGAACCAGTCGTGATAGAAGGTCGCGTCGTGGCTGCGGCCCATCGCCCAGAAGAACGCGTTCCTGAGGGTCTGCCCCTTGATGTCCGACGATCCGTAGGTCGGGAGGATGAACCCCGTCGCGCGGTCGTCCTCCTGGATCGGGTAGTAGAAGACCGGCAGGTAGAGCACCGGGACGCCCTTCACCCGGAAGACCGAGTTCGTCATCACGACCCGCTCGTCGAGCGTCAGCGACAGCGTGCCAGACGACACCTCCCACCGCGGCGTGGGCTGCACGCACGACGTGAAGCCGCCCGCCTTGATCTTGTAGGTGCGGGGCCCCGTCTTCTGGACCTCCCGGCCCCAGAACATCGCGTCGGGCTCCTGCGTCCCGAACAGGCTGCGATCCGCCTCCTCGCCCAGCTTCGCGATGCCGTACGCGTCGTAGAACGTGCCGGTGCGCGTCCGCGTGTCGAACTCCATCCGCCGCGCGGAGATGCGGTTGCCGCCCGAGATGAACAGCACGTTGCCGCGCGCGGTGACCTTGCCCGTCCCGCCGTACACCTCGGCATGGTCCGCGAAGAACTGGGTCTGATCGCACTCCACGCGCACCTCGTCGATGAGGAGGGTGACCTGCTCGCGCGTGCCCTCGGGTGTGTCCACTTCCTGGTAGTTGATGCGAAGGGCCCTGGTGTCGCTCAACTTGCAGCCGGCAATATCGCTCTGCTGCGCAGCCGCGACCGCCGGCGCGACGGGAGGCGGCACGGGCTGGACCTGCCGCGCGAAAGCCGGACGGGGGAGGATGCAGAGGGCAAGCAGTGCGAGGATGGGCGCGGGGTAATGCATCGGCAAAGCCCGCCACGACGCCAAACGGCTGATGCCGTGGGGCTTGGCGGTCTGGTGCAATCAGCGAAGAATACCACGCAGCGGGCCGATCAGAAAGATCGATCCCGTGGCCACCACCCGGCCGCCGGGCCCGGCGCAGGCGCGCGCGAGGGCATCCTCCGGCGCGGCGACGGTTTCCACCGACGCCGGCGTGCCGGCGTCCCGGGCCGCCTCGGCGATCGCGTCCGCCTCGAGCGCCCGCGCGCCCGGCGCCGTCGTGCACACGATCCGCCCGCAGAGCGGGAGCAGCTCCCCGAGCATGCCGCGCACGTCCTTGTCGCGCATCGCCCCGAAGAGGAGCGTCACGTCCGTCCAGCCAATCTCGCGGAGGTGGGCGGCGAGCGCGCGCGCGCCGTCCGGATTGTGCGCCGCGTCGAGGAGGACGTCGCAGCCGTCGCGCCGGAACCGCTCGAGCCGCGCCGGCCAGCGCGCGGCGGTCAATCCGCTGACGACCGCCGGATCCTCGATCGCGACGCCCAGCGCGACAAGCTCGTCGAGCACCGCCACGGCCACGGCGGCGTTGTACGCCTGGTGCCGGCCGGCCAGGGCGAGCGGGATACCGGTCAGGCGCCGCCGCGCGGTCTCGATGGACACACGGGTCCGCCCGTCCGCGTCCAGCTCCGGGGTGACATGCACCTCACGCCCCACGCGAACGAGCCGCGCCCCCTGCTGCCGGCAGACCTCCTCCACGACGGCGCCGGCCTCCGGCGCGAGCGGGCCCGCGACGACGGGAATGCCCGGCTTGACGACCCCCGCCTTCTCGCGTGCGATCTCCGCGAGCGTCGAGCCGAGCAGCGCCTGGTGGTCCAGGCCGATCGAGGTGATGGCCGCGGCAATCGGGGTGACGACGTTGGTGGCGTCGAGGCGGCCGCCGAGCCCGACTTCGAGCACGGCCAGTTCGATCCGCGCCTGCCTGAAGAGCACGAACGCCGCCGCCGTCGTGCATTCGAAAAAGGTCGGCGGCGCCCCGAGCACTCCCGTATCCAGCAGCCGCGCGACCGCCGTCTGCACCTTGGCCGCCGCGTCGCGCAGGTCGCCGGTCGAGACGTCCGCCTCGCCGATCACGAAGCGCTCCTCGAGCCGCGTCAGGTGGGGAGAGGTGTACCGCGCGGCCCGGCGGCCGGCGGCGTGGAGCGAGGCGCTCAGCATGGCCGTGACGGAGCCCTTGCCGTTGGTGCCGGCGATGATGAGGGAGCGGAAGGCGCGTTCGGGGTGGTCCAGGGCCTCGCAGATCCGCCGCATGTTCTCGAGGCCGAACTTCATCCCGAGCGGCTCGAGGCCGAGCAGGAACTGGATCGGATCCACAGGCCGTTTCGCGTTCAGGTCTTGGCGGGTTCGGCGACCGGAGGCTCGACGACGGGCGGGGTCTCGCGCGCCGCGCAGGCGAATCCGAGCATCCGGACGATGACGTCCTTCAGCTCGCGCCGATCGACGACGATGTCGAGCATGCCGTGCTCGAGCAGGAACTCGCTCCGCTGGAACCCCTCCGGGAGCTTCTGCCGGATCGTCTGCTCGATGACGCGGGGACCCGCGAACCCGATGAGCGCCTTCGGCTCCGCGATATTCACGTCGCCGAGCATGGCGAAGCTCGCCGTGACGCCCCCGGTCGTGGGATCGGTGAGCACCGAGATGTACGGGAGCTTCGCGCGGTCGAGCCGCGCCAGCGCGGCGCTGATCTTGGCCATCTGCATCAGCGACAGCGCGCCTTCCATCATGCGCGCGCCGCCGGAGCAGGACACGATCACGACCGGCATCCGGGCCTCCAGCGCGCGCTCGATCGCACGCGTGATCTTCTCGCCGACGACCACGCCCATGCTGCCGCCGATGAAACCGTACTCCATGGCGGCGACGACCGCCTCCATGCCGCCGATCCGCCCGGTGGCCGTGATGACGGCGTCGTTCAAACCGGTGGACGCGATGCTCGCGTCGAGGCGCTCCCGGTACGGCTTCGTGTCGGTGAACCCGAGGGGGTCGGTGGACCGGAGCCCCCGATCGTGCTCCTGCCACTCGCCGTCGAAGAGCATCCGCAGCCGCTCGGCCGCCGAGAGCCGGAAGTGGTGCGCGCACTTCGTGCACACGCTGAGACTCGACGCGAGGTCCTTGTTGTAGATGATCTGGGCGCAGGACGGGCACTTTACCCAGAGCCCTTCGGGAACCCGGCTCTGCTTGTCGGGCGGCTCGATCGGCTTGCGCGGCTTCTTGAACCAGGCCATATCGGTGTTGACTGTAACACGGGGTCTCTGAGTCCCTGGGTCCCTGGGTCCCTGGTCCTGGGTCCCTTGGTCCGAGTCCCTCGGTCCCGGGACCCGGGTCCCGAGTCCCGAGTCCCCGAGTCCCGAGTCCCGAGTCCCGAGTCCCCGAGTCCCGAGTCCCCGAGTCCCAGGCTCTAGGCGCGACGCACGTAATACCTCGTGCCCCGCCCCATCGACCGGATCTGGCGCTCGAGATCCGCCAGCGCCTCGTCGCCCCAGTCGGCGTCGAGCCCCGAGGTCTCGACGACGAGGAGGGGCGTCGCGGTGTAGTGGAAGAAGAAGTGTGTGTAGGCCTCGTTCACCTCCCTGACGTACTCGTCGTCCGGTACCGGCATGTCGGGGTCGGTGCGGGCGCGCTCGCGGAGGCGCTTCCGCAGGACGTCGGTCGGCGCCTGGAGGTAGATCACGAGATCGGGCGACGGCAGGTCCGGCGCGAGCAGCTCGTAGAGCCGCTGGTAGATGAACAGCTCGTTGTCGTCCAGGTTCAGATAGGCGTAGATCTTGTCGCGATCGAAGAGGTAGTCGCAGACGGTCTGCTGGCTGAAGAGGTCCGACTGGCGGAGCGACGCCTGCTGGCGGTGGCGCGCGAGCGTGAAGAACAGCTGCGCCTGGAACGCGGCGCCCTGGCGATCCGCGTAGGACTCGGCGAGGAACGGGTTGTCGGTCTCGTCGAGGACGATCGTCGCGTCGAGCCGCGCGCCGAGGCGATCGGCGAGCCGCGACTTGCCCACGCCCGCCGGCCCTTCGATGGCAATGTAGCGGAAGTCCAATCCAGGCGAAGTATAGCAGCCGCCGCCGGGGGCCTCGCGGGCCTCCGGTCGTCTCTGCCGGATGCGGTAGCATTGAGCCTGAGGTCACGCGCGCCGAGACCAGCGCGTCGCGTCGGCCGTGGATCGGACCGGAGATGGCCAGTCTGATGAATCGACACGAGCGAGTCGAAGGGTAGCGCTGTGCGCATCGAACGGCTGGAGCTGCGGCTCCTGAGGCTGCCGCTGGTCCGCTTCTTCGAGACCAGCTTCGGCCGGATCCACGATCGGTCCTTCCTGCTCGTCACGGTGGAGCAGGACGGAGCCGCCGGCCACGGCGAGTGCGTCGCCGACGCCAACCCGTTCTACAGCGCGGAAACCACGCGGACGGCGTGGCACATCATCGAGGAGTTCATCGCGCCGCTCGTCCTCGGCCGGGAGTTCGGGCACCCCCGGGAGATGTACGATGCGCTGCACCGCATCCGCGGGCACAACATGGCCAAGGCGGCCGTGGAGATGGCCGCCTGGGACCTGTTCGCCCGGCAGCAGGACGTGCCGCTCGGCCGCCTGCTCGGCGGCACGGGGGCGGCGATCGAGTCCGGCGTGTCGATCGGGATCCAGGACACGCTCGAGGAGCTGGCCGAACGGGTGGCGATCGAACGCGCGGCCGGGTACCGGCGCATCAAGATCAAGATCAAGCCGGGGTGGGACGTCGGGCCGGTCGCGCACCTTCGCGCCCGCTTCGGCGCGATGCCGCTGATGGTGGACGCCAACGCGGCCTACTCGTTCGGCGACGCGCGGCACCTGGCGGCGCTCGACGCCTTCGACCTGATGATGATCGAGCAGCCGCTGGACTACGACGACATCCGGGACCACGCCCGGCTCCAGGGCGAGATCGCCACGCCGATCTGCCTGGACGAATCCATCCACTCCATACGGGCGGCGGAGGAGGCGATCGACACGGCCGCCTGCCGAATCATCAACATCAAGCCGGGCAGGGTCGGGGGCCACGCGCAGTCCGTACGCCTCCACGACCTCGCCGCGCGCCGGGGCATCCCGGTGTGGCACGGCGGCATGCTGGAGAGCGGGATCGGGCGCGCGCACAACATCCACCTCGCCACGCTCCCGAATTTCTCGCTGCCGGGCGACATCGCGGCGAGCTGCCGCTACTTCGCGCCGGATCTGATCGATCCGGAAATCACGGTGCGCCCGGACGGCACGATCGCCGTGCCGGACGGACCAGGGATCGGCGTGCAGATCGTGTCCGGCCGCGTGGCGGCGGCGACAGTTCAGCGCGCGGAGCTGCGGGCCTGAGGGCCCCGGGGATGTGATGGAGCCGATGACTCGACCTTCGTGCTGTGCAGGCCCCTGGAGCCGCCGCCTCGCCGCGGCGGCGCTCGTGTGGACCGCGTCGGGATGCGCCACCGCGCCGCCCGCTCCGGCCGAGCCGGCGGTCACCTTCGAGCAGAAGCTGGGCTGGATCCTCCAGCTCGAGGATCAACGCATCCTGCGCGTGCCGCCGCCGGCGGCGCCGGTCGAAGAGCCGCCGGCGCGTGCCCGGCGGCGGGCCGCGCCGTCGCCGCCGCCGGCCGCCGCGAGGGACCTGACCGTGCTCGTCCGCGACGAGGACGCGCGGCTGCGACGCCGGGCCGCGCTGGCGATCGGGCGCGTGAGGCTCGCCGAGGGCGTGGCGCCGCTCGTCGCGACGCTCGCCGACGCCGACACGGACGTGCGCGCGATGGCGGCGTTCGGCCTCGGTCTCGTCGGCGACGCATCGGCAGAAGCCGCGCTGCTGCCGCTCCTTCAGGACCCCGAGCCGCTCGTGCGCGGCCGCGCCGCGGAGGCGCTCGGGCTGATCGACGCGAAGGCCGCCGCGGCCCCCATCAGCGCGATGGTGGCGGAGTACGCCCGGAGCGCTCCGGTCGCGGCGATGGCGCCCGACGACGAGGGGTGGCCGGCCGCGGCCGAGGCCGGGGCGTTCAAGCTCGGACTGTTCGCGCTCGTGCGCCTGCGCGCCTTCGACCCGCTGGCCACGGCCGTGCTCGACGGTTCGCGCCCGGTGACGACCTGGTGGCCGGTGGCGTTCGCGCTCCAGCGCATCGACGATCCCCGCGCGGCGCCGGCGCTGCGGCAGATGCTCGAGACGAAGGGGCGCTACACGCCTGCGTTCGCGGCCCGCGGGCTCGGCGGGCTGCGCGATGAAGCGGCCGTTCCCGCGCTGCTCGCCATGCTGGACCCGGCGGCAGCCGCCGGGCTCGAAGTCACCACGCAGGCGATTCGCGCGCTCGCGCAGATCGGCGCGTCGGGCGCCGCCGCGCCGCTCATCGCGCTCGCGGCCGATCCGCGGAACCACCCGAACCTGCGCCTCGAGGCCGTCACCGCGCTCGGCACGCTCCAGGCGTCCGACGCGTTGACGCTGGTCCAGGATCTGCTCACCGATGCCTGGCCCGCCATGCGCAGCACGGCGCTCCAGGCGCTCGCCGCCATCGATCCCGGGAGCATCGTCTTCGTGCTCGCGAGCCTCGAGCCGGATCGCGACTGGCGGGTGCGCGCGACGATGGCGGGCGTACTGGCAGGCCTGCCGCAGGAGATCGCGCTCCCGCGGCTGCGCGCCATGCTGGACGACGAGGACCGGCGTGTGCGGCCGGCCGTCCTCGGAGCGCTCGTCAGGATCAAGCCGCCCGATCTCGCGGAGATCCTCGTCACGCAGCTCGAGGAGCCCGACTTCGTGGTGCGCGCCACAGCCGCGCGCCACCTCGGCGAGCTGCGGCCCGAGGGCGCCGCCGCCGCGCTCCGTGAGGCCTATACCAACGCGGTACCCGATTCGGCGTACGAGGCGCGCGCGGCCGCGCTCGCGGCGCTGGCGGAGCTCGGGCCGGGCGAGGCGGTGGAGACGCTGAAGACGGCGCTCGGCGACAAGGACTGGGCCGTGCGCGTGCGGGCCGCCGAGCTGCTCGAGCGGTTCGACGCCGAGGCCGGCGCCGCCGAGGCGATCAGGCCGGTGCCCAACGTCCCGCCGGCGCCGTATGACGACGCGGCGCTGGCCGCCCCGGAGTTCTCGCCGCGCGCGTACATCGACACCGCGCACGGCACGATCGAGTTCGAGCTGGCGGTGCTCGACGCGCCACAGACGAGCCGCAACTTCATCGCGCTCGCGGGGAAGGGGTACTTCAACGGCCTGCCGGTGCACCGGGTGGTCCCGAACTTCGTCGTGCAGGACGGCGATCCGCGCGGCGACGGCCACGGCGGTCCGGGCTACACGATCCGCGACGAGCGGAACGAGCGGCCGTTCCTGCGCGGCACGGTGGGCATGGCGCGCAGCTGGTCCGATACGAACGGCAGCCAGTTCTTCATTACCCACTCGCCGCAGCCGCACCTCGACGGCCTCTACACCGCCTTCGGCCACGTCGTCAGCGGCATGGACGTCGTGGATCGGATGCGTGTGGGCGACGTGATCCAGCGGGTGCGGGTGTGGGACGGGAAGACGTGGACTCCTGAAGACTGATCGTCTGCGTGGCCCGTGGCCCGTGGTCCGTTCGCGCGTGGTCTATCGTCGATCGATCGAGCCGCGAACCGGCAACTGCTGGGAGGTGGGAACTCGAAACTGGAATCTGGAAACTGGAATCTGGAAACTGGAAACTGGAAACTGGGAACTGGAAACTGGCACCTGCGATCAAAAAAGGGGGCGACGGCCGCCCCCTTTTTCTGACGGGTGAGGGCTTACCGCTTCTTGCCGCCCTTCTTCTTCCCGCCCTTGGCCTTGGCCTTGGCCTTCTTCGCCATTACGCTTATCCCCCCCTTCACTCGGTGGCTGATGAGTGCGATGAGCTCTACCGCGTTACAGCGCCCCTGCCGCCTGGCACGTCGGCCTGCTTCGTCGGCGCCCTCGCTTCTTTGCGTCAACTCCCGCGTTCGCGGGAGGTCGGCATCGTCGGGAAAGAGGGGGTGTCATCTCTCGACACCCCCGGACCGGTCGGCGGCTCTAGCGCTTCTTCCCGCCCTTTTTCTTGCCGCCCTTCGCAGTCTTCTTCGCCATTATTCCTCCTTGGAATGTGGCAGCTCAGCTGTGTTACCGGTTACCGAGGGTTACTACAGGTGGGCTGAGCAGTCCACCCTCATACAAGATGTAGATTATGGATGAGAATTTTTGGCTGTCAAGCACAAACTGCAGCAAATGTCAAAAAACTGCACGCCCTAGTCTTGTCGGCGGCAGCCGGCGCGGGCTGTAGGGCGAGGCGGCGGGAG
>Ga0299914_10000655_pt1 | contig 21358 bp, 16 predicted proteins | sample RVTome_10_FD_201361 | JGI IMG/M metagenome (GOLD analysis project Ga0299914, IMG submission 201361) | Soil microbial communities from uranium-contaminated site in the Upper Colorado River Basin, Wyoming, United States - RVT153D57 (version 2) ...
GCGATCGGGCCGGTGTCGCCAACGTGGCAGGGTCCGACAGATGACGGCGGTCGACGAGGGTCCGGGGCAGGCTCCGGGCCTCGCCGTCGACGACCGCTGGGTGCCGCGCCACCTGGCGCTCGATCGGACCTCCCCGGCCGTCCAGGCGCCGATCGCCGGCCAGGTCAAGGCCGACGTCCGCGTGGCGGCGAGAGCGCTCCACGATGCGATGCTCAGCGCACCGGCGACGGCCCTCGAGGAACCCTGGCAACCGGTTCGCGACGATCCGGGCACGGTGATCGCCGCCGCAGAGGACGACCGGCCGGATGTAGCCGGCGGCGTTCGTTGGAGCCTCATAGCCACCATCGGAACGCTCGCCGGCCGTATGGCCTTCGTCGTCCTGCTCATGCGCATGCTCGGCCCGGGGAACTTCGGGATCGTGGCGCAGGCGACCATCTACATCACCATCGCCACGATCTTCCTGAACCTCGGGCTGCCCGTCACGATCATCCAGCGCCGGAACCTCGATCGGGCCGGGATCGGCACAGCACAGTCCCTGACCATCGCCACCGCACTGCTACTGGGGGTGGCGACGGTCTTCGGTGCCCCCGTGCTCGCCAACTTCTTCCGAACCCCGGAGCTCACGGGCGTACTGCGAGTGATCTCGATCTCTTTGGTCCTGAAGGGCCTCGCGGTCGTGCCCACTGCCATGCTCGCTCGCCAGATGCGCTTTCGCGCCCTGGGCATGGCGGAGATATCGAGCACTGCCATAAGCGGTGCGATTGCCATCGCCGCAGCCATGAATGGGGCGGGCTACTGGGCGCTCGTGATTCAGATCCTCGTGCTCGACACGATCTATCTGGCCATGGTCCTGGGCGCGGCACGACTTCCGCCGCCGACATGGTCACCAGCTGCGGCACGTGGGCTCTGGTCCTTCAGCTCGCGCATGATGGGCTCGGACATCATCAATTACTTGTCCAACAATGGCGACAAGGTGCTCATAGCGCGATTCCTGGGCGCGACCCCGTTGGCACTCTATGGGCTTGCCGGACGCGTGCTGGTGGTGCCCATAGAGACGCTGGGCAAGACGGGCGATCGCGTGATCCTCCCGATGTTCTCCCGTCTTCAGGACGACAAGGAACGGGTGGTGCGCTACTTCCTCGAGGCGAGTGCAAGCGTGGCGCTCTTTGCGTCACTCCCGATGACGCTCGTCATCTTGTGTGCACCTCTCGCCGTACCGATTACCTTCGGCGACGCCTGGGACGCAGCGGTCCTGCCGCTGCAGCTCCTGGCGGCACACAGCGTCTTCTTCCTCCTGATCGCGCTGACGAACCCGGTCGTTCAGGCGGCCGGACGAGCCGACTGGGAGTTCCGCTGGGCGCTGTTCACGACCGTGATTGCCCTGGCGACGTTCGCGATCGGTCTCCAGTGGGGAATCGCCGGCATGGCCGCTTGCTTCCTCGTCCAAGGGGCCCTTCTCAACCCCATCCGCTTCGTGATGGTCCAGCGCCTGATTCCGTTGTCCGTTCGCGCCTACCTACGCCAGCTCGCTCCCGCCGCGACCAGCACCGCAGCCCTTGTCGGTGCCTGGCTCGTGGTCGCGACGATGCTGCGGGATCAGGTGGGCGACCTCTCCGTGCTCGTGGCGGCATCGGTGGCGGGGCTGGTCGCATTCCTCGTGTCGATGAGGGTGCTGTGGTGGGCGGACCTCCGGCGCCAGATCGAGTTCATTCTCCAGGTCCTCCGCCCGGGGTCGTCATGACTGAAGCTTTCGTCGTCGCCGGCAGCAAGCCGCTCGAGACCCCAGCCCCCCGCCCGGGTGGGCAGGCACGCATGTCGATCGGCGTGCCCGTCTTCAACGGTGCCCGGTATCTCGAGGCCTGCCTCGATTCGCTGTTGTCCCAGACCTACCGCGACCTCGAGATCCTGATATCCGACAACGCGTCGACCGATCGGACGCTGGACATCTGCCATGCGTATTGCGAATTCGACGAGCGGGTGCGGTACCACCGGCAGCCTCGCAACCGCGGCGTTGCCGCCAACTACCGCTTCGTTGTCGAGAACACCGGCGGTGAGTTCTTCAAGTGGGCGGCCTATGACGATGTCTGCGAGCCGCGCTTCGTCGAGCGCTGCGTTGCGGCACTAGATGGCTCGCCCTCCGACGTGCTGGCATTCCCGAGCACCATATTCATAGACGGCGCCGGAGAGCCCTTGCCCCGGGTCGACCGCGGCGTTCGCTGGAGGAACCACCCGAAACCGATCGGCCGGCTGAACGATCTCCTGGCCGACCCCACGAGATCGTTCGCCAAGTGGCAGTTCGGGGTGATCCGGCGCGATGCGCTCGTACGGACTGGTCTCATCCGAAACTACGACGCGTCCGACCAGGTCCTGATGGCCGAACTGGCACTCCTCGGTGGCTTCGCCGGGGTGAGCGAGCCGCTCTTCCGCCTGCGCATCCACGAGGCAACCTCCGGGGTGGCGAACGTGAGCCCCGACCAGCTGGCGGATTGGTACAACCCCGATCGCGGTGACCAGTACCCGCTGGATCGAACGAGCACGCTGATGGGATACCTCGAAGCCGTGGTGTCGTCCCCGCTCTTAGTACACGAGAAGCTGGCCGGGAGCGGGCTGGTGGCCCGCTGGCTGTTCTCGAACCGACAATGGCGCGTCATCGGGGGCGAGCTGAAGCGCCGCGCGGTGGGTTCAGCGCGACAACGCTTTCGACCACGGGTGGTCGGGTCATGACCGCGTGCACACTGATCAGGGCTGCGGCCGTAGGTGTGACCGTCGGCTTGTGCTCCTGTGGGGGTGGTCAGGCGGCCGGGCGCAGGGACGATCCGTTGTCGATCACACCGCAGCGGGCGGCCATGGAGGCGGGCGAGTCCCGGCAGTTCTCCGTCGTGGGTGACCAGGATGTCGTGTGGGGCATCGCCGAGTCGGGGCGGGCGTCCACTGGAGCCGCACCCGAGTTTCCGCTGAGGGTGGGGGCCGATGGCCGTCACCTCGTCGATCAGCAGGACCGCCCGTGGCGCATCCAGGCGGACGCGGCTTGGCTGATGTCCACGCAGGCGACACCCGCTGAGGTCGACCGGTACCTGGAGACCCGCAGCGCTCAAGGGTTCAACGCGTTCTATCTCCATGCGATGGTGCACCCCGGTGGTTACGACGCGGCTCCGAACGCCCCGGCCAACGCGCAGGGTGACCCGCCATTCGATGCGCCCGGTGACTTCTCCACCGCGGGCACGTCCCCCGCGTCCGAGCGGTACTGGCAGTGGATCGACTCGATCATCGACAAGGCGGCGGCGCACGGCATGGTCGTGATGCTCGCCTACACGTACCTGGGCTTCGATGGCGGAGACCAGGGTTGGTACCGCGAGGTGATGGAGCAGCCGGGCCGGAAGGCGCTCTTCGACTGGGGCCGCTGGCTGGGGGCCCGTTACAAGGACAAGGCGAACGTCATCTGGCTCGGCCTCGGTGACTTCACGCCGCCCGACGGATCCGAGGGCGCGGCCCGGGCGCGGGCGATCGCCCGGGGGATCAAGGCGGCGGGCGCAACGCAGCTCTTCATGGCTGAGCCCTCCAGTCCCGACGAGATCCCGGGACAGGTCCCGGGCTTCGGTCGCGTTGTCGATCTCAACAGCTTCTACGGCTACGGCCCCGACGGCGAGGGACACGTATACGAGACGGCCGAACGCGCCTGGGACCTCTTACCCCGGAAGCCGGCGTGGATGCAGGAGGGGACATACGAGTACGAGGACAACACGGGCCACTTCACCCGGGAGCCCTGGGAGACGAGGCGTGGCCGGTATTGGTCGGTGCTGGGAGGCGGAACCGCCGGCGACGGGTTCGGGTCGCGCGACGTGTGGCAGTGGCACGACTTCCCGGCCGCGCTCACGAGCCCGGGCGCCGACTACTCGGTCTACGCATTCGACCTCTTCGCCTCGCTGCCGTGGTGGGAGCTCAGGCCCTCCGGCACCGATTCCGGCTTCGCCGGGACCACGTTGGTCACCCACGGGCGGGGCATGTGGGGAGGTTCCGACTACATCACGTCCGCCCGGACCGACGACCACGAGTGGCTCCTCGCCTACGTCCCCGTCACGCACAGGGGCGCCCGGAGGTTCCAGGTCGACATGACTGCGCTGGCCGGACCGGTGCGCGCCCGCTGGTTCGACCCCTCCACCGGCACCTACCTCGCGATCAGCGATGGCTACGCGCTCCCCAACGAGGGGATGCGGCGGTTCACGACCCCGGGACTACGTAGCGACGGTACCGACGACTGGCTCCTGGTCCTCGACTCCTCCGGCGAGGCGAGGTGCGGGACCGTCACGGCAGCCGGGATGTACACGGCGCCGGAGAGCCCGCCCCGCGGAATCGAGTGTCAGGTCACCGCCGCGCTGAAGAGCGACCCCTCGGTGGTCGCCAGGGTCCCGCTCGCCTTCAGGATGGGGGCGGGTGTCGGGCGTTCCCGGGTGGGTACGACGCGCCGCGTCATGTCGATGTCAGCGACGAGTTCGGGGCCAGAGTGATGGCTAAGCGGCCGGTCGTTCGTGTCCGCCGACGCCGGCCGTCCTGTGGAATCATTAGGTCAGTCGGGCGAGCTCATCGGTGACCAGCCGCCCCTTAGCGTCTCAAGGCAGAAGTGTACAGATGGCTCAATCGGGCTCAGACATGAAGAACAACACTCGGGCGGTATCCATGGACGTGCTATCCCTACTGCGGCTGCTCGCCAGGCACTGGCGCGTAACCGCTCCTGCCGCATTGCTCACCCTGGTCGGACTCGTGGGTGTCGTCAAGGTCTCGGCCCCCACGTACAACGCCACGGGATCGATCGTCCTATTGAATCCCCGCGAGGCTCCCGACCTCGAGAACAATCCTGCGGCGCCGGCGCCGTCGGAGATCGGCCAGAACCCGTTCACCCGCTACGGCGACATCGCCATCGTGACCGACATCCTGACGCGCAAGATGAACAGCGACTCGAAGCGTGACGAGCTGGCGCAGCACGGTGTGGCCGGCTACGGCATCGTGACCAGCGAGTTTGCGCGTGATCCCGTCTTCGAGATAACGGGGAAGGGCCCGGATGCAGCGTCGGCCATGCGATCGACCGAGGTCGTGCTCGACGATGCCGGCACGGTCCTGTCGGAGCTCCAGGTGGAGCAGGGCGCCGACCCCGAGTACCTGATCAGCAGCGCTCCCCTGGAAGCCCCGTCCACGGCCACGGCCATGTACAGCAGCACGATGCGAGCAGCCATCGCAGTGTTGGCAGTGGGTGGGCTGGGCACGCTCGGGCTCGCCGTGCTCGCTGAGATCGTCGGCCAGCGGCGGGCCGCCTCAGGGCGGGGTCGGGGTGACTCTGATGCTGAGGATGAGGTTGTGGAGGCGGCGGGGTCGAATGGTTCGGCGGTGCAGGGTCGGGTCGATGCCGATGCTGAGGATGAGGTTGTGGAGGCGGCGGGGTCGAATGGTTCGGCGGTTCGGGGTCGGGGTGACTCTGATGCCGAGGATGAGGTTGTGGAGACACGGGGGTCGAACGATTCCGCGGCGTCGACCGGGACGCCGGTGGTGCCGGGGTCCGCTCGTTCCCAGGCCGCGGGCAGGGGCCTCGGGGTGTCGGGGTCGAGCGGGTCGTTCGACAGCACCGGCATCGTCCCCGACGGCTCGCCTCGCGCCGCCGGTCGCGAGGGCCGGAACGGTTCGCCCGCCTGGGGCCGCGCCGTGGCACCCCTCGGTCGTCGGCCACACCGGCGACCCTCACTGCCCGACGCCTCCGACGGACCTTCGTCCGACGACCACGGGGATCGCTCGACTCCCGATCGGTGACCGTGCTTGCCGTTACCGATCACCGACCTGATGCCCGCTCGGCGCCCGACGTCGAAGCATCCGCCGCGCCGAAGCGTGGCGCTCCGGTCACGATCCTTCGGATCTACGTCGTCCTCCTCGTTCTGATCCCACCGACCCAGATCATCGAACCCCTCGGTGGCGTGGGTACGCCGGCGACGGTGGTCGCCCTGGTCGCCCTCATGCTCTGGGCCGTAGGGGTGCTCACCCCGGGAACCTACCTGTGCCGCACGGTGGTGCCCGTGCGGGTGGTGATGGGCGCGTTGGTCGCCACGACGCTCCTGTCCTACGCGGTGGCACACGTGCGGTACGTGCCGGCGGTCGAGCTGTTGGCGTCCGATCGAGCGCTGATCCAGCTCTTCGCGTGGGGTGGCGTGGCGCTGTTGGCGGCCGAGGGTCTTCGTGATCGGGAGGACCTCTACCGCGTGCTGCGAACCCTCGTGATCGCGGTGGCGGTCATGGCGCTCATCGGATTCTTCCAGTTCCGCTTCGGCATCGACTTCGCCGAGAACGTGAGCAGGATCCCTTTCCTGCACCAGAACGCGGACCTCGTCTCGATCCAGGACCGCTCGGGCTTCCGCCGTCCGGCCGGCACAGCCACCCATCCGATCGAATTCGGCTGCGTCATCGCCATGACGCTGCCCATCGCACTGCACCTAGGCCGCTTCGACCTGGCTCGTTCTGCGACGCGCCGGTGGTTGCCCGTGGCGGCGATCGTGACCGGGATTCCGGTCGCCGTGTCGCGCTCCGCGGTCCTGGCGGCGCTGGTCGCAACCATCGTGGTGTTCATCGGGTTGGACCCCAGGGTCCGGCCTCGGGCATTGGCGGTGGTAGCGGCCTTCATCGTGGTGACGTACGCCACCACGCCAGGGCTCCTCGGGACCCTCGGCGGACTGTTCGTGAACGCCGGCTCGGATACGAGCATCTCGTACCGCACCGACGACTACGCGACCGTCGGCGAGTTCATACGGCAGTCACCGTGGTTCGGTCGAGGACCTGGGACTTTTGTCGCTGGCAGCTACATAGTCCTGGACAACCAGTACCTCCTGACGGCCATCGAAATCGGACTCGTCGGTCTGTTGGTGGTGATCGGCTACATCCTCGCGACCGCCTTCCTCGGGCGGGGAGCGCGTCACAGCAGCAAGGACTTGACTGTTCGCGACCTGGGGCAGGCGGTCGCGGCGACGAGCCTGGCAAGCGCCGTCGCGGCGATCACGTTCGACTCCTTCTCGTTCCTGATGTTCGCAGGCGTCATCCCTCTCTGTCTCGGCCTCTCGGGCGCCCTGTGGAAGTTGGTGCAGACGTCGAGGGGCCGGGTCGAGGCAGCGTCTCCACTCGCTGATGGAGGGCCCGACCTGTACCGGGAAGCGCACCTCCAGCCGCTGCCGATTCCACCCGCGAGTGACCCAGCGTGGGCGAATGGGGGTGTTGGAGTCGTCGACGATCTGAGGATCGGTGCCGTCGGCAGCCAACCCGTCAAGGTCGTCGCGGGCGACGACCACTGGGCAGTCGACAGCCCGCTCGCGGAGTTCGTTGGCGGTGTGCCGGGCTCGCAACCCCGGCGCCCCGATGCGCGTCGGCGCGCGGCCGCCGTCGGTGTCGGCGTCGGGTCCGTGATGCTCGGCGGATTGGCTCTTCTCGGTGTCGGACGGGACGGCACGAGTGATCCGCAGGCCGCTGGGGCGCGGGTGGTGGTCGGCCCGCCCGCCATGTCGCCAAGCACGTCGACGACCGGCCCGGCGAGCGACACCGATGCCAGCGAGCCGTCGGCCGCTACCGCCACTCGCCCTAGGATCATCGCCATCGTTGATCCGGAGACCGACACCGGTCCAATGGTCCGTCCGCTGAGGACTGACCCGGACATGGCGATCACCTCGAGCCCCCGATCCACTGGGTCCAGCTCGTTGCCGACCACGGTCCCGTCGATGGGTGGTCCCGCCCCGACCACCACGACGCCCCCAACCACGCGACCGCCGGCGACGACGGTGCCGCCGGCGACGACGGTGCCACCTGTGACCACAACCACGGCGCCCCCGACCACGACGACGACCGAGCCACCGCCGACCACGACCACGACGGCAGCGGCCGCACTCGACCCGGAGCCACCGCCACCACCGCCCCCACCCCCGTGACCGGCATCAGCCGGATCGCTTTCTGAGGCTTGGACGGCGGCGATGGCTGGGTGCGGCACGCGCCGCACAATCCCTGAATCTCTGCAGACGGACCCCGACGCCCTGAGTCAGCCCGTAGACGAACGCCCGGACGCGAGCAACGTGAGTGCCGGGAACCGCCCTGTAGCCGGGCGCACGGCCACGGAGGAATCCAGCCGGCGCAGAGACCGCGCGGTGAACAGGCAATACCGGTCAAGTGGGAATGGCCGACCGAGCTTTGCGAAGAGCGGTTCCCGTAGTCGCGTGGGTAACCAGTGCAACACTGGCACCCCAGTGTGCGTCTCGAACGGGAAGCGACGGTTCGGCGTGAAGTGCAGCCAGCCTCGACGAGCAACCCGACCGCTCTCGACAATCATCTGCTGGGCTCCGACCGGGCCTCCCACATGCTCAATGACGGCGTTAGACACGACATAGTCGAAGCTGCCTGACGCGAACGGCAGGCGACGTCCGTCCGCCCGAACGAGGGGTGCGCCAAGGGTATCTGCCTCGACCGGTTCATACGTAAGCGCCACGACCTCGCAGTGGTCCTTCAGTCCTCGCTCGACCACTGATGTGCTGCCGATACCGTCTTGCATGCTGACTCCGACCATCAGGACGCGCGAACCCGGTTCGATGGCAGAGGTGAGGAGGTCGATCTTTCGCCGCCGCGATGCAATCGAGACGGCCCGAGCTGGCCGCTTCAGGATGGAGATCACTGTCTCGACTCCCTGTCACTCTCTCGCACCGTATGAGCCTCCAGTGTCCGGCGGATCCATCGCGGCGATGATCGCGGGCTCATCGTGCTCTGCTGCTTGCCGGACGGAGGTCTCGGCCCACGGCCCGGGTCAGCGCGGGAGCAGGCGACCTGAGCACGAGAGCTCCCGGGGACGGGCACGTGGATTGACGAGGGCGCGGGCGGCGGCCCGGGCGGCTCGGTTGCCAGTGGCGCTGCGACTGAGCTCGTTGAGCAGCACCGAGGAGTAGAACACCGCGCTCCAGGCCGGCCCGTGCCGGCGCCGGAAGTAGCGGACGCGGTTGAGGGCGATCATGCTCCTAAGTCGGGGTGACGTCATGCCGTCACCTCCCGTGTGGGTCACCACTGCAGCGGGCTCGAAGCGTACGCGGAACCCTGCCCGGCGCGCCCGGTAGGCGAAGTCCGTCTCCTCGGAGTAGAGGAAGAACGATTCGTCCCAGGGACCGGTGACATCGGCGCACTCGCGCGTCATGAGCATGGCCGCGCCGGTCGCCCAATCGACGTCGCCCTGCGTCAGATACGACCCGTCATCGCCGACGGTCTCGGAAAGTCCGGCGAAACGACTGGCGACCCGTCCCCCCATCACGGCGACACCCAGGGCCCGGCCAACGGTCGGTTCCCGTCGGAGCGATCTGAAGATTGCGCCGCCGGGCGTGCGCATCTGGGGCACGACGATCCCCACGCCGGGATCGCGGCCGGCGGCGAGGAGTGTCGGGACACAGCCAGCACCCAAGGCCAGATCCGGGTTGAGGATGAGCACGGCGGGCGCGTCCGTCGTCTGCGCCAGCCCGATGTTGACTGCCGCCGCAAAGCCGCGGTTGTCCGGTCGACAGAGGACCTCGGCTCTGCCGTCGGCGCGGAGCCGGGCAACCGTGTCATCCGACGAGTTGTTGTCGACGAAGACCACCCGGGACCTGAGGTCGCCCAGCGCCGGGTCGAACGACGCCAGCAGCCGGTCGACGTGCGTCGCGCTGTTGAAGGTTACGACGACGACGGCGATGTCGCACGACGCCTCGGACCTCCAAGGTGGACGGGGAGCAATGGGGATGGCCGGCATCAGGCGCGCGCCGTCGGTGGGTAGTAGTCGCGGCGTCGGAGCACGCTCGCGAGCGCGCGCAGCTGCACCGCCGCCTTCCAGGCGACATACCACGGCGCAGCCAGCAGCGCCAGCCACGTTCGTAGCCCGGCTCCGGCTTGGACCAGGCCGATCACCAGCGTGAGGACCAGTGTGAGGAGGGCGGCCGACATGACCGCGGCCACCGGCCACGATCCCGCGAGTGCCGCAAGGGTTGCGCCACCCGCCGCCGACAGGACCGCCATGGCAAATGGGAGAGTGGCCAGAAACCAAGCCGCTTCTAGGCAGGCGGCGTCGCGGTGCCGAAGGGCGCGGGCAAGCAGTGGCCCGGCATACGCCCGGGCCGCCGACATGCGTCCCGCTTCGTAGCGGACCTTCTGTTCGCCGAACACCGTCCAGTCGGGGGCGCCGTCGGAATGGAGCCGAGCCGACTCGACATGGGCGCAACGGATGCCGTCGAGCAGCAGATCGAGCGTGAAGACGAGGTCCTCCGATGCCGGCGCACCGAACCGGTGGGACAGCGCGACGTCGCGTCGGAGCGCCATGCCCGTGCCGCGGAGGCGGACCGGGAGGCCGAGCCGATCGCGACCGCGCGGAATGGTTATGCCTTGAAGGGCAAATGCGGCGAGCGACGCCTCGGCCCCGAGGCCGCGTCCACCGCGACTCTCGCTCCGAGCCTGGACGGCGGGGGCCCCGGCGACCAATGCCCGCTCGCAGGAGCCAAGGAAGCCGGATTCAACGACCGAATCAGCGTCGAGCATCACGACGGCGTCCCACTCCAAGCCGCGGGCGGCCTCGAGCCCGGCTTGGCGCGCCGCGGCACGCCCGGGCTGCTCGTCGGGGTGTCGCTCCAGGACGGTGGCGCCGAACGCCCGGGCGATCTCGGCGGTGCTGTCTGTACAGCGGTCGGCGACGACGAGCACCGAATCGCGCTCTCGTCGGTCGTCCTCGATGGCCTGGAGGCATCGGCCGATCACGCTCTCTTCGTTGTAGGCCGGAATGAGCACGAGGAACCGCATCTCGTTGTCGGCCTGCGGAACTCGCTCGCGGTAGACGAGCGACGCGAGCGCCAGCAAACCGAGATGGAGCGCGGTCGCAAGACCCGGGAGCCCGAAGAGCACCGCGCCTATAACGAGAACGGTGGTCATTTCGGCGTCCCCGTTTCCCCAGCTGAACCCTCTGGCAACGGTGCCGCGGGGCGGGTGGAGCGACCGGCCGACCGGTGGCGCCATCGCCTCCTGGTCGCCTCCGCCTGTCGCCCACGCAGCACCGCCTTGGCCGTCCGGTTCACGCCTGCGGCAACGTCGAGTACCACGCGGGCGCCGAGGGGACGCAGCCCCCGCCCGAACAGCAGGACATCCTGCTCGTCCGAGCTGGAGCTTCCGAACCGGCGCTTATACTCGGCATCGCCGGTGCCGTAATCGACGGAAGAGATCGACGGGTCCTGGCAGAGATCGTCGATCATCCGCAGGTGCACGTAGTTGCCGACGCGGTAGTCGCCGAGTGCGGGGTCGTAGCCCGGTGATCCGATGCTGAACACTCCCGCATAGCCGAAGCCGAACCAGAACGCTGCGGACACCCCATCGACGTAGAGCACCCAGGCTCGGAACCAGCGGCGCTGCATGCCGAGCTCGATCAACTCGCGGAACTCGCGGTTGTCGGCGAACCCGACTCCGAGGGAGCGCTGGTAGGACTTCGCCGCCACCGGCTCAATGTCGGCGACCATGGTGTCGAGGTCCTCGGCCGTATCGAACCGGCGTACCTCGATGCGTCCGGCAAAGTCCTTCTCGAACCGCTTCTCATAGCGGCGCAGGGACTCGCGGGTGCTGCGTGACCGCGACTTGAGATAGTCCTCGCGCGAGTCGGGTAGGTCCAGCAGCCATCGAGGTCTGGGGGCATCGATCCGGAAGCGCCGGCGGGAGAGGCCGTCGCCGAGGCGCAGCACCGCGGCATGGGCAGGTGAGCCGATCGTCAGCCTGTGGAACGCCAGCGCCTCGACCTCGCCGTTGTCGACAACCGCGACCAACTCGCGCACAAGCCGCTCGGCATTGCCGCCGGCAAGCTCCCCGAGCATCCCGCCGTCGACGATCGTCACCGTGCGGAGCTTCGGCAGCCTGATGTGTTGGTAGCCGACCTTGCAGGGGAGGGAGTACGTCTCGAGCCGCCCCACGGCCATCGCAATCGGCGACCCCCCGTGCTCGAGCGTGGCGACATAGGGCGAGATCACCTCCGGCCGCACGGCCGACACGGCGGCCAGATAGTCGGGGTCCGCATCCAGGCGGCTCGGGGACAGGGCGAGCCAGCTGTCGCGAAGGGATGCGATCGCCTCACCGGTTGCGTGGCGCACGGTCGCGCCGGGCGTGGCCAGTACGGTCGACGCGGAGGTGCTCATAGAACGGTGCCTGCCTGCGGCCACTCGCCGCTGTCACCGACCGCCCGGCGCGCGGTGGAGACCTTGACCGGTCGTCGGCCGGCGTGGAACTCCTGTGAATCACCCAGTCTCAGAGCCGGCGGGACGAAGTCGAGCAGTGGAACGTCACGGTCCAGGACGTCGGCGATCCGGCCACAAGCGTTTCCGTCCCACAGTGGGATGCTGCACGCGCGCCGGCCGCGGTCGAGGGCGGCCCGCGCGGTTGTCACGATGGTGTCCCGGTCGAAGCCCACCAGAGTGTTGGACCCCGTCGTGAGCGTGATGGGCCGCTCGGTGTTCTCTCGGAGTGTCAGGCAGGGCACACCGAGGACGCGGGTCTCCTCCTGCACGCCACCCGAATCGGTGAGCACGAGCGCCGCCGATTCCTCGAGGGCGAGGAAGTCGAGGTACCCAATGGGCTCGATCAGCAGGACACGTCGGTCGTCGAAGCGGATGCCCGTGTGCCCCAGCATCTTCAGGGTCCGCGGGTGCACTGGGAACACGAGCCTGACTTCCTCGGCGATCTCCGCGAGCGTGCCCGCCATCTCGACCAGTCGGGCGGCCTCGTCGACGAGGGCGGGGCGGTGCAGGGTCACCAGGCCGAAGCCGTCGCGAAGAAGGCCCAAATCGGTCAGAACGGTCCGTTCCTTCGCCCGCGGCAGCGCCTGCAGCAGGCTGTCGACCATCACGTTGCCCACCCGGTGGATCCGCCCCGGCTCGACCCCCTCGAACAAGAGGTTCTCGTCCGCGTCGGCGCTCGGCGTGAACAGCCACGTGGCGAGGCTGTCGACCAGGACCCGGTTGATTTCCTCCGGCATCGTTCGATCGAACGCTCGCAGTCCCGCCTCGACGTGCCCCACCGGCACGCCGGCCTTGGCGGCAACCAGGGCGCAGGCAATCGTCGAGTTGACGTCGCCGACGACCAGGACGGCGTCCACGCCGGCGTGCGCCAGCCACTCCTCGAACGCGACCATGACCGCCGCGGTCTGGGACGCGTGACTTCCGGATCCCACGCCCAGGTTCACCGTGGGATCCGGGATCTCGAGGAACTCGAAGAAGCTCGCCGACATGGCGGCGTCGTAGTGCTGGCCGGTGTGGACCAGGTTGGCCTCGATGCGCCGATCGGCCAGGGACCGCATCAGGGGCGCGACCTTGACGAAGTTGGGCCGGGCTCCGGCGATGACCGCGGCGCGGCGGATCGTCACCGAGTCCTCCACCACTCCAGGGCGATGAGCCCGACGAACAGACTGTTGCCCCGGAGATAGCGCCGCCACATGCGCCTCGGCTCCTGGGCCAAGCGGTAGAGCCACTCGCATCCCGCACGCTGGACCCAGAGCGGCGCCCGGCGGACCTTGCCGGCGACGACGTCGAACGTCCCGCCCACACCCATCACGAACGGCACCGCGAGCCGGTCGAGGTTCTCGCTCAGCCAATATTCCTTGCGGGGGCTCGGTATGGCGAGGAACAGGAAATCGGGGCGGGCCGCCCGCACCGTTGCGACAACCGCATCGTCGTCGTGCCAGTAGCCGTCGTGGTACCCGGCGACGACAAGGCTCGGGTGTCGTTCGCGCAGGCGCGCCACCATCTCGGCGAGCACCTCCTGCGTGGCCCCCAGGAAGAAGACGCGATGGCCCGTCTCGGCGGCCCGTTCGAGGATGGCGTTGAACAGGTCGATACCCGCGACGCGCTCGGGCAGGGGGCGGCCCAGCACGCGGCTCGCCCACACCACCGACTGGCCGTCGGCATTGACCAGATCGCAGCCGGCGACGATCGATCGCAGCCGATCGTCATCGCGCATCTGGACCACCTTGGCCGCGTTCAGAACGACGTGCTGTGCGGGTCCGCCGGCGTCGGCTAGCTCGAACGAGCGGTCCACGGTCTCGACGAACGTGAGCGCATCGACAGGGGTCCCGAAGAGCCGGACCCGACGGTCCTGGCCGAGGGCAAACGTGGCGCTCATGATCCTGTGGCGGATGGGGAGGCCAGGTGCTCGCGTCCGGACCAGGCTTCGAGGACCCAGCCGAGGTGATACGGGCGACATGTGGCGTGGACCTCGACACCGCCCAGACCTGTGCGGGCGCTCAGGCCGAGCGTCCCGCCGATGAGGGCATTGGCCCAGAGGTTCGCGTTGTGCGCCCATCCGCGGCGCCTGATCGACCGGTGGGCGAAGGCATTGACCGGGTCGTAGAACCGGAACCCGAGCTCGTTGCGCCCGAAACACCAGTCGAGACCCTCCACGCCTGCCTGCGCGTACGACGGGTCATCGGTCACCTCGGCAAGCGCGAACAACGCCATGGGCGCCATGGCGTCCTGGTGCACCGAGTAGATCTCGTAGGGCTCGACCACCACGGCCCGGTCGGCGTGGAAGAGCCAGGGCCATCCGCCGTCGGGCAGCCTGAGCGCGATCAGGGTGTCGGCGAGCGCGCGGGCCTGTTCGGTGGCTTTGGATCGCAGACCGTGACGAGCGGTCTCCGCCAAGGCCAGGAGGCTGTAGATCTGGGTGGCGAAGTTGGGCAGGAGCGCCCGCCCTCGCCCACGACCAGTGTGGCGAAACAGCGGCGACGACGGTGATCGCCGCCTGCGCAAGTGACCGAAGGCCCGGTCGAAGATTTTCCGCGCCGGTAGATCCGCAGCTGTGGCGCCGACGGCACCCAGCACGAACCAAGCGATCTCCATGCCCTCGAGGCGAGCGAGCGCGGCCCCGTCCCTCGATCGATGCTCGAGCCTCGCGATCGTCGCGCCCGCTGAGTCCAGGCCCATGCGCGCCTCGGCCCACAGCAGCAGCCCGAGGTCGCCGACGCCAAGGGCGTCGCGTCGGCTCGCGATCACGTGGTGAAGCCCCTCGATGTCCACGGGGGGTACCCCCCGGTGTGCCGCCCGGCGCAATGCGCCGAGAAGGACCATGAGCGAGTAGCGGACCGACTCCCCCCGAAGCTCCGTCGAGTCGAACGATCGGTCGAAGCAGAACAGGCCGCTTTCGACGCGAAGTGTCGGGAGCACCGCCTCGGCAAAGGCGACGAGTCCGTTGACACGGTCGTGGCCCGTGTCGAGCACCGAAACCGGCGTCGTCCGCTCAGATGTGCTCAACGTTCGGTCCCTCCACCCGCCGTCGGGTGTCGAAGATCGCTCTGGAGTTGGCCTGAACCGCCTCCCAGTCGAAGTCGTCGTGGTCGGAGAGCACGACGACGAGATCGGCAGCGGCGATCTCGTTGGGCGTCGCCTGCACCCGCAGGCCGGGCACCCCTGGGCTCTCCTCGACGAGGGGGTCGGCGATCCGCAGCTCGGCACCGAGCCGACCGAGCAGTTCCGCCACCTTGGCCGCCGGCGACTCCCGAGCGTCCCGGGAGTTGCGCTTGTACGCCAATCCCAGCAACAGGATGCGGGCGCCGCTGATCGACAGCTTCTGACGGTTGAGTGCCAAGCTGATGCGGCCGACGACGTAGTCGGGCATGCGTTGGTTGATGTCGTTGGCGAGCTCGACGAACCGGAACGACGTGCCCAGGCGCCGGCGCACCTGCCACGAGAGGTAGCTGGGATCGATCGGGAGGCAGTGGCCCCCGACGCCCGGGCCAGGCGTGAAGGCCATGTAGCCGAAGGGTTTGCTGGAGGCGGCACCGATCACGTCCCAGATGTCGATGCCGAGCTCGTGCGCGTAGACGGCGAGCTCGTTGACAAGGGCGATGTTGACGTGCCGGAACGTGTTCTCGAGGAGCTTGGCGAGCTCCGCCTCCTTGGTTCCTTTCACGGGAACGACCCGATCGACGATCGACTCGTAGAAGGCCGAGACACGGGCGAGCGAAGCCTCGTCGATCCCCGAGACGATCTTCGGAGTGGTGGCCACCGTCCACTGGCGGTTGCCTGGGTCGATGCGCTCGGGGCTGTACCCCACGGAGAACTCCGTGCCGGCTCGCAGGCCGGACGTGGTTTCGAGCAGCGGTACCAGGAGCTGTTCCGTCGTGCCGGGGTAGGTGGTCGACTCGAGGATCACGCAGGCGCCGGCCGACAGAACGGAACCGAGTGCTTCGGTTGCGGCGACGACATAAGAAAGGTCGGGGAGGCCGTCATTGAGCGGTGTCGGGACCGCGAGCACGGCGACGTCGAACCCCACACAGTCCTCGAGCTTGCCGGTCGGCTCGAAGCGCCCCGTCTCCAGCGCGACCTTCAGGTCGACGTCATCCACGTCGTCCACGTAGCTCTCGGCCGCTCGCAGCCGGCGTACCCGCTCAGGAGAAACGTCGTAGCCGACGACGCGGTAGCCGACGTCGACGGCCCGCAGGGCGAGGGGGAGTCCGACATACCCCTGGCCGACGACGACAACCTTGTCGGAGCGGCTCATCGGGAACCACCGCCTAGGTGGTAGATGATCGGCACCGGTGCTCCGGCACCTGTGGAGCCGCGGCGCGGTGCGCCGGCTTGTTCTCGCTCGCTGGGAAGGACCGTTGCCACGCCGCCCTCGCTCGTCTCACGGTCTGGTTGGATCACATTGTCTGCGCGCTTGTTGAAACAGACCTGAAGCCACCCTGAGCGAGTCCTGAAACGACGAACCGACCGCACGATCCGCCCGCGGCCGCGCCGTCGTGGAGCTGATCGGTCACGGACCGACTTCGATGGCCTTGGGAATGGGGGAGGGCGAGCCGACCGGCGCCGGGGCGGACGGCGCCGGTCGTCGCAAGGCCCGGAGGGCCCGACGAGCAATGACGGGAACGGTGTCGATCATGACCGCGAGGTCCATGGCGGCCGACCAGTTGTCGACGTAGAACAGGTCGAGCCTGCGGTACTCGTCGAACGAGGCCTTGTGGTTGGCCTCGACCTGCCACAGCCCCGTGACACCGGGCCGAACGAGGTGCCGCCGCTGGAGCTCGTCGTCGAACTCGGCGGTTTCCGCGGGAAGAGCCGGCCGCGGTCCGACGATGCTCATGCGGCCGGTCAGGACGTTGAAGAGCTGAGGCAGCTCGTCGATCGCCGCCGATCGGAGGTAACCGCCGATGGGCGTGACCCTCGGATCCCCCGACACCTTGAAGAGTGGGCCGTGACGCTCGTTGCGATGGCGGAGATCGGCGAGTCGCGCCTCGGCGTCGACCTCCATCGTCCGCAACTTGATGAGGGTGAACGGTTCGCCATTTCGGCCGATGCGGACCTGCCGGAAGAACACCGGTCCTCGATCGTGCATCTTGATCAGCACGGCCGCGACTGCCATGACCGGCGCGGTCATGACCAGCAGCACCGATGCCAGCACGAGATCGAGGGCCCGCTTGGCCACCGCCTGTAGGCGCGAGTGGCGCGGCGGGCGCACAAGAGCGAAGGGCTCGTGCGCCAGGGAGAGTGTGTCCAGACGAACTCGCGAGATGGCGGACAGTCCGCTGGACAGGTAGGCGGGGATCCCCGCGGCGGACAGGGTGAGCACGAGCTGGTTCGCGGCGTCGCCGTGCAGGCCGTTGACTCCTACCAGCACGCCCGACGCGCCGGTGCGGCGCACAGCCTCGAGGGTGCGTCCGAGACCACCCATCCATCGCGGACCAGCCGTCGCACCGTCGGCGAAGACTGGCCGCCCGCCGACCGTGGCGACCGCCGCGAAGCCGGTCTCGGGGTTCAGCTCGAGGAACTCAATGAGCCTGGTGGTCTCGATCGCCGTCCCGGCGACGACGACGGTGGTGCGAAAGTCGCCGCGGGCGCGTCGGCTGACGAGCCATGCGTCGAATCCGTAGCGGGCGATCGTCGTGGCCACCAGCGCGCCGACCACGGAGGTGAGCACCAGTCGCGGAACAACGTCGTCGAGCGCGGCTTGCCAGACGATGATGACCATGGCGGCCACGGCCACGCTCTGAACCAGGCGTCCCAGAGCACCTGATCGGATCCCGTTGAGTGGGGATCGGTACAGGCGAGCAGCCGAGAAGCAGGCGATGGTTGCGGCGAACCCCGCCGCGATCATGGCGATGCCGGTGCTCATGGCGGTTAGAGGTGTGTCCCCGCGGCCGATCGCCCAGCCTGCCGACCAGCCGACCAGGAGCGCGACGATGTCGACGGCCACCAACCGGCGGCACGCGGCGGACGGGCGGTGACCCGACACCGATTCCTGCATACCCCAAGCGACCGCCCCGTCGGCGGCGCCTCGCGGTATGTCGTGTTCGGACTCCAGCGATCGATGGACGACCGCGACCCGTGGCCCGGGCCCCCGTCCCTTGATGTGCCGAACTCCGCCTCGCTCGTGCAGGGAAAGCAACCTTGATTCTCCTGTGCCGCCCATCCGCCCACCACGGTTGGCCCGGGTCCAGTCTCCAAAGTCGGTCTTAAGCGGGGCTGAAGTCGTACTGAGGGTTGCCTTAACCGCGACCCCGGCACCTGAAGCCGCCAGCTCCCGCAACCAGGGCCGCGAAGTCGGCGACCCCTGCCGGGCCGTTCGAGCGCCGAACCCTCAGCGCTCAGGCGAAGGCGAGCGAACGCCTCCGGAGGGGACGGTAGACGCGGTCGTTCCGGCCCTCGCACCGGCCGTTGCCGTTGGTCTCGGCCTTGGACGCGACCGGTCGCAGCGCGTAGCCCGCACCTCGCACGGTGTGGATGATCCGCGGGCCGGTGGCTTCGAGCTTTCGCCGCAACGCCGAGACGTGCACCTCGACCAGGTTGACGTTGTGATGATCGAACCCCCACACCATGGTGAGGAGCTGGCTCTTCGACAGCACGAGGCCGCGGTTGTCGCAGAACGTCAAGAGCAATGCGAACTCGATCGCCGTCAGCTCGATGCGGCGCCCACGGCGCTCGACCGTGTGCGCGCCTTCGTCCACCACCAGGTCGCCGAGCTCGACAGAGGCCGAGCGGTGCCCGTTCCGCCGAACCAGCGCGGTGACCTTGCAGGCCAGCTCGGACAGCAGGAACGGCTTGGCCATCACCTCGTCGGCACCGGCGCGTAGCGCGACCAGTCGGTCCTCGAGTTGTGCCGACGCGCTGAGCACCACGAGCGGGACGTCAGTGACCATCCGCACCCGGTCGACGACCGGACGTTCGTCGAGGCCCTCGCTCTCGGCATCGATCACGATCAGGCGTGGCCGGATCTCCGGCAGCAACCTTTCCGCCGACCGCCACGACGCCGTCTTCTCGACCGAATGGCTGTCGTTGCGGAGCGCGTGCGCGACCGCATCGGCGAGAAATTCGTCGTTGCTCACGACGAGTATCCGCGCGACATCTCCCATTGTCCGCCCGCCTTTCTGGCAGCTCGAGACCGGCATACCGGTCTCGGCTTCGCTCACCGGTATCAGTTCCGCGGTCGTCCCTGTGCCCTGACCGCAGGCCGGAGCATACCCTCATGGGACAGACCGCGCGCAAGACAACGCGCCCACGTTGCCGGCTTCTCGTGGAGGTTGGCGCGGCCGCCGGAGCCACCGATCCCGCGGCGGGTTCGCTAGCCCGCGGCGGGCACGGGGAAGATCCGCCAGGGCGACGGGTCAAGCGACGGGTCGTAGGGGGCGTCTACCCGCTTGGCCACCAGCGTGTCCACGCCCGACACGGTCGCCGCCTCCAACAACGGCGCCGGATCGCCCTCGTAGGCCGACGGCGTCGTCCACGCCGGTCCCTCGAGCGCGAGCTCGTCGAGGCGCGCCCGCCGCTCGTGCCAAGGGCGTTCGGTGAGCGGATGCCCGTCGAGCCAGAGCAGGTCGAAGGCCACGAACGCCACCGGCTGGTCGCGGCCCAGCCGCCGCCGCGTCGAGTCCGAGCGCGCCTCCAGCCGGCGCCGCAGATAGGCGTCGCCGCCGTCGGGTGCCGCCACCACGCCGTCGAGCGCCACCTCGGTGAAGCCGAGCGCCCGCCCGATCGGCCGCACCTCGGGGAAGTTGTCGTCGATCGGCTCGCCGGCGGCGGAGACGAGGTCGACGACCCCGCCGCTCGACGTCAACACTGAGCGCAGTCCCTGCCAGCGCGTCTCAAGCGCCCACCCGCTATCGGGAGGCCCCTCGCCCGGCCGGGCCTGCACGAGCTCGAACCGCTCGGGTGGGTGACGCCTCGTGGGGTCGTCGGGCGGGTCCATCCGGTGGATCATCCAGTTGCGCCCGTCGGTCTGGAACAGCGCGTAGCGCCCCTTGGAGCGCTGGCCGTGGAGCACGACCACCAGCTTGCGGTCCTCTATCTTCTCGGGCTGGTAGGTGCCGCTGTCCCAGACCGTCATCATTCCCGCGCCGTAGCTGCCGTCGGGGATGTCGCCCTCGAAGGTGAGGTACTCCAGCGGGTGGTCCTCGGTGTGCACGGCGAGGTGGTTGCGCTCGGGGTCCCAGGGGAGACCCCGGGGCAGGGCCCACGACATCAGGACTCCCTCGTGTTCCAGACGGAGATCCCAGTGGAGTCGGGTGGCGTCGTGCTGCTGGATCACGAAGCGCCGCTCCTCGCCGTCGGGTGCCGGGCGAGCGCCAGCGGGCTCGGGCGTGCGTTCGAAGTCGCGCTTGCGGGCGTAGTCGTCGAGCCCACGCTTGGACTTCGACGACTTGCCGGCACGCGTGCGTTGCGCCATCTGGACATCGAGCCTACGGCGCATCTCCGTCTCCTAGAACCGGCGAAGGCCATGCGGTCAGCGGGGTGGAACGTGCCGCACCGCAGTCGGCCGGGCTCTCCGTAGGCTGTCTGTTCGTGACCACTCGCTCAGCCGACGTCGACCTGCGGTCGGAGCTCGAGGCCTACCGCCAGGAGCTCACCGGCTACTGCTACCGGATGCTGGGCTCCGGGTTCGAGGCCGAGGACGCCGTGCAGGAGACGATGGTGCGGGCCTGGCGCGGCATCGACCGCTTCGAGGGCCGGTCCGCCCTACGGTCGTGGCTGTACCGCATCGCCACCAACGTGTGCCTCGACATGCTCCGGGGCCCGCAGCGGCGGGCACGGCCGATGGACCTGAGCCCCTCGTCGACGGCGGAGGCCAACCTGGGCCCCCACGTGCCCGAGGAGACTTGGATCCAGCCCATCGCCGACACCAAGGTGCTGCCCGCGGGACTGGACGATCCCGCCGAGCTGGCGGCGGCGCGGGAATCGATCCGCCTGGCCTTCGTCGCCGCCCTGCAACACCTTCCGCCCCGGCAGAGGGCGGTGTTGATCCTGCGCGAGGTGCTTCGCTGGCATGCCACCGAGGTCGCGGAGTTGCTCGAAACGAGCGTGGCGTCGGTCAACAGTGCGCTGCAGCG
>Ga0299914_10000656_pt1 | contig 21357 bp, 14 predicted proteins | sample RVTome_10_FD_201361 | JGI IMG/M metagenome (GOLD analysis project Ga0299914, IMG submission 201361) | Soil microbial communities from uranium-contaminated site in the Upper Colorado River Basin, Wyoming, United States - RVT153D57 (version 2) ...
GTGACGACAGAGGAGTGCGCGAGCGGAATCCAGAAGTCGGCCCGCGCGCCCGCGAACATGCCGCGGAAGCTGTCGCGGGTGACGCCGACGACGGAGAACGCGCGGCCATTGATCGTCAGGGTCTGCCCCGAGAGCGGGACGCCGCCGAAGCGCTCGCGCCACAGCCGCGCGGAGACGACGGCCGCCGGCGGCGCCGCCGCGCGATCGTCGTCGGGCGTGAGCCCCCGGCCCGTGGCCATGGGAACGCCGAGGCCCGGAAAGAAGGTGCCGGACACCAGCTCGCCGTGGCCCGGGATCGTGTCGCCGCCGACGCGGAGCGCGGCGTTTCGCGAGGCGTAGGCGACGAGGGCATCGAAAACGTCCGGCTGCCGCGCGAAGGTGTCGTAGGCGACGTACGGGAAGTTCTGCGCGACGTTGGACGGGCGCTGCATGCCGAGCAGCGCCAGCGCATGCGGGTCGCGCACGGGCAGCGGACGATAGAGGACGGCGTTGGCGACCGTGAAGAGCACGACGTTCAGGCCGAGCCCGATCACCAGCGAGAAGAGCGCCACGATCGCGAGGAGCGGCTGCTGGCGGAGGAGCCGCAGGGAGAAGCGAAGGTCGGTCAGGATGCCGCGCATGGGAACACCTCGTGTCGTCGAAGCCGGGGACTCACGGCGCCCCACGCGCCGCCGGATGTTGGGCGCCATCGACGTCAGGGTCTGCCGCCAGAGCCATCTGCCCGCAGCCCCGCGGTCGTGGGCCGCGCGAAGCTCGTACTCCTCGATCAGATCCCCGATGAGGTACTCGCGCTCGTCGGGCCGCAGACTCCACGCCAGCAGCCGGAGCGGGAGGCGCGGAATCCGGTCCTGGTGCCGTGAACGAATCATCGGCCTTCGGGTTCGAGGTCCGTCGACAGCCCGGCCCACATCCGCGCCAGCGTGTCGCGCGATCGCCTCAGCGCCGCGGCGCCCGCGCCCTCGAGCCGGAAAATGCGCTTCGCGCGTCCGCCGCGCTGCGGCGTCGGCGCGGACCGCGCGGACGTGACGTAGCCCTTGCGCTCCAGCCGGTCGAGCGCCGTGTAGAGGGCGCCGATCGCCACGGCCTTTCCGGTCCGCTCCTCGATCTCCCGGCGGATAATCGTCCCGTACGCCTCGGGTCGCAGGTGCACGATGGCCAGCAGCACGAGCTGCTCGAATTCGCCGAGGGTGTCGCCGGACATAAGTCCTGCATCGTAGAGTAAATGATGGCGCCCGTCAACCGACCCGGGCGCCAGCCCCGTCCGCCACTGCGGGCCCTCGAACTCCGGGGGTTCGGCGCTCGTTCGATATACTCCGTCCACGACCGAACGAGATGACCGACGAAGCCCGCCTCCTGATCGAGGCCTTCTCGACGCTGACCCGCACGATCCCCGCCGACCCCAACACCTTCGGCAGCCCGAGCCTCAGAACGGCCGGCGTCTGCGACGGCACCGACGGCGTGCAGTGGAACGCGTGGGTCGAGTGGGACGGCGACAAACAGATGGCCTACGCGGGCGTGAACCTCGAAGGCAAGGTCTACGGCGGCTGGCCGGTGGCGCGGTTCATCGAGCGGGAGCTGGCGGCGTCAGGGCTGCGCGACGCCGTGGCCGGCGTCCACGACCCGACGCGCGTCGAAATCATCTGGTCTCGCGACGCCTGGCAGTCCGGCTCGCGCCTGCCGATTCTCGAACGCCTGATCGGCGGTTCGCCGCGCCTGCTGCACACGCTCACGCCCGAGGCGTGGATCGCCATGCTCGAGGAAGCCCATGCATGTCTCGATGCCTCGCGCGAGCACCGCGGGCGCGGCCGGCAGGCGGTGACGACGACGGCGGGGAACCAAAAGACGCTCGAGGTGAGCCCGCACTTCCAGGCGCGCCAGGCGTTCTGGCCGCGCGACCCCGACTCGGCGGACGGCTGGCGCGCGAGCCTCGACGAGACGATGGCGAACCTGCGGCCGTTGCATCGCTGGGTGGCGGAGCAGGCGCGGGCCCTGGCGAGCGTGTAGCAGCGGCTGGTATGCGCGCTGCTTCATGGCCGCGACGCGATGGCCGGCTCCGGGACCAAGCCACCTTTGAGGCCTTCCTCGCGCGCGGTGCGCCGACCGCCTCGAAGCGCTGCTCGGGAAGCTCCTGCTCGTTGATTGAGCCGATCGCTCCTCGAGCCCTCACCCCCGCCCCGCGACGACGATCGCGGCGCGCGACGAGTCGTAGTAGCGGCGCGCGACCGCACTGACTTCGGCGGGCGTCAGGGAGAGACCTTGGTCCGCCACGCGGAGCCGAGCGAGCGGAGTCCCTTCCGGTGACGCTCGTCCTACGGGTCACCCAAACATCGAGTTCCACCGGTAGCCGTCCGGACTCGGCCATACTGGTTTGGATCGGCGGGAGGGCGATAGGGGCCTTGAGTTCGACCGGACAAGCCTTGCTGTCTGGCACGAAGACTCCACGAGCTAGGCTGGCACCGGTCGGGATCCTCCAGGCGTGTCGCATAATCAAGGCAGGGCAGGACAGTTTCGACACCGGGGCCAACCTGTCCCTGTCCTCTAGCCGACCCGGCCTCTAACATTCATCATCCGCTCGCCGACCGGCGGGCGCTTCCCCGGGACCGGCACGCGATGCACGCTGATCGTGTATCAGGTGTCGTTGTGCGGTTGTCCCGCCGCCGACCGGGAATTCAGGAGGATCCATGAAAGCCGCCGCCGCTCTACTCTGTCTGTTCGTTCTTGCGCCTGCGCCGGCGGTCGGACAGAGCGCGCAGCAGCACCCGCCCGAGCTCGCACAGCTGGTCAAGGACTTCCGGGAATGGCGAAGTGACACGGCGTCGGACACGGCTGACCACGGGGCCCGGGTCGCCGCGCAGACGAAGGGCCTTGCCGGCTTCCGGCAGAGGCTCGAAGCGCTTCCTGTCGATACCTGGTCGCCCCACGTCAGGGTCGACTATCTCGTCCTGCGCTCCGAGATGGACGAGCTCGATTTCGATCTTCGGATCATCCGCCAGGAATCGCGCAACCCCGACTTCTACGTGACGCAAGCGGCGCGCGCGGTCAGCCGCCACATCGGCGGGCGCTACCAGACCGGTCCGGGCGTGCCCGTTCCGTATGACGCCACGCGCGCTGAGGCGATCCTCGGCGGGTTGAAGGCCACCCAGTCGATCGTCGAGCAGGCTCCAGCGCTGCTGACGGAGGCCGTCGGCCAGATGGCCGACGTGGCGATCGAAAGGCTCGACGGAATCCAGCAGAGCTACCGTGCGCTGGCACAGGTCGTCGCCCCGCACCTGCCCGAGCCCTACAAGACGCAGATGGGGCCGGCCGCCGAGCAGGCCGGCGCCGCGATGCAGAAGTACCGCGAGTGGCTACAGGCGAATCGGAGCGGCATGACGGCGCCGTATGCCATCGGCCGGAAGCCGTTCGAGTGGTATGTGCGGAACGTCATGCTGATGCCGTACGACAGTGAACAGCTTCTGATGCAAGCCGAAATGGAACGGCTACGAGGATGGGCGCTCCTGGCGCTCGAGCGGCAGAGGAATCGCCGACTGCCCGAGCTGAAGGTCGCACGCGACAATCACGAGTATTCCGAATGGAAGGATGCCACGGACGTGCTCAGCCGGCTCTGGGCCGAGGAGCACGAGCTCTTCACGCGCCCGGACTACGTCGGGCCGATGCGCGATCGCGAGGGCGGGGTCTGGATCGAACCGTTCGGCATGATGGCGTTCCCCGACGAGCCGATCCCGCAGGGGCACAAGGTCGAGTTTCTCGTGGCGCCGGACCACTGGTTCTCGCAGATCTACTGGGAGGTCGGACACCGGCTGGATCCGGGTACGAACCACGCCCACTCGGACTATCCGGGGCACACGTTCGAAGGGGCGGTGAGCCGGCGCACGACGTGTGAGCTGCGACGAGGGCACCGGAGCCGCGGGGATGCCTGGACCTACTACATGGAAGATGTGCAGCTGCAGCTCGACTATCCGTTCGTCCGCGGTCCGCGCGTGCGCGAGTGGATGTACAGCCTGCTCATCATGCGGGCCGAGCGTGTGCACGTCGCCGTGAAGTTCGCCGCGGGTGAGATGACGCCGCAGCAGGTGACTGATCACTTCATGAAGAACGTGCCCGGCATGGAGCCGCACGTCGCGACCCAACACGAAGTCTGGCGCAAGTACGTGGATCCCGCGCAGGTGATGACCTATCAGGTGGGCCGGACGCAGGTCTACAAGCTCCTGGCCGATCGGCAAAAGCAGCTCGGCGAGAAGTTCGACCTGACGGCGTTCAACGACGCGCTGCTGGCGACGGGCCAGATTCCGGTGTCGCTGGCCCGCTACGAGCTGACGGGATTGGACGATGAAGTGAAGCTGTTTCTCCAGCGGGATCCGCTCCCGCAGGCCGGAACACAGCTCGGGTCCGAAGCGAGGAGATGACATGACTACACTCGACAAGTACTTCGCGCGTGCACTCCTCACCTGTGTCATGGCTGCTGCCGTCATGCTGGCCGCAGCGCCCGCCGTGGCCCAGACCGTCACCGGCACCATCTTCGGCCGCATCGTCGATGACAGCGGCCTGCCGCTGCCGGGTGCCAATGTGACAATCAGCAGCCCGCAGCTCATCGGCGGGGCACAGACGCGTGTGGCCGACGGTGAGGGAACCTATCGCTTCCCGGCGCTTCCGCCAGGCACGTACGCCATTCAGGTCGAGATGCCCGCCTTTGCGACCCACTCGCGCCAGGGCATCATCCTCGGTGCTGGAGCATCCATCGCGGTGGACGCGAAGCTGGCGCTCGCCTCGCTCCAGGAGAGCGTGACGGTCACCGGTGACTCCCCGATGGTGGACGTCAAGAGCTCGCAGAGCCGCGAAATGGCGTCCGCCGAGTTCATCGAGAATATTCCCACGGGTCGAACCTTCGTGGACGTCTTCAACCTGATGCCCGGCGTGGTGTACGGCAACTACGACGTTGCCACCACGGGCACGAATTCCGTTCACGGCGGCAGCGTCCGGAACAACGTGTTCAGCCTCGACGGCGTCAACGTCAACGACCCGCTCGTCGCGTATCCCGGGACGGACGTGAACCTGGAGACGATCGAGGAGGTACAGGTGACCACCGCCGGCATGTCCGCCGAGTTCGGCAGCGCGAGCGGCGCGGTGTTCAACGTGATCACCAAGTCTGGCGGCAATGAACTTTCCGGCCAGGTCAACGGATACCTGCGCGACGAGGGCCTGCAGTCCGACAACGTCACGGCCGAACTGCGCGACCAGGGAGTCACGAGAGGCACCCAGCTCACCCGCGCGACCGACTGGGGCGGCTCTCTCGGAGGGCCATTCATCAGGGACCGGCTCTGGTACTTCCTGAACTATCAGCGGATTGACGAGAGCCGTACCGTCATCAACTACCCGCCCGTCGTTGCGGCCGACCAGGATGCCACGTTCGCCAAGGCGACGTATCAGGCGACGCCGGGGAACCGGGTCGAAGGCTTCTACCAGTACCGGCTTCGGTACGACTTCCCGTTCATTCCCAACGTCAACGAGCAGGATCCGAAAGTGTGGCGCGAGCACCGGCAGAGCAACCACACGACGAACCTGAAATGGACCAACACGCTGACCGATCGCACGTTCTTCGAACTGCGCGGCAGCATAGCCAACCAGCGCAGGTTCACCGACTTTCCGAACGCGACGTCGGACGACTACGGATACCGAGACCTCTCGACCGGCGCCCGCTTCGGCGGCTGGTACAGGGAGCTGGCACGACCGGGCCATCGCAACTCGCGCACGATCAAGGGCGACGTGACGCATTTCGCAAGCGGATTCGGCGGTGGATCCCACGAAATCAAGGCCGGCCTCTCCTATGACTGGCTGATCAACAGCGAGGTCCGCGAATGGCAGGCGGGCGCCCGGATACACCTGCTGTTCGATGGCGTGCCGGAGCGCATCCAGCTCTCCAACGCACCCGTTGAGCAGAAAGGCAACGTGAACCAGCTCGCCGCCTACATCCAGGATCAGTGGAGCGCAACGGATCGCCTGACGCTCAATCTCGGCGCGCGGTTCGAAACGGTTGAGGGCTGGTACCCGGAAGGCGCCAACGGCGGCGTGAACTTCCCTCGCGCCACCTATCCCGAGCAGCGCGACATCGTGACCTTTTCAAGTGTCGCGCCCAGGCTCGGTGTCACCTACGACCTGTTTGGCACCCGTCGTACGGTCCTCAAGGCCACCTACGGGCACTACTACAACCAGGTGTACACGTCGGAGTTCGATGCCGCCGTGCCGTTCGCGTTCGGCTCGCAGGTCTATGAGTGGAACGATGCCAATGGCGACCTCCTCTGGCAGCCCGGCGAGGAAGGCGCGCTCATCAGCGACTCGACCGTTCCGGCGCTCGGCCGGATCGATCCGGACGTCCGACAGTCGTACGTCCAGAGCGGAACCTTCGGAATCGAGCACGAGTTGATGTCGGACGTGGCCGTGGGCGTCAGCTTCCTCGTCAAACGCGAGATCGACTTGGCCGAGACGATCAACGCCGCGCTGCCCTTCGATGCGGCCTATGACGCCGTCACTCTGACCAACCCGGTGACCAGCCAGCCGATCACCATCTATCCGCTACGGGTGGCGTTCCGTGGCATTCCGACCGAACGCCTCTATACGAATCCAGGGACCGAGACATGCAGTTTCTGTCCGGACCTCGAGCGTACGTATCGCGCTCTCGAGTTCACTTTCAAGCGGCGCATGAAGAACGGATGGCAGCTCTTCGGATCGTACGTCTACGGACGGAGCCAGGGGACGAAGGGCACGGGCCACAGCGAGAGTCAGGGCGACGTCTTCGGCAACCCGAACAACCTGGTGAATGTCGACGGGCGTCTCACCCTGGATCGGCCACACCAGCTCAAGATCCAGGGCACGTACCAGTTGCCGTACGAGGTCCTGGTCAGCGGCACCTACACCGGTCTGTCAGGCACGCCCTGGGCCCGTCAGATTCGCTTTCTCCGTTCGGACGTGCCGCTGATGGTCGTCGAGAGCTCTATTACCGTCGAAGCGGAGCCCATCGGCGCGCAGCGTCTGGACTTCGTGCACAACACCAGCCTGCGGGCTGAGAAGCGGTTCACGCTCGGTGGCGGGCGGGCTCTCGGATTGATCGTCGACGTCTTCAACGTGCTGAATGCGAGCACCGTCACCGCACTGCAGCAGACTCGGATCGACCACCCCGACTTCGCGAAGCCCGGGGAGATCGTACTGCCGAGAACCGTCCGTTTCGGCGCCCGCTTCAGCTTTTGATCGGACAAAGGTGTCGAGATGCTGCACACGGCGGGTCGCGAGGTTGGCGGCCCGCCGTAAGGGCGCATGACAGGTCAGGGGAGCCGGAGTCCGGTCGTGGCGGTCTACGACCCCGCGCCGCAGTTGTACTTGCCGCTCATCGGGCGCGTGGTGAGTTCGGACCGACTGCGGATCTGCACGGAACCCGAGGGGCTCGGGCGTACGGCCGCCGACGCGGAAGTGCTCCTGGCGTTCAAGTTCCCCGAGCGGCCGTTCCCGCGCGACGAAGTGCTGGCGCTGCCGCAGCTGAAATGGGTGCAGCTGGCCAGCGCCGGCAGCGACCACCTGCTGCCGTTCGATCCGGCCCGTCTCACCGTGACCAACGCTTCCGGCATTCACGGCGACACGATGGCCGAGTACGTGACCGCGTCGCTCCTCAACATGCGCTGGGACTTCCCCCGGCTGCTGCGGCAGCAGCGCGACCGCCGCTGGAACAAGTACGAAGTGCCGTCGCTGGCGGGCCTGACGATGGGAATCGTCGGAGCGGGGCAGGTCGGCAGCCGCATCGGCCAGCGGGCGCGCGCCTTCGGCATGCGCGTTCTCGCGGTCCGCCGAAGCGGCGCACCGGTCGACGGCGCCGATGAAACCTGCGGTCCGGACGAACTCCAGCGCGTGCTCGCCCGCTCCGACATCGTGGTGATCACCCTGCCACTCACGAGCCACACGGCGGGCATGATTGACGCGCGTGCGCTCGGCTGGACCAGACCCGGCTCGTGGTTCGTCAACGTGAGCCGTGGCGGCATCGTGGACGAAGCCGCTCTGCTCGATCTGCTGCGGCGCGGGCATTTCGCCGGGGCGATCCTGGATGTGTTCGCGGAAGAGCCGCTGCCACCCGGGAGCCCCTTCTGGGACCTGCCGAACACGCTCGTGACGCCGCACATCTCGAGCGAGTTCGCCGGGTGGCCGTGCGCGGTCGCCCGGCTGTTCTGTGACAATCTCGACCGCTGGGCGCGTGCGGCGCCGCTCGTAAACGTTGTCGATCCCGCGCTAGGCTACTGAGCGCGGACGCTCCTGGAATCCGAGGCATGTATGAACAACGGTAAAGTGGACTGGCACGGCAGTTACGTGGCGGTGGTGACGCCGTTTCGCGAATCCGGCGAGATCGACGACGCGGCGTTCCGCCAGAACATCGAGTTCCTGCTCGAGCAGGGCGCCGACGGGGTCGTCGTTTCCGGGTGCACCGGTGAATCGTGGGCGCTCTCGGCCGACGAGCGGCTGCGGCTGTTCGGCGCGGCGGTCGAGACCGTCGCCGGGCGCGGACCCGTCATTGCAGGGACCGGCGGCGTCTCCACGCAGGCGGTCATCGATCTGAGCGTGTCGGCCAGGGCGGCCGGCGCGGCGGGCGTCATGGTCCTGCCGCCGTACTACTGCATGGCCGGGAGGCGCGAGGTGATGGAACACTATCGTGCGATTTCGGATCAGGCGCGGGTGCCCATCCTGCTGTACAACATACCCCGGCGCACCGGCTTCAACATGACGCCGGCCTTCCTCGACGAGCTCGTGGGTATCGAGTGGATCGTCGCGATCAAGGAGAGCTCGAACGACTTCATCCAGACGGCGGAGACGATCCAGGCTGTAGGCGATCGCATCAACGTCTTCACGGGACATTCGGCAGAGCGCGCAGTCCCGGCCCTCCTGATGGGCGCCAAGGGCTACGTCAGCTCGATGGAGTCGCAGATCATGGGCCGCGACGCGATCGAGATGTTCGATGTCGTCGCGGCCGGCGATCTGGCAGATGCGCGCGATCGGCAGCATCGGACGCTCGCGCTGGATCAGCGGATGCGGAAAGTCGGGACGTTCCCGGCAAACCTGAAGGCGGCCATGAACCTGCTCGGCCGCCGCGGCGGCTATCCACGCCGCCCGTTGCTGCCCTTGACGAAGCCGGAGGTTGAACAGGTCAGAGAGGTCCTCGCCGGCCTGAACGTCGCCCCCATGGCCGTCTAGACGCGACCGGAGATCAGGGAGCCCATCGTGCGAATTACGGATGTTGTGGCCAGGCAGCTTCGCATTTCCAACGTCGAGAACATCTTCGACGGAACACAGGACGTGCTCATCGTCGAAGTCAGGACCGACAGCGGCATTTCCGGACTCGGCGAAATCGTCTCGTCCTCCTACGTCGCGCGCAGCGTCGTCGAGGCGCCGCGATCGGGCGGCGGACGGCATGGACTGCGTGAGATCGTCCGGGGAATGGATCCGCTGGACACCGAAGCCGTCTGGCAGGCCATGCGCGAGGGCACGGCGTGGTACGGCCGCCGCGGCGTCGCCATTCACGCGATGGCCGGCCTCGATGTGGCGCTCTGGGACGTGAAGGCGAAGGCGCTGGGCTTTCCGGTCTTTCATGCGCTGAATCCCGTGGTCAAAACGTCGCAGCCCATCACCGCCTACGCCAGCGTCCTGTGGGGCGATACGATTGAGGAAACGCGCACGCTGGCGGCCACCCTCTGTGACGAGGGATTCCGTGCCATCAAGTACGGGTTCGGCCCGATCGGCACCAGCCTCGAACACGATCGCGCGATGGTCCACGCGGCGCGGGACGCCGTCGGGCAGGAGCGCGACCTCATGGTGGACGTCGGCCGGCGCTGGACGCTGCAGCAGGCCATCGAGCGCAGCGAGGTCCTGGGACGCCTCGGCGTGCGCTGGATCGAGGAGCCGCTGCATCCCGACGATCTCGAAGGCTACGCCCGCCTCTGCGCCGCCGTCGAGGTGCCGATCGCGGGCGGAGAGACCGAGGAGACCATCGAACAGTTCGAGAGCTTTCTCCAGGCGGGCCTCAAAGTCGTCCAGCCCGACCTCGGGCGCGTCGGCCTGACGCAGGGCATGAAGATCGCAGCACTGGCCGGCAGGTACGGCGCGAGCTGCGTGCCGCACTGCTTTGGCACGGGCATCAACACGGCGGCGTCGATCCATTGGATGGCCGCGGCAGGCGGCGATCTCGTCGAGTACCCCATGCGCACGAACGCCCTCTGTCGCAACCTCGCCTCCGGCATGCCCGTGCTCGATCAGGCGGGGTGTGTTCGCCCGCGGCTGGAACCGGGACTGGGCGTCGAGTTGAACAGCGGGATCCTCCGCGAACACCTGTACGCCTGAGCGGCATTGCCGATGCGCTGGCCTGTTCTTGCGCTCGCCGGAATCATGAGTCTACCAGGCCTCGGGATGGGAGCCGGCGGCCAATCACGTCTCGACGTGGTCGAGCCTGTCGTTGCCCGCTCCGGGATCAGCCGCCGGGCGTTCACCCCTGCGTTCACACTCGAGCAGGCCGTGCAGGTCCGCACGATCGGGCAGGTGGCCGTGTCGCGCGATGGCCGGTGGGCGGCATTCGGTCTTGAGGGGCATTACTTCGGCTTCCCGGTCGTGCCGCGCTTCGGGCACGACAACAACCTCAGCGTGATCTCGCTGGAGAGCGGCGAGATCCGGCGGGCGACATCCGGGTCGGTTCCCAAGTCGCGCCCGGTGTTCTCGCCGCAGGGCGACATGCTGGCCTTCGAGAGCGAGGACGACATCTGGGTCGTCCGGCTGGGCGACGGTCGCGTGAAGCGGGTGACCACCAACGGCGCCCGCGACCGGGAGGCGAGCTGGGCGCCGGACGGCCGGCGGCTGGCCTTCATCTCCAACCGGGGGGGCCGCAGCGAGGTCTGGATCGCGTCGGTCGAAGGCGAGCGCCACGGCCTGACCCGCGTGACCGAGGACGGGACGAACAAGGGCAGTCCACGCTGGTCGCCAGACGGCGGCCGCATCGCGTATACGGCGAGGGGACCGCTCGACTTCTACGCGCAGGGCATCTTCGTGGTCCGGGCGTCCGGAGGCAGCCCGAGCCGGATCACGCCGGATGACGGACATGACCATGGAGAGCCGCGATGGTCTCCCGACGGCAGCAGGCTGGCGTTCGTCTCCGACCGGGCCGGATTCATGCACGTATGGACGATGAAGCCGGATGGTTCCGACCCCCGGCACTTCGATACCGGCCCGCACGACTCGACGTCCCCGCATTTCGAGGTTGCCCCGCGCTGGTCGCCGGACGGACGTCGGATCCTGATCTCGCGGAACCGGGCGGGCCGTTACGACCTCGTCATCCTGTCGACCGGCGACGGCAGCGCCCGTGTGGTGCGTCGCGGGCCAGGGCAGCACCACGCAGCCGGCTGGCGGTACGACGGACTGATGGTCTACACGTACGAAAACGCCTGGTCGCCGCCGGACCTGCATGTGGCACCGCCCGAAGGGGCCGCCCGTCAGCTGACGTTCTCGTCGCACGTGGTCTTCCGGGAAGAGCACACAGCCCGAATCGAACGGGTGGGGTTCCCCTCGACCGACGGTCTCGAGATTGGCGGGTTCCTGCTGACGCCGCGGGAGCTGCCGGCCGGCAGGCGGCTGCCGGCGATTGTGGCGCTGCACCCGAACGGGTACGGACAGTTCTACGACCACTGGAACCCGTTCTTCCACTATGTCGCGCAGGCAGGGTACGCGCTGCTGCTGGTTGATCAGCGGGGCAGCTCGGGGTACGGCCGGAAATTTCGGATGGCCCAGGTCGGCAACTGGGGCACCGGGACTTTCGAAGATGTCAAGGCGGCGGCAGCCTTCATCAAGGCCGCGCCGGCGGTGGATCCCGAACGCGTCGGCGTCATGGGCCTCAGCTTCGGCGGCTATCAGACCCTGCTGGCATTGACCAGGACGCCGCAACTCTTCGAGGCGGGCGTGAATCTCATGGGTCCCACCGATCGCCGGGGCAGGCAGGGCGACCGCTACCGCGAGCTGCAGATCGGCGCGCGCGAGGACGACGATCCGGCGCTGTACGAGCGGATTTCGCCCATCGCCCTGGTGCCTGCGCTCCGCGCGCCGCTGCTCATCATTCACAGTGACGAGGACCGTAACGTGCCGCCGGAGGAGACCTATCGGTTGATCGACGAGCTCCAGCGGCAGAAGAAATACTACGAGGCCGTGATCTATCCGGGCGAAGCCCACGGTCTCGCGGATCCGGCACACCAGCTCGATTCCTACCGCCGGATCCTGGGGTTCTTTGGTCGATGGCTCGAGCGCTGATGGTTCGTCTCGTGCTGGCGGCTGCTGCCGCGGCGGTGGTGGGCGGCGGGTGTGCGGCTCCGCAGGCGGACCGTCTGCCCCGGGCGAACCTGGTCACGGGCGGCACGGGCAGCGACTGGTACCGGATCGGGTCGGCGATCGCTGAACGGACCAACGGTCACTTCGTCGGGCAGCCGGTGACGGCGGTGCCCGGCGCGGGCGGCATCTCGAACCCCGCCCGCATCGGCCGGATGCCCGGCGACTTCGGAATCTCGTTCCTGTCGTTCCTCCGTGCGGCGACTCGCGGCGAGTCGCCGTACCGCCAGCCGTTTCCCGATCTGCGGCACGTGGCGACGCTGCTGCAGAACAAGCTGCACATGATTGCCGCCCCGCGGCTGGGCGTGACCAGCCTGGACGAGATCGTGACCCGCCGAATGGGCGTGCGCATCGGTACCGGGCCGCCCGGGTCCGCCGAGGAGTTCCTCCTGCGCGAGTCCCTCACCGCGCTCGGGGCGAGCTACGAGGACCTCCGGGCCTGGGGGGGGCGGATCGATCTGCTCGGTTCCGGCGAGCGCGCCGATCTCTTCCGCGACGGCCACATCGACCTGATCGTCTTCCACGCCGCGGATCCGTCGGCGCTGGTCACTGAGCTCATGGTCAGCCATCCGGGCGTCTTCCTGGCTCTCGGCGCGCGGGTCCGCGAAACGCTCGAGTCGCAGTGGGACGTCCAGTCTCTGACGCTCTCGAGCGGCCGGTATCCGAATCTGAACGCGGACGTTGCAACCGTCGGTCTCGATTTCGGCCTCTTCACGACCGCCGAACTCAGCCACGAGCTGGTCTACACGATGGTGAAGGTCATCGACGAGAGCCGGCCGTACCTCGAGACCGTTCACATCGGCTTCAGGCAGTGGGATGCCCAACGAATGGTGCGGAACGGCGGCGTCCCGACGCATCCTGGAGCTCTCGCGTACTACCGGGAGAAGGGCTGGATCGGCCGATGACGGGGTCCTCGGAACACGCTCACGACAGGGGCGGTTCACTCGTCCCGGGGCAGCGGGAGCCTGGAGGTTGGCTCCAGCTCGTGGTTCGTTGGGCCGCCATCGTGCTGCCCGCGCTGACGATCCTCGTAGCGTTCACGGGATGGTTCGACACGATGAGTCGGCGCGCCGGGCACCTGGCGTTCACGATTCCTCTCATTCTCCTATTGTATCCGGCGCGCCGAGGCACGCCGCGCCGGCTCGGCGTGCTCGACGGGACGCTCGCACTGGCGGCGTTGACCTCGTTTGCCTGGATCATCCTGGCCCGCGACCGCATCATGTGGCGGCTCGTCTACGTCGACCCGCTGGAGTGGCCGGACCTCCTCCTCGGCGTGACGGCCATCCTCCTCGTCATGGAGGCGACGCGGCGGACGCTCGGCTGGACCCTGGTCGTGCTCGCGTCGCTGTTCATCGTGTATGCGCTGGCGGGCCCCCTGATGCCCGGCGTGTTCGAGCACAAGGGCGTTCCGTTCACGCTGCTGGTCGAGCATCTCTATCTGGTCCCCGAAGGGCTGTTCAACATGGTCACGGGAGTGATGGCGACGTACCTCCTCGTGTTCCTGACGTTCGGCACGTTTCTGCGGATGGGCGGCGGTGAGCGGATCTTCACCGATATCACAACGATTGCGGCCGGACGGTGGACCGGCGGGCCCGCCAAAGCGGCCGTCGTCGGCAGCACGCTGATGGGAATGGTCTCGGGCAGCACCATCGCGAACGTCGTGACCACCGGGACCATCACGATTCCGCTCATGAAGCGGAACGGGTTCAAACCTTACGAGGCGGCGGCGATCGAGACGGCGGCCGGAACGGGCGGTGCCATCACGCCGCCGGTCATGGGCGCTGGCGTCTTCATCATGGCGGAGATTTCTGGCATTCCGCTGCTGCGCATCCTCGCGTACTCCGTGCTGCCCGCCCTCCTGTATTTCTTCAGCATCTGGATCTACATCGACGTGAAAGCCCGCAAACGAGGCCTTGGCTCCGTGCGCACCGAGACCGGCGCGCCGGGGCTGATGCCCACTCTGGGGCGCGCGGCGCACCTCCTGGCTCCTCTGTTCGTCCTCGTATACATGCTGGTGAGAGACTTCAGCCCGTTCTATGCGTCCGCGGTCTCGGTGCTGGCGCTCGTCGCGACCAGCATGGTGCGCGCCGAGACGCGGATGGGCTGGCGCCGGATCCTCCTCGCGCTCGAATCGACGACGCGTGGCGCACTCGTGCTGTCGGCGACAACGGCGATTGCGGCGCTGATCGTCGGCGTGATTACGGTCACCGGGCTGATGCTGAAGGTGACCTCGGCGATGGTTGCGCTGGCCGGGGGCTCGCTGTTCGTCGGTCTCGTCATCACCGCGCTCATCTCGTCGATCCTCGGCATGGGGCTGCCGATCACGAGCAGCTACATTATCGTGTCGACGCTGGGCGCTCCGGCCCTGACCGAGCTCGGCCTGTCGCTCCTCGCCGCCCACCTCGTGATCTTCTGGTTCGCGCAGAGCGCCACCATCACGCCGCCCGTCTGCATGACCGCTTTCGTGGCGGCCCAGATTGCGGGCGCGCCGCCCATGCGCACCGGGTTCGAAGCCTTCCGCGTGGCCAAGGCGCTGTATCTGGTGCCGCTGATGTTCGCCTACAGCAACCTGATCTCCGGGGACTGGGCGGCGATGGCGTTCGATGCGACGGCGGGGATGCTGTGGCTGGCCATGTTCCCGCTCGCCACCGAAGGGTACTACGTCGGCCGAATGGGCATGGGCGGCCGCTTCGCGGCGGCGGCGGCAGGCGCGGCGTTCTTCGTCTCGACCTTCAGTCTCGGCGTGGCGCCGACGCTGGCATGGCTCGGAGCCGGCCTGGCGATCCTCGTCGGGCTGACCCTCCGTCAGACACGGCGGCGCGCGCGAGGGGCCGCGCTCTCGGTGGAGACTCCAGGGTGAGCCGGCCCGCCGATTCCGACGTGATCGTCATCGGAGCCGGGGTCATGGGACTGTCGCTCGCGTGGTCGCTCGTGAAGCGCGGGCGGCGGGTCCTCTGCATCGACAGGAGCGTGCCGGGCCGCGAGGCCTCCGCCGCGACGGCTGGGACGCTCGCCGTGCAGAACAAGCCGCTCGTGTCGATCCCGATGACGCTCATGTCGCTGGAGCTCTGGCGAGGGCTAGCCGTGGAGCTGGGGCGGAGTGTCGAGTACGAGGTGCGGGGCGGGTTGCGCGTGGCGCATTCCGCCGAGGATTACGAGAAGCTTCGACGCAGCGTCGCTGAGCAGCTCGCGGCGGGGGCCCCGATCGAACTGCTCGGCCGATCGGAGGTACGCGCGATCGCGCCGTACCTATCCCCTGACGTCTGCGCCGCCAGCTTCTGCCCCATCGACGGCATGGCCGATCCGTTCCTTGTCGTGCGTGCGCTGTTCCGTGCATGCCGCGCCGCCGGCGTCGTCTTCCACTTCAATCGCGCCGTGTCCCGGATCAGGGTCGAGCCCGACACGACCGTTCGCATCGAGGCTGGAGCCAACGTGTTCGCGGCGGGTGCGGCGGTGATCGCCGCAGGCGCCTGGATTCCCGCTCTCGTCGGCGGACTGCCGATCACGACCAGGGTGCAGCAGGTCCTCATCACGGACGCGGGCGCGGAGGTCTCGCTCCCGCACGTCGTCACCCACGTGCGCGGCAACCTGACGCTGAAGCAACAGGCTCTCACACGCAAAGTGCTGATCGGTGGAGGGTGGACCGGAACGGGCGACGAGCGGCGCGGCGAGCGACGACTCTCGCGCGACAGCCTGAGGGGAAACGCCAGCGCGGCGATCGCCACGGTGCCGTCTCTCGGTTCGGCCCGCCTGCTCCGCGCGTGGACGGGCTTCGAGGGCCGCACGCCCGACAAGCTGCCGGTGATCGGCCCCCTGGCCGGACGACCGAATCTCCACGTGCTGGGGTGCGCGTCCGGCGGGCTCACACTGGCGCCGATCGCCGGCGAACTGCTCGCGCGGCGGCTGTGCGGAGAGCGGGATCTGCTCCCGCTCGAGCCATTCTCGCCCGCGCGGTTCGAGACGCAACAGGCGGCCATCACGTCTCCGTAGCGTCGCCGGATCAGCCCGACGACGCCAGCGCGTCGAGCGTGACGACCGGCTTGGCCGGAGGCGCCGCCGGCAGCACGCCGATCGACTCGGGATCCCGACCGGTTCGCGCCGCCAGCCACTCGGTTGTGGCGGCGGCACACATGCGTCCCTGACATGGACCCATGCCGCAACGGGTGAAGGACTTGAGTACGGCCAGCGTGTCGGCCCCGTCGAGCACGGCCTGCTCGAGGTCATCGAACGTGACCTCCTCGCAGCGGCAGGCGACGGTGCGGCTGTCGGCCAGTTCGAAGAGACCGCTGCGCAGGGCATACGCGCGGTTTACGGCGAGCCGGAACCGCTCGAGCGCGGCGATTCGACGCCGGTGCAGTGCGACGCGCCGGTCATATTCGGTGCCACCGGACCTGCCCAGCTGTTGCGCAGCGGTGAGACCCGCGATCCGCCCTTCTTCCATCGCGACGATCGCACCGGCAACCCCGGCCCCGTCGCCAACCACGAACACGCCCGGCACAGTCGACTCGAACACGTCGTTCCTGGCGGGACTCCACGCGCGGGCCACAACGTCGTATTCGAGGGCGCACCCGCAGATTCGCGGCAGGTCGATTGATGGTAACAAGCCATAGCCGATCGCCACGGCGTCCACTTCGAAGCGCCGTTCCGATCCGGCGACCGGTCGCCAGTCGCGGTCCACGCGGGCGACAACCGCGCCAGTGACGCGGTCGTTTCCATCGATACGGGTGACGGCGGTTCGCGAGAGCCAAGGCACGCCCTGCCAGGCGAGTCCGGCCCGATACCGAATCCCGTCGCGAAGAAGCGGCCACTCGCGCGCGAGCGCCGGCAGGATCGCCGCGCCAGCCCACCACGGCGCCGGTTCGGCCACCGCCACGACGTCCGCACCCGCGTCGCTCAGCTGACTGGCCACAACCAGCAGCAGCGGCCCGACACCGCCCAGGAGCACTCGGCGGCCAGGCAGGATCCGCTGTCCTTTGAGGAGCGCCTGAGCGCCTCCGACCGTGAAGACGCCGGGAAGCGTCCACCCGGGCACCGGGGCGGGACGGTCGCAGGCGCCGATTGCCAGGATCGTCCGCTGCGCATGAATCCGGTCGGGTCCCGCGGCGTCTATCACGTCCATGATGCCGGGTTCGAACGACGCCCACGCCGTGCAGCCCAACCGCAATTCGACGCCGGCGGCCAGGGCCTCGGCAATCAGAGCCCGGCCCTTGCGGAAATCGTCGGTGCGACGGGGCGGCGGTACGAACCGGAACTCGGGTGGAGTCTGCCGATAGATCTGGCCGCCTGGCTGGAGGTTCTCGTCGATCACCAGCACGCGTATGCCCGCGCGGGCGCCTTCCGCGGCCGCCGCCAGCCCGGCGGGCCCGGCGCCGACGACGAGCAGCTCGGTTCGCCTCATGGGGTGCGGCTGCGGACGACCATACCGTCCTGAACGGGCGTCAGGCAGGTCCGCACGCCAGCCTGTCCTTCGACGTGCATCACGCAGTCGAAGCAGACCCCCATGGCGCAGAAGAGGCCCCTAGGCGCGCCCGTGCGCGGAGCCACGCGCAGCGTGCGATGGCCCGCGGCAAGCAGCGCTACCGCGATGGTCTCACCGCCATACGCTACGATCGTCTGACCGTCGCAGGTGAAGTGGATCCTGGGGCCGCGCTGCAGGTCGGCGAGTCGGGGCGGCGCGTCAGGCACGGGAGGCCTCCGATTGCAGGAAGAGCGCCAGACAGCGCAACTCCTCGACGAAGTCTTCCGCGAGGACGGGGTGCATGACACGTACGCGCTCGGTCGCGACTCGCCGCGCGATGGCGTGAGCCGCGGTCGCGGTCACCCAGACCTCGCCTGTACCGGAGACCCCCGCTTCGTCCTGGAGCCACGCGTCGACTGGCGCCACGGTGTAGTGCTGCGGCGGAACTTCCGGGTAGGCGCTCGCCAGCATTCCACGGGTCGTCTGCGCATTATCCGCGTCGCGGGTGACCAGATGCCGGTGCTGGCCGGGCGGAATCGTCATGAACGCCTCCAGCAGCGTCACGTTGTAGCGGACGTGGAGAACGCTGCTTCCAGTGGCTTCGGCGACGAGCCTGGCGCGATCCCGCAAGTAGTATCCGCAGAGGATATAGCGCGGCCGGCCGATCAGGTGGCCCGGCCGCGTCGAGGGCGGCAGATGCCGCAGTCTGGCGGGGAAGTCCTCCGGCAGACAGGCGACCATGCACTCGAAGGCATCGCGAGTGGCGAGAATGGGAAGATCAACCGGCGGTCTGGCATCCTTCGCGTCGCCGCCGTCTTCCAGAGTACTCAGCAGTCGCGCGAGCCGCGTCGGCGACAGACCCAGTTGTCGACCGCGCTCCGCCGTCTGCTCGAGCAGCGTGTAGATCGTGTGGGCCCATTGGAGGCCGGCTGTCGGTTCGGGTGCATCGGGCGAGGCGGCAAACACCCCGCTGCGCGGCCTGACTTCGACCAGCATGGCATCGCAGAGCGCCTCGTGAATCCGTTCCGCGGTCGTGCGGGACACGCCCAGCTCGCGCGCCAGCTGCCGCACCGACGGCAGCCGCTCACCGGGGCTGAGCCGGCCCGCGATCATCTGCGCGGTTGCCTGGCGCTCGACCTGAGTAGGGAATGGAAGCCGGCTCTGCCGATCGAGCTGGAATTTCATCACGGTGGAGATGAATTCTGAGGATGGCACGCGGGGGACACCGTGTCAATGATGGCTCGTGAGCCGGTTCCCGTGCTCAGGAGCGTCATGGCTTCCGCTCGATCCCGCCCGAGCGCGGCGGCGGTGTCGATTGTGAGCGGTCCATCCACGAGGGTGCCGCCGCAGGTCGCCGCGAGCTGCCGCGGCGCGGTTCCTCGGCGCATCCTCGTCACCTCAATTCCGGTTGGCCAGCCGCCACCCCTCACCACCGCCCCGCGACGACGATCGCGGCGCGCGACGAGTCGTAGTAGCGGCGCGCGACCGCACTGACTTCGGCGGGCGTCAGCGAGAGCACGCGCTGCGCGAAGTCTCGCGGCGACGAGCGCTCGCCGAAGTAGCCGAGATCGGCGAGCGCCGCGGTCGCCGACGCGGCGCTTTCGTACCGGAACAGCAGCCGGCCGAGGAGGAAGCCCTGCGCCTCGCGAACCTCCGCGGCCGTCACTCCGTCCTTCGCGAACTCGTCGAGCGTGGCGACGATGCGATCCACGGCGTCGCGCGCGCGGACGGCGTCGGTCGTGATCAGGACAGGCCCGGCCGCCCTGTCGGCGAGCATGGACGAGTAGACCGCGTAGGCCAGCCCGGTATCGACCAGCCGCTCGCCGAGCCGGCCCGCGTAGCCGGTTTCGCCGAGCAGGTAGTTGAGGGCGGCGAGCGCGGCGAAATCCCTCGACCCGCGGGCGACGCCTGGAAGGCCCACGGCGATGCTCGCCTGGTCCTTGTCGAGCGGCACGTGGATCACCCGGTCGTCCCGCTTCGGTGATGGCGCGGCCTCTCGCGGGCGCGTCGCGGGCACGCCCTCGGCGACGTCCGTATGGTCGGCGGCCTGGCCGGATGCCGCGCGCCATCCGCCGAACACGCCGGCAACCTGCTCGATGGCTTCGGCCGGATCGATCGGACCCGCGATCGCGACGATCGTGCGCTCCGGCCGGTAATAGCGGCCGTGGAACGCCGACAGGTCGGCCGCCGTGATGCGCGCGCGCGAGTCGGTGCTGCCCTGCACCGGCCGCCCGTACGGGGCGGACGCGGCATAGAGATGGTCGAACACCGCGCGATCGGCGCGCCAGCGGCTGTCGTCCTGGTTCGACGCCAGCTCGCGCGCGAGCGCTGCGCGCGCGCGGTCCAGTTCGCCCGCGTCGAACGAGGGCCGTGCGACCGCGGGCATGACCGCCTCCGCGACCGCCGCGAGATCGGCGGGCAGCGCCGCCGCCGCAATCTCGACCACGTTGCGCATCGTGAACGGATCCTCGTCATCGAACGCGGTGAGCGAGAGGCGGACCTCGCGATCGCGTTCGAGCGCGCGGAGCGGCGATGCCGTTCCGCCGGCGAGCATGCGGGCGGCGATGAGCGCCGTGCCCTCGCGTCCGGGAGGATCGAACCGCGAGCCCGCCGCAATCCGCATCCGCATGTGCGTGCTCTCGCCGGGCACGCGGAGAGCCAGGACGGTCACGCCGTTCTCGAGGCGGCGGACGACGGGCGCGGGCAGATCCGGGATGTCGAGGCTCGGCGGCGGAATCGGGCGCGTCGTGGTCCGCCGGGGAGGAGGCGTCTCTGTCGCCTCGGTTGCGCTCTCGCCGGCCGTGCCGGCGTCCTCGCCCGGTGCCGTACCGGCGGGCTCCGCCGCGGTGTCGCGGATCAGCAGCCCGAACGACCGGCGATCGGGCGCCAGCCACTCGCGGGCGAACGCGCGGACCTCGTCCGCGCGGAGGGCAGCCAGCCGCCGGGGAATCGAGGCCAGGAGGGAAAAGGATTCCATCTGCTCGTAGACGGCGAGCAGGTTGGCGACGGCGCGGTTGCTGCCGGCGGCGAACGCGAGATCCGCGCCCGCCTGCCGCACGGCCTTCGCGACTTCCTCGTCGTCGATCGTCCGGGTGGCGTCTTCGAGTGCGGCCTCGAGCCGCGCCTCGATGACGGACAGATCCGCATCCGCCGGGGCCGCGATGCCGATCGAGTACAGCCCCGGGTATTCGCTCAGCTCGACTTCGGTCGTGACGGCTGTCGCCAGCCCGGTTTCCACGAGCGCGCGGTGGAGCCGGCTGCCGGGCCTGACGCCGCGGCGGCCCGGCGCCTTGCCGCCCGCCAGCACGCCGTCGAGCGCGAGCAGCGTGGGGAACCCTGGGCTCGAGGCCGACGGCGAATGGACCACCATTTCGAGGTGCGCGCGTCCGGCGCGTGCCCGCAGGACGACACGGCGCTCGCCCGTCTGTGGCGGTTCGACTGTCCGTATGGCGGAGACCGCGCCGTCACCCGGCGCGTCGCCGAAGTGCTTGCGCACGAGCGCCAGCGCC
>Ga0299914_10000657_pt1 | contig 21306 bp, 19 predicted proteins | sample RVTome_10_FD_201361 | JGI IMG/M metagenome (GOLD analysis project Ga0299914, IMG submission 201361) | Soil microbial communities from uranium-contaminated site in the Upper Colorado River Basin, Wyoming, United States - RVT153D57 (version 2) ...
GAACACGAGCTGCTCGCCGGAGAGCGCCACCGCGATCCCGCCGATCCCGAGCCCCGTGAGCAGCGCGGTCACCTCGACGCCGAAGTTGTCGAGGATGAGGAGGAGGGCGAGCACCCAGATCACGAGACGGCCGATGAACGACAGGGCGCTCACGGTGGTCACCGCGGCCGGATCCTCGCCGGCGGTCATCTCGGCGAAGCGCTCGACCCAGAAGGCCACCGCGGCCGTCGCCCAGAGACCGCCCTGGAGGATCAGCGCCACCACCGCGGCGCGCCGGAGCGCGAGCTCGATCTGCGGATCGAGCGTGAGGACCAGCGATGCGAAGAACAACGCGAGGAGGAGCGCGAGCAGGGGTTTCGTGCGGCCGAGAGCGTGCATGAGCACGTCGTCGAGGACGGTGTGCGTCACGCGCGCGAGCCCCACCAGCCGCGAGAGCGCGAAGCGGTGGATCGCCCACAGCGCCAGACAGATCAGCGCGAGGAGCGCCACCGCGGTGATCCAGGCCGCCAGCGTGTTCCCGAAGAGCAACCGGTCGAGTCCCATGGCCGTGAGGATACAGGGAAATCCGCATCCCATAAACCCTTCGGGCCGCGCCCACCCATCCGGACTTGCCCGGCCGCGGCCCCGGCGGGAAGCTTGACCGCTCGCGCTCCGCGTCTCGCATTGAATCGGAGGTCCGCCCGATGTCTCGCCGGTTTCTCGTCCCGCTCGCCCTCGTCGCCGCGCTCGGCGGCGCGTACGCCTTCCTCGGCGCGGATCCATCCCACGGGCCGCGGCCGGCGGCCGCGTGCGACCCCGAGGCCGGGGGTCTCACGTTGCCCGAGGGCTTCTGCGCGTCGGTGTTCGCGGACGACGTGGGGGCCGCCCGCCACCTGGCGGTGCGCGACAACGGCGACGTGTTCGTCGCCCTGAACGCACGGCGGGGCGGCGCCGGGGGCGGCGTCCTCGCGCTCCGCGACACGGACGGCGACGGGCGCGCGGACATTCGCGAGCGCTTCGGAGATGCCGGCGGAACGGGGATCGGCTTCTTCGAGGGCGCTCTCTATTTCGCGCCGGACGACGGGGTGATCCGCTACGAGCTCGAGGACGGCGCGCTCGCTCCCTCCGGACCGGGCGAGCGGATCGTGTCCGGGCTCCCGGGGCCGGGGACCGGTCACGCCGCCAAGAACGTGACCATCGACCCGGACGGGAACCTCTACATCAACATCGGGGGGCCGTCGAACGCGTGTCAGCGCGAGTCCCGGACCGCCGGATCGCCGGGACAGGATCCCTGCCCGCAGCTCGAGCGCCGTGGCGGTGTGTGGCGCTTCGATGCCCGCACTCCGGGGCAGACGCAGACCGACGGGACGCGCTTCGCCACCGGGCTCCGGAACACGTTCGCGCTCACGATCCGGCCCGGGACGAGCGAGCTGTGGGGGACGCAGCACGGCCGCGACGGGCTCCATCAGCTCTGGGACGACCTGTTCACGGCGGAGGACCAGGCCGAGAAGCCGGCCGAGGAGCTCGTGCGCATCGAGCAGGGCGACGACTTCGGGTGGCCGTACTGCTACTACGATCCCATCGCCGACCGGAAGGTGCTCGCGCCGGAGTACGGCGGGGATGGCGAGGAGGTGGAACGGTGTGCCCAGAAGAAGGACCCGGCCGTCGCGCTCCCCGCCCACTGGGCTCCGATGGCGACGGTGTTCTACGATGGGGATGCGTTCCCGGCCCGCTACCGTGGCGGCGCCTTCATCGCGTTCCACGGCTCCTGGAACCGGGCCCCGCTGCCGCAGGGAGGATACAACGTCGTGTTCGTCCCCTTCGCGGACGGGCGCCCCACCGGCGACTGGGAGGTGTTCGCCGAGGGCTTCCCCGGCGGCGACGTGAGTCCCGGTGGCGCGGACCACCGGCCCTCGGGGGTCGCGGTCGGACCCGACGGGGCCCTGTATGTCTCGGACGACAGCGGCGGGCGGATCTGGAAGATCGTGTACGAGGGCGGCTGACCCCGGACGCGGAGGGGGCCGCCGCGAGCTCCGGCGACCCCGTCGGAAGACCCCGGACCGCCTCCGACCTGCACGATCCCTCGCGGAATGCCCCGGGGACCCTCACGTGCCCCTCGTCGGCGTCCCCGCCACCGTATCGGTGGGTCTGTTCCTCCGCAGTCCCGCCGCGCCGAGCGCGGTCGTGGAGACGGCGGTCTCGGCGGGGGGCGAGACGGCGGAGCGGGCCACCATGGGTCCGGTGCCGCCCGGGATGCGGGTCGGCTACGACCCGGCGCCGGCGCCGGCTCCTTCGAGCGCCTCCCGCATCTCGGAGGCGTCGCTCGTAGGTCGCTGACACGTGAACCCGGAGCACACCCAGGCGGCCGCCGCGCCGGCGAGCGGCGCGTGGCCGGCGGTGAACGGCGCCAGGGTCTCGAGCCGGCGGGCCGCCTCCCCTTCCGGCGGCTTCAGCAGCACGCTCGTCCGCGGCCGGAATCCGTCGCGGAGCGCGACAAGCAGCCGTTCGGTGTCCTCGCGGCCGGGAGGACCGGCGATCACGACCTCGTGCGACGGACCGAGGTCGAGGTCGAGCGCCACCAGCCACATCGTATGCGCCGATGGCGCGCGGGCGACGGCGCCCGCGAACGCCCGGGCCACCGCGGCGGCGCGCTCCAGCCGGGCGGCGTCGCCCGTGAGGTGCCCGAGCCTGAGCCAGGCGTACCACGCCACCGCGTTGGCGGATGGCGTGGCCCCGTCGTAGCTCTCCTTCTGGCGCACCGGTACGTCGTCGATGTCGTGCGCGGCGTTGAACACGCCGCCGTTCTCCTCATCCCAGAAGCCATCCGCCAGGGCGTCGAGCACCCGGCCGGCCTCGTCCAGCCACCGCGGCTCGAAGGTCGCGCCGTAGAGCTCGATCAGACCCCAGGCCAGGAAGGCGTGATCGGCCGCGCCCGCCGGGATCGCCGCCTCGCCCTCGCGATACCGGTGGAGCAGCCGTCCCTCCGGGTCGCGCATCTCGCCCAGCACGAACTCCGCGGCCCGGGCCGCCGTCCGGGCATGGGCGGGCTCGCCGAACGCGGCCGCCGCCGACGCGAAGGCCGCGATCATGAGGCCGTTCCAGTCCGTGAGGATCTTGTCGTCGAGGAGCGGGCGAACGCGCCCGGAGCGCGCCGCGAAGAGCGCCGTCCGGATCTCCTCCAACCGGCGGACCACCTCCTCCTCGGACACCCCGTGCGTCTCCGCCAGCTCGGCGATCGAGCCACGCCGATGGAGGATGTTCTCGCCCGTCCGCTCGCCGGTCGCTTCGTCGGCGAAGTTCCCGCGCGCCTCGATCCGGAACGCGGACCGGGCGAGCGCGACCGCATCGTCGCCGAGAGGCCCGAGGACCGCCGCGAGCTCGTCGGCGGACCACACGTAGAACTTCCCTTCCCGCCCTTCGCTGTCGGCGTCCTCGGCCGAGTAGAACGCCCCGCCGGCATCGGTCAGGTCCCGGCGCACGTATTCGAGGATCTCCCCGGTCACGCGCCGGTAGCGGTCGTCCCGGGTGGCTCGCCAGGCGTCCGCGTACGCCATGGCGAGAAGCGCCTGGTCGTACAGCATTTTCTCGAAGTGGGGCACGAGCCAGCGCGCGTCCGTCGAGTAGCGGTGGAACCCGAAGCCGACGTGATCGAAGATCCCGCCGCGGCGCATCATGGTGAGGGTCTTCTCGACCATCTCGAGCGCGCTCGGGTCGCCCGTGCGCTCGTGCCAGCGGAGGAGGAAGAGGAGCTGATGCGGCGTCGGGAACCGGGGCGCGCGCCCGAATCCGCCCGTGCCCGGATCGTAGCGCGTCCGCAGCTCGTCGAAGCCGCGCGCGAGCGTGTCGAGCTCGAGGCTCAGGCCGCGCTCGTTCGCCAGGGAGCGCCGCTCGGCCTCGGCCACGCCCTCGAGCGCCGCGCGGGCGGACGTCTCGACGTCCTCGCGACGCTCGTCCCACAACCCGCGCAGCCGCGGGAGCAGCTCGAGCATCCCGATACGACCGTGACGCGTCTCGCGCGGGAAGTAGGTGCCGGCGAAGAAGGGCCGCCGATCGGGCGTCATGACCACCGTCAGCGGCCAGCCGCCCTGCCCGGTCATGAGCTGGCACACGGTCATGTAGACGCCGTCGAGGTCCGGACGCTCCTCGCGATCCACCTTGATGGAGACGAACCCGTCGTTCAGGAGCGCGGCGACCGCCGCGTCCTCGAACGACTCGCGCTCCATCACGTGGCACCAGTGACAGGTCGCGTATCCGATCGAGAGGAAGATGGGGCGATCTTCCGCGCGAGCGCGCTCGAACGCCTCCTCGCCCCAGGGATGCCAGTCCACCGGGTTGTGTGCGTGCTGGAGGAGGTAGGGGCTCTTCTCGCCGGCGAGGCGGTTGGCGGACGGGTCGCTGCGTGCGGACGGCTGGGAGGGCGCTTCGGAGTCGGTCAATGGACGCTCGATCCCTCCCCTCGGGGTCAACCCTGTCCGGATACCACCTGTGCGGCGTTCAGCCGCGTGTTCTGGTTCCCGGTCCCGAGCCGGCCGTCCGCGCCCGCTCCCCAACAGAACGCCGCCCCGTCGGCACGGCGCGCGCAGGTGTGCGCGTCCCCGGCGCTGATCCCGGTGAACCCGGTCTGCCCCGTTACCCTCGCGGGCTCGAGGCGATCCAGCTCGTTCCCGGTCCCGAGCCGGCCATCGGCTCCCGTTCCCCAGCAGTAGGCGTCGCCGCCCACGGTGACAGCGCAGGTATGCTCCCGACCCGCGCTCACCGCGGCGAACTCCAGCCCGCCCGGCACGATCGCGGGCTCCTGACGCGAGAGCGTGGCACCGATCCCGAGCCGGCCGTTCTCGCCGAGTCCCCAGCAGTACACGTCGCCGTCCGTGGTCACGCCGCACGTGTGCGCCGCGCCGGCGCTCACCTGCGCGAACAGCAGGCCTCCCACGACCGCGGTCGGGACGTTTCGGTCCTGCGGGTTGCCGGTCCCCAGACGTCCGTCCGTGCCCCGCCCCCAGCACTGCGCGGCACCGGCGGGAGTCAGCGCGCAGGTGTGCTCCGCGCCGGCGCTCAGCCGATCGAAGGTGAACCCGCCCAGCACCTGGGCCGGGTTCACTCGGCCGAGTTCGTTCCCCAGACCCAGACGCCCGCCCTCGCCGTTCCCCCAGCAGTAGGCGTCACCGACCTGCGATATGCCGCAGGTGTGCGTATCGCCGAGACCGAGGACGTCGAACCGGAGCTGGTCGGAGACGAGCGCCGGCATCGACCAGTTCTGCAGGGTGCCGTTCCCGATCTGTCCCTCCCCCCCGGCTCCCCAGCAGAACGCGCGGCCGTCGCCCGCGATCGCGCAGCTGTGCCGGTCGCCCGCGTCGATCGACGCGGCATCCACGGAGAGGAGGGCGCGTGTGGGGATCTGACGCATCATCTCGGCGCCGTCGCCGATCTGCCCCTCGGCGCCGGCGCCCCAGCAGAACACCGCACCGTCGCTGAGACCGCAGGTGTGCGCGCCTCCCGCCGCCACCACGGCGTAGACCGCGGCGCCCGATCCGGGGCCCGGCTCGAAGGGCGGGATCGCGTCCGTGCTGCACCCCGCGATCGCCGATGTGGCGATCGCCAGCGCAACCATTGCATGCGGACCGTGCAAAGATTTCAGCATCCGGGCCCGTCGATCGGACTCTGCCGCCATGGATCCTCCGCCCCGCTGCCGCCCGTCCCCCGCCCGTCCTCCGCGTGCCCACTCGCCCGCCACCCGATCGGCGCGGCGGGAGCACGCCCGATCCACTCGCCGAAGGGCAAGGCGCATGCCGCCCTCCGAAGCCGCGCAGGACCGGGCGTCTGCGCCCTCGTCCCGTCCGCGGCGCGGGCGCGGCAGCCGAATTGGCCCCCCAGGACTCGAACCTGGATTACCGGCTCCAAAGGCCGGGGTCTTGCCGTTAGACGAGGGGCCAGCACGCCCGGAAGATGCTCGGCCGGCGCGCGTGGCGCACGTCACGGTCCTGCGGCTCACCCCGCGAGATGCCGCCATTCCACGCGTCTCCCCGATCCGCGCCATCTCAGACGGGGAGCGTGACCTCGATCAGCCGCCAGCCCTCGGACTCGTCCGCGCCCGCCGCCGCGACCGTCCGCCGGGCCTCCTCACGCCCGCGCTCGTCGCCGAACCACGCGGCGAGCGCCGATCCGGATCCCGTCAGCGTCGCGCCGGCCGCGGCGCGCGCGAGCGCGTCCCGACAGGCGCCGAGCGCCGGATGCCGGGCCAGGACCGGCGGCTCGAGGTCGTTCCGGACCAGACGCTCGAGCACCGACCAGTCGGTCCAGCGCGTGGCCCCGGGGAGGGCGGCCGCGTCCCCCGAGTCGCCGATGCCCGCCTCCCGCCGGCGCTCGGCCAGCCAACCGTACGCGTCGGGCGTCGAGACGGCGTACGGCGGGCAGACGATCAGCGCGGGCCGGGCACGCGGCGGTCGGAGCGGGAGCAGCCGTCGGCCGCGCTCCCACCCGAGCGCGAGGGGCGTGTCGAGAAGCCCGAACGCCACGTCGCTCCCCAGCGCGCCGGCCAGCCGCCACAGGCCGCGCTCGTCCACGCGGGGCCAACGGGCGGCGAGGAGCCGCAGCGTGGCGGCGGCATCGGCGCTCCCGCCGCCGAGCCCGGCGCCCGAGGGGATGCGCTTCGTGAGCCGCAGGTGAACGCCGGGCGGCTCACGCCGCGGAAAGGCCGCATCGAGGAACGCGCGTGCGGCCCGCACGCACAGGTTGTCTTCGCCGTCGGGCACCCCGCCCGTCTCCTCCCCCCCGAGGACGAGCGTGATCCCGGTCTCCCTCTCCTCGAGCTCGACCGTGTCGTGGAGGCTCGTCCGCGCGAGGACGGTCTCCACGGCGTGAAACCCGGTCTCGTCGCGGGCGAACACGCGGTGCCGAAGGTTCACCTTGGCGTGCGCGCGCGTCGCGGCCCGCTCCTCCGCGGGACTCATCCGTCTCCGACCTGCACGGCCTCCTCGACCAGCTCCTCGCTGTGGCCGATCTCGTCGCGGCTGATCCCCAGCTTCCGCATGTACCAGATCCCGAGAACGGTGACCGGGATGAACGTCGTGATGTGATAGCCGGCGGCGAAGCTGACGATGCGCGCCGGCGCGATGTCGTAGAGCTCGAGCGTCACGCGGGCGGCGGCCTCGAAGGGACCGAAGAAGCCCGGCGTGGACGGGATCGCGACGGCGAAACCGATCACGGTCTGCGTGAGCATCGCCCCCGGGATCCCCGGCGAGTCGATCCCGAACGCGAGGAAGCCCAGGTAGAAGGAGAGCGCGTTGTTGGCCCACACGATCACCGACCAGGACAGCGCCCTGATGAACACGTGCCCGTGGCGGAGCGCGCCGAGCCCGCCGATGAACGAGGCCAGGAGCCGCGTGAGCCGGTCCGCCAGCCGCTCCGGCCCCAGCCTGTGCGACCACTTCTCGACGAACCGGAGGATCGGGCCCGGGATGCGGACCATCGCCGCCGCCGTCACGAGCCCGAGGGATACGAACACGATCAGGACGATGAACACGCTCCTCAGGGGCCCCGGCCCCGTGACGTCGGCGACGCCGAGGAGGTAGGCGGGGATGATGAACGTCATCAGGACGAGCGCGTCGAGGAGCCGCTCGACCACCAGCGAGGCGAGCGCCGTGCTCACCGTCACGGGCTCGATCCGCGACAGCGAATAGGCACGCGCGAACTCGCCCAGCCGAGCCGGGAGCACGTTGTTCGCCATGAATCCGATGCACACGGTGGCGAACCGGGAGGAGTAGGCGATGTCGCCGGCGGCGGGGAGCAGCAGCACCCGCCAGCGGACGGCGCGCAGGACGAAGGTGAAGGTGGCGACGCCCGTGGCGACCAGCAGCCACCAGAGGTTCGCCTCGCGGATGTGCTCGAGGAGCTCCGCCGCGGAGACGTCCCGGAGCGCGTAGAGGAGGAGCGCGATCGAGACCACGATCCCGATCCCGACCGTGAGCCGGTGCTTCACGGACGGGCCCCGAGGACCAGGTCCCGCATCTCGCCGACCGCCCGCGCCATGCCCACGAGGACCGCGCGGCTCACGATCGAGTGCCCGATGTTGAGCTCCTCGAGCTCGGGGATCGCCGCGACGGCCGTGACGTTCTCGTACGTGAGGCCGTGCCCCGCGTGAACGGCCAGACCGGCGGCGCGCGCCCGGGAGGCGGCCGCGCGCAGACGGTCGAGCTGCGCGTCGACGGCGGCGCGGCCGCCGGCGTTCGCGTACTCGCCGGTGTGGAGCTCCACCGCGTGGGCGCCGAGGTCGACCGACGCATCGATCTGGGCGGGCTCCGGATCGATGAAGAGCGCCACGCGGGAGCCCGCGTCCGTCAGCCGCTGGATCGCGCCTCGCACCCGGTCCGGCGCGGCCGTCACGTCCAGACCGCCCTCGGTGGTGATTTCCTCGCGGTTCTCGGGCACGAGGGTGATCTGGGGAGGCGCCCACGCCTCGGCGAGCTCGAGCACGGTCGACTCCACGGCGAGCTCGAGGTTCACGAACGTGCGGACGGTGGCGAGGAGGATCGAGACGTCCCGATCCTGGATGTGCCGCCGGTCCTCGCGCAGGTGGACGGTGATCCCATCGGCGCCGCTCAGCTCGGCGAGCACGGCGGCCCGGACGGGGTCGGGCTCGTCGGTCCGGCGCGCCTGCCGGACCGTCGCGACGTGGTCGATGTTCACGCACAGACGCATGTCGACCAGGTGTGCGAAGCTGTCACCCGCCATTCGAGGCGCCCCCTTCCGGATCCCCATCCTCCCCTCTCCCGGGCCCGAGCGCGCCGCGCAATCGGGCCACGACCTCGGCCTCGAGGCGGTCTTCCCGCGCCGCGAGCAGCTCCGTGCCGAGGGCACGATACAGGTCTCGCCGTACGGGGTCGAGCGCGAGAAGGTGTCGCTCGACGGTCGCGACGTCCCCGCGCACGAGCGGACCCGTCATCCCGTCCGCCACATTCCCGCCTTCGAGGTTCTCGAGGGCGGACCGGGCCAGCGGGAGCAGCGCGGAGAGCGCCTCCGCGTCGGAGAGACCTTCGGCGCTCTCGGCAAGGAGCTCCGTGGCCACCGCGAGACACGCGACGAGGAAGTTCGAACCGAACACTGCCGCCAGGTGGTAGCGCGGACGGGCTTCGGGGCGGACCGAGCATGTCCGGCCTCCGAGAAGACCGGCCAGCTCGGCGGCGAGCGCGACGGCCGGGGGATCGCCGTCGATCCCGAACGTCACCCCCTGGAAGCGGCCGTTCCCGGGGCTCGCGATCGCGACGAGCGGGTGACAGCCCGCCACCGCGGCGCCGCACCGGCGCAGCGGCGCGATCGCCGAGGCGTCGTGGAGACCCGACGTGTGGAGCGCGATCGACGGGCTCGGCACGCGGCCATCCGCGCATGCGCCGGCCCACGCGGCGGCGGTCGCCTCCAGCCGGTCGTCCGGCACGCAGAACACCAGGACGAGCCCTACCGGGACGGGCGTCTCTGCGCTCCCGAACACCACGTCGGGGACCCCGGTGTCGGGTGCGGCCTCCACGAGCGCGATGTCGAGCGCCGTGAGCCGCGAAGAGCGCACCGGCCCGGGATCCGTGCGGCACACCACGGTGATGGGCGCGAACCGATCGGCGCGCGCGAGGTCGATCGCCAGCGATGAGCCGACGCGGCCGGCTCCCACGATCACCAGGGGGAGACCGTCGCCAGCCTCGGCCTCAGGCGGCATCGGCGCGCTCGACCTCGACCCCGCTCGTGGCTCGCCAGCGGCCCGCCACGGCGCGCGGGACGCGGGCGGTCAGCACCACGCGTCCGGAAACGAACTCGCGCGCGAGCACCTCGCCGGTGCGGTACGCCTCCGCCAGCGTCCGCCCGTCGCCGGCCGGGAAGCTCACGCGCACGGTCTCGAGCGTCGCCCGCACGGCGGCGCGGAGCGCCTCGCGGAGCGGCTCGAGCCCGCCCGGCTCCAGCACCGACGTGTACACGTGCGGTCCGAGGAACGCGTCACACCGGGCACGGAGCGCCTCCTCCTCGGCGTGCGTGAGCCGATCGACCTTGTTGAACACGAGGAGCGTGGGCCGGTCCCCGGCGCCCGCGTCGCGCAGCACCTCGTCGACCGCCTCCTTCTGCTCCTCCCAGCCGGGCGAGGACGCGTCGATCACGTGCAGGAGCAGATCGGCCTCGGACACCTCCTCCAGGGTGGCGCGGAAGGACGCCACGAGGTGGTGGGGGAGCTTGCGGATGAACCCCACCGTATCGGTGAGGAGCACCTCGAGCCCGTTGCCGAGATCGCATACGCGGGTCGCGGAGTCGAGCGTCGCGAACAGCCGGTCCTCTACGAACACGTCGCTCCCCGAGAGCGCCTTGAGGATCGAGGACTTTCCCGCGTTCGTGTAGCCCACGAGCGAGACCGTGTACTCCGCGCGGCGCGCCTTCCGCTGCGTGTCGCGCGACTTCGCGATCTGCTCGAGCTGGCCCCGGAGACGCGCGATCCGGCGATCGATGAGCCGCCGGTCCGTCTCGATCTGCTGCTCCCCCGGGCCACGGGCCCCGATCCCGCCGCCCGTGCGCGAGAGGTGGGTCCACATCCGCTTGAGCCGCGGCCGGAGGTACTCGAGCTGCGCCAGCTCCACCTGGAGCTTCGCCTCCGCGGTCCGTGCCCGGAGCGCGAAGATGTCGAGGATGAGCTCCGTCCGGTCCATCGCCCGCGCCTCGAGCTGGCGCTCGAGGTTCGAGCCCTGGGCGGGCGAGAGCTCCTCGTCGAAGATCGCGAGCGTGGCGTCGTGCTCGTGCATGACGCGCCGCACCTGGTCGACTTTTCCGCTCCCGATGTACGTGGCGGGGTCGGGGGACTGGAGACGCTGCACCACGACGCCGCGCACGTCCGCGCCGGCCGTGTGGGCCAGACGGGCGAGCTCCTCGAGGTGCTCGTCCACCACCGGCGAGGGCATGTCCGAGGGGGGCGCCCCGATGAGGATGGCGCGCTCCGCCGGCGTTCCGGACCGAGTCTCGGGGCTCACGCTTCCCCCTCTTCCGCGGACGCCGGGCCCGAAGCATTCCCGTCCTCGGCGCCCGACGGTCCCGGCGAATCCTCACCCTCCGGGCGCGGCGGACTCGACGCGTCATCAGCCTCGTCCCCCGACCCCCGGCTCCGGGCCGACCGGATCCCCGCGAGGCGCTCGGCGGCGACGCGCTCCCATCCCCGACCGGTGGGTGCGTAGAAGCGGCGCCCCGCGAGCGCGCCGGGCAGATAGGTCTGGGGCGCCACGCCCTCCTCGAAGTCGTGGTCGTAGCGGTACTCGCCTCCGTACCCGAGCTCCTTCATCAGCTTCGTGGGGGCGTTCCGGATGTGCAGGGGAACCGGCTCGGCGGGCGACTCGCGCGCGGCCGACAGCGCTTCGCCCCAGGCCCGATACACCGCGTTCGACTTGGGAGCGAGCGCGAGATAGGCCGCCGCCTCCGCGAGCGCCAGGTCGCCCTCGGGGCTCCCGAGGAAGTGGTACGTGTCCCGGGCCGCGATGGCGAGCGGAAGGGCGCGGGGATCCGCGAGCCCCACATCCTCGGCCGCCATGCGCACGAGCCGCCGGGCCAGATACATGGGGTCCTCGCCCGCATCCATCATGCGCGCCAGCCAGTAGAGGGCGCCGTCCACGTCGGATCCGCGCACCGCCTTGTGGAGCGCCGAGATCAGGTTGAAGTGCTCCTCGCCCGACTTGTCGTAGCGGGCGAAACGCTTCTGGAGCGCGGCCTCCACGTGCGCGGTCGTGATCCGGGGCGGCCTCCCGGGCTCGCCGCCACGGGCCCCCGCGAGGTCGGCCGCCGTCTCGAGCGCGTTCAGCGCCCGCCGGGCGTCGCCGTCGGCCTCGATGGCGATGCGCTCGAGCGCGTCGGCATCGATCCCGGTCCGCCGGGCGCCCAGACCCCGCTCCTCGTCCTCGAGCGCGCGCCGGCAGATGTCCGCGATGTGCGCCGGGGAGAGCGGCTCGAGCACGAGCACGCGCGTGCGCGACAGGAGCGGTCCCACGACCTCGAAGCTGGGGTTCTCGGTCGTCGCCCCGATCAGGGTGACGGCCCCGCGCTCCACGTGCGGCAGCAGAGCGTCCTGCTGCGCCCGGTTGAAGCGGTGGATCTCGTCCACGAACAGCACGGTCCCGCGTCCCGTCGCGCGCCGGCGCGTCTCCGCTTCCGCGAGGATCTCGCGCACGCGCGGGATGCCCTCCGTCACGGCGGAGAACGGGATGAACGCCGCCTCCATCCGGTGCGCGAGGAGCCCGGCGAGCGTCGTCTTCCCGCTCCCCGGAGGCCCCCACAGGATCAGACTCGGCACGCGCCCGCTCTCGATCAGCTCCCGCAGGGGGCCGCCGGGACCCACGAGCTCCACCTGCCCCACGAACTCGTCGAGCGACCGTGGACGCATCCGCGCGGCGAGCGGCGCGTGCGCGCCCGGGCTCCGCATGCCTCCCTTCGCGCCGACGACCGCCGGGGCGTCCACGTCCCCGAGACCGGGGAACAGGCTCGGCTCCTCGCTCACGGTCTCACGCCCCTTCGGGGGGCGGCTTGCCGCCGCTGCCGGAGAGCGCGCCGATCTCGACGAGCCGGCGGGCCTCGGCGAGCAGCGTGTCGCGCTCGTTGGTGTCGGGGTCCTCGAGCACCTGCGCGAGCAGCTCATCGAGGACCAGGCCCACGAGCGGGCCGGGCGGTACGCCGAGGGCCAGGATGTCGTCGCCGCGCACGCGCAGGTCCGCCAGCTCGAGGGGGGGGTGCTCGAGCGCCGTGTCGTGGACGTTCCGCCACGTGGCGACGAGATAGCGACCGGCCTCGGGCGTCCGGCCCGCCCGCGCCGCGGCGAGCTGGAGCCGGAAGAGGTCGCGCCATGCGTCTCCGACCTCGGCCAGCCAGGTGCGGAGCTGCGCCGCCGAGTCCAGCGGGCCGACGAAGGGGAGATAGTGGAACACGAGGTGCGCCACCGCCTGGCGGTCGGCGTTCGAGAACCGGAGCCGCTCGAGCAGCGCATCGGCCGCGTCGCGGCGCGACTCGGGCTCCTCCGCCACGGGGATGAGGAGACGGGCGACCCGGATGCGGGTCCGGTGCCGCGGCACGCGATCCACGGCCGCGAGGTTCCGGCGCCACTCGCCCCGCGCGCGCGCGGGCTCGGCGAGCTCCGGATACCAGTGCTCGAGCGCGCCGACGCCGGCGTACAGGTCGAGCGCCGTCGAGGGGACGGGATCGTCGAGGACCTTGAGGAGCTCCTCCCGGATGCGCTCGGCCGAGAGCCGGGGGAGCCCCGCGACCCCATCCTCGAGCGCCGTGCGCGTGCGCTCCTCGATCTCGAGGTCGTACGTCCCCGCGAAGCGCAGCCCCCGGAGCACCCGCAGATAGTCCTCCGCGAAGCGCTCCTCCGGCTCGCCGACGGCGCGCAGGACGCCCGCCTCGAGGTCCTCGAAGCCGGCGTGGGGATCGCGCACCTCGTCGGTCCGCGGGCGCCAGGCCATCGCGTTCACGGTGAAGTCCCGCCGGCCGAGATCCTCGTCGATCGTGTCCGCGAACGTGACCCGCGCGTGCCGGCCGTACGTCTCGACGTCGCGCCGGAACGTGGTCACCTCGTACAGGTGACCGTCCCGGTCGAGCACGCCGACCGTCCCGTGCTCGATCCCCACGGGCACGGTCCGCCGGAAGAGGGACTGGACCTCTTCGGGGCGCGCGTTCGTGGCCACATCCCAGTCCTCATCCGCGTTCCACCGGAAGGAGGTCCCGGTGAGCGCGGCCCAGTACGCGTTCCGGATCTCCCCGCCGACACCCCAGGCCTCGAAGCCCGCGTCCTCGAGCGTATCGGCGAGACGCAGGAAGCCCGCGGACGGCCCGAACACGGACGTGTCCGGTCGCACGCTCATGATCGGGAGGGGCACGACGTCGTCGGCCTCACCCGCACCTCACGCTGCCGCCGTTCACGTTCAGCACCTCGGCCGTGATGTGGCGCGCGAGGTCGGAGAGGAGGAAGACGATCGGCCCGGCGACGTCCGCGGCGGTCGCGATGCGCCGGAGCGGGATCTCGGTCTCGACGCGAGCCCGGGCCTCGCCGCGGAGCGCCGGGGCGCTCATGTCGGTGTCTACCCACCCGGGCGCCACCGCGTTCACCGTGATGTCCTCGGGGGCGAGCTCCACGGCGATCGACTTGCAGAAGGAGTTCACGGCGCCCTTGGTGGCGGCGTAGTGGGCGTGCTCGGCCTCCCCGCGCTGCGCGGCCGTGGACGACAGCAGGACCACGCGTCCACCCCGCCCCATGCGGCGCACGGCCTCCCGCGTACTCCGGTACAGCGACGTCAGGTTCACCTCGATCATCTCGCGCCACTCGTCCTCGGACAGCTCGCGGACGGGCCGTGGCTCGACGTTCCAGATCCCCGCGTTCGCGACGAAGCCGTCCAGACCCCCGAACTCGTCGTCCACGCGCTCGAACAGGGCCGCGGTGTCCCCCGGGTCGGAAAGATCCGCCGCGGCGTGCCAGAAGCGCTGGCCTTCCGCCGCGACCCCGCGCGCCTCCGCGGCCGCCGACTCGGCCGCGTCGGTGTCGCGGTGGCAGGCGATCCCCACCGACGCGCCCGCCCGGGCGAGGAGGAGGACGGTGGCGCGGCCGATCCCGCGCGACCCGCCCGTGACGAGGACCCGGCGTCCCGCGAGCCCCGGGAGAGCGAGGGGCCCGTCCGCCGGACGCGTCGGGCCGCCGTCCATCAGCGCCCCCCGCGGGCCGCGCGGCGACCCAGCTTCCCCGCGGGACCGACGCGGTCGGCGAGCGCTCGCGCGGCGACGGCCGACCCGCCCAGCTCGGGATCGGCGGCCGCTTCGAACGCGTAGGTGAGGAGCGCGTCCGCGGCCAGGAGATCGAGCGCCCGATCGCGGTCCTCCGCTTCCGCGGCGACGCGCTCGAAGCCCTCGAGCGAGGCGGCCGCCATGCGGTCGGGCCCGGGACCCGGCTCGGATCCGAGCAACCGGCGCACGGCCAGGGCGAGATCGGGGGGGACCTCCTCGAGCCGTCGGGCCAGCCACGCCTCAGCGGCCACCCGCGACTCCGCCGCACCCGCGCGCGGTCCCGCGGAGCTCACGAGACCAGACCCGGCACCCGCTCCGCGGCCCATTCGCGGGCCGCGCCCAGCCCCTCGTCGGCGCGCTCCGGATCGCCGATCCCGCCCTGCGCGAAGTGTGGGCGCCCGCCACCTCCGGAGCCGGTGGCCCGGCTCGAAACCCGCACGAGGTCGCCCGCCTTCAGCCCTTCGTGGATGAGGTCGTCCGAGACCACCGACACGAACGCGTGCCGGCCCTCGTCGGGGAACTCGACGTGGAGGACGGCCGCGCCCGATCCGAGCCGCGCTCGCAGGAAGTCGCCGAGCTCGCCGAGATCGGTGCCGGCCGGCACCCGGATGCGCCCGGCGACGAAACGCCGCCCGTTCTGCCCGCCGGTCTCGAGCAGCCGCTCGACCTGCTCGGCCGCCGCCTCGCCACGACGGTCGGACGCCTCGCGCGCGAAGCGCTCGCGCTCCTCGAGCAGGCGCTCGATCCGCGCCGGGAGATCGTGCACCGGCGCCCTGAGCGCCCGCCCCAGCTCTTCCAGCACACGGTCCCGCTCGACCGTGCGCTCGTACGCCACCCGACCGGTGACCGCCTCGATGCGGCGGACGCCGGCGGCCACACCGGTCTCCGCCACGATCTTGAACAGACCGATCTGACCCGTCGTGCGGACGTGCGTGCCCCCGCACAGCTCGAGGCTCATGCCCGGCACCTCGATCACGCGCACGACCTCTCCGTACTTTTCGCCGAACAGCGCCATCGCCCCGGCTTCGAGGGCTTCCTGGTAGGCGCGCCGGGCGGACCGTACCTCGAGGTTCCCGAGAATCGCGTCGTTGACGTCGGCCTCGATCCGGTCGCGCTCCTCGGCCGTGAGCGGCCCCCGGTGGCTGAAATCGAAGCGCAGCCGGTCGGGCGCGACGAGCGACCCGGCCTGCTGGACGTGGTCCCCGAGGCGTTCCCTGAGCGCCGCGTGGAGGAGGTGGGTGGCGGTGTGGTTCCGCTCGGTCTCGCGGCGGAGCGACACTTCCACGACCGCCTCCACTTCCTCCGCGCGCTCGGGCACCCGCCCTTCCGTCACCGGACCGATCACCACGGTCTGCCCCGCGTCGTTCTTCGCGACGGCCTCGACGTCGACCAGCCACCCCTCGCCGCGGACGTGTCCGCGATCGCTCACCTGTCCGCCGCTCTCCGCGTAGAACGGGTTGCGCGCGAGGAGGAGCGCGCGACGTCCGTCATCGAGCGCCCGGTGCGCGAGGACCGGGGTCCGCGTCTCGACCAGGTCGTAGCCCACGAACTCCTGCTCCCCGTCGGCCACCGGAAGGTTCGCCGCACCGGCGCGCCCGCGCCCCGTCTCCGCGAACGCCGCCCGTGAGCGCTCGCGCTGTCCCGCCAGCGCGCGCTCGAAGCCCTCCACATCGACATCGTAGCCGCGCTCGGCGGCCATCAGCTCCGTCAGGTCGAGCGGGAACCCGAACGTGTCGTACAGCTTGAACGCCTCCCCGCCCTCCACCGTGCCCTTCCCACCCTCGGGCGCGATCTCGTCGAAGCGGCTCATCCCCTCCTCGATCGTCGCGAGGAAGCGCTCCTCCTCGGCGCGGGTCGTGGCGAGCAGGTGCTCGCGGCGCGTCTCGAGCTCCGGGTACGTGCCGCCCATGCGGTCGACGACCACCCCCACCAGACCGTCGAGCATCGGCTCGCGTCGCCCCAGGAGCCAGTAGTGCCGTACCGCCCGCCGCAGGATGCGCCGGAGCACGTAGCCGCGTTTCTCGTTCGAGGGGAACACGCCGTCGGCGAGCAGGAATGCGACCGCGCGCGCGTGGTCCGCGAGCACGCGGAAGGGGAGGCCCGCCTCCCACTCCACCGGCTCGGTCGAGTACTCGCGGCCCAGCGAGACCTCGGCGGCCTCGATGATCGGGAGGAACAGATCGGTGTGGAAGTTCGTCCCGACCCCCTGGAGGATGGCGGCGATCCGCTCGAGCCCCGCGCCGGTGTCGATCGAGGGCGCGGGAAGCGGCGTGTCGACCCCGCCCGGACCGCGATCGAACTGCATGAACACGAGGTTCCAGATCTCCATGAAGCGGTCGGCCTCGCCGGCCGCCATGAACTGCTCGTCGTTGATCGAGTCGTCGGGCTCCTCGCGGAGGTCATAGTGCACCTCCGAGCACGGACCGCAGGGCCCCGTGTCGCCCATCTGCCAGAAGTTGTCCTTGTCGCCCAGACGTCGGACGCGCGTCCCCGGGAGCGGCGTGAGCTCGGTCCACAGCCCGTACGCTTCGTCGTCGGTGTGGTGCACGGTGGCCCACAGCCGCTCCGGATCCAGCCCCAGCTCGCCGGTGAGGAACTCCCACGCGTAGCGGATCGCATCATGCTTGAAGTAGTCGCCGAACGAGAAATTCCCGAGCATCTCGAAGAAGGTGTGGTGCCGGGCCGTGCGGCCGACGTCCTCGAGGTCGTTGTGCTTCCCGCTCACGCGGAGGCACTTCTGGACTGTCACCGCACGCGGCGCGGGCGGCTCCGTCTCACCCTGGAAGACGCGCTTGAACTGCACCATCCCCGCGTTGGTGAACATCAGGGTGGGGTCGGCTTCCGGCACCAGCGAGCTGCTCGGAAGGTGCAGGTGCCCGTTCCGCTCGAAGTACTCCGTGAAACGGGATCGAATCTCGTCCGCTCTCATATCGCCAGAAGCCTGTTCTCGTTCGTGGGGTCGTCCGCGGGGCGGATGGGTGGACCTCACCCGGCGCTCGCCGCGTCCCGGCGCTCCAGCCAGCGATGTACCATCGACGCCGGAAAGCCGCGCCGCATGAGCGCCGCGTACAGCCTGCGCCGCGCGGTCTCCGGCTCGACCCGCGCCAGACGCCGGGCCTGACGCGACGCCTCGCGCTCGAGGAGATCCTCCTCGCTCACGTCCTCGTCGCGAAAGGCGGTCCGGATCCCGGCGGCCGCATCGCCCTCGCTCACGCCACGCGCCTGGAGGTTCGCCATCAGCCGCGCCTCGCCGCAGGGACGGAGACGGATCCGGTCGCGCGCATACGCCGACGCGAACTCGCGGTCGTCGAGGTAGCCGAGCGCCTCGCAGCGCTCGATCGCGGCGGCGATGGCCGCAGCGTCCACGCCCTTCTTCCGGAGACGGCGCTCGACCTCCCACCGGCTGCGGGGACGCGTCGAAAGGTAACCAAGCGCGCCGCGGATCGCCTCGGCCCGCGCGGCGGCGGTCCTGACGCGCGCGAGGCGGTCCGGATCGAGGAGGTCGCCGGCGACGAGCCCCAGGCGGCCGGCCTCGTCGTCGGGCAGCAGGATGCGGGAAGCGCCGTCCAGCCGGATCTCCACCCAGCCGGAACGGCGCTTCGCCGGAACGATCCCGGTGATCCGGGTCACCGCGTGACCCGCGGAGCCGGGATCAGAAGAGCGGAGGAGCGCGCCCTACGACGAGACCTTCTCCGTCTCACGCTTGCCGTTCGAGTTCGCCTCGGCATCGGCCTCGGCGTCCGCCGCCTCGCCCTCCTCGTCGGACGCGTCGGGCCGGACCATGCCCAGCTCTTCGCGGATCCGGGCCTCGATCTCCTCGGCGATGTCGGGGTTCTCCTTGAAGAACGTCTTCGCGTTCTCGCGGCCCTGGCCCAGCCGGACATCGTCGCCGTACGAGTACCACGCGCCGGCGCGGCTCACGACACCGATCTCCTCGCCCATGTCGACCAGGAGGCCTTCGCGGCTCACGCCCTGGTTGAACATGATGTCGAACTCCGCCTGCCGGAACGGAGGCGCGCACTTGTTCTTGACGACCTTGACGCGCGTCCGGTTGCCGACCTGCTCGTTTCCTTCCTTGATGGAGGCGATGCGCCGGATGTCGAGACGCAGCGATGCGTAGAACTTGAGCGCGCGACCGCCGCTGGTCGTCTCGGGGTTCCCGAACATGACGCCGATCTTCTCGCGGATCTGGTTCGTGAAGATCACGCAGGCGCGGGAGCGGCCGATGGCGCCCGTCAGCTTGCGGAGGGCCTGCGACATCAGCCGGGCCTGGAGACCGACGTGCGCGTCGCCCATCTCGCCCTCGATCTCCGCGCGCGGCACGAGCGCCGCCACGGAGTCGATCACGATGACGTCGAGCGCGCCCGAGCGTACGAGCACCTCGGCGATCTCGAGCGCCTGCTCCCCGGTGTCGGGCTGGGACACGAGGAGGTTCTCGACATCCACGCCGAGCTTCTTGGCGTACGAGACGTCCAGGGCGTGCTCGGCATCGATGAACGCCGCCACGCCGCCGTCCTTCTGCGCGTTCGCGATCACGTGGAGCGTGAGCGTCGTCTTCCCGGACGATTCCGGACCGTAGATCTCGGTCACGCGGCCTCGCGGAATCCCCCCGATCCCGGTCGCGTGATCCAGGTTGAGCGCGCCGGTGGAGATCGCGGCCGTCTGCACACGGGCCCCTTCGGCCCCCAGACGCATGATCGCGCCCTTCCCGTGCGCCCGTTCGATCTGGTTGATCGCGACCGACAGCGCCTTCTTCCGTTCCTCGTTCAGCTCCAAGCCCATGTGACGCCCCCGGTCCTGAGAATGAGAAGGGTGATCCGCGACCCGTGCGACTATAGCACGGCGGTCGACCTTTCGCAATTTGTTCGGGTCCCGCCCAAACGCGGTTCCCGCCGACGCTTCGAAGACTGGCGGGCGCGGTCAACCGGGCATCAAGCGGGAGGAGCGGCTGCCTCCGTTTCCCGACCGCAGGCCGGGCAGAAGCGCTCCCCGTCTCCGAGGGGGGCGCCGCAGGCGGGGCACCCCGTCCCGCCCGCAGCATCACGCGCCTCGAGGGCCTCGGCCCGCAATCGGTCCCGCACCGCCAGGTACTCCTCCTCCGACACCTTTCCGGTCCCGTACTCGAACTCGAGCTGTCGCAGGGCCTCGATGGCGGCGTCCCGCCGCTCGGCCGGGGCGAGGGCGCCCTCCGTGTCCTCCGACGCCCGGAGCGCCGCCCATATGATCGCCGTGGCGAGGAGCGCGAGGATGCCGCCGAAGAGCACGAAGCCGGTCAACGGAGCCCCCGCCGGCGGGCCTGGACGAGCTCCACGGCCCGGGCCACCGCTTCCGCCGGTTCGGCCGCGGCCTCGGTCAGGACGCACTCGGGAAGCGTGCTCCGGAGACCGATCACGGGGGTGCCGAATTTCCGGCAGAATGCCGCCTCGCTCAGCGTTCCCCATTCGCCCGCGATCGCGATGACCGCCTCCGAGGCGCGCGCGACGAGCACGTTTCGTCCCTCGCCCATCCCGCTCGGAAGGGGGATCGTCACCCCCGACGCGGCCTCGTCCGGTGACGTGCCGGGGAGAATCCCGACGACGATCCCGCCCTCGAGCGCGGCGCCCTCGGCCGCGGCCGCCATCACGCCCCCGAGCCCACCGCACACGGTGACAGCCTCCGCTCGGGCGATCGCGGCGCCGACGGCCCGGGCCAGCGTCATCTCGGCCTCGCTGGCGCCGGACGATCCGATCACCCCGATCCGGAGCGGACGGTCCCTGCCCGTGGGTCCCTGCTCTGCGTCACGCACAGCCCCTCCCTGGAAGCGTGTGGGCGGTCAGCGCTCGAGCTGGAGCGTCACCGGGCCGTCGTTCACCAGCTCGACCTCCATCATCGCGCCGAACTCGCCCTCCGACACGGAACCGCCCGTCCGGCACAGCTCCACGAACCGCTCGTAGAGCCGCTTCGCGACGGCGGGCTCGGCCGCCCCCGTGAACGACGGCCGCCGCCCCCGGGTCGCGTCGCCATACAGGGTGAATTGCGACACGATCAGGAGCTCTCCCCCCACCTCGGCGAGCGATCGGTCCATCCGCCCCTCCTCGTCCGGGAAGATGCGGAGGCCCCAGAGCTTGTCCGCCATCCACTCGAGCGTCGCCTCGGCGTCCCCCGGCGCGAAGCCGACGAGCGTCAGGAGACCGCGGCGGATCTCACCGACGGTTCGACCGCCCACGCGCACCCGCGCCTCCGAGACCCTCTGGACCACGACCCGCACCCTGCCCCTCCGTTCCGAATCCGCCCGCCCAACCGCGCGCGTGGAAAAGATGGCCCATCCCTCGGAAGCCGGCGAACCGCGTAGACGGACCCACATGAATTCACACCTTTTCGACAGTTTATCCACAGAGTTTTCAACAGATATTTTTTAAAAAAAAGATCGCTACGCGGGAGTCGCCCGTCCACGACGGCGGGGCGGTCCGGCGGGGCGGGATCGAGACCGGGAGGGCGGCGGGCACCCGAAGGCTCGCGCCCACCCCGAAGGAGGCTCGCGCCCACTCCGAAGGCTCCGAACGACGCCGCGGG
>Ga0299914_10000659_pt1 | contig 21296 bp, 20 predicted proteins | sample RVTome_10_FD_201361 | JGI IMG/M metagenome (GOLD analysis project Ga0299914, IMG submission 201361) | Soil microbial communities from uranium-contaminated site in the Upper Colorado River Basin, Wyoming, United States - RVT153D57 (version 2) ...
CTGGACGCGGGCGAGATCTCGCGCCGCGCCGGGGTCGCCGTCCGGCTGAAGGCAGAGTGCCTCCAGGCGACGGGCTCGTTCAAGGTGCGCGGCGCCTTCAACGCGATCTCGCGCCTCGACGCCGAACACCTCGAGGCCGGGGTGGTGACCGCGAGCGCCGGCAACCACGCCCAGGCCGTGGTCGCCGCGGCGAAGCGGGCGGGCGCCCGCGCCGACCTGTTCATGCCGGCCGGGGCGCCGCTCGCGAAGGTCGCCGCCGTAAGGCGCCGCGGCGGCGAGGTGCACCTGGTCGAGGGCTCGTTCGACGAGGCGGCCGACGCCGCGCACGAGTTCGCGGCCGGCCGCGGCTCGACCTACGTCGCGCCGTTCGACGACCCGGCGGTGATTGCCGGGCAGGGGACGATCGGACTCGAGATCGCCGAGCAGGCGCCCGACACCCGACTCGTGCTGGTCCCGGTCGGCGGCGGGGCGCTGGCGGCGGGGATCGCGATCGCGGTCAAGTCGAAGCTCGACGGGTGCCGGGTCGTCGGCATCCAGGCGGAGAACTGCGCCCCGTACCTCGAGTCCCTGGCGGCGCAGCGCCCGATCGGTGCCCGCTCGGCGGTCACGATCTGCGATGGGATCGCGGTCAAGCGACCGGGGGACCTGACGCTGCCGCTGGTGGACAAGTGGGTCGACGAGGTCGTAACGGTGACCGATGACGAGGCCGCCGAGGCGATGGTGCTGCTGCTTGAGCGCTCGAAGCTGGTCGTGGAGGGCGCGGGCGCGGTCGGGGTCGCCGCGCTCCTCGGCGGCAAGGTCGAGCCGCCGGCGGACGGGGCCGTGTGCGCCGTCCTCTCAGGCGGGAACGTGGACGCGACCAGGCTCGCCGAGTGCATCGCCCTGGGGGAGACGGTGGCCGGGCGCCGGGTCGTGGTCTCGGTGGTGATGCCCGATCGGCCGGGGGCGCTGGCGGGCCTGCTCGGCGTCGTGGCCGAGCGCGGCGGCAACGTGATCGACGTCGAGCACCTGCGCGAGGGCCTCGACCTGCACGTCGGCGAGACGGCGATCACGCTCGTCCTGCAGACCAAGGGCCGCGAGCACTCCGCCGAGCTGCTCGCGGCGATCGAGTCGGAGGGATTCGCGAGCCGCGCTCAGCCCGGGTTCGGGTCGTAGCCCCGCGCGGTAACGATGCGATCATCCTGGAGACATACTCTTCGAACGAAGAGAACGAGGTGAATGACGGATGACCGACACGAATACGACCGCCGAGACGACCGAGAAGGCCACGTTCGGCGCCGGCTGCTTCTGGCAGGTCGAGGACGAGTTCCGCAAGATCGACGGCGTGATCGACACGGCTGTCGGCTACGAGGGCGGACACGTCGACAACCCCACCTACGAGCAGGTCTGCAGCGGCACCACGGGCCATACCGAGGTCGCTCAGATCGAGTTCGACCCGAGCAGGGTCTCGTTCGAGGAGCTCGTCGCCAAGTACTTCGCGATCCACGATCCGACGCAACTGCATCGACAGGGCCCCGACGTCGGCTACCAGTACCGCTCGGTGATCTTCGCCCACTCCGACGAGCAGGCCGAGCTCGCCCGCAAGGCGATCGAGGAGGCGCAGGAGCGCTTCCGCGATCCGATCGTTACCACGGTCGAGACCGCGGCGCCGTTCTGGCGGGCGGAGGAGTACCACCAGTGCTACCTGCAGAAGCGGACCGAGCGCCCGGGGCTGCTCTCGTCCCTGCTCGGCCACTCATAGCGGCGGCCGCGCTCGCGCTCCTCGTTCCCGGCTGCGGGGACGAGGACGAGGCGCCGCCGCCGCACGATCCCGCCGCCGGCGCCACCGAGCTCGAGCTGACGCTCGACCCTGACGGGCCCGGCGGCGAGGAACCGCTGACCGCGACGGTGTCGTGCGAGCCGGGGGCCGAAGACGGCCCGTGCGCGCGGCTCACGGTGGCCGACACCGCGCCGATCGACCCGCAGACCCCGTGCACGGAGATCTACGGCGGACCCGACGAGCTGACGCTCGAGGGGACGGTCGCCGGTGAGGAGGTGAGCGCGACGTTCACGCGCGCCAACGGCTGCGAGATCGACCGCTTCGAGCGGCTCGTGCCGCTGCTCACAGAGCTCTTTCCGCGCTACGAGCCGGGCGCCGCGATCGCGCCGTAGCCCTACAGCCGCGCCGACGAGCTCGCGAGTCGCGACTTAAGCGCGCCATGGCCGACGAACTCGCGAGTCGCGCCCTCCGGCTATCGCTTCTGGTCTCAATGAAGGAGGACATGGCAGCAGCTAGCCCCCGATCTGGGCAGCCCCGCCCACGCCATAGAGCCATCGTGGTTGGCGCAGCGGGCCGAGCGTAGATCTCGACCCCTCATTGCCGCCGTCGGGCGGAGCACCTAACTCACCCTCAGGGTCACAGGGCGGCGGTCGGATCATCGCCCGGTCGCGTACGCCCGCGACTGCTGCGGTGAGTTCCACTCGCTCCTGCGTGCCGCACCAGCCAACCCACCCCATGTCAGCCGACACCGAGCTTCGCCGCGACATGCGAAACGCAACTGTCCGGCGCAGAGGATTCCCTCGGATGGGCAGAGGTTTGCCTGACGGATCAAGTAGGGCCACAGTCATCGGGCCTCTGAGCAGACACGCCCTGTAGCGGCCATGTTCGATATGCACGCCGATGAAGACGCCGCCGCCGCTAATCCCAGCCCCTCCAACGACCGTGATTTGCAGGTGAGATGGCTTGCACGGAGCCAGCGAGACCTGCCCGTTGGTCCTGCTCCCGGACCCGTCCTCGACAACGCTGGGTCCGCCTCGCCCTCTGGGGGCGGATTCCTCATCGCAGCCGACGGCGCTGAGCGCAATCAGGATCGCCGCTCCCCAGATGACGGTCCGACCCAGATCCAGCCGCATGGACCGCATGATCCCGGAATGTGGCTCCACCGAGCGTCGGAAAACCGGCCACCATGGGCGGTTATGCGACGTTCGGTGCGCGACAGGCGCCTTGCTTCGCCCGCGTACCTGATCGTTGGCGCCAGCCGCAGCGCGCCTACAGGTTCACGGCGACGTACTTCGTCTCGAGGAACTCGTGGATGCCCTCGTTGCCGCCCTCGCGGCCGATGCCCGACTGCTTGACGCCGCCGAACGGGGCGCCGGCGTTCGAGACCATGCCCTGGTTGAGGCCGATCATCCCGGTCTCGAGGCCCTCGCAGACGCGGAACGCGCGCTTCAGGTCCGAGGTGAAGACGTAGGCCACGAGCCCGTACTCGGTGTCGTTGGCGGCGGCGATCGCGTCGTCCTCGGAGCCGAACGAGGCGACCGGGGCGACCGGGCCGAAGATCTCCTCCTTGAGCACCCGGGCGTCGTCGGTGATCCCGCTCAGGACGGTCGGGTCGTAGAAGTAACCGGCGCCGTCGCGGCGCGAGCCGCCGACCACGGCGCTCGCGCCCTTATCGACCGCGTCCTCGACCAATTCGGCCACCTTGGTGCGCTGGTGGTCGTCGATCAGGGGCCCGACCTCGACTCCCTCCTCGGTGCCGCGGCCGACCTTCATCGCGCCCATCCGCTCGCCGAGCCTCCCGGCGAACTCGTCGGCGACCGACTCGGCCACGTGGAAGCGGTTGGCCGAGGTGCAGGCCTCGCCGACGTTTCGCATCTTGGCGATCATCGCGCCCTCGATCGCGGCGTCGAGGTCGGCGTCCGAGAAGATCAGGAACGGCGCGTTACCGCCGAGCTCCATCGAGACCTTGAGGACGCCCTCGGCGGCCTGGGCGATCAGCTTGCGGCCGACCTCGGTCGAGCCGGTGAACGAGAGCTTTCTGAGGCGCGGGTCGGAGATGATCGGCGCGGAAACCTCGCTCGACGAGGAGCTGGTGATCACGTTGAGGACGCCCGGCGGCAGGCCGCAGTCCTCCAGCAGCTTCGCCAGCGCCAGCATCGAGAGCGGCGTCTGCTGGGCGGGCTTCACCACCATCGTGCAGCCGGCAGCGACCGCCGGGCCGATCTTGCGCGTCCCCATCGCGTTGGGGAAGTTCCAGGGGGTGATGAAGTAACAGGGGCCGACCGGCTGTCGCATCACCAGGACCCGGCTCTGGGCGTTGCCGGCGACCTTGAAGTAGCCGTCGATCCGCAGCGCCTCGCCCGCGAACCAGCGGAAGAACTCGGCGGCGTAGGTGAGCTCGGCCTTCGACTCGGCCAGCGCCTTGCCCATCTCGAGCGTCATCAGGAGCGCGAGCTCGTCTGCGCGCTCGTTCAGTGCCAGGAAAGCCCGGTGGAGAATCTCCGAGCGCTCGTTCGGGGCGGTCGCCGCCCAGTCCGCCTGCGCCGCGCAGGCGGCGTCGAGCGCTGCCGTCGCGTCGTCGGGCGTCGCGTCCGCGACCTCGCAGAACGGCTCACCCGTGGCCGGATCCTCGATCGGCAGGGTCGCGCCGCCGGACGCGTCGCGCCATTCGCCCCCGATCAGGAGCTGCTTCGGGGCGGCGTCGACCGCGGCCTGCTCGTTCCTGGCAATGCTCATCCGTGACCTCCTGCTCGCTATGCATCTCATCAGCGACGTAAGGCGCGAAACCAACAGCGCCCTCCCCGGTGGGGGCTATCCGTAGTCCTACCCGAAAAGGGACGCGGGTCCCGGCGGCGAACGCGACTTTGGGGCCCCGCCGCTGTTGTCGATAGGGGACGGGGTGCGAAACATGAAGGGACGCCTGCTGACACCGCTCGCGCTCGCCGGCGCGCTCGCCGCGCTGGCCCTGCCCGCGACCGGAGCCGGGAAGTGGACCGTGCCCGGAAAGGGCTTCGGCCACGGGGTCGGGATGAGCCAGTGGGGCGCCTTCGGGCTTGCCAAGAACGGCCGCCCCTACAAGAAGATCCTGCGCCATTACTACAGCGGGGTGCGGGTCGGCAGGGCGAGCACCCGCAGCGTGCGGGTGCTGCTGACCACCGGCCTCGGCTCGATGCGATTCACGAACGCCCGGAAGGCCTGCGGCAAGAGCCTAAAGCCATCGCGCAGCTACGCGTTCAGGATCGCCGGCGGCGGGGTCGAGTTGAACCGCTCGAGCGGACGGAGGATCAAGAAGTGCGGCAACGAGGGTGCCGCGTCCGGGGGCGCGGTCCGCTTCTCGGGCGTCGGTGCCTACCGCGGCAAGCTGATCGGGCGCAACGTCGGGGGCTCGCTCTACGCGATCAACAAGGTCGGGATGGAGCCCTACGTGCAGGGCGTGATCCCGAACGAGGTCCCGGCGTCCTGGCCCGGGCAGGCGCTGCGCTCGCAGGCGGTCGCGGCGCGCTCCTACGCGCTCGCAACGAGGCTGAACGGCAACGGCTACGACCTCTACGACGACACGCGCAGCCAGGTCTACGGCGGGCGCGCGTCGGAAACGGCCGCGACCAACCGCGCCGCGAGGCGCACCGCCGGCCAGGTGATCAAGGCCGGCGGCAAGACGGCAACTGCCTTCTTCTTCTCGACCTCCGGCGGCGAGACCGAGAACTCGGAGTTCGTGTTCGCCGAGCCCCGGTCCTACCTGAAGGCGGTCAAGGACCCGGCCGACCGGCGCTCGCCGGTGCACAGGTGGAAGGTGCGCTTCTCGAACTCAGAGATGGAATCGAAGCTCGCGGGCCTGTTCTCCGGCAACCTGAAGAGGATCCGGGTGCTGAAGACGGGCCGCTCGCCGCGGATCGTGCGCGCCAAGGTGGTCGGCTCGAACGGCTCCACCAAGGTGTCGGGCGACACCCTGCGCTTCCGGCTGGGCCTGCGCTCGACCTGGGCCCGGTTCCGCAAGCGCTAGCTACCCGTCGGGGTAGGGCTGCAGCGGGATGCCGTGGTCGGTGTCGCGGGTGCCGAGCTCGTACGCCGCCGCGCCGCTCACCTCGAGGTGAGCGTGGCGCTTGCCGGCGCGCTCGACCTTGAGCTCGAGGTCGGAGATCGAGCAGTTCAGCGTGTTGTGCTCCGGGCCCTTCGGGTCGGCGTAGGTCCAGGCGACGAAGTCCTTGGCGGCGGCGCTGACGCGGCCCTTGACGTTGATGCCGTTGCCCGGCACCGTGAACTCGCAGGCGGTGGGCGTCTCCTCGATCTCGGTGCCGTACGCGCCCCGAAAGCCGCCGACCCGGTGGCGCTCGCCGTCGATCACGATGTGGCCGTTGGCGACCCAGGGGGTCGTCATGCCGCCGAGCTTGATTCGGCCCGCGGCGATGTCGAGGAAGTCGCCGGGGTTCCCCCCGAGGTCGGACGCCTGGATCCAGACCCACCGCTCGGCGTGCTCGGCTCCCCAGTTGTGGCCGATCATCCCGGGCCAGCCAGCGACCTCGATCTCCTCGTCGCCGACGGTCACCGCGCCCGTGAACCTCGCCGCGGGGTAGGGACTGAGCAGTTTCGTCCTGGGGAGCCGGGCCCGGTACATCAGCTCGTAGGGCAGGTGCCGGGCGGGCTCGGAGTCGTCCACGAACCGGAGGTCCCAGGTCGCGGCCAGCGGCTCGCTCGTCGCGCCACCCTGCGCCCGCCCCGGCTCGAGCACCGACTCGCCGATCCGGATATGGGTCCCGTCGGGAAACGCGAGGTCGTCCGCGCCGACGGTCCGCTTGGTCGCGCGCGGTCCCGGCGCCTCGGCGTCGAAATAGGTGAACCACAGCGCGGCGGTCGCCGGCTCGTTCGGGCGGCGGTGGATCGTGTGCCGGATCCAGATCGCGCGTCCTCCGCCGGGCGAGGCGGCCTTGATGTAGAAGCTCTCGTAGTGGCCCGCCTTGGCGGGCACGCCGGGGAACGCGGCCTCGGTCCTCACCGGCGGGAACCTATCTGGTGGCGCCGCTCGCGCGGCTCGAGGCGTCGCGAGACGACCATCTAGCATCGGGATGGTGAGTCGTCAGCCTGTGAGGGCGGCGCTGATCACCCTGGCCATGGTCGCCGCGGCCGGCGCGCTCGCCGCCGTCGTGCTGGCCCTCGGTCTGGGCGACTCGGACCCGCCCGACGTCGAGGTCGACCGGATCGCCGAGGCGGCGCGATCCGGCGGTGAGGGCTCCGAGGACCCACTCGCGTGGTCGGCCTCGCAGAGCGACGAGCTTGCCGAGCGCGCGACGCTGGGGACGTCGCACGTGATCTACGCCAAGAGCCCGGGCGGCGTGGTGCTCGCCGCCGAGCGCACCGCGGGCTGGCGGGGTGAGATCGAGGACGCCGCGAGCGAGCACGGGGTCGATCCGGACGTCCTCGAGGCGATGGTCTTCCTGGAGAGCGCAGGCCGGCCGACGGTGATGGCGGACGGCACGCCGCGCTCCGCCACCGGGCTGGCCCAGATCATCCCGTCGACGGCGACCGAGCTGCTGGGGATGAGGGTCGACCTCGAGCGCAGTATCGCGCTGACCCGGCAGATCGCCAAGGCGGCCAACCGGGGCAAGCCCGAGAAGGCGGCGAAGCTGAGCAGGGAGCGGATCGAGGTCGACGAGCGCTTCGACCCCGAGCGGGCGCTCGCAGGAGCGGCGCGCTATCTGCAGATCGCCGAGGAGCGCTTCGGCTCCGAGCAGCTCGCGGTCGTCTCGTACCACATGGGGATCGGCAACCTCGAGAGCGTGATCGCGGCCTACGCCGGCGGCGAGGTGCCCGAGGACGGGGCCGGCGCGCTCGTCGACGAGGAGGGGCTCGACTACCCGCGGCTGTTCTTCGACTCGTCCCCGGAGAGCCACCCCGCGGCGTGGGAGCTGCTCGCCGGGTTCGGCGACGACTCGTCCCTCTACTACTGGCGGGTCGGCGCGTCTGAGGACGTCATGCGGCGCTGGCGCGACGACCCGGACGCGCTGGACGAGCGCGGCGACTTGATCACCGAGAAGGCCACGCTCGAGGAGCTCTACCACCCGGAGGGCGAGACCGACTCGTTCGAGGAAGCGGACGACGTACTGGATGCCCGCGCGGACGGCGATCTCGTCGCATTGCCGGCCGATCCGCAGCTCGGCTTCCGGGTCACCGAGCAGGCGGGGGAGCTCGCGAACGAGCTCGGAGCGGACCCCGAGCTCTACGTCGCCCTGCGGCCGGAGGCGCTGGCGGCGCTGGTCTACCTCGCCGCGCGGGTCAAGGCGATCTCGGGCGAGCGCGAGCCGCTCAAGCTCACCAGCGCAACGCGCGACCAGGAGTACCAGGACATGCTGGTCGGGGTGAATCCCGAGGCGACCCAGGAGTACTCACTCCACACGACCGGCTGGTCGTTCGACATCCGCCGCGACTACGCATCCGACGCGCAGGCCGCGGCCTTCCAGTTCGTGCTCGACCGGCTGCGCGCTCACGCGATCCTGGACTACGCGTACGAGCCGGCCGCGATCCACATCACCGTCAGCGAGCACGCCCGGGTGCTCGTCGACTGAGTCGCGAGTCGCCGGTCAGACCTTGACGGTCATGACGTCGCCGTCCGCCATCACGTAGTCGCGGCCCTCGAGCCGCAGCCTGCCGCGGTCGCGAGCGCCCGCGTAGCCGCCGGCGGCGACCAGGTCGTCCCAGGCGACCACCTCGGCCCGGACGAACCCGGCCTGGATGTCGCCGTGGATCTTCCCCGCGGCCTGCCACGCCGTCGCGCCGCGCGGGACGTTGCGTGCCATCGCCTCCCTGCCCTCGCCCGCGGTGAAGAACGTGATCAGGTCGAGCAGCGAGAACGCCGCGTGGATCACCCGGGCGAGGCCCGACTCCGAGACCCCGAGCTCGCCGCGCAGCTCCTCGGCGTCCTCGGGGTCGCCGATCTCGGCCAGCTCCGACTCGACCCGGGCACTGACGGCGACCGCGGTGGCGCCCGCCCCCTGCGCGTGCGCGGCAACCGCCGCGGGGACCTCGTCCGACCACTCGTCGACGTTGGCGACGTAGAGGATCGGCTTCGAGGTGAGTGCCTGGAGCAGGCGTGGCGCGTCGGGCGCCTCGGGCGGGACCGGAACGTCGCGCACCGGTCGGCCGTCTTTGAGCGCCGCGACCACGGCCTCGAGCCAATCCCGCTCGGCGACAGCCGCCTTGTCGAGGGAGCGCGCCTGCTTGGTCACCCGCTCGAGGCGTCGCCGGGCCTGTTCGAGATCGGCCGCCAACAGCTCGAGCTCGATCAGATCGATGTCGTCGCCCGGGTCGACGCGGCCCTCCGGGTGCGGGACGCCGCCGGCGGTGTGGGCGCGGACGACGTGGCAGATCGCGTCGGTTTCGCGGATCGCGGCGAGAAAGCGGTTGCCGAGGCCCTCGCCCTCGGAGGCCCCGCGGACCAGCCCGGCGATGTCGTGGAACTGGATCGTCTCGAGGACGACCTCGGACGAGCGGACCGTCGCCGCCACCCGCTCCAGGCGCTCGTCGGGGACCGGAACGACCGCAACGTTCGGGTCGATCGTGGTGAACGGATAGTCGCCGGTCTCGGCGCCCCCGCGCGTGAGCGCGTTGAACAGCGTCGACTTCCCCGCGTTGGGGAGGCCGACGATCCCGATCTTCACCCCTCGCCCTCGGGCGGGACCGGCTCCGCGGACGGTGCCGCGGGACGCTCGCGGGCCCGTTCGGAGACGAAGTCCTGCATCCGCTCCTCCAGGGTCCGCTCGCCGACGCCGGGCACGAAGCCGCCGATCACGGTCCCGAGTGCGATGCCGGCGAGGACGTCGGACGGGTAGTGCATGCCGAGATATGGGCGCGAGAGGCAGATCGCCGTCGCGAGCGCGTAGAGCGGGACGCGCGTCCGCGGATCCACCCGCCCGAAGGCGATCGCAGCGGCGAACGACGAGGTGGAGTGGGCGGAGGGAAACGAGAGCTTGGAGGGGGCGCGAGCGAGCGGCGGATGATCCTCGATCAACGGGCGCTCGCGCCCGATGCCGACCTTGACTGCGTAGTTGAGGACGACCGCGCCGGGGCCGGTCGCCGCGCCGAGGAGCCAGCGGCGGCGCTTCGGCGCGTCGGCCACCGCGCCCGCGAGGCCGATCGCGACCCAGACCGCGGCGTACTCGCCGATCGTTCCCAGCGCCTTGAACGCCGTCTCGGTGGCGGGATCGTGCGGCGCCTTGGTTCGCAGGAACCGCAGGACAGCCTGGTCGGCGGCGCCGAGTGCCCCGAACAGCCCCGGCCGCCGCACGGGTGCCCGGCGCGTGCGCAGGCGCGCGGGCACGATGCGGCGCTTGCGCGCTTCGGACCGGAACAGGGACGACACGCGGGCGAGGATACGCAAGCGATTCGCCTGCGCCCGCGGCTCAGAGCTCCCTGCGAAGCAGCCGCATCGCGGTCTCCGATGCGCGCGCCCGCAGGCTGCGCGCGCCCCAGCGCTCCGGGTCGATCGCCTCGGAGCGCTCGATGTCACGCTCGAACTGCTCGGTCAGCAGCTCGGCGAATCGCTCGTCCCAGACGCACAGCGTCACCTCGTCGTGCAGCTGAAACGACCGGTTGTCGAAGTTCACCGTACCGACCGAGGCCCAGGTGTCGTCGGCCACCATCGTCTTGGCGTGGAGCATCGTCGGCTGGTACTCGAAGATCTCGGCGCCGGCCTCGATCAGCTCGGAGTAGGAGTCGCGGCCCGCGACCCGGACGAACTCCTTGTCGATGTGGGGGCCGGGGACCAGGATCCGCAGCCTGACGCCGCGACGGGCGGCGTCGGCAAGCGCCTCGGTGAACGCCGGGCGCGGGACGAAGTACGCCGCCGTCAGGTCCAGCGATTCCCGGGCCGAGGCGATCGCGAGGTAGTAGAGCGACTCGATGTTGGTGTCGCCGACTCCCGAGCGCGACCGCACGAGCTGCATCCGGGCGCCGTCGCCGCCCTCCTCGAGGTGCGGCACGTAGTCCTCACCGCTCAGGACCTCGCCGGTCGCCTCGAGCCAGTGCTCGGCGAAGGCGCCCTGCAGCCCGCGGACGATCGGGCCGGTGATCCGCACATGCGTATCGCGCCAGTGGTCCGGATCCTCGGCGTCGCCGGTCCACTCCTCCGCGATCCCGACGCCTCCCGTCATGCCCACGGTGCCGTCGGCGACCAGGACCCGGCGGTGTGAGCGGTTCGCGAGCCGCCTCAGCGTGTACGGTCGCACCGGCCGAAACCGGCGCACCTGGACGCCGGCGTCCTCCATCCGCCGAAACTGGTCGTTGTCCATCATCGCCGACCCCAGCGCGTCCAGCAGCACCTTGCAGCGGACGCCGGCCCTCGCTCGCTCGCAGATCGCATCGGCCACGTCCTCGGTGATATCGCCGCGCCAGTAGACGTAGGTCTCCAGGTTCAGCGTCCGCTCGGCGCCGGCGATCGTCTCGAGGATCGCCGGGAAGATCGCGTCGCCGTTGATCAGCAGCTCGGCCTCGCTCCCGTCCGAGATCGGCGCTCCGGTCAGGGCCTCGGCGGTGCGCATGAAGTCGTGGGACCCGACCTCGACGTCCGCCCCGAGGTCGTATCCGAACGCGCCCTCCCGGCGGTGGCGGAGGCTGTCGGACACGTACCACCCCGCCACCGCGGCGCCGAGGCCCGCGGCCCACGGCCACGTGGGCGGGCGCTTCATCCGACCACGACCTCGACCGCGGCCGGCTCGACCTCGAAGCTGCAGGTGCCCGACTCGACGAGCTCGCCGTCGACGTTGAACGCACGCGCCGCAGGAAGGTCGATCTGGGCGGCCCGGCATCGCCGGCTGTGGACGCCGGGCTGTGCCTCCACTTGCCCGGCCCGAAGCCCGTAGGCGTGGCGGACGAGCCGGGCGCGTGAGCCCGCCTCGATCGCGATCACGTCGAGCTGTCCGTCCGCGGGGTCGGCGCCCACCGATGCGCCTGCCCCGAACGCCCCCGTGCAGGCGACCGTGACCTGCCAGGCGGCGCCGCGAAACAGCACCTCCCCGTCGCACCGGACGCTGCACTCGACCGGGTCGGCCTCGACCCCCGCCCGCAGGGCACCCGCCGCGTAGGCGAGTGAGCCGAGCGCATTCTTCAGGCCAGAGGCGCGCCGCGCGGCCGCCGGGGGAAGCCCGAGGCTGGCGACGTTCAGGAACGGGCGCCGGTCCATGCGCGCGAGGTCGATCCGCCTGGTCCGGCGTCCCTCGACCGCGAGCCGGATCGCCTCCTCGGGCTCCGGCGGGATACCGAGCGCGCGCGCGAAGTCGTTGGCCGTGCCGGCCGGCACGATCGCCAGCGGCAAGCCGGCCCGGGAGGCGGCGGCGGCGACGCCCCCGAGCGATCCGTCGCCGGCCGCGACCGCGACGCGCGCCGGGTTGGACCGGACCGCGTCGGCGAGCTCGTCAAGGCTGAACTCGGCGACCTCGGCTCCGAGGTCCCGCATCGCCTGCGCCGTTCCTTCGGCCTCGCCCCGCCCCGATTCGGGGTTCGTGAGCAGAGCGATCACACGGGGGTCTTCGCCCGGCCCTCGCGGCCCTTGCTGGCGCTCTTGTTCGCCGCCTTTCGCGAGGTCCGAAACGGCTTGCGCAACCACTCACCGAGTTTCCCCGGAGCGGTTCCGGCCGCGGTCTCCCCGGTGCCCAGGGTGCGGTCCACGCCGCTCTGCGCATGGGTCGACAGGCGCGGCAACAGAAACGCCAGTATCGCCAGGATCACACAGACTACGACGATGATCGCGATCGTCATCGGGACTCCTTTCCTGTCATCGCCGACGGGTTCCCCGATCCGGCCGTGTCAAGCGCTCCGCCTGAACGCGGTCTACGTCTCGACAGTCGGGGAGGCGAGCCCGCCCGATTGCAAAGAGTACGAGCTGCGCTTCCGCCGGGCCGGGCTGCCCCTGTTGATCGCGGAGCGCTTCCGCGATCGCGCCGAGGACCTGTGTCTGCGGTCGGGCGCCACCGCATAGGCTTCGCCGGGTGGAAGCCCTGGAGCTCCCGGACCAGGACGTGTCTGCGTTCGTGCTCGAGCGCGCCGCCGAGCTGGGCGACAAGTCGGCGCTGATCGACGGGCCGACGGGGCGCGCGATCACCTACGCCGAGCTCGACCGGGCGACCAGGTCGCTGGCCGCCGGCCTTCGGGCCCGGGGCTTCGCGACCGGCGACGCGCTCGCGATCCACATGCCGAACCTGCCCGAGTACGCAGTCGCCTTCCACGGCGTGGCCCGCGCCGGCGGCCGGGCGACGACGGTGAACCCGCTCTATACCGCACGCGAGCTCGAGCATCAGCTGCGCGACAGCGGCGCGCGGATCCTGCTCACGGTCCCGTCGTTCCTGGACGTCGCGCGGGAGGCCGCCGCCGCGGCCGGCGTCGACGACGTGTTCGTGGCCGGAGAGGCCGAGGGCGCGCCGGCGGTCGCCGAGCTCATGGGGGATCCCGAGGCGGCGCCGGACGTCGATCTCGACCCCGGGGCCGACCTCGCCGTCCTTCCCTACTCGAGCGGCACGACCGGGCTCCCGAAGGGCGTCATGCTGACTCACTCCAACCTGATCGCGAACCTGGTCCAGATCCAGGACGGCTTCCCGATTGCGGAGGACGACGTGCTGATCGGCGTCCTGCCCTTCTTCCACATCTACGGGCAGACGGTGATCATGAACCAGGGGCTCCGGGCCGGGGCGACGATCGTGACCATGCCCCGGTTCGACCTCGAGCAGTTCCTCGACCTGATCTCCGAGCACCGGGTCTCGCGCGTCTACGTGGTGCCGCCGATCGCGCTGGCCCTGGCGAAGCACCCCGCAGTGGAGGATCGCGACCTGAGCTCGATCGACGTCGTGATGTCGGGCGCCGCGCCGCTGGGCGCGGAGCTCGCCGGCCGGGTGGCGGAGCGGATCGGCTGCAAGGTGATCCAGGGCTACGGGCTCACCGAGACCAGCCCGGTGACCCACGTGATCCGGCCGCACGGCGAGAACCGCCCGGGCTCGATCGGACGGCCGCTGATCGGCACCGAGTGCCGGCTGGTCGACCCCGGGACCGGCGAGGACGTGCCGGAGGGCGAGCGCGGCGAGCTCTGGATCCGCGGGCCCCAGGTGATGGCCGGCTACCTGAACAACCCGGAAGCTACCGCGGCGACGATCGACGACGAGGGCTGGCTGCACACCGGAGACATCGCCGTGCGCGACGCGGACGGCTTCTACGCGATCGTCGACCGGCTCAAGGAGCTGATCAAGTACAAGGGCTTCCAGGTCCCGCCGGCCGAGCTCGAGGCGCTCATGATCGCCCATCCGGAGGTCGCGGACGTCGCGGTGATCGGCGTGCCCGACGAGGAGTGCGGCGAGCTTCCGAAGGCGTTCGTCGTCGCCGCGGGCGACGGCGTGGACGCGGACGACTTGATGGCGTTCGTCGCGGAGCGGGTGTCGCCCCACAAGCAGGTGCGGCTGGTTGAGGAGGTCGAGGAGATCCCGAAGTCGCCGTCGGGGAAGATCCTCCGCCGTGTGCTGAAGGACCACGAGGCCTCGGCCTCGCGATGACCGACGCCAGCGCGCCGGTGATGGCGCCGGGCTTCCGGCACCGGCCCGGGAACCACTGCGGCTCGACGGCGCTGCGCAACGTCCTCGCCTACCACGGGATCGAGCTCAGCGAGGAGATGGCGTTCGGGCTCGGCGCCGGGGCGTGCTTCTACTACGTCGCCCTTGACACGGACCTGATCAGCGACGCAAGTCGCGAAACTGACAGGGCCTCCCTGGTAGGGGATGCTGTTTCTCCGTCAAGGTTCATCAACGGCCGCGTCGGCCGCTCGAGGAGCAGTTCCTCGAGCTGACCGGCGCGCCGCTTCGGCTCGAGACCTTTGCGGACGCCGACGCTTCCTGGGCGGGCGCCCGGGGCGCCCTGGAGGACGGTCGCCCGCCATTGCTCCTGACCGACCTCTACTACCTCGACCACTACGGCAAGTCGGCGCACTTCCCCGGCCACGCGGTGGTGCTCGCCGGCGACGAGCGCTTCGCGTATCTCTCCGACACCGCGTTCGAGGACCTCCAGGCGACCAGCCTCGAAAGCCTGCGCGCGGCGCGCCACGGCGACCACCCGATCTTCCCACTCGCCGGGCACATGGTCAGCTACGACCCCGCGGCGGATCGGGGCGGACTCGCCGCGGCGGTTCCGCGGGCAATCGCCCGCAATGCCAGCCAGATGATCGATCCGCCGCTGGGGGAGTTCGAGGGGTTGCCGGCGCTGCGGCGGTTCGCCGCGGAGGTCGGGCGCTGGCCCCAGGCAGTCGACGACTGGCAGTGGTGCGCGCGGTTCGCGTACCAGACGATCGAGCGCCGCGGCACCGGCGGCGGCAATTTCCGGTCGATGTACGCGTGGTTCCTCGACGAGGCCGGGTACGAGCAGGCCGCCGAGGCCGCGGCCGCGGCCTCGGCCTGGACCGAGCTGGCCGCGGCCCTGCTCGAGGCCAGCGAGGACGACGAGCCGCGGGCCGGGTGCTGGGCGGAGATCGCCGGCCGCGCCGAACGAGCGCTGGAGGTCGAAGAGCGACTCTGGGCGTCGCTGGCGCGCGCGGGCGACCGCGGCTAACCGCTGAACCCGATCGAGTGGGTCGCGTCGTTCACGCGCAGGAACACCACCGTCGCGAGGTTCAGCGCGACGCTGCCCTCGGCGGTCTTCAGGTCGTACCAGCCCTTGTCGGACTCCACCGCCTTGCGCAGGTCGGAGAGCTCGCTCTCGGTCAGCTTCACCGAGAGGATCTGGCCGATCCCGAAGCCGATCTCGACCTTCGTCTGTCCAGAAGCCATCAGCTACCTCGGTGTCCTTCCGCCGGTTCGACTACCTCGGTCAAGACGCCGCCGGTCGACCGGGGATGGAGGAACGCCACCCGGGAGCCGCGGATCCCGGTCCGCGGTTCGGTGTCGATCAGCCGGACTCCGGCCTCGCCCAGCCGCGCCAGGGTCGCGTCGATGTCCTCGACGCGGTAGGCGACGTGATGGAGTCCCGGACCGCTGCGCTCGAGAAACCTGCCGACGGGCGAGTCGGCCGCCAGGGGGCGCAGCAGCTCCACGTGGCAGTCGCCGACGTCGAGCAGCACCGCCTCGACCCCCTGCTCCTCCACGGTCTCGCGATGGGCGAGCGGCATCTCGAACGACCCCTCGTACAGCGCCAGCGAGGCGTCGAGGTCATCGGTGGCGACGCCGATGTGGTCGATCAGCCCGAACATCGGCGCGGAGTCTAGTTGGGCCGATCGCCCGGCCGGACGGGACCCCGCCCCTGGTGAGGCATGGCGCTCGGCTCGGGCGGGCTAGGCGGGCACCCATGCTCGCCGCCGAGATCGACTTCTGCTCGCTCGTCGTCTTCGCCCACATGCGGTACCGGCGGAGCCCTTCGCATGCCGATCGCCGTCGTGCTGCTGCTGGCCGGCCCGCTCTACTTCGGGCCGACCGAGGAGGGGTTGGCGGAGCGGCCTAGACGTCCTGGCCGTCGCCGGGCGGCTCGCTCGCGAACACCTCGGCCGTGGACCCGGCCTCGCGGTCGGCCGGCTCTCGCAACTCCGTGTGGCGCTCCCTGTGGATGCGCATGATCCGCACGATCTCCTCGCGTTCGATCGCCTCGTTCGCCATCAGGCGCTCGGCGACCTCGTCCAGCAGGTCGCGGTGGTCGGTCAGCAGCCGATGGGCTCCGCGGTAGGCCTCCTCGGCGATCGCCTGGACCTCCTCGTCCCGGGTCTGGCGCAGCGCCTCGGAGACGCCGTAGTCGTCGCCGGGGACCTGGTGCGACCGGATCTGGGTGCCCATCGCGTACTCGTAGACCATCGAGCGGGCGATGCCCGTGACCCGCTTCAGATCGTCGGCGGCGCCGGTGGTGACCCGGCCGAACGTGATCTGCTCCGCCACCCGGCCGGCGAGCAGCATCTTCATGTAGTCGATCAGCTCCTGGCGCGACTTCAGGTAGCGGTCCTCCTGCGGGAGGTTGAGCGTGTAGCCGAGCGCCTTCCCGCGGGGGACGATCGAGACCTTCTGGACCTTGTCGACGGTGGGCAGCAGCTCGGAGGCGATCGCGTGCCCGGCCTCGTGCCAGGCGACGACCCGTTTCTCCTCGGCGGTGATCACCTTCCGCGACTGGAGCCCGGCGACGACGCGCTCGAACGCGTCGTCGAAGTCGGACTGGACGATGAACTCGCGCCCGTGGCGCCCGGCGAGGATCGCGGCCTCGTTGGCGAGGTTCGCCAGGTCCGCACCGGTCAGCCCCGAGGCGTGCCGGGCGACCCGCTCGAGGTCCACGTCCTGGGCGAGCGGCTTGGCGGCGGTATGGACCTCGAGGATCCGCTTCCGCCCCCGCATGTCCGGAGGCGGGACGAACACCTGGCGATCGAAGCGGCCCGGACGCAGGAGCGCCTTGTCGAGCTTCTCGAGCAGGTTCGAAGCGGCCATCACGACCACATCGTCGCGAGCGTCGAACCCGTCCATCTCGACCAGCAGCTGGTTCAGCGTCTGGTCGCGCTCGCCCGAGATGTCCGATCCTCGTTGCGCGCCGACGGCGTCGAGCTCGTCGATAAAGACGATCGCGGGCGCGTTCTCGCGCGCCTCGTTGAACAGGCGCCGGATCCGGGCCGCGCCCAGGCCGGCGAACATCTCGATGAACGACGAGGCCGACTGGCTGAAGAAGCTGGCCCCGGACTCGTGGGCCACCGCCTTCGCGAGCAGGGTCTTGCCGGTGCCCGGCGGCCCATGCAGGAGGATCCCCTTTGGAACCTTCGCCCCGAGGCGCTTGAAGCGCTTCGGGTCGGACAGGAAGTCCACAACCTCCTGCAGCTCGTCCTTGGTCTCGTCGACGCCGGCGACGTCGGCGAAGGTGATTGGCGACTTCGTCCGGGGACGGATCTCCTGCGGCTTCGTCTTCGGCATCAGCTTCAGCGTGCGCCACATGAAGTAGGCGATCAGCCCGAAGAAGATCAGCGGCCCGTAGACGACGAGGTAGTCCTCGAATTCGGCGTACGAGAGTGCGGTGAGAAGGCTCATGTCGGGATCGGAGCGACCCCGTCGTCGGGGCCCTCACGGTTCGTATCGGCAGCCGGCACCTCCACCCGTAGGAGCTCGCGCACCGCGGCCTCGCCCACCGCGAGCTGCTCGGCGCTGGGCTCGCGGGTGGAGATCAGCCGCTGGATCTCGTAGCCGGTGGTGTGCACCGCCCTGGAGAGTGCCGCGTCGGGGTTGCGCTCCGCAAACGCGAACACCTCGACTGCAGCGCCCGTTGCCGCCAGCGACGCCGCGCCGCGGGCAATCGAGTTCGGGCGTTGGAGCACGCCCTCCACGATCACCTGGCCGGCGACGCTGAACGCGAGCAGTGGCCCGATCAGGTTGGAGCCGCAGCGCTGGTGCTCCTTCGGCTCCTCGGCCGCGGGCCCGCCGGACTCGTAGGCGCCAATCGCCTTGTGCTCGGCGCCGTGGTAGGCGGCGAGATCGCGGTCGCGCAGGGCGGCGAGCGCCGGCAGCATCCCGATCGCGGCAAGCAGGACCTCGCGAGTCGTGCTGCCGCGGGCGAGCCTGCGTGCCGCTGCGCTCGCGGCCGTGGCGGCGCCCGCCGCCACGGCGACCCGGGCATCCTCGAGGGGCAGCCGCGCGGCCGGCAGCCGCAGGCGGGCGAGCGGCAACACCGCCATCGCCTCGCCGAGGCGGAGCGGGCCGCGCAGGAACGGAACCCGTCCCAGGCGCCCGCGCGCCAGCGTCGGCTTGCGGCCGGACGCCACCTCGAGCTCGCCGGACCGGTTGCGCACGGCGATCGCCCACGACGTCGGGCCGTGCACGAGCAGGCCGTTGCGCAGGGCCATGCCCCCCAGGCGCAGCGCGTCGTCGCGCTTGCGCTCAGCCACCGAGGAACCTCCGCGCCAGCCAGGCGTAGAAGTCGGCCGCGAGCTCGACGTCGGCGACCGCGGCGCGCTCGTCGGCGCCGTGCACCAGCGGCGCCGCGGTGAACAGGTCGAGTTCGCGCTGCGGGTGGAAGCCGTAGACCACGACCGAGTCGAACGCCTTGCGAAACCAGTGGCTGTCGGAGAAGCCCGGCATAACGATCGGGACCACCGTGGCCCCGGGGTCGGTCTCGTCGAGCCACTCGCGGATCGCGGCCGCGAGCTCGGTCTCAAGCGGCGACTCGTTGCCGCTCGTGGTCTCGGTGAACTCGATCTCCACCTGCTCGCCGAGGTCGCCAAGGATCGGGGCGATGCGCTCGCGGACGTCGCCCTCGTCGAGCCCCGGGGGCACCCGGGTGTCGACTACCGCCTCGGCGAGCGACGGGATCACGTTGTCGCGGCTCGAGGCCCTCGCCTTGGTCGGGACCAGCGTCACCCGCAGGATCGGCTCGGCGATGTAGGCGGCGAGCAGCGGCGAGCGCGAGCGGAGCTCGTCGAGCGCCGCCGCGAGCTCGGCGGGGCTCTCCCCGACCTCCCGGTCGAGCACGCCGCTGAGGAAGGCGACCCCGGCCGGCGTCGCCTCGAGCTCGGGTTGGTCGGTCAGCCTGCCCAGGACCGGCGCGAGGCGCAGCAGGGCGTTGTCGCCGAGGCTGGGCACGCTGCCGTGGCCCGCGCGGCCGTGGGCCCGGAGCTTGAACCTGAACACGCCCTTCTCCCCGACCGCGACCGTATAGAAGCGGCGCCCCTCGAGCTCGAACATCGCGCCGCCGCCCTCGTTGACCACGAGGTCGGCGTAGGCCTTCTCGGGATGCGCCTCGCAGAGCCAGCGGGCGCCGAGATGCGCCCCCATCTCCTCGTCCGCGGTGACGATGACCTTCAGCTCGCCGCGCTCGGGGCGCCATCCCGACCGCGCGAGGTGGGCGGCCGCGGCGACCTCGGTCGCCACCTGGTCCTTCATGTCCTGCCCGCCGCGCCCGAGGACGAAGCCGTCGCGGACCTCGCCGGACCACGGGTCGAAGGTCCACTCTTCCGGATTCGCGGGAACCGTGTCGACGTGGCTGATGAACGCGAGCACCGGGCCGTCGACGCCGCTCTCAAACCGCGCGATCAGGTTGGGACGCCCGGGCTCGGCCTCGACGATCTCGCACGCGAAGCCTGCGTCGCCGAGGATCCCGGCCAAGAGGTCCTGGGCAGGACCCTCGTTGCCCGGCGGATTCACGGTGTTGATCCGGATCAGCTGTGAGAGCAGCTCGACCGCCTCGGCCCCGAGCGTCCGCTCGCCGATGGCGCCCGACCTCTCCACCTGAGGGAGGTTAGATGAGGCCCTCAGCGATCATCGCGGTGCCGGAGATCGCCAGCACGACGACCATCGCCTTCAAGAGCGCCGCCTCGGGCAGGCGGCCGGTCAGCTTCGAGCCGAGGTAGGCACCGGGTACACCGCCGGCCGCGCCGGCCCAGAGGACGCTCCAATCGACGCCGCTCGGCAGATGGCCGACGAGGCCGCCCACGCCGACCACCACGCCGACCGCGGCGTTGGTCCCGACCGCGCCGTAGGGCGTCATCCCCACGTACCGAACCATCGCCGGCAGGCGCATCGACCCGAGGATCAGGCCGACGAACCCGCCCAGGAGGCCAACCGCGAAGCCGATGCCGGCGGCGTTCAGCAGGTCCGCCCGCCCGGCCTCCGACGGGGCGCTCGCCCGCGGCCGCCGGTAGCGCGCGACCTCCCAGGCCCCGTAGAGCACCACGACGCCGATCGCGACGAGCAGCACGTCCCCTGGCAGCTCGCCGGCGATGACGCCGCCGGCGACGGCGCCGACCAGCGACGGCGGAGCCATCCACGCGAACAGCCGCCAGCTCACGCGGCCGGCGCGCGCGTGCGTCCAGGCCGAGACCACGGCGGCGGCGCCGGAGATCGCGACGTTGGCGCCGGCGCCGGCGGCGGGCGAGCTCGAGAACTGCACGACGACCGGCAGCCGCAGGTTCCCGAGCACCAGCCCGACGAGGCCGCCGATCAGCGAGACGACGAACGCCCAGGCTCCGACGGCGACGAGCTCCCACGCTTCCACGGGCCGGGCAAGCTACGCGCTCGCTTGCGCCGGCGTCACGCCGGGCATGATGGGCGTAATGAGCCGGACCCTGGTGGATTACGACCACTTCCTTGGGCTGGCGGCCCGCGCCGCCTGGGACGAAAGGAAACTCGACCTCGCCGCCGACGCGCGCGCGTGGCCTGGCCTGGAGCCCGGGCGGCGCGCCCGGGTGTCCACGTTCGTCGCGGGCTTCCTGTTGGCGGAGCATCGGGTGGCGGCCGACCTTGCGCCCTTCGTGGCGGCGGCGCCGAGCGCGGCGCTCGCCGCATGCTTTCGGGCCCAGGCCCGCGACGAGGAGCGCCACGCGCGCGCCTTCGACCGCTTCGCCGCCGAGGTACTGCGAGCCGAGGGCCGGACCCCAGGCGAGCGCCGGGCCGCGCTTCGCGGGCGGCTCACGCCGGCCTTTACGGCTCTGTTCGAGGAGCGCCTCGCCGCGGTCGCGCGAGCGCTCGATGGCGGCAGATTGGCGCTCTCCGAAGCCGTCGCCGTCTACCACCTGCTGCTCGAGGGCGTCGTGTTCGGCGCCGCCCAGGAGGCGCTGATGGCCGACCTTCGCAGC
>Ga0299914_10000660_pt1 | contig 21263 bp, 19 predicted proteins | sample RVTome_10_FD_201361 | JGI IMG/M metagenome (GOLD analysis project Ga0299914, IMG submission 201361) | Soil microbial communities from uranium-contaminated site in the Upper Colorado River Basin, Wyoming, United States - RVT153D57 (version 2) ...
AGCTCGTCGATCTCCTTCGCCTGCTCGTCCCCCTCGCCCAGCTCCTTCTGGATGGCCTTGAGCTGCTCGCGCAGGAAGTACTCGCGCTGGTTGCGGCCCACTTCCGACTGCACCTGGGACTGGATCTTCGAGCCCAGCTCGAGGACCTCCAGCTCCTTGATCAACAGGCGGTTCAGCGCGTCCATGCGCGCGCGGATGTCCAGCGTCTCGAGCACCTCCTGCTTGACCGGCGTGCCGATCGTGGTGAGGCTCGAGGCGATGAAATCGGCCAGCTTGCCGGGATCTGTGATGTTCGACGAGAGCGCCTGGAGGTCGTCGGAGAGCAGCGGCGAGAGCGAGACGACCTGCTGGAAGTTGCTCTTGATGTTGCGCTGGAGCGCGTCGATCTCGAGATGATCCTCGTCGCGCAGGACCTCCTCGGCCGTGCCGACGGCGGCGCGCAGATACGGCCGTGTCTGCACCAGACGGTCGAGGCGCACCCGCGCGAGCCCCTGGACGATCAGCCGGAGGCTGCCGTCGGGCAGCTTGAACATCTTGTGGATGTGCGTCGCCGTGCCGATCGGATAGAGATCGTCCAGCAGCGGCTCCTCCGTGGACGCTTCGCGCTGCGTGAAGACGCCGATCATCCGCCCCGTGGCGGTGGCTTCGTCGATCAGGCGGACCGACGCCTCCCTGGCCACGGCCAGCGGCATGAATGAATTCGGAAACAGAACCGTGTCGCGCAGCGGGAGCACCGGCAGCTCCGCCGGAATCGCGAGCGGGCGATCGTCGGCGATGGCCTCCTCGGTGACGACCGGTTCGTCCTGATCGCTCATCGGCGATCCTCCTGGAACCTCAGGGCTCGCGGGCGTGCGCGGGCACCCCGCGGCCGCGATTCGATTTGATCTGGGTGGGGCGCAGGCCCCCGGCCACGAGAGCCTGCGAGAATGTAGCACGGGGAGAGGCCGGGTCCCAGCGGAGACGCTCCACCGGGACCCCCCGGGCCGGTCAGCCCTGCGCGTCGAGGAACAGGGACGACGTGCCGCGGCGCTGCGCCAGCATGCGCTCGCGCTGCTGCGCCGTCTCGCGCGCTTCCTCGCAGTCCTTGCAGCGAACGGCGAACGGCAGCGCCCGCAGCCGCTTCTCGGAGATCTCCTCCCCGCACTCGAAGCAGTAGCCGAACGTGCCCTCTTCCAGCCGGCGGAGCGCCTCCTCGATCTTGTTCAGCGTCTCCGCCTTCATCTGGATCAGCGCAAACTCGATGTCGTCCTGGATATCGGACTCCGACGTCTCGGCGGCGTCGAGCACGCCGTGAGTCGGGCTGTTGGCCCCTTCGGTCCGCACGTCGCGGATCTTCGAGTGCACTTCGCTCAGAATCTCCCGGCGGCGCTCCTCGAGAATGCGCCGCAGCTCCGCGTAACGGTCGCGGTTCATCTGCCCGCCACGGGCCTTGGTAACGCTCATATGATTCCGCTCCTTCCCTCGCCTGACATCCTCGTAATTGGCCAGGCGTTATGCAATAGAACTGCCAGTGATAAAAGCCCTGCAGTCTACACCGAATCGGCGGCGGGTGGAAGATTTCTCGGGGGGCTGTCCTGAAAGGTGAGCAAAAATTGCCGGGCAGGTCGGATGGACCGCCACCACTCAGGAGCCCCGCCCCGCGCCGAGCCACCTCTCGAACCGATTGAGCGTCAAGGTTTTACACCCCACCATGCTCCGTTTCTGCGGCGTCTGGCTGCGCCCTATTGACCCTTTAGACGCCAGGGACCCGCAATTCGGTTCGTTGAATGGTTGCCGGCGGAAGTGCCAGAGGACGTGCCAGAAGTGCCGGAATGCCGGCACCTGCCAGCCGGGTATGTGCTCGTGGGCCACGAACGGTCGAGGCTGTGGAGACACACCAGCTCAATGGGCCGGACGACCTGGAACCGCGCTTCCGGCCGCTACTGGATGAACCGCTTGCCGATGGACTCGTTGGGGATGATGCCCCGCTCGACGAGCCGCTGCCCGTCCCGGCGGCTGCCCGTCCGGAGCCACTTCTCGTAGAGGCGCAGCACGTCGTGGCTCGAGGCGAGCGCCGTGCGCTCGCTCACGTCCGCGAGGACGTCCATGAAGCCGACGAACTTGCGCGCCAGTTCGGCGAAGACCTCGGCGAAGTCGTCGTCTTCCCGGCGGCTGAGGGAGGCGTAGGCGTACTCCCCCATCGACTTGTAGTAGTCGACGTCGATCGCCCGGCGCGTGAAGCTGTCGGGAAAGAACCCGGACATGAAGAGCGAGAAGTCGGCGAGGCGGCGAAGCCTGGCGCGCCCTTCGGACCCGCCGCTCTCGAGCGCGCGCGCGAGCCGGATGGCGAGCGGCTGGACGTGCTCGCCGGTCTGCCCGTCGAGGCGCACGTGCTGGCAGAGCAGGTTGACCAGGTAGTACTCGGTCAGGTCGTTCGCCTGCAGGTGCTGGCGGTGGAGCGCCGACTCCACGAGTTCCCTGAAGTACTCGGCCGGGCTCTGTTCGCGCAGGAGCGGACGGTCCATCAAGCGTCGCCTCCTCGCGGCCGGCCACGAGCCCGCAGGCAGACCTCACCAGGTCTGCGCTACGACTGTCCGGTCCAGCCGCAACCTGTCGAGGTGCAAGCCGTATTCCGCCGAGCCGCGCCTGCCGGCCGGCGGATTGTCGAGAGATCGCGCCGATTATATGGTTTCCGGCGCCGCGTTCAATGTCACTGTCCCCGCATGGCGACAACGGCCTGTTACGCTTTCGTCATCCGCCGGTGCGAGATCGAGCCAGTGCACGGGCCGGATGTCCGTTCGATCTCGTTCTTGCGGCGTGGCTGGCCACGACCCACCGTTTCCGTGAGCCCCGTCCCGGTGCGCCATGTGGACGCCGCTCACCGCCGGCCTGGAGCGCTGAGGCAGGACCAACGGCCGCACCCGACGAGCGATGACTCGCGCCCTTGCGGCTGGCATCGCGAGCCCCGAGATCGGACAATGGATCCGGCCGGTTCGCTCCGCGGCAGCCCGAGCGAACGCCGGTTCGATGATTGCGCCCGACCCTCGTCCAGAGCCCGACATGTCCAAGTGCCCCCTCTGCCACACCCGGAAGGCCAGGCGCGCCTGTCCGGCGCTCAACCGACAGATCTGCGCGGTCTGCTGCGGCACGAAGCGCCAGGTCGAGATCGACTGTCCCGCCGACTGCGGCTATCTCGCGGCGTCGAAGGCGCACCCGCCCGCCGTCGTGCAGCGGCAGATCGAGCGCGACATGACGTTCCTGATGCCGTTCCTGACGGACCTCAGCGAAGCGCAGTACGAACTGCTCCGCGTGTTCATGGGGCTCGCGCTGAAGCAGCACGCCGCGGCGATTCCGCCCCTCATGGACTCCGACGTGGCCGAAGGCGCCGGGGCGGTGGCCTCGACGCTCGAGACCGCGGGCAAGGGCATCATCTACCAGCACCAGGCGCAGGCGGTTCCGGCGCAGCGCCTCGCCGCCGTTCTCGACACATTCGTCACGGAACTGGCGCGGGAGTCGGGCGCCCACGCACGGGCCATCGAGCGCGACGCCGCCGTCTCCCTTCGGCAGCTCTCCCGCGCGGCGGAGGCCGCCGCCGCGGCCTTCCCCGAAGAAGGCGGGCCGGCCTTCCTGAAGCTGCTCGACCGGATCATGACGGCGCCGCCGGAGGCGGAGGAGGCAGGCGGCTCGTCGACGCCGGGGCGGCGGGACGGGCCTTCGGGGCTCATCATCCCGGGCTGAAGAGCCCCTGTGTGCTATAATCTGTCGTTTCCCTGAGTCTTTTTGGACCTTCGGAGGGCCGGCAGGGGAAGAAGGGCGCCCATCCGGGCGCCATCCGAAAAATCCGGGTGCTCCTGAGGGGCCCCGTTTGCGTGCGCTCGCGCGTCGCAGGCCGTGACGCCTGCCGCCCGGAAGCGCGCATCATCAGGACCAGGAATTCAGGCGATGGCCAAGCGCTGCGAACTCTGCGGAAAGGGCCCGGTCGTGGGCCGCAACATCAGCCACGCGCACAACGTGACGTCCCGGCGGTTCGAGCCGAACCTGCAGCGCGTCCGCGCGATCGTCAACGGCGGCGTCCGGCGCCTGCGCGTCTGCACGCGCTGCCTGCGCTCCAACAAGGTCGTCAAGGCCGCCTGACGCGGATGCGCCAGGCAGTCTCCACCCCGGCGGCCCCGCGCGCCATCGGCCCCTATTCGCAGGCCATCCGCGCCGGCTCCCTGCTGTTCGTGTCGGGCCAGATTCCGATCGATCCGGCCACGGGCGACCTCGTCGCCGGGGACATCGCCGCCCAGACGCGCCGCGTGTTCGAGAACCTGAAGGCGATTCTCGCCGAGGCGGGCGCCTCGTTCGATCATGTCGTCCGGACGACCGTGTACCTCGCGGACATGAACGACTTCGCGGCCATGAACGAGGTGTACGGGACTTACTTTTCGTCGCCCGCGCCGGCCCGCGCGACCGTGCAGGCCGCCCGGCTCCCGAAGGACGCGCGCATCGAGATCGACCTGATCGCCGCGCTCGACGCGTAGCGGGCCGGACGATCCCGCTCTCAGCTCACCACACGCCCTGAACGCATTCCCGAGAAAGCCGGAACGTGGAAGGCGCCTGAAAACCTGAGCGCTTTTTCATCTTCCATTTACCATCGTCCAACCAGCCGGCTGTTTCAGCCGGCCGGTTACCGGCTCGCGCGCTCGACGTCCACCACCCCGGCGATGGTGCGCAGCGACTTGATCACCTTCTGCAGGTGCTTCACGTCGCTGATCTCCACGGTCATGTCGATGCGGCCCATCTGCTCGGTCGTCGTCGCCTCCACGTTCCTGATGTTGGTGTTGATGCCCGCGATCTTGGCGCTGACGTCCGCCAGGATGCCGCGGCGATCCTCGACCTGGATGCTGAGGCGGACGGTGTAGGGGGCGGCGTCCGCGCCCTTGTCCCATTCGACGTCGATCCGCCGCTCGGGGTCGTAGAGCAGGTTCACCACGTTGGGGCACGTGGCGGAGTGCACCGAGACGCCCTTGCCGCGCGTGATATAGCCGACGATCCGCTCGCCGCGGATCGGATTGCAGCAGCGCGCGCGGAAGACCATCAGGTCGTCGATGCCCCGGACCTTGATCTTCTCGTCGCCGGCGCCCAGCACGCGCCGGACGACCGACGCGAGGCCCGTCTCGGGCGATTCCTTCAGCTGGTCCTGCGGGACGAGCCTGCCGAGCACCGTCCGCGCCGCGAGCTTCCCGTAGCCGATCGCCGCGAACAGCTCCTCCGGCTTCGTCATCCCGTACTCGCCCGCCAGCCGGCCGAGCGCCCCGTCCTCGGTGAGCGCCTTGACGTTGACGTTGAAGCGGCGCGCCTCCTTCTCGAACAGCTTGCGCCCGAGCTCGAGGCTGCGGACCTTTTCCTCGGAGTGGATGAAGTGCCGGATCTTGTTCCGGGCGCGCGACGTGACGACGAAGTTCAGCCAGTCCCGGCTCGGCTTGTGCCCCGCCGTCGTCGTGATCTCGACGATGTCGCCGTTGCGGAGGCGCGTGCGGAGCGGCACCATCTTGCCGTTGACCCGGGCGCCGACGCACTGGTGCCCCACGTCGGTGTGGATCGAGTACGCGAAATCGACCGGCGTGGCGTCGCGCGGCAGCGCCTTCACCTCGCCCTTCGGCGTGAAGATGTAGACCTCCTCGGGATAGAGGTCGATCTTCAGGTTCTGGAGGAACTCCTGCGGGTCGCGCACCTCCTGCTGCCATTCGAGGAGCTGGCGCAGCCAGATGAAGTACTGCTCGTCGCGCTCCGACCCGACGCGGCCCTCCTTGTACTTCCAGTGGGCCGCAATCCCCTCTTCGGCGATCCGGTGCATGTCCGCCGTGCGGATCTGGACCTCGAAGGGAAAGCCGCGTTCGCTGACGACCGACGTGTGCAGCGACTGATAGCCGTTGGGCCGGGGCATCGCGATGAAGTCCTTGATGCGCCCCGGCACCGGCGACCACGTCTGGTGGATGATGCCGAGCGCCGCGTAGCAGTCCTTCACCGACTGCGTGACGAGGCGCAGGGCGACGAGGTCGTAGACCTGATCCAGGTCGATCCGCTGGCGCTTCAGCTTCTGGTGGATGCTGAACAGGCGCTTGATCCGCCCGTCGATGGCGAGCACCGGCACCTGCGCCTCGGCGAGCTTGGCCGTGATCGTCGTCTTCAGCTCCTCGACCACCCCCGCCGTCGCGCGGCGGCGGCTCTCGACGCGGGCGCGCAGCGACTCGTAGGCCTTCGGCTCGAGGTGCTTGAAGGCCAGCTCCTCCAGCTCGATCTTGACCTTGCTCATGCCCAGCCGGTTCGCGATCGGCGCGTAGATGTCGCGCGTCTCCTGGGCGATTTTGTTCCGCCGCTCCTCCGGGAGGTGGTGCAGCGTACGCATGTTGTGCAGCCGGTCGGCGAGCTTCACCAGGATCACTCGGATGTCGTCCACCATCGCCAGCAGCATCTTGCGGAAGTTCTCCGCCTGGCGCTCCTCGCTCGACGAGAACGAAAGCGCCCCGAGCTTGGTGACCCCCTCGACGACGTGGGCGACATCGGCGCCGAACAGCTCCCGGATGCGCTCGATGGGCGTCTGGGTGTCCTCCACGATGTCGTGGAGGAGCCCCGCGGCGATGGTCACGACGTCGAGCTTCATGTCGGCGAGCTGATCGGCCACCTCGAGGGGATGGACCAGATAGGGCTCGCCCGAATGGCGGACCTGTCCCTTGTGCTCGAAGGCGGAGAAGACGTACGCCCGCCTCAGCAGCTCGATATCGGCGTCGGGATTGTAGGCACGGACCTTATCGACGAGGTCCTCGAACCGGATCATGGATGTCGGTGTCTAACCCTAAGACGCGGAATCCGCGCCGGCTGTGGCAGCCCGGACCAGGCGGATGCCCGGGGGAGGCGCAGCCTTCGCGGCGGCGGGGTCGGTTGACGCCGTCTTTTTGGCTTCAATATACTGACCCGGTTCCGGAGGCGGCGAACACCGCCGCCGTGGGCCGGGCCAGGGAACAGGCCGACCAGGGGCAGGCACCCTCGCTGGGGGAGGGTCCGGTCCCCTACCCATTCTAATACCCGCTGTTTCGCGGGCCGGATCCAGTGCCGGCGGCGGCGAGCATTCCAAGGGGAAGGCATGAGCAAGCGATTTCGTCCCGTTTCGGCGGTTTTCGTGGTCATGGTGCTCGGCGCCAGCCTGGCGGCTGCCGGCTGCGGCCAGTATTCGTTCGGCAAGCTGAAGGCGAAGAGGGCCTACCGGGATGCCAACGGCCTGTACCAGGCCGCCAAGTGGCGCGAGGCGGCCGAACGGTACGAGGTGGCCGCGGCCAACGATCCGGAGCTGCCGGGCGTCTACTTCTTCCTCGGCAACAGCTACGACAACCTGTACAGGCCGAGCCGGGCCGGCGAGGAACAGAACGACGCCTACCTGCAGAAGGCGATCGAGAACTACCGGATCGCGGCCGATCAGGATCCCGAGCCGATCATGCGCCAGCGCGCGATGGAGTACCTCGTGGCGGCCTACGGTCCCGACAAGCTGAACCAGCCCGCGGAGGCCGAACCGATCGTCCAGCGGATGATCCAGGAGCACCCCACCGAAGTCACCAACTACTTCGCCCTCTCGAAGATCTACGAGGACGCCGGACGCTACGAGGACGCCGAGGCCGCGCTCCAGAAGGCGGTCGAGGTCAAGCCGGACGACCCGGTCGTCTACACGTCGCTCTCGGCCTACTACAACCGCCAGGGCGAGTTCGACAAGACCATGGAGGCGCTCCACAAGGCCGCCGAGCTCCAGCCGGAGAATCCGCAGGGCTACCACCTGGTGGCCACGTACTACCAGGAGAAGGTCCAGAAGGATTACAGCCTGAGGCCCGCGCAGGCGAAGGAGTACGTGCTCAAGGGCATCGAGGCCGAGGACAGGGCGCTGTCGCTGAACCCCGACTACGTGGAGGCGATGATCTACAAGAACATCCTGCTCCGCCACCAGGCGCGCCTGGAGACCAACCGCGCGGCGCAGGAGCGCCTGCTCAAGGAAGCGGATCAGATCCGGGACAAGGCGATGGAGCTGAACAAGAAGAAGGAGACAGGAGCCGGCCAGCTGTAGCCAGGCCTGGAAAAACGAAAAGGGCGGCGCCCGCGCGGGGCGCCGCCCTTCGATCGTCGAGCCTCGAACGGAGGCTTCAGTTGTTGCCGCTGGCCGCACTCCCGCGTCGCATGCCCTCGGTCACGATACCCACCTTGTCGACGCCGGCGCCCTTCGCGGCGTCGATGACTTCGATGATCTCGCCGTAGCGCAGCGACGGGTCGCCGACGATGAACATCGTCTTGTCGCGCCGGGCTTCGAAGACCTCCCGCAGCCGGGCCTGGAGATCGCGGAGCGAGATCGGCTGCTTGTTCACCGCCAGCGAGCGGTCGGCGTTGTACTCGAGCACGATCTGCTGGCTGTCGAGCGGCGTGGTCGGCGACTTCGTCTCGAGCGGCAGGTTGATGTCCACCCCCTTCTGCGTGAGCGGCAGGGTGATCATGAAGACGACCAGGAGCACGAGCAGCACGTCGATGAGCGGCGTGACGTTCATGTCCGAGCTGGCGTGGAGCGTCTCCCCCTTGACGACTCGCTCGGCGCCGAAGTGCTTGTGTGCGTGTGCCATGGCCTAGTTCCCTCCGATCCGTTCGTCGGTAGGCGTCTTCGGTTCGGTGATGAGGCCGATGTCCTCGATGCCCGCCTCGCGCAGATCGTCCATGGCCGCCATCACCGCGGAGTACGAGGCATCGGCATCTCCGAGGATCAGCACGATGCGCTCGTTCTTCTCCTCGAGGGCACGCTTCACCCGGTCGGCCATCTCAGCCTTGGGCACCTCGATGCCGTTCACGTGAAAGGCATTCCGGGCGTCGATGGCCACGACGGTCTGCTCCTGCGACTCCGGCTTGTCCACCGTGTGGTCGGCCAGCGGGAGCCGGACGTCGACGCCCTTCTGGAGCATCGGCGCGACGAGCATCATGATGATGAGCAGCACCAGCATGACGTCGACGAGCGGCGTGACGTTGATGTCGGATTTTGGGCCGCCTGAGGTACCCCCGATGTCCATTGCCATAGAACTTGCTCCCTGGTTGCTGGAGTCGCTCGGGCCGCCGGTTAGGCCGTCTTCTTGATGAAGTAGTCGACCAGCTCGGACGACGAGTTATCCATCTCGACGTTGAAGTACTCGATCCGGCCCGACAGGTAGTTGTAGAACCACACCGCCGGGATGGCCACGACGAGGCCGAGCGCCGTCTCGACGAGCGCCTCGGAGATGCCGGCCGACACGGCCGCGAGACCCGACGATCCCGCCGAGGCGATCCCGTGGAACGCGTTGATGATGCCGACGACCGTGCCGAGCAGCCCGACGAACGGAGCCGTCGCGCCGATGGTGGCGAGCGAGGCGACGCCCTTCTTCAGGTCGTTGGCCGTGAGCGCGGTGGCGCGCTGGATGGCGCGGCGGACCGTATCCACCAGGTCCTCACGGCTGAGACTGGCGCCGCTCTCCTGCTGGAACTGGTACTCCTGGAGACCGGCCAGCACGACCTTCGCGAGATGGCTGTAGCGGTAGGTCTTGGAGGACGAGATCGCGATCGCGTCCTTGAGGCGCCCCTCCTTGAGGTGCTTGGCCACCTGCGGAGCGTAGAGCTTCGACTGCTTGCGGGCCTGTGCGAACGTGTAAATGCGCTCGATTGCCACGCCAAAGGAAATCATCGACATGATGACCAGGATGACGCCGATTGCCTGAGCAACCCAGCCCATCTCCCCCCACATCGCCACCAAATCCATTCCGCCCATGCGCTATGCCCTCCGGTGCTGGATGCGTCCAGCAGATCAAATCAGTTCAAGGATCCAACCACGTCAACGATGCGCTTCCGAACGAATGAGTCCTACTGCAGCGTGAAGTTCACCGTGACGGTCATGATGACCGGCACCGGCACGCCGTTGAGCAGGGTCGGCGTGAACCGCCACTGCTTGACGGCCTCGACCGCCGACTGGTCGAGCAGCGGAATGGAGCGAAGGACCTTCGTGTCCTTCACCCGGCCGTCGGCGCCGATCGTCGCCTCGATGATCACCACGCCCTGCACGCGCGCGGACTGGGCGATCGGCGGATACACGGGACGCACGTCGTGCGTCTTCGACGGCGGCTTGATGTTGCCGCCGACACGGACCGGCGCCGCGGGAGGCGGCGGCGGCGGGGGCGGCGCTTCCGGAAGGCCGCCCACGACGCCGCCGAGCGAACCGCCCGGCACGCCGCCCTCGACGCCGCCCGGGACACCTTCAGAGATGCCGGTGACGGGCGGCGGCGCCTCGGGCACGATTTCCTTGGGCGCCTCGACCGGCGCCGCGTCCGGGTTCGAGACCGGGGTCGGTTCCACCTTCGGCTGGGGCGCCGCAGGCGCCGGCGGCGGCGGCGGCGGGGGGGGCGGAGGCGGCGGGGTGCCCACGAACGCCATCATCGTCGGCGGCGTCGGCAGCACGTCCGTGGCCATCAACGGAATGATGATGATAGCCCCGAAGATGACCACGTGAGCGGCGATCGAGAGAGGCACGGTGTACCAGGCCTGGGACCCGACCCTTACAGACGGGTTGGCGACATCGCCGAACATCTCATGCGCCACGGCTCCCCCTCCTCCTCGTCAGCTGCGTGCAAATGCAATGCATACACCACACGCACGGGTGAATGCAAAGACCGCGAATTATAGTCAGAGCCAAAAAGCAGTGTCAACGAAACCCCTCTGTGCGTTAGACACCGGAAATCTGGAATCGGCCACCCCGGTCCGTTCACGTCCCGACGCTCCGGCGCCCGACCTCGACCGCGAGCCCATCCGCCCCGACCGCGGGATGCGACGGGCCGTCGAGCCCGAGGGCCGGCCAGGGAACAAAAGGCGCGAAAGCGCAGGACTTTTCCGCCCTTCGCACCCCGGCCGCGGTGTCAGAGGAACAGCGGGCCGAACACGACCGCCACGATGGCCATCAGCTTCAGGAGGATGTTGAGGCTCGGCCCCGAGGTGTCCTTGAACGGATCCCCTACCGTATCACCAACCACGGCCGCGCGGTGCGCCTCGGAGTTCTTCCCGCCGTGGTGGCCCTTCTCGATGTACTTCTTGGCGTTGTCCCAGGCGCCGCCGGCGTTGGCCATCATCAGCGCGAGCAGCGCGCCCGCGCCAATCGAGCCGATCAGCAGCCCGCCGAGCGCCTCCGCGCCGAGCGCCACGCCCACGAGGATGGGCGCCGCCACGGCAATCGCGCCGGGCAGCACCATCTCGCGGATCGCGCCGTCGGTGGCGATCCGCACCGCGCCGGCCGCGTCGGGCGGCGTCGTGCCTTCCATGATGCCGGGGATCTCGCGGAACTGCCGGCGGACTTCCTCGACCATCTTCATGGCCGCCCGGCCGACCGCGCCCATCGTCAGGGCGCCGAACAGGAAGGGCATGAGGGAGCCGAGCAGCAGCCCGAGCAGCACGTCGACGTCCAGCAGGTCGAACGACCTGACCTGGGTGATCTGCGAGTACGAGACCATCAGCGCCAGCGCGGTCAGGACGGCCGACCCGATCGCGAAGCCCTTGCCCGTTGCCGCGGTGGTGTTGCCGAGCGAGTCGAGCGCGTCCGTGCGATCGCGCACCTCCGGCGGCAGGTGCGACTGTTCCGCGATCCCGCCGGCGTTGTCGGCGACGGGCCCGTAGGCATCGGTGGCGAGCGTGATGCCGAGCGTGGAGAGCATGCCGACGGCCGAGAGCGCGATGCCGTAGAGCCCCGCGAGCTGGAACGTGGCCCAGATGGTGATGACGATCGTCACGAGCGGCACGGCGGTCGAGAGCATGCCCAGCGCGAGGCCGCCGATGATGACGGGGCCCGTGCCCGAGACGGCCTGCGCCGAGAGCGCCTGCGTGGGCGAGAACTCGTAGGCCGTGTAGTACTCGGTCGCGGTGCCGATGATCTGGCCCGCGACGAGGCCGATGAGCACGGCCCAGAACAGGCTGAAGTCGAGCCCGCTGACCTGGATCAGCCCCGCGGTCGCCGCGAGCACGAGCGCACCGGCCCCGAAGATCCCCGCGCGCAGCGCCCAGAGCAGGCGCCCCATGTCGGCGTTCTCGCTCGTCCGGACGAAGAACGTCCCGATGATCGCGCAGATCGCGCCAATCCCCATGATGCCCAGCGGCAGCACGAAGGCCACGGCGTCGTAGGTCGCGTCGGCGCCCACCGGCAGCACGCCGTTCTGCCCCGCCCCGATGATTCCCACGGCGGCCAGCGACATCGTCGCGACGATGGCCCCGGTGTAGGACTCGAAGAGGTCCGCGCCCATGCCGGCGACGTCGCCGACGTTGTCGCCGACGTTGTCCGCGATGGTCGCCGGGTTGCGCGGGTCGTCCTCGGGGATTCCGGCTTCAACCTTGCCGACCAGGTCGGCGCCGACATCCGCGGCTTTCGTATAGATCCCGCCGCCCACGCGGGCGAAGAGCGCGATCGAGGAGGCGCCGAACGCGAAGCCGGTGAGCGGCTGGTAGTGCTGGAACACGAGGTACAGCACGGTGATGAAGACGAGGCTGATTCCCACGACGGTCATGCCCATCACGGCGCCCGAGGAGAACGCCACGCGCAACGCGGGATTGAGCCCCACGCGCGCCTTGGCCGCCGTCCGGACGTTCGCGCGCACGGCGATAAACATGCCGACGTAGCCCGCCGTCGCCGAGGCGATGGCGCCCAGCACGTACGCGATGGCGGTGCGCGGCAGTCCGGTCAGCTCGCCGGCCTCCACGATCCCGAGCTCGGCGAACTTGCCGGTCACGTCGAAGTCCACGAAGATCGCGATGACGACGGCGACGACCGCCACGAAGCCCGCGAGGAACGTGTACTCGCGGCGCAGGAACGCGGCGGCGCCCTGCTGGATCAGGGCCGCGATGTGCCGCATGGTGTCGTTGCCCGTGTCTTCCCTGAGGACGCGCTGCGTCGTGACGAGGGCGAAGACGAGCGCCAGCAGGCCGGCGCCGAGCGAGAGATAGAGGAGTCCCATCAGGCGGCCCTCCCCGCGCGGCGCTCAGGCACGCCCGCCGCGCGCGGAGCGGCGTCGGAAACGCCAACAGGCCGCTGAAGATTGCCGGCCTGATGGAAGATGGAAAATGGTAGATGGAAGACGGCCCGTGAATTGGGGCGCTTTGCCATCTTCCATGTCCCATTTTCCATGCAGGATGCACTTCTCGGCATCCTGCGTAGTCGTCTGGAAGGTGGCCACAGCTCTGTCATCGCTCTCCTCTGAATGGTGCCGTCCGGACTGATGATGCCGGTTGGACTCGAAGCCGCGCGATGCGGCCGGAAAAAGCTCGAAATCGTACCACACAACGAGACGCCCGGAACACGCCTGACGCGCCCCGTGGCGCCGGGCTGCGGCGCGCGCCTCAGACCCGGAAGTCCGCCACGCGATCGTCGCCGCGGCGGGCCCGGATGCGGGCCGCGAGCGCCATGCCGCCCGTCAGGAAGATCCGGATCCCCTGCTCCACGGTGATGTCCGGGTACGACACCTTGTCCCGCGGGCAGATGATCACGTCCCCCAGATACAGATGATTGGTGGGCACGTACACGGCAATCAACGCCTCCGCGCCCCCGCCCCGGTCCACGGTGAATTCCTTGGTCAGGAAGCCGAGCAGGAAGCCGCGGGAGGGATCCTCGATCATCACCACCCGCTTGAAGCCGTACTCGTTGTCGGGCGAGAACGCCACGACGAGCTGCTTGACGGGCGCGTAGATCGTCTTGAAGACGGGGACCCGCAGCAAGTAGCTCTCGGCCCTCTGCAGCAGGCGCTTGCCGATGACGTTGGTGGCGATGATCCCGACCAGCAGCACGACGAGCCCGGTCGTCAGGATCCCGAGCCCCGGCACCTCGCGCTGGAGCCAGGTCGCGTAGAACGGCCCGACGAACCCGTCGATCGCGCGGAAGATCCAGACGAACGCCGCCACGCTGATGACGAGCGGCACCGTGACGAAGAAGCCGGCGATCAGGCGCCGGCGGAGCCACTGGAGCATACTTCAGTCGGTGGTCGGTGGTCGGTGGTCGTCGGTCGCAGTCGTCGGTCGCAGTCGTCGGTCGCAGTCGTCGGTCGCAGTCGTCGGTCGCGGTCGTCGGTCGCGGTCGTCGGTCGCAGTCGTCGGTCGCGGTCGTCGGTCGCGGTCGTCGGTCGCGGTCGTCGGTCGCGGTCGTCGGTCGCGGTCGTCGGTCGCGGTCGTCGGTCCCCGACCGGGCGGCTCCCGTCAGCCACGCAGCATCCAGATCAGGGTCCAGGAGGCGAGCGCCAGACGATAGTATGCGAACACGTCGAGGCGGTTGACGGCCAGGAAGCGGAGGAAGTACGTGATCGTCACGTAGCCTACGCTCCCCGACACGAGCGTCCCCACGACGAACAGCATCGGCGCGTCGGCGCCGAGCGGCAGGTGGCGGAGTTCCAGCGCCTCCTTGCCGGCGGCGGCCAGCATCGCCGGAATGGCCAGCAGGAACGTGAACCGCGCCGCGGCGTCCCGGCGGAAGCCGAGGAACATCCCGATCGCAATCGTCGCCCCGGACCGGGAGACGCCCGGAATGAGCGCCGAGGCCTGGGCGCAGCCGATCAAGACGGCGTCGAGCCACGACAGGCTGCGCTCGTCGCGCGACCTCGGGCCGGTCCGCTCCGCCGCCACCATCACGAGGGCGCCGACCGCCAGCGCCCCGGCCGCCACTCCCGGCGTCCGCAGCACCTGCTCGATGACGTCGTTGAACAGGAGGGCCACGATGACGACCGGCAGCGTGCCGACGGCAATCTGCCGCACGAGCGCGGCGTGCGGGTCCGGCTCGCGAGCGAACACGCCCGGCACCGCCGCAGCCATCCCGCCCACCTCGCGGCGGAAGTAGATCAGGATGGCCGCCAGGGTCCCGACGTGCAGCGCCACGTCGAAAGCCAGCCCGAACCCGGGCGGGGCCTCCCACCCGAAAAAGGCCCGCGCGAGGATGAGATGCGCCGAGCTCGAGACCGGCAGGAACTCGGTGAGCCCCTGCACGATGCCGAGCAGGATCGCCGCCGGGAGGTTCACGCGCCGACCAGCATCCCCGTCAGCTCGCGCGCGCGCGCCGCCTGCGCTCGGTCGGCTGCGAGGCCGTCACCGTCTGGCCCCTGAGCGGCCTGCGGCCCTGCCACAGGATCGCGATGGCCGCGGCGATGAACACGGTCGAATACGTGCCGGCGATGACGCCGACGATCATCGTGAAGGCAAATCCCCTCAGCACCTCGCCGCCGAAGAGGAACAGGGCGGTCACCGCCAGCAGCGTCGTGCCGGCCGTGATGATGGTGCGGGCCAGCGTCTGGTTCACCGCCACGTTGACGATGTGGTCCAGCCGGTCGCGCCGCATGGCGCGCATGTTCTCGCGCACGCGGTCGAAGATCACGATCGTGTCGTTCACCGAGTAGCCGACGATCGTGAGGATGCCGGCGATCACGTTCAGCGTCATGTCGTACTGGAACAGCGCCAGGAAAGTGAGCGTCACCAGCAGGTCGTGCACGGCGGCGACGACCGCGCCGACCGCAAAGCTGAACTGGAAGCGAATGGCGATGTAGACCAGGATCCCGGCGAGCGCCAGAATCGTCGCCAGCATGCCCTGGCGCTTGAGCTGGTTGCCCACGATCGGCCCGACGATCTCGGTGCCCACGGTCGTGAACGCGCCGACGTTCGCCGTCTGGAGCGCCTCGACGACCGCCTCGGCGGTCCGGCTCAGCTCCCCCCCGGTCTCGGCCCCGACGTTGGCCACGCGGATCATCACTTCGTTGCGCTCGGGTTCGTCGTACCGCTGGACGATCGCGTCGTCGCCCGCGGGCACGCCGGCGGCGAGCGCCGTGCGGATCGCGCCGAGGTCCGGCTCCTGCTCGAACCTGAGGATGACGATGGTGCCCCCCTCGAACTCGACGCCCAGCGGCAGCCCGCGCGTGAGCACGGTGGCCACGCCGATGCCGATGACGATGACCGAGAGCACGATGGCGTGCCATCGCCAGCGGACGAAGTTGAAGTTGGGCGACTTGAAGATCTGCATGATGCCCCTGTCAGACCGTTTCCATTTTCCATTCAGGCCGGCATTCTTCAGCGCGTGAATTGGTGCGTTTTACCATCTTCCATTTACCATTTTCCATGAAGAGTGCGTTTCTCAGCATCCTGCTGGCCTAGATGCTCAGTGTCTGCGCGGCGGGCGCGGCCGGACGGCGCGACAGGATGATCTCGAAGATCGTCTTCGACACGAAAATCGACGTGAAGAGGTTCGTGAGCAGCCCGATCGACAGCGTCGTCGCGAACCCGCGGATCGGGCCCGTGCCGAACTGGAAGAGGAACGCGGCCGCGATGAGCGACGTCACGTGCGTGTCGAGCAGCGTCAGGAACACGCGGCTGAAGCTGGCGTTGATTGCCTGCCGCACGCCGCGCCCCGCCGCCAGCTCCTCCTTGATGCGCTCGAAAATCAGCACGTTCGAGTCCACGCCCATGCCCATCGTCAGGATGAACCCGGCGATGCCCGGCAGCGTCATCGCCGCGCCGATGTAGCCCATGATCCCGAGCAGGATGATCAGGTTGAACCCCATCGCGACGACCGCGTTGATGCCCGAGAGCCGGTAGTAGAAGAGCATGAAGAGGATCACGAGCGACAGGCCCGCGAGCGACGCGGTGACGCCCGAACGGATCGAGTCGGCGCCGAGCGACGGCCCGACGACGCGCTCCTCGAGATAGGACATCGAGGCGGGCAGCGCGCCAGACCGCAGCATCAGGGCGAGGTCCGCCGTCTCCTGGGACGTGAACGTCCCGGTGATCCGGCCCTCGTCGGTGATGCGTCCCTCGATCGTGGGATACGACTGCACGCGTTCGTCGAGGATGATGGCGAGCGGGCGGCCGATGTTGGACGCCGTGATCGTGCCGAACCGGCGTCCCGACGCCGGGTTCAGCGAGAAGCGGACCGCCGGACGCCCCATCTCGTCCATGGTTGTCGTCGCGTTCCGGAGATCCTGCCCGGTCACGGCGGCCACCCGGCGCACGAGGAAGTACATCGTGCCGGCATCGCCGCTGCCGACGGCGGCCGCGCCCGTGACGACCTCCATGTCGGGCGGCACCTGGCCGTTGCGGCTCGCGAGGAGCGCCTCACGGGTGGCGGCCGGGCCGTCCTCCACGATCTTCAGTTCGAGGATGGCGGTGGAGCGGATGATGTTCTTGGCGCGGGTCACGTCGGTGAGGCCCGGGAGCTGCACGAGGATCTGATCCTCGTCGGCGCCGTGCAGCGCGATCGTCGGCTCGGCCACGCCCAGCTCGTTCACGCGCCGTTCGATCGTGTCCAGCGCCTGCTCCATCGTGTCCTGCCGCAGCGTGCTCGCCACGACCGGCCGCATCACGAAGTCGTACGTGCCTGCAGCCACGGGGTTCATCTCGAAGTTCGTGCCGGCCTGTTCCTGGGCGGCGTTCCGGAACTCCGCGTCGCGGTCCTGGGGCACGCCCTCCACACGGAAGCTGGTCGGCGAGGTGACGAGGATGCTCCCCACGCTCACGCCGGCCGTCGTCAGGGCCTCGCGAAGCTGCTCGCTGGTGCCCTCGGTCGAGATGCGGAGCGCGTCGTCCTGATGGACCTGCAGCACCAGATGCACGCCGCCCTTGAGGTCGAGGCCGAGCCGGAGCTGTCGGCTCATGAGCCAGCCGGGCCCGGGCAGGCCGTAGGCCTGCACGAGGATGGGGTAGACGCCGACCGCGAAGAAGACGACGAATACCGTGAGAACAGTGATGATTTTCCAGCGTAGCGTCTTGTTCATGGCTCAGGAATGCCCGCCTTCGGGAACGACCGGCTCCTGCCCCTGGAGGCCGCCGATGGCCTGGCGGGCAATCTCGATCCGGACGTTGTTGGCGATCTGGAGCTGCACGGTCCGGTCTTTCAGCCGCGTGATCTCGCCGTAGATGCCGCCGGTGGTGACCACCTTGTCGCCGATCTTCAGGCCGCCCTGGAACTCCTGGATCTTCCGCTGCCTGCGCTTCATCGGCAGCAGGATCAGAAAGTAGAAAATCGCGAGGATCATCGCGAACGGCAGGAACTGCGCCCAGGCCGGCTGCCCGGGGCTGCTCGCCATCGCGAACACGAGGGGTTCGGTCACGGTCGACATTCAGTGTTGAGGTCGGCGGGAGAACGTTCGACGGAACTCCAGGCGGAGCGTTTCAAACGTGCTGAACATAATAGCCTCCCTAATCCTCCACATGGTGTCAAGGTAAAAGTAGAGGTTGTGCAGGGTCATCAGTGTGGCTGCCGTCATCTCGCCCACCATATAGAGGTGGCGGAGATAGGCCCGTGAAAACCGCCGGCAGGTGACGCAGCCGCACTCGGGGTCGGGCGGGAGCGGATCCTCCGCATAGCGCGCGTTCCGGATGGCCATCGGCCCGGCGCGGGTCAGGAGCTGGCCGTTCCGGGCGTTGCGCGTCGGCAGCACGCAGTCGAACAGATCGATGCCTCGCGCGACGCACTCGATCAGGTCGTCCGGCATGCCGCTGCCCATGAGGTATCTCGCCTGCCGGTCGGGCAGCTGCGCCGCCGTGTGCGCGACGACGTCGTACATGACTTCGGGGGGCTCGCCCACGCTGAGGCCTCCGATGGCGTACCCCTCGAAATCGATTTCCCGGGTCGCCTGCACGCTCTCCGTCCTCAACCCGTGGTGCGTCGCGCCCTGGATGATGCCGAACTGGGCCTGCCCGGGGTTGGTGGCCCTGACGGACGGCACGGAGCCCGGCTCGTCTCGAAGCTCCAGGAAGCGCCGGCGCGCCCGCGCCGCCCAGCGGACCGACCGCTCCATCGCTACACGCGCGCTCTCCCGGTCGGCCGGGGTCGCGATGCACTCGTCGAGCACCATGGCGATGTCAGAGCCGAGCTGCGCCTGGATGTCCGCCGCGCGCTCGGGCGTCAGCAGATGACGCGAACCGTCCAGGTGAGAGCGGAACTCGGCGCCCTCGTCCGTGATGCGCCGCCGCTCGGCGAGGCTGAAGATCTGGTACCCGCCGCTGTCGGTGAGGATCGGGCGCGTCCACCCGATGAATGCGTGCAGCCCGCCGGCACGCGCAATCAGGTCGTCGCCGGGCTTGAGGTACAGGTGGTACGTATTGCCGAGGATGATCTCGGCCCCGAGGTCCTCGAGGTCGCGATGGGTGACGGCCTTGACGGCGCCCCTCGTCCCGACGGGCATGAACGCCGGCGTCTGCACCACGCCATGCGGCGTCGTCAGCGCCCCGCGCCGCGCAGCGCCGTCCTGGTGGAGGAGGGAAAAGGTGAAGTCGGGAAAGGACACGTCGATCCAAGAATAGCGTGTCGTGGTCCGTGGCTCGTGGCCCGTGCGTCATCGGTCGCGGGTCGGCGTCGTCACGCATCGGACTGCAGACTGGTCCCGGACTGAAGACAGGCGACCCACGGACTACGGGCCACGGACCACGGACCACGGCAGGGAACGATCCTGTTATTCTCTCTTTGTGAAGCGCATCCGCGTCGGCGTCCTCTACGGCGGCCGTTCGGGCGAGCACGAGATCTCGCTCGCCTCGGCGGCGGCGGTGTTCGGCAACCTCGATCGCGGCCGGTTCGAGCCGGTGGCCATCCGGATCGACAAGGACGGCCGGTGGGGGCTGGCGGACCGGCCGCCGTCGGCGACGTCGGCGGCCGAGGTCATCGAACAGGCGCGGTTGGACGCCGCGCGGCCGTCGCGCAGCGGGCGCGAAGTGCACCTCGTCGCCAGGCCCAGCGAGGAGACGATCCTCTCGATCGATCGCAGTCCACGGAAGGGCGAGGTGGAGCCTCCGCAGGCGATCGTGACCGGCCTCAACCTGGACGTGATCTTCCCGGTCCTGCACGGCCCGTACGGGGAGGATGGCACCATCCAGGGGCTGCTCGAGCTGGCGAACGTGCCGTATGTCGGCGCCGGCGTGCTCGCCTCGGCCGCGGGCATGGACAAGGCGGTGATGAAGGTGCTGTTCGCGGCCGCGGCGCTGCCGGTCGGCCCTTATCGCGCCTTCCTGCGCCACGAATGGGAGGAGCGGCGCGAGCCTATCGCGCGCGACCTCGTGGCCTCGCTCGGCTTCCCGATGTTCGTCAAGCCGGCCAACCTCGGATCGAGCGTGGGCATCTCGAAGGCGAAGGACCTGCCGGGCCTCCACGACGCGATCGAGCTGGCCGGCAGCTTCGATCGCAAGATCGTGGTCGAAGCCGCGGTGCCCGAGGCGCGCGAGATCGAGTGCGCCGTGCTCGGCAACGACTCGCCGGAAGCCTCCGTCCCCGGCGAGGTCATTCCGTCGCGGGAGTTCTACGATTACGAGGCCAAGTACCTGGACGAGGGCTCGCGGGTCGTGATCCCCGCCGAGCTGCCGGACCCCGTCGCCGCGGAGGTCCGGCGGCTTGCGGTCGCCGCCTTCACGGCGATCGACTGCGCGGGCATGGCGCGCGTGGACTTCCTGCTCTCCCGATCGTCGGGCGCGATTTTCGTCAACGAGGTCAACACCATCCCCGGCTTCACCACGATCAGCATGTTCGCCAAGCTCTGGGCCGCCTCCGGCGTGCCGTACGGCGCGCTGCTCGATCGGCTGATCGCCCTCGCGCTCGAGCGGCACCACGAGAAGCAGCAGCTCCGCACCAGCGTCACATGATCCGGCCGACGTGCGCGGCGGTGGCCCTTGCCCTGATGCTGGCCGCGCCGCCTGCCGCACAGGATCGCACGCCGGCCGCGGGCCGGACGTTCCAGGGCGAGGATGCCCTCGTCCGCGTCTACGACGTCATCCTGGAGGCGCGTTTCGATCGGGTGGGGGCCGAACTGCGGCGGGCGTGCGGCCCGGCGCCCGACGAGGCCTGCGACGTGCTCGACGCGACGGCGCTCTGGTGGCGCATCCTCCTGGACCCGGACAGCCGCGGGCTGGACGACGAGTTCTCGGCGGCGGTGGCGCGCGCGATCAGGACGACGCAGGCGTGGACCGAACGGGCGCCCGCCGATCCGGAAGCCTGGTTCTACATGGGCGCCGCCTACGCCGTCCGCGTACAGTGGCGCGTGCTGCGCGACGCCAGGCTGGCCGCGGCCCGCGACGGCAAGCGCATCAGGCACGCGCTGGAGCAGGCGCTCGACCTCGCCCCCGACCTCCACGACGCCCACTTCGGCATCGGCCTCTACAAATACTACGCGGACGTCGCGCCCGCCGCGCTGCGCTTCCTCAGGTTCCTGCTGCTGCTGCCCGGCGGCGACAGGGACGAGGGGCTCGAGCAGATGCTGCGGACGCGCGAA
>Ga0299914_10000661_pt1 | contig 21262 bp, 22 predicted proteins | sample RVTome_10_FD_201361 | JGI IMG/M metagenome (GOLD analysis project Ga0299914, IMG submission 201361) | Soil microbial communities from uranium-contaminated site in the Upper Colorado River Basin, Wyoming, United States - RVT153D57 (version 2) ...
TCGTCTTTGTTGATCTCATATCCACGCACGGTGCCCTCGCTCCGGTCCGATATACCCTAGGGGGGTATTCTATGCGTGGCTGTGAAGCGGTGTCAAGGGCTTCGACGTCAGCCACAGCTGCGCTCACTCGACCCTTCGAACGCGGGGACGGTGCGCTCGTTGGCGGCACTCGAAGTCTCGGCGGGCCCGTTGGTCTCTATGTCCTCGATCAGCCAGTTCATCTCCCTGATCTCGCGTCGCTGCGCCTCGGCGATCGCCACAGCCAACTCACACACTCTCACGTCTTCGATCTCGGAGCGCTCGCTCGTGAGGATCGCAATCGAATGATGCGGGATCATGGCGCTCATGTATGAGCGGTCCTCGACGGTGACCTGGCTACGAACCAGCCACGTCGCCAAACCGAACAGGACGATCGCGCCCAGCACGATCGCAACGTTCATCTTCCGGTTGCGATACATCCCGAGCATGAAGCCCAGCATGATCACGGCCATGGTCGATCCCATCAACAGGGTCATGAACAATCGGGTCTCACTCCACTGGACATGGGAGAGCTCGAAGGTGTTGACATAGGTGACCGCGTACATCGCCACCATGGCGGTCACGATCATCGCCAAGAATCGCCAATAGGGCCGATGGGAGCCATTCTCGTGGTCGTCGCGATGCTGTTCCCCGTGCCGCGATTCCCCGTCCTGTCGACCCGTCAATATCTGCCTCCTGGTTTGCCGGCCGAGTCAATACCCCGGTCACCCGTGGCGAAACGCCATGGGTCAGACGACGGGCGAGCTCACTTCCCGGGCCAACACCTCGGGCAGGACGTTTGTCCCCTGCGCTCCGCCTGGGTGCGGATGGCAGGAACCCCTCTGATCCGATGCGGCTCGCATGCCGGTCTCAGCTCGTCGCCCGGGCTCTCGCGGTGGTAGTGGTCTTCGTTCATGTAGGAGATGACGATCCGCTCTGCGGGGCTGGAAGTCATGTTTGCGGCGGTCTACGGGGCACGTACTCGATTGTCCCCGGGGTCGTGGAGATACGCAAAGGGCCGCGATGCCGAGCGGATCGTCTCGGGTCGACCAGCCCAAAACGGAGTGGATGGCGTCCCGCGCCACGTCGCAGTCAATCCTCCGATCGCGTGAGCAGCGCGATGATGCCCGCCCCAACCATGAGCAGAGCTCCGACCACGACCGGGGTCAGATCGACCTCCTCGTCGAGTTGGCGTCCGGGCTCGGTGATGGTCAAAGATCGAACCTCGAGATACGACTCTCCTGGCCGTCTCGAGTCGTGGTACTTCCAGACCCCCGTGACACGGACGATTGGACCGCGATGACGGTATCCACCGGGAGGATCGAGGGCTTCGGTCTGCTCGACGGGCATCCTGAGTGCGATCCCGACATTGGCTCCAACGGGCAGATTCCCTTCCCTTATCGGCCGGTGCGCGTAGGCGTCACCGTTGAGCTGGGTCCACATCGAGCCGTCGTCGCGGACTCCGTAGTCTCCTACCAGCTCTCCTTCGACGGTCACTTCCTCTCCGGCGAGTTCGGCTCCCAGCTCCAAGACCTCGGGCACCGACACCTCCTCGGCCGCGGACGCGGGAGCGGGAAGAAGCAAGAAGAGAGTGGCCAGGAAGGTGAATCGAACCAATCTTCTCACTTGCCCCTCACCCATGAGTAGACGAATCCCAGCAATGAGAAGACAGCGACGAACTCGAGCCGACCGGCCCACATCTGGAGCATGTAGACCAGCTCGAGAAGGATTGGCATCGACGGGTCCGTCACACCTACCGAGAGCCCAACGTTTGCGGAGGCACTGACCGATTCGAATAGAGACGCCTGGAGGGGAATCCCATAGGCCAAACCCATGCCCGCCCCCAACAGATAGAGAGCCACATACAGGAGGGAGACGATCATCACCGATTGGATGAGTGCAGGTGTGAGGTGCTTGCGCCCGGACTGGTGGTAGGCGGTGCCCACGAGAGCGTGCTCAGGGAGGAGGACCTGTCTGATCTGGTTGACCACTGCCTTGATGGTGAGACCGATCCTCAGCGACTTGACCCCGCCGGCGGTCGACGAGCCCATGCCGCCGAGTGCCATCGCGATCGCCATGCCTCCGAAAGCAAGCCCGCCCCATTTGGCCAACTCGGCCGAAGGAACGGTGGAGAAACCCGTGCCGGTGTGTGCGGACAGGACCTGGAAGAAGCCCTGGCGGGTCAGACCCGCCACATCGACGAACAGGCCCGTTGCAGCCAGCCCAAGGAGGGTGAGGACCATGGTGAATCCAAAGGTGGAGAGGATGGTGCGGGTCTCCAGGTTGGCGAAGACACTGCGGCGAGGACCCCGCCACAGCGCGTAGTGGAGACCGAAGGACATCGCCCCTGCGACCATGAGCAGCGCGGTCACGCCTTCGAAGATCGCCGAGTGGTAGTAACCGATGCTGGTCGATTGAGGAGAGAATCCGCCGGTGTCGAATCCAGCGAAGAAGATCATCAGCCCGTGGAACAGCGAGCGGTCGAGGTCGAACCCGAGGACCAGCCAGCCGACGAGTCCCAGGGCCGTGACACCGAAGATGAGGTGGACCACCGACACGGCCCAAATGAAGCGTGCTGTCGAGGTGACCGATGGGAGGATCCTCTCGTCTCTGGCTTCGCCGAAGTAGAGGGTGATTCCTCCTGTCCCGGCGAAGATGGTGAGCGCCGCGAGGATGATTCCCTGACCACCGAGGAACTGGAGGAAGTGCCGCCAGAAGTTGAGCGACGAAGCGAGGTGGTCGACATCGCTGAGAAGAGAGAGCCCGGTCGTGGTCAAGCCAGACATCGCATCGAACAAGGCGTCGAGGGGCCGTCCGAAATGACCGGAGAGCAGGAGTGGAATCGCTCCGATCACAGGCACGATCAGCCAGGTCAGGGCAACGACGACCATCCCGTGACTCCAGTCGAGCTCCGACTCCTTGGGGGCGAGCCTCACCCCGATCACTCCGAGCAAGGCGAAGACCCCGGTCATCATGAGGAACGAACCAAACGGGTTCCACTCACGGGCGATCCCTGCCCATGCCAGCGGGAGAAGACTGGCCCCGGCGACCACGAGAGAGATCCGCCCCATGTAGAAGCCGATGACTCTGAGGTCTTCCGCAACCGGTCGGATCAACATCTCAGAGAACGGCCAGGATCGACACCGAGATGAGCCATGCGACTGCGGCGAGGCCCAAAACGATGAGAGCCTCGGCAGCGAACATCGCCAGGCCTCCCGCCAACCCCTGGAGGCTCAACCACTTGCGGTCACGCGGCCCCGTCATCGTTGACGACCGTGCCTGTACCCGAGAGCCACCCGGACCTGATCTTCGAGTTCGACACTGCTGACGACGGTCACCTGGTCGCCGGGATGGAGAGTGGTAGTGGCTATGGGAACCCTGACCTCGTCACCGCTGACGTTTGCGACCAGGAGTGCTCCTTTCGGCAACCGGAGCTCGGCGACCGGGCGCGCCTCGAAATCTGGGGAGATGTCGATCTCGTAGACGGATATCTCACCTCTGCCCAGCAGCGCCACATGCCGCAGCTCGGGCACTTCGACTTCTCGCGATATGAGTGTGGCCATGACATCCGTCACCGCCACCACAGGGATGTCGAGTGCGTCGAAGGTGGGTCGGTTCAGAGGATTGTTGAGTCGGGCCAGGACCTGACGTGCCCCCAGTGTGGACGCCAGCTGACAGGCAACCAGGTTCACCTCGTCGAGTCCGGTGACCGCCAACACCCATTCGGCCCTTCCGGCATCAGCCGCTTTCAGCAACCTGATGTCGGTGCCGTCACCCTCGAGGACCAACACCTTCGACTCGTCGGTGAGGGTCTCGGCGTGGCCATGGGCTTCCTCGATCACTGTCACCACGTGCCCACCCTTGTGAAGCTCGCGTGCCAGATAGGACCCGACCTTGCCACCTCCGATCAAGACGACTCTCACCGACGATCCTCCTTGATGGCTAGGTACCGGCGAATCTTCTTGCGGGCACCGCTGCGCGCCGCCGCCACCACCAGATCGCCCTCGGCAAGGACGAAGTCGTCATCGGGTACCAGGGTCCGCTGTCCCCGATGTACGGCCGCCACCCGTAGATCGTCAGAGACTTCGAGATCAGCCACCAGCAATCCTGCGCCCTGCGGCCCGATGATCATCTCCACTATCTCGACATCACCTCCGGAGAAGGTCACGTGGTAGCTGAACTCCTCCCTGACGACTTGCTCGTGGATGACCTTCGAGGTGAGCTTCGCACCCGGAACGAACTGGACGTCGAGCGCCCGGTAAGCGTCCTCGCGGGCAGGATCGTCGAGTCGAGCGATCGTCTTCGGCACCCCGAACACCCGTTTGGCCACCTGGACCGCCATCGCGTTGGCGTTGTCCGAGTCGGTGGCCGCCACGAAGGCGTCGGCGAACTCGATGCCCGCTTCGCGAAGCACCCGGACGTCGTAGCCGAGACCCTCGTGAGTCGTCCCGTTGAACGTCGAACCGAGACGATCGAATACTCCGGGCCGATTGTCGATGACCGAGACGTCGTGTCCTTCCTCCGACAGCGTCAGGGCCAGGTCACTCCCCACCCGACCACATCCGGCGATGACGATCCTCATCGGCGCCTTCCCCTGATTCGTGTAGTCGTTACCACCTCGTCGACCGTCGATTCCACTACGAGCGTGAGGGGGAGCTGACCGGGAGTGTCCGGGCGCCACTCGTTCCGCAGGAACACATGGGCGATCGCTGACCCTCCGGGAAGACGAGCCGGTCCCAGGTACTCGTGAAGGATCCCCTCGACCCGATAGCGGAGACCGATGAGCAGCTTCATCTGAGCCGTGACCGCTCTTGCATCTGGACACGTGGTGCACCCATGTGCATCTGTCTAGATCGCATTCCGACCCGTCAGGACGGTCTTGACGTTCCCCTGACGCGAATGCTCCGATTCTTGATGGACCCATGACATGTTGGCCCAGCCCGATCGACCACAAGCCTTCGACGGGCGTTAGCGTCGCAGAAATGAGCCGAGGCAGGCTTCGCGTGTTCCTCGGGGCCGCTCCGGGTGTCGGCAAGACGTTTGCCATGCTCGAGGAAGGCCACCGCTTACTCCGGGATAGGCGTGACGTCGTCGTGGGAATCGTGAACCTCCACGGTCGCGTCGACGTGTCCGATCTCCTCGAAGGTCTCGAGGTGGTCCCCCCGCTGTCGCCTATGGACAACGTTGGCGCAAGTGATGCGATGGACCTCGCGGCAGTGCTCGCCCGCCGGCCCCAGGTCGCATTGGTCGACGAGCTGGCCCGGAGCAACCCTCCTGGTTCGGCACACGAGACACGTTGGGAAGACGTCGAAGTCCTTCTCGATGCCGGAATCGACGTTCTGACCACCCTCAACGTGCAGAACCTGGAGTCGATGAATGATGTCATCTACGAGATCACCGGTGTCAGGGAAACCGACACGATCGCCGATGACCTCGTCCGTCAGCGAGCCCAAGTCGAGCTGGTCGACCTCACCCAGGAAGGGATTCAGGAGAGACTTACCGCGGGGAAGATATACCCCGCCGAGGAGATCGACGTCGCCCTCGCCAACTACTTCCGCCCCGGGAACCTCTCGGCGCTGCGTGAGCTTGCCCTGTCCTGGACGGCGGATCGTGTGGACGAGACCCTGACCGAGTATCGACTCAGGCATGGGATAGACCAGCGGTGGGAGACCAAGGAACGCATCGTCATTGGGCTGTTGGCTACTGAAGGTGTCGATGTGATAGTCCGCCGGGCGGCGCGAGCCGGGTCGAGGTCCCGGGCCGATCTGCTGGGAGTCTTCGTGCGGCCGACCGCCGGCCTCGATGAGCACGAAACCCGCCAACTCGAAGAGCTGAGAGGTTTGCTCGAGAGATTGGGAGGGTCCTATCACGAGGTAGTGGGCGACAACATTGCCGACGCATTGGTCGCATTCGCCAAAGCCGAAAACGCCACCCAAATCGTCTTGGGAGCCCCCCGTCCTTCCTTCTCGAGCGAATGGCTCCGGCGCTCGACGGTACGGCGGGTGATCCGAGACTCGGGAAAGATCGAAGTCCGTGTCATCTCCTATGAGGCCAACCGAACCAGCCGTCGACCGAGACCTTCACGAGGGAGCGCCCTCAGCCTGCGACGTCGAGCCTTCGCCTGGATATCGGCAACAGTTGGCTTGCCCCTACTCACCCTGCTGCTCCTGTCCCTGCGTGGCCAGATCGCTCTCGAGAACGTTCTCCTCGTCTATCTCTTGGCCGCGGTTGCAATCGGTGTGGTGGGGGGCGCCCTGCCCGCGATCGTCAGCGGAATCGCTGGATTTCTCCTCGCCAACTGGTACTTCACCCCTCCCTTCCTGACGTGGAAGATCGCCGACGCAGGCCACTTGTTCTCCCTCTTCGCCTTCCTCCTCGTCACCTCAGCGGTGGGTCTCCTGGTCGGTAACACCACACGGCGAAGCGCAGAAGCGCGCAGAGCGCGTGCCCAAGCTGAAGCGTTAGTGGCAACTGCTACCTCGATCCATCCACAGTTCGCAGAGCAAGCCATCGGGTTGACGGGACGGATAAGGGATGTCTTCGCGATGAACGCCGCCGCCGTCCTACATCGATCCGAGGACGGCTGGGAGGCACTCGCCGCAGTCGGTGCCACCGAATTGAGAGACCCCGAGGATGCCAGCGAGGTCATCCCCCTCACCGACGACACCATCCTCGCCCTCAGTGGTGGCAGTCTCACCGGCGACGACCGCAGGGTGCTCAGAGCATTCGCCGCCCAAATGGCCCAAGCGCTCGAACGCGAGAAGCTCGAGAAGGAGGCCGCCTCAGTCGAGGCAATGGCCGAGACCGACCGTCTGCGGACCGCACTCCTGAACGCCGTTTCCCACGATCTGCGAACCCCACTGGCGACCATCAAGGCATCCGTGACCAGCCTGCTCGAGACCGAAGTCGACTGGTCACCCGAACAGACCCAGTCATTTCTGCAAGTCATCCTCGAAGAGACCGAACACCTCAATCGATTAGTCGGGCGACTCCTCGACGCCAGCCGCATTCAAGTCGGAGCCGTCCACGTCTTCTTCGCCTCGGTTGGCCTGGACGAGGTCATTGCGTCCGCACTGTCTGGCCTCGGTGCCGGCGAGAGTCGTGTCTCAGTGGACGTGCCCGACGACCTGCCTCCCGTGCAGACCGACCCCGCCCTCCTCGAACGTGTCGTCGCCAACCTCATCGAGAACGCCATCACGTGGTCCCCCCAAGACCAGGAGGTGCGAGTAGCCGCAGGCGAGGTCTCAGGACGCGTCGACCTCCGGATCATCGACCGTGGCCCGGGCATCCAGCCCGACCAGAGAGAATACATCTATCAACCATTTCAGAGGCTGGGCGACTCCCCGAAGGGAAGCGGCGTCGGGCTCGGCCTGGCTGTGGCCCGCGGCCTCCTCGAGGCAATGGACCAAGAGCTGCTCATCGAAGACACGCCAGGTGGAGGTACCACTATGGTCATAGGCTTCAAGCCGACAGCTCTCGTGGACGCCACTGTCGGAGTCCCCTCAGACATCTCAGCTGATGAATGAGGATGCGCGGGTCCTGGTAGTAGACGACGAAACACAGATAATCCGCGCTCTGACCCTCAATCTCCAAGCACTCGGATATGAGGTCGACGCAGCCGCCACCGGCGAAGACGCCCTCAAGAAGGCGGCTGACCACAAGCCGGACGCCGTAATCCTCGACCTGGGACTCCCCGGCATCGATGGCGTGGAAGTGATCCGAGGGCTGCGGGGCTGGACCAAGATTCCCATAATCGTGCTCTCCGTCAGGGAGGGGGAACGCGAGAAGATCGCCGCACTCGATGCGGGAGCCGACGATTATGTGACCAAGCCCTTTGGCATGGGCGAGCTCGTCGCCCGTCTGCGAGCCGCTCTACGTCGCTCGACCGACACCGATCGTTCCGCACCCGTCGTCAAGACCCCAGACTTCATCATCGATCTGGCCGCCAAACGCGTCACCAGACCCGACGGAGAAGAGATCCGACTCACGCCAACCGAATGGGGGATCGTGGAAGTGCTCGCGTCCCATCGAGGCAGGCTCGTCACCCAGGTTCAGCTTCTTCGAGACGTCTGGGGTCCTAACTACGGAGAGGAGACCAACTACCTCCGCGTGTTCATGGCCCAGATCCGCCGCAAGCTCGAACCCGACCCAACCGGCCCCCGCTACTTCATCACCGAGCCGGGCATGGGATACCGCTTCGAGATCGCCGATTGAGGTATTGCCCCCCTGCTTCGACCACCAGATTCAGGAGCCTCGATGAACCCGCGATCAAGTGGTAGTCACCCGACCTGCCGGCATCAGGAATCCGCGCTGTTGGGGGAGTCTGGTGAATCGGGTGAATCGGGCGAGTCGGGCGAGTCGTCAGCTGCAGGAGCCGGGGCTGGGCTGTCTTGAGGGCTCTCGTTCGGTGAGTCCGGCGACTCGGGCGAAGGATCCACGAATCCCTCGTCGTCAGGACTGTCGAACGGGGAATCCGGCGACTCCTCGACGCTCTCATTCGGCGAATCCGGCGACTCGGGCGAAGCATCCACGAACCCCTCATCATCAGGACTGTCGAACGGGGAATCCGGAGACTCCTCGGCGCTCTCATTCGGGGAATCCGGCGACTCAGGCGAAGCATCCACGAACCCCTCGTCGTCAGGACTGTCGAACGGGGAATCCGGAGACTCCTCGACGCTCTCATTCGGGGAATCCGGCGACTCGGGCGACAGGTCGACGCGCGCGATGTCGAAGCCGGTGTCGGAAATCCCCGTCTCGGTTGTGAGCTCGATCACCTTTCGGTCATTGAGATCGAATCCGTCGTCGCTGTTCGCGGAGGCGGCGGCGCCGCCTACAGCGACACCGACGAGGGCCGCGCTACCGGCAATCAGTTTCCAGCGGTTCAGTTCCATGGTGATCCTCCTTTGCGTTCTCTCTGGATCAGTGGTGCCCATTCTGAGGTACTCGGATGAGGGGGCCCTGAGATGGCAATGAGGGTTCGTTCATCAAGCATGAGTGACTCCGTTGAGCCACCCGTCGGCCAGTTCGAGACGTCGCATGGTGTTCCGTTCCCAGGCTGTCTCCAGCACCCGGAATGGCCCCGTCGACAGACCCAACACTCCTGCGGCGATGCGAGGCCGCAGGGTTCTCGGGGAATGGTCGCGCTCGGCGTAGGCGAGCAGATCAGCCCCATAGCGCTTTATGTTCTTGGTCCGGTCCGACATCAGGGCGAGCACAGAGAGGTGGGCGCAGAAATTGGCGATGTCGTCGATACGCAGTCCTGCACCGGCGGTGTCGACGTCGAGCAGCCCGGTGATCCGGCCGCGATCCACGAGGAGTTGCGCCTCGTACAGGTCGCCGTGCACTGCAGTCAAGTCGTCGCTCTCGGGATCGATGGCGGAGCGGAGTGCGTCGATGAGCGGATCGAGTCGATCGCGCGCGCTGGGGACGGTGGCCGCGATGACGCCGGCGTGATGCTCGGCAGATGACAGTAGGTCCCGGCGACGTGGGCGCTCGGCCAGCTCCGCGGGTAGTCGGTCGAGCAATTCGATGATCGCTTCGGGTGCCGGTGGGGACTGTCGGCTGGAGCGAAGTGCCGTGCGAAGGGTCTGACCCGGTCGGGCGCTCAGCACGATGACACCCTCATCGGTCCACCCCAGACTCTCGGGAACAGGGAGTTCTGCAGCCAGCAGACGGTGGACCTCGTGCAGATCTCGCACTCTCCCCGGGCGCAGGACTTTGAGGAAGAGCCGGCCGCGCCGGCCGGTGGCTTCGATCACGGCTCGGCGGGCGGGCCGATATGCGCAGGTGCGAAGACGTACGGTTCCTCCGTCTATGCCGAGCTCGTCGAGCAGGAAAGCCACCTTGGCGGGATCGAGGGCGTCAATGAGACCGGGGAGAAACGGGTCGTTGATCCATCGCCACACGGCTACCCGGCGATGGTCGGCTTCGAACACCGCGGCGCCACTCTCTGGGATGCGCTCTCCGGTGGCTGCCACAAATGTCTCGGAGGTGGTGGTCCCATCTGGCCAGGCGATAGTCGTCCGGTACTGCACGACCGTGAATCGGCCCGGTTGGTGATCGACCTGTCTCGGCCGCCACGACGCGAGTGTGCCACCAGCGGCTTCAGCTATCGCCGCCAACAGCTCACCTGCTTCTTCGCCCAGCAGCAGCCGGAGCTCCGGCGGCCATGCCTCCAAGTCGGAGGTCGAAAGGCCGGTTGTTGGCAAACGAGTCTCAACTGCCATGGCTATCAGCCTGCCGGCCGACAATGGGGCCAACCTGAAGCAGAGATGAGAATCCCCTCATCTCGATGTGAGCAGATGAGGGATTTCTCATCTTGGGCTCATCTCACTCTGCACAACGCCTGTCATCGTGGCGGCCAATGAGTCGATCTGGGCGGATAATGGCAGTGGTCGCGGCGGCCCTTATAGGGCTTGTGGTTGGCTACGGAGCCGTCATGTCTCTCGCTGACGCCGGTCCGTACCCGGTCGAGCCGATCGACCTCGACTCCGATTCCGGGGCGTCGGATCCAACCAGTACCACGGCACCCAACACCCCGCCGAGTACCACGCCAGAAGCCGACATCGTGGTGCCCCCACCCACCGTCGTCCCCTCCGCGCCCTCAGATCAGCCCTCTCCAGCCCAAACGCAACCATCTCAGGAGGACGACGGGGACGACCGGGACGGGGACGACGGGGACGACGGGGACGACGAGGACGACGAGGACGACGGGGACGACGAAGAAGACGATGATGACGGTGACGATGACGATGACTGAGCGATGGAGCCTTCGTCCAAGTTTCCGGGTGCGGGTCCTGGGCTCGTTCGTCGCCCTACTCACTGTCGCACTGTTCGCGGGCTTGTTCCTACAGCGGGCAGTGTTGCTCGAAGGGTTGGAACAGGACATCCAATCGGCGCTCGAGCAGGAAAGAGAAGAGATGGAGACCCTGGCGGGAGGACGCAACCCACTCACCGGGGAGCCCTTCGCTGGTGACGTCGGAGCCATATTCGACACCTTCCTCTCCCGCAACGTTCCCGAGGAGGGGGAGGTGTACATCGCCTTCGTCGATGGCGCCCCCTACAAGACAACACCGGCTCCCCTGCGACTGGACGCCATCCCCGAGCTGGTGGACCGGTGGGGTTCACTCACCGTAGGCGAGGGAGGAAAGATCGACACCGAGACCGGACCGGTCCACTACCTGGCCGTCCCCCTGCGATTCGAGGGAGAGACGAGTGGCGTATTCGTGATCGCCAACTTCTCGGCGGGCGAGCGAGCCGAGATCGCTCGAGCGGTCCGGGTCGAGGCAGTGGTCAGTGCGCTGGTGCTCCTGGTGGTGACACTGATCGCATGGTTTGTGGCCGGACGTCTCCTCCGTCCTGTCCGGAATCTCACCGAGACGGCGGAAGGTATCAGCGAAAACGATCTGACCAGGCGGATCCCGGTGGAAGGCGAAGACGAGATCTCACGGCTCGCCTCCACCTTCAACGAGATGCTCGACCGCCTGGAGACGGCTTTCACCGCCCAGAGGACCTTCATCGACGATGCCGGCCATGAGCTGCGCACGCCGATCACCATCATCCGCGGTCATCTCGACGTGATGAGCGACGATCCCGAGGACAGAGCCGAAACCATGGCGCTCGTGTCCGACGAGTTGGACCGCATGGCGCGCATCGTCGACGACCTGCTGCTCCTGGCCAAGGCCGAACAGCCCGACTTTCTCAATGTGCAGGCAGTCGAGCTGGCCGACCTCACCACTGAGATCGCGGTCAAGGCACGGGCATTGGGAGACCGTGCCTGGCAGGTCGACGCGTGTGCGGACGGCGTCGTTCGCGCCGACCCGCAACGGGTCACCCAGGCGGTGCTCAATCTGGCCCGGAACTCAGTGGAACACACAACCATCGGGGCGGAGATCGGCATTGGCAGCGAATGGGTCGACGGTGGTGTGCGGCTCTGGGTTCGGGACACCGGGATCGGAGTCGACGACAACGAGAAGGAGCGGATCTTCGAGCGATTCGCACGGGGGCGATTCGGCCGCCGCTCGGAGGGAGCCGGCCTCGGTCTGGCCATCGTCACCACCATCGCCGAGGCCCACGGAGGACAAGTCGCGCTCGACAGCGCCCCCGGGGAGGGAGCCACCTTCTCCATCATCTTCCCCGGCCTGACCGAGGCAACACAGCCAATCTCCCGTCCGACCGCCGCCGACGACTCCGACACCCTCGAGATGGAGACGCCCGAGAGGGTGCCCTGATGGCCCGAATCCTGATCGCCGAAGACGAGGATCGAATCGCCTCCTTCCTGGAGAAAGGACTGCGCTCCCACGGCTACACCACCGTCACGGTCGCCGACGGGAAATCGGCGGCCGCGATGGCACGGGACGAGGACTTCGACTTGGTGGTCCTCGATCTGGGTCTCCCCGGGCTCGACGGGCTCGACGCACTCCGTGAGATGCGCCACCGCGGAGAGCGCATACCTGTGGTCATCCTCACCGCCCGCGGCGACGCCGCGGTGGAGGGGTTCGAGACCGGGGCCGATGACTACGTGACCAAGCCTTTCAGGTTCGACGAGCTCCTGGCCCGCATCCGGGTCCGCCTGAAATCAGCACCGAGCGACGAGCCCTCCTTGATTCGTGTGGGCCACGTGACGCTCGACATCCGAACTCGCCGGGCCTCGGTCGGCGGCCGGACTGTCGAGCTCACCGCACGTGAGTTCGGTCTCCTCGAGACCTTCATGCGCCATCCCGACCAGGTCCTCTCGAGGGAACAGCTCCTCTCCCACGTTTGGGGTTACGACTTCGACCCAGGCTCGAACGTGGTGGAGGTCTATGTGCGGGCTTTGCGCAAGAAGCTCGGCGACGAGGTGATCGAGACCGCTCGCGGCATGGGATATCGGTTACCCAAGAATCTCTGAACGGGCGTGAGACTGGTTGCCGACGAGATCTACGCGGTCGGCGAATACAGCTGAGACGACAAGACGGTTTTGAGACGCAATTGCTCCATGGTCCTGATCGTGATGGTGGGGCAGCACCGGCAGTCGTGAGGGATCACAGAGAGGAGGACGTCCGCCGGGACAAGCCCGTCGCACGACTTGGGACCACAATCACCAACCAGGATGGCGTGATAATCCTCGACGGCTCGGCGCTCGTCTACACCGAAGAATTGCACACGGATAGCTGAATTCTCGTGTCTGACGGCACAATGACCTGATGCGATCGAGACAGGACGCGGCAATGACGGTCATGGAGTGGCTGTTGGATTCCGATCCGGCGATTCGTTGGCAGGTCATGCGCGACCTCGACGACGAACCAAGTGACGTCGTGAGTGCTGAGCGTGCCCGTGTCGCCGTAGAGGGCTGGGGCGCGCAGCTGCTCGAGCTGCAGGATGCCGACGGAAGATGGGACGGCGGGACCTATCGACCTGGCTGGGTCGACGAGTCGAAACCATTCTTCGACGCGTGGACGGCGACACACTTTTCCCTGCAACTCCTGCGCGACCTCGGTCTGGGCCCTGACAGCCCCGAGGCACGTCGCGTCATCTCGCTCGTTCGCGAGAACGTTCGGTGGGACGTGAACGACGCCCCCTATTTCGACGGCGAGACAGAGCCATGCATCAACGGCATCGCCCTCGCAACCGGTGCCTACTTCGGAGAGGGCGTCGAGGGAGTCGTGGACCGTCTCTTGAGCGATCAGCTCGGTGACGGGGGCTGGAACTGTTGGGCCGAGTACGGGGCGAAAGTGTCGTCGTTCCACACGACGATCTGTGTGCTCGAGGGGCTGCTGGCGTGGGAACAGGCGGGGGGGTCGTCAGAGGCGGTGGTGGCGGCTCGCTCGAGCGGCGAAGAATACCTCCTCGAGCGAGGTCTCTTCCGTGCTCGCTCGACCAAGCAGATCATCGATCCTAGATTCACAATGTTCTCGTTCCCCACCCGCTGGTACTACGACGTCCTGCGCGGCCTCGACTATCTCCGGTCGACCGGTGCGGCGCTAGACCATCGGTGCGACCAGGCCGTCCACCTCGTCGTAAGTAAGCGCGATGGCGCCGGCCGATGGCCGCTGGAGAACACACACCAAGGTCCAACGCATTTCGCGATGGAAGGACCTGACGGCTTCCCCAGCCGCTGGAACACATTGCGAGCCATGCGTGTCTTGGATTGGGCACGCACTGGCTGACGCCTACGTCGGACCACCCACGGCGCTAGGGAAGGAGGGAAAGGGTGCTGGCTGGACCCTGATTGCAAACCTCTGACCGCTGTTCAGACGTCTTTCGGATCGACGGTGGGAAGCTCTCGTGGAAGGAGTGGATTGGGTCGGTTGTCGTGCCATCGTCGGATGTCGTCAGCGTCGCATTCGTTGCAGAGGTGAACGATGCGGATGCCGACCACCGAGAGCTGGGTTCCTCTCGACTTCTCGACGATGGCGAGAGGTCGGACCGTGGAAGAGTTATCAAGCCGGGGTCCATAAGGTGGGGGATTCGGCCGCCTCACGGTTCATACACGTCCAGGGTTATGGCTTCGACTAATCCACTAGGTCCGACGAAGAAGTCCACCGTCCACCATTTCAGGCAACTGTCGATTGAGTCGTCGCTGGGCTGGATGCTTAAACGGGTGTGATCGTCCAGACCCTTGGGTGCGGGCTGAGGCGAGCTAACGCAGTGGGGATGGGGACCCACGCGGACGACAAAGTCGTCTGCTTGCTCCAGCAGCATAAGGGCGGAGAATGGTCCTACATACGCTCTGAACAGCTCGGCATCGATCACCCACGAACTCGGACTCTGCAGGTCGTCGGCCTCGACGGTTAGCTCGATCTGTGGCCCTAACCCCAGGTCGACTGAGTCCGCTAGAGGTAGCTGCGAGAAAGACTCGGCGGTGCCTGTTTGCGCAAACTCTACGAACGCCTCCACCAACGAGACGTCAGCGCCGGAGGGGGACGGCATCGTTGTGGTTGGCGGTGAGCTTGTGGTTGTAGTCGGACGCGAGGTCGTCGTAGTCGTGGACGAGGTCGTCGTTGTGCTGGTGGACAAGGCCGTCGTGGTGGTCGATTGGGTGCCAGCCGGAGGTATATCTTGCGGCCCGGGCCATACGGATCCAATTCCCAGGAATGTGGCAACGCCCAATAGCGCCGCGAGAGTGCCTCCTGCAACTACTCGACGCCGACGCGTCCGGCGGAGTAGACCGAGATCCGGACGTTCAGAACGGGAGGCTGCATCCGTCACCGCTCTACCGGCCCGTACAGCGAACTTCTCAAAAGACATCGGTGAAGCCCTTCGCCTCCAGCTGCCGTCTTAGCCGTTCTCGCCCCTGATGGAGAAGCGCCCGAACAGTCCCCTCCGCGATCCCCAGGACACCAGCAATCTGAGCAACCGCGAGATCATCGATGTATCGCAGTACCAACACCTGAGCCTGGCGCTCGGGAAGGCGCCTCACCTCACCCCAGAATTCATCAAACTCAGTTGGGAGGGGAGACATGGTGACTCTGTTTGGCGGACCAAGTCGCAGGAAGGCCGCGGTCTCGGCCCCCAACCGCCGAAACCGAGAGGTGGCCAAATTGATGGCGACCCTCCTGACCCATCCCGACGGCGACTCCATCTTCTCGACCCGATGCCAGTCTCGGTGAACGCGCAAGAACGCATCCTGAGCAAGGTCTTCGGCCACCCATCGACTCCCAGTCAGCCCATAGATGACGGCGACCACTTGGCGGTACTCCTCCCGGTAGAACAGATCGAAAGAGCTAGGCACTTGAACGTCATCAAGTCGATCCTGGCCGGCCAATTCATCCTCGCTGTGCTCTATCTGGTGCACACCCTAAGAACGCATCAGCCACGAATTGCGCTTAGACAGATCTGAGACCTCCGGTGTGTCTCATGAGCTTGAAGGCCATATGGCCGGAGGATCACCACCTAGAAGAATACCCGTGATCTTCAAGAACTTCCAGGATCTGGATGTTCCATGAATGTTCGATGAAACGACCGCGGTGCTGGCCGGAGGCTTTTCTGCAAGCCTCTGACCAGCACCTTCTGAGTCGGGACGGCGGGATTTGAACCCACGACCTCAGCGTCCCGAACGCTGCGCGCTACCAAGCTGCGCCACGTCCCGAAGTTTCGATTGTATCTGCGGTTGGGGTCGACGCCAGATCGTGGGCCGGAGCCCGCAGCTGCTGGAGTCCACCCTCATGGGGAGACAGCGCTCCCACGAGAAGCGTGGAGGATTTTTCTCTCCCCGCCGGCCGCGATCGGAGATAGTCTGTTCGTCAATTGGACTGTGAGGTGAAATGACTGCCTACGAGGCACGGCTCCAGATCGAAGGGGAAGGCACGGATCGGACACCCGTTGTGGTCGACCTGACCGGCGACCGTCTCACCATGAGCATCGGTGAGCAAGAAGTGGCCGACTGGGCCCGCGAAGAGATGAGAGTGCAGGCTCTACCAGACGGATTCCACATCTCGGCCGAGGGCGAGGCCATCATTCTCGACGTTGCCGATGACGCCCGATTCGCCGTGGAGTTGGGGCTGCGCAGCGCCCATCCCGAGCTGCGTAGGAAGATGGCCGCCCTGCTGAGGTCGGGCGACTCCGGGAGCGTCTAGGTCAGACCAACAGCTCGGCGATCTGGATGGTGTTCAGCGCGGCCCCCTTGCGCAGATTGTCACCGACCACCCACAGGTTGATCCCTCCGGCCGTGGAGAGAGTCTCCCTGATGCGGCCGACGAGGACGTCGTCGTTGCCTGCAGCATCGAGGGGAGTGGGAACCCGATCCTTCCAAAGATCGACTCCCGGCGCCCCACTCAGGATCGACATCGCCTCGTCTGCCGACATGGGGCGGTCGAAGTAGAGCGTCGCAGCCACTCCGTGGCCCACGAGCACGGGCACGCGCACACATGTCGGCTCGACCGCCAGATCTGGGATGTCGAGGATCTTGCGTGACTCGTTGACCAGCTTCATCTCCTCGTCCGTGTACCCGTCGCCCACCTCGGTCCCCGCGAAGGGGAGGACGTTGAATGCGATAGGGCGGGCATAGACACTCGATCCAGGGTCGGTCCAGCCTCCGGTCATCAGAGCGTCGATGTCGCCGCCCAACCGCCCGTGCTGGACGAGCAACTCGGTGACTCCTTGTTGACCCGAGCCGGAGACCGACTGATAAGAGGTGGCCACGATCGAGCGGAGCCCCGCCTCCCTGTGTAACGGGCCTGCCGCCATCATCAGGGTCATCGTCGTGCAGTTCGGGTTGGCGATGATGCCGTGATGACCTGCCGCTGCATCCGAGTTGACCCCGCTCACGACCAGGGGGACGTCAGGATTCATGCGGAACGCCGATGAGTTGTCCACGACTACCGCGCCGGCCTCGGCGAAACGTGGCGCGTGCTCTTGCGACCTGGCGCCACCCGCGGAGAAGAGGGCGATATCGATCCCCTCCGGATCCATCGTGGCGAGATCCTCGACCGTTACCTGCCCGAGATGGGTGTCCACGGTGGCCCCGGCCGAACGCTCGGAGGCTGCGAGCCGAAGCGCATCGGCAGGGAACGAGCGCTCGGCGAGAACCGAGAGCATCGTGCGGCCAACCGCCCCGGTGACGCCGACCACGGCGACAGTCGTCATGTAGAGGCCTCCATCTGAAAGAGCCGAGTATGTAAGAACCGCACCGCCCCCTCGATTTGTTCCACGTCGACCGACAGCGACACCGACTGGTCGTCGGACCCGATCAATGCGGTGACGATCCCCACATCTTGCAGCGCCAGCATCAGCCCGGCGGCGGCTTCGCGGGCGCCGGTGCCCACCACCGAAACGACCCCTTGGTCGTGGTCGACCTTCTGCGCGATCCCGACGAAGAGTCGGGTGGGGACACCCGGCCGCACCCATGTCCCCTCGGCGCTGGTGAACGACGACCTGACATGGACCGGCACCTGATGGTCGCGGGCGAACTCCACCGATTGGGGCATGAGGACGCCGGCTCCCGCCTCGGTGAGGGCGAGCATCTGCTCGTATTCGACGTCGGCGAGGAGACGGGCGTCTCCGACGATGCGTGGGTCGGCGCTGAACACGCCGACTACATCGGTGAGGATCTCGCACGAGGTGGCTCCCAGGGTACCGGCGAGGGCGACGGCCGTCGTATCTGAGCCTCCCCTCCCGAGAGTGGTCACTTCCTTCGAACTCGGATCGACTCCCTGGAACCCGGCGACGATGACGACTTTGCCATCCACCAGCGAATCGCGGACTCGCTCACCGGTGATTCTCGTGATGCGAGCTCCGCCGTGTGCGGAGTCGGTGAGGATCCCGGCCTGAGAGCCGGTGTAACTGACCGCGGGGACTCCCCGCTCGTTGAGCGCCATTGCGAGCAAGGCCATGGACACACGCTCACCGGCCGTGAGCAGCATGTCCATCTCCCTGGGATGAGGAGCAGTGCTGATCTCCGACGCCAGGGCGAGGAGGTCGTTGGTCGTCTTGCCCATGGCGGACACGACCACCACGAGATCATTGCCCTTGTCACGGGTCAGGACGATCCGATCGGCCACCGCCTTGATACGCGACGGGTCGCCGACCGAGGTCCCTCCATACTTCTGGACCACAACAGGCATGTCGACAACAGTTTGGAGCTTTCCGTCCCCCTTTACGAACACTGTCTGGGGTTTGGAACCGGCCGGGGCCTAGAGTCCCAGCGCCATGTCCGACCGACGACAGCGCCAGAAAGAGCAGCGCGCCGCCAAGCGCGAGGCGGAACGGAAGCGTGAATCCCGTCGGGAGCTGGGGCGACGACTACTCACCGCACTCGTCTTCGGTGTGATCGTCGTCGGCGTCTTCGCCCTCGGGGGCTTCTTCAGCGGGGACAGCACAGATGTCCCCGGAACATACGAGGACTACCGCGCACAGGAGACTGCTTGCGGGGCGGAGCAGCCTCCTTCGGAGCAGGTCGTGACCTTCGACAGCCCAGACGACATGGGAATCGACGCCACCAGCGACGTCACGGCGACGGTTGCCACATCTTGTGGCGAGTTCGTCATCGACCTGAACAACGGAGACGCGCCGGAGACGGTCAACTCGTTCGTGTTTCTGGCCAGCGAGGGTTTCTACGACGGTCAGGTCGTTCATCGCATCGCGCAGGACTTCGTCTTCCAGACCGGGGACCCCGATGCGGACGGCACCGGTGGGCCCGGCTACCTCGTCGCCGACGAGTTTCCCGACGAGGGCTTCGTGTACGAGGAGGGTGTCGTCGCCATGCAGAGCCGGGGAGCCCGAAGCACCGGTTCACAGTTCTGGGTGGTCACCGGCCCCGATGGACAGTTCCTGACCAACCAGTTCAACGTGCTGGGCACCGTCATCTCTGGCCAGGAGACGATTGACCGGATCATGGACGTCCCCACGGCGACCGCACCGGGCAGCGTCGAGCAGAGCCGGCCGCTCGAAACGGTCTACGTCGAGTCGATCACCGTCGACGTGTCCGATTCCTGACGGTCCGGAGAGGCATCATCAGGACTGCTGATGGCTGTCGACCTCCATACCCACTCCACGGCATCCGACGGGTCCGACCCGCCGGAGCGCCTGGTGGAGCTTGCGCTGGAGACAGGTCTGAGCGCACTCGCCCTGACCGACCACGACACCCAGGCAGGCATCGAGGCGGCGCGGGCGGCGGCCGACACTGCCGGTGTCGAGCTGATCCCAGGTGTCGAGCTCTCCCTCGAGTTCGACGGAGGCGGCATGCACCTCATCGCCCTCTGGCTCGACCCCGGCCCCGGGCCGCTACAGGATCGTCTGGCGGAACTTCGCTCGGGCCGTGACGCCAGGAACCTCGCCATCGTCAACGCACTCACGAAGATAGGGCTGCCGATGACCATCGATGAGGTCCTGGAGGAGTCGGGTGGGGGCAGTGTGGGGCGTCCCCACATCGCCGCCGTGATGGTTGCGCGTGGCTATGTGCCCGACATCAGGGCCGCGTTCGACCACTGGCTGGGCAAAGGCAGGCCCGGGTATCTCAGCAGACCGCGGCTGGGTCCCGAAGAAGCCATCGGACTGGCGCGAGAATCTGGCGGCGTGCCGATCCTCGCTCACCCACACACTCTCGGAGTAACCACCGCCGCCGGGATGGCCGACGTCCTCACCCGGCTGAAGCGGGCTGGGCTCGTGGGTCTCGAAGCGGCCTATGGGGCGTACCGCCGCCACGAGCGCGACGGCTACGCCCACCTCGCCCGGAGATTCGGGCTCGTCCCATCAGGAGGGAGCGACTATCACGGCACCTACAAGCCGGGACTGTCACTGGGGTCGGGATATGGCGATCTCGTCGTCCCCGGCGCTCTCCTCGAGGAGCTCCGGGAGCACGTGGCGTTGGCATGAGCCGGCCTCTCAGGATGGGCACCGCAGCGGCGGTGATCGCAGGGAGCGTCCTCCTCTCGCGGATCCTGGGATTGGGACGCGAGGCCCTGATCGCGGGGCTCATCGGTGTCAACACCGACGCCGACCTGTACTACCAGGCCTTCCTGATACCCGACTTCTTGAACTATCTGCTCGCCGGCGCATACCTGAGCATCACACTGGTCCCGATCCTGAGCCGTCATCTCGAGGCCAGGGATCCGGAAGCGGCGAGCAAGGCCTTCACCTCGGTATTCCGGTTCATCGCCATCGCCATCTTGGCGCTCACCGCCTCGATGTGGATACTCGCAGGCCCGCTGGTCGACCTGGTCTTCCCCCGAGCGCCGGATCCGGACCGGCTGGTCTCCCTGACCCGTCTGGTCCTGCCCGCCCAGGTCTTCCTGGTGCTCGGCGCCCTGCTGATGGCGGTCCAATACACCCACAAGCGATTCATCGTTCCCGCAACGGCGCCCCTGGTGTACAACCTGGGGATCATCCTCGGGGGCCTGGTCGGAGCGGGACTCGGCGAACCAAGCCCCGAGAGTTTCCTGATCGGAGCCGTGCTCGGTGCCGCGGTTGGCAACTTCGGGATGCAATGGTTCGGGGCACGCCGCACGGGAACGTGGTTCGTCAGTCCACGCAGAGGCGAGTCCGCCGTTCGCGAGTACCTGGTGCTGGCGGTTCCCCTCATGATCGGTCAGTCGGTTGCCGTGCTGGACGAGCAGTTCGTCAGACTGTTCGGACAGGTCGAGGAGGGTGCCACCACAGCGCTGTCTCTGGCTCGACGGCTCAACATGGTGCCCGTCGGAGTCATCGCCCAGGCCGCGGGCGTGGCAGCGTTCCCCTTCCTGGCAGGCCTGTATGCGCGGGGCGCCGGCGACGAGTTGATCGAGACCACGGGGAGAGCGGCGCGCAAGACCATCTTCGTCGCCGCGGC